>MDTB01046462.1_pt1 | contig 35236 bp, 50 predicted proteins | sample 811161 | NCBI WGS metagenome assembly MDTB01 (sample SAMN05326650, study PRJNA326480) | marine metagenome | isolation source: seawater | place: Mediterranean Sea | collected 2009 | reverse complement strand
GGCAACCTTGGCATCCTTCAGCCCAGAGCCGAAAACAGCCCGATGCAGCTTGATCATGGGGATCTTGCGATCAGGATTTATCATAATATCACTGAGAGCTTTCTCCGCAGTCCTCAGCCTATACTCAAGGCCGGAAACATAATCCGAGCTTTTTTCCTCGGTCAATGTACGCACCTGCTCCTCAAGAGCGAGAATGTCTACCTCTTGAAATGCGTTATCACGCGAAATGTCAATGATTGTACGAAGCATAAGTTCATCTAAATCTTTATTCATTCTGAGTACTCCTCGACAAAAGCTACGTCGATCAGTTCGGTCCAAAAGGTTTCTCTTACAGGTTCGTCTTCCCACCGAGAAAGTTCGGGGTCATCCCAAAGGATTCGCACAATATTTTTCTTCACCTGCAAGACCATTCCGAAACCATACGCATGGTGAAAAATCTTATCTCCCAGCTTCATGGTCCCTCCTTATGCCCTATTGTATTTCGATTATAAAAAGTATCTAACTTTTGATTCTTCAAGTTTTTTTTGCAAACTTTTTCTCCCGAAGGGGAGGCAGAGTATTATATCCCCCGCCCTGCCAGCGGTTGTCCGGTATTCGATGCCATATGACAAAGGCAGGACTGTATTTGTGCTAAATAAGTGGCTCCCACCGTTCCCTCATCGCCCGAATAGCTTCATCAGGAACACCATGAATAGTTCCGAAAGAGGACTGACACTCAATCACGCACGGAGAGTATCCATGCTGGTCGGCCATTTCAAAATACGGCTCGGTCTCCCACGCCATTGAGAATGTGTTCGCCACAGCAATATGATCCTTTCCGGCCTCCATACATTCGCGTACACGATCCTGACAAAACTTATGAGCTTCGCCAAGTCGAGTGGGATCGAAAGCATAACGACCCTCACCGATGGCATAAAAGAAGTCATCGGCAGCAAAGCAATCTTCTCCAACCAGACTACGACCAAGGGTACTCTTTCCAGAGCCGGGAAGGCCGCGAATAATATAAAGAATGTTCATTTTATCTCCATAAATAGGTTGAGGCATCTATAAGGCCATGCCCCCCTGCGCCTGTATGTGTACCCTAACCCTTGATTCGACCGAGCAGGCGCTTACGTTCGCGCTCCGCTCCGACTCCCTCTCCAAGTCTTTGGTCAAGAATCGCAAGCTGTTCCTTATCAGAACGCTTTGCACGCCCCTCCGCAAGGACATCAGCGGCTGCCTTGCGGTCCATCATCGTGCGTTTTGTTGAGTTGGGTCTACGCATACAAACCTCCAGTGTGTGTGAAAAAGATTGGGCAGTTTATTGACTTGCCCAAGGTCAGGGGGATTATTATTCTACGGTAGCGAGTTCAGCCGATGGAGAGAGCCGAGCCGCCGCAGCCTCAACCGGACTAACCGTGGACTCAAGAAGGCCAGCCACCTCTTGAAAGTCAGAGGCCGGAATCTTTGCGGGCTTCGCACCCTTTCCGCTTCGTACTCGGAACGACACAATGTTGTCATCGTCCATAGAGATCGTCTGGTGAACAGTCTCTGCCGGAGTAAGATTATCCTGGGTCGGAATCTCATCGATCCCATTCTCGGCGTAGTGAGACACAGCCTCAACATACTCTCGGAATGTTGCGACAGACATAACCTGCGCTCCGCTTCCCTTGCCCTTATTGGTGGCAAAGCTAACCATTGGCGTGCCGTCATCAGCAGCAAAAACCTTCATGGTCTCCTTGATGGTCTGGATTGCCGACTCGTTCTTCTCACTTTCAAAGATGTTGCTCATTTGTAGCTCCTATGTTCTAACGGTTTATCCCGTTATCGGTAATGTAGTTCAGGTGGAAAAAATATCAGAGTTTTCGATTCTATCTCCGCTGCCTCTCGGCCCCTCTGATACCCCATTGTATTTCGATTATAAAAAATATCTGACTTTTCTATTCTCCGATTTTTTTTTGCAAACCTTTTCTCCCGATGCGTATGTGTGTGTTTTATAAACTTTTTCTCCCGGAAGGGATTTGGGGGGTTATCCAGCATGAAATGATGCACAGATAACCTCGCCCTCTGCCAGTCCAGCGGAAGCCACTCCAACACATTGGACCTTCACATCTTCCACAGATGCCCACGCTTGCTCTCTATATGGATGATCAGGGTGTTCATCGAACCTCGGATCATACGGAGTCATAGCCTTTGCGCTGTTCGGATCTTTCGCCACAACGACACAACTACTATAAGTGTCATAATCATTATTCACATCTTGGCTCAACTTGAATAGAAACATATTTACTCCTCCCGTGCATTCTTATGCTGTTCGTATATTCTTGTAAGTTCGTTATTTAGTTCGCACGCATGCTTATTTATAATATCCCACCGCCTGTTTGTGTCTCGCTGAATCTCAAGACACTCTTTCTGTATACGCTCAAGTTCGTACAGCTCCTTGAGGAAAAAATACATTGGGATTGCTATGGCAGCGATCATTATAGTTGCAGCTAACGCCTCCATTATTCAACCCCATGAACAGAGGCCCAACAGTTTAGGAGTTCGCGTACAGACACATACATCACGTTTTCCTCGCTTACGGCCTTGAAGTCCAAAATAGAGCTAAGTTCTTCCGCACCCTTTTCGTTGATCCAGCAAACAATGGCGCCATAAGTCGTTCCATAGGTTGATCTGTCGTCAAGCACAAGGTATGGGCCAGTGGAATGTTCGTCATCCCCATCGACTCTAAAGTTATTTGTTTGGTGCAAATCCATTATTCATCCTCAAAAAATGTTGGTAGTGGGAAATAAAATCTTCCTTCGCAGGCTTGAACCTCATTGGTGATTCTTTGCAGCAACTGATTCTCGCCAATATGATCAAGATATAGAATCAGCTCTCCAAAGGCTTCTTCGCTTATCCCGTGATCATCATCAAGTAACTTTGTTACGAGTTCTTCAATCATTACGCCCTCCCCACTAACTGTGGACACCGAATGGATTCCCCCTCAAGATTGTGAGCTACGAAGTCCAACTCTTCTTCTAACTGCATCAGATGAAGCACATCTTGAAGTGATGCCATACCAGAATCTCGTCTGGATCGAAGTGTTAGAATACCCTTCACAACCTCATTTAGTGAGGTCGAAACAACAAACCTAAGTGCAAAACCAGGATCTTTCATGTTACTCTCCTTTGTGATACCTCAATATATTCAGGTTAGAAAAAGTATCTGACTTTTGAAATAACGAATCTTTTTGAAAACTTTTTCTCCCGATTCGGAGGTTTTCCTCCGCTGACCGGGTAGAACGAAAAACCGAGATATATTTTTCAATCGCAGTATAAATAGCCGTAAGAAAGGAATATCACATGACCCAGCTTTTTACTCGGCAGCCCAGCGGTGATTCAGAATGGACCGACGAGGCTGCTGCTATCTGCAACTCGTTTGCCGACTCGGTTCGATTTGCCATGAAGGAGGCAGAACTGGACGGCCCTGTTGATCTTCGGGATCTGCAAACCATTATGAAGTCTGCCATTGACGATGTTATTCATCATGAAATGATCTGTAGGCGTCTGCGTCCAAACGAAGATGCGCCACCACGAGGCGAAAGAGGAACCCAGGGTGGAGAATGGAATGAAAATGAACCTTATGAAATGACATAGGGGCATATTTTTATTTTGTAAACTTTTTCTCCCGGTAAGGCTAAAAGATAGCCTTATACTTCGGGGTAGGTACTTTTCTGCCATCCGTGTATGCGTTTACGTCAAGTTCAAACAAATCCCACCAGTCGTCTGAAGTTTTGACTGGAAGGTCAAGCGAGATCCACGTGGCCTCGCACGCATCACTGTACCAGAGTCCTGCCACAACGAGTTCGCCTACGGAGCGGATGGCGTTACTATATTCTTCAGTTCCTCTCAACATGAAATGGCTCCCACTGCAAGTGCTATAAAGGCAATAATAAAAACTTGTTTATTTGTATATTGCTTTTCTTTGAGTTTCATTGTCAAAAATCTATTCCAAGTCACAATATCCTCCTGATGGCTGGGGCGACTGGACTCGAACCAGTAACCTCCCGGGTAACAACCGGGTGTCCTTGCCTGTAGGACCTCACCCCAATAATATTTTATTTTTCATTTCTATTTGATATGACAATATTCGAGCAGAGGGCGTATGAAGACTCTGGGTCTACTTGACCATTAGATGTAACAAGCTGATCCTCAACCGTACTCATGCACTCTGCGACCTCCATGAGAAACTCTTCTCTCGGCTCAACATAAACCTTGAACCAGATAAGTCCAATCAAAAGTCCAGCTCCAACAAAAATGATAGTATCCGTCATTCTCTGATCCTTGTCCATGTGTGTCTCCTTTATCGACGGTCACGCCAGATTGCTACTCCGGCTGAATATTGCATTTGAGCCAATCGCTTTGCTTCATCGTCAATCAGCTTCTGAAGTGTTGCGGCAATATCACTCGCGTGAATGTACTGCTCACTTTCTGGAAGCCTCTCGACCATAGCCTTAGCCGCCTTGATAAGAATCTCGATCTCATTTGCGTTGATAAGCATGTCCACTCTCTCTTTCTGCTCTTTTATACTTTGGTTGAAAAAAGTATCTGGCTTTTATATTCAAGTCGCTCATCGGGAGAAAAAGTTTCAAAAAAGGGTGACAGGCTATTTTCCCCCCGGCCTGTCTCGGTCGCACTCGGTGCGATTTGTTTTTTCCCTACTCTTCCCGGTAGGTAAGGCCGTTGGTGGCCTTACCATTGAAGGTCTTGGTGGTTTCAGAGGTCAAGGTCTTGACCGCAGAGGACGCAGCATCCTTGATTCGCATTACCTTGGGACGGCCCGTTTCGGGGTCAACGTCGTTAGGGTTCGGAGCGTAAGTCGGGTGCTGCTTATCAGCAACCAGTTCCAAAGCCTCCCGCATAACGGCTTCCATTGTGACGCCATTAGCCTTGCTGAAAAGGACCGCAGCGATATGCTGCCACGGTACAGACTGCCAAACAGCCTGCTCATAGTCCTCGCCCTGACGAACAGGACCGGCAACTCGGATGGACTCGCCATCATCAAAGGTGACGGTAAAGCCAACGCTGTAGTCTCCAGCGTCAGGACGGTCAGACTTTGCAGCCTGCTTGCCAGCGATGGAAAGGGCGAGGGCGTTGATTGGGGAAAGTTTAGTCATTCTGTTCTCCTTTTGATACCTCTTTATATTTCGATCAAAAAACATATCTAACTTTTCTCACTTCAGTTCTTTTTGAAAACTTTTTCTCCCGATTGGATGGACCTCCGGGGTCTGGGCAAAAACGAGATACTTTTTATGATCGAAATACATTAGGGCAGAGCAAGGAGGAAACAAACCCAGCTGGTAAGGCTTCTAAGAAAGCTCCCGGCGGGGAACGATGCAAGTAAAACGGCAAAGCAAACCAATAGGCCGAGGGATGTCACGAGATTTGAATAGGTCGCGAACTACTCACCTCTCAAAGAGCAATCTCCCCCGCTCCTGTTTTGCACACAAGCTGCGCCCTGAGAACCCATCGCTTCCCCGCCGCCCCTCTCCCCAAACGGGGAGAGGTTTTTCTGCTTCTTTTTTTTGCAAACTTTTTCTCCCGAAAGGGCGGGACTAAATGCCCCAAGCCCTAATGTGGTTTGCTCCGTTGACAAACTTGATTCCCATTTCATCCACCGCCTTCCCGCCATTTTCATGGATATGACCGAAAAAATGGTATTTGATTCGATGGGGCTGATAGTTCAAAGCCATAGCAAGGCCTTCGATACCACCTCGATATTTTCGAGTATCCAAGATCCCAGCGGGAGGAGCGTGAGTGACAAGCACATCAGGATCAGCCCCAATAGCATTACGAACCAGATCGGATAGATCGTGGGTTTCTCCATTCCATTCTCCAATGATCCAAGGGATCTCTCTAAAGCCTGCGAATGATAATCCGCCATATTCGACCGGGCCGTCAGAGATATTTTCTGCGTTTCCCCCGGCCTCTCTTATTAAACTTGCCAAATCTGTATAGTCATGATTCCCTCCAACGCAAATCATTTTCCGATCACCAAGAGCCTTTACGATTCGGCCTCCGAGGTTTTTCCAAGAAAACCACTTGTTCTGGAATGAAGTCTCGATGTTACGATCTCCGCGAGTTTTGTTCGGGAAAAAATCTCCCGTGTCAACCCAAACGTCGAAGTCTCCCTCAAGAGCCATAAGCAACTCTTTGTAGCTACCATGAAGGTCTGATGAGTGTAGAATCTTCATATCGTCCTTTCCTCACCCCTTTGTATTTTGAAGCAAAAAAGTATCCAGCTTTATATTATACGCTCGACGGGGAGAAAAAGTTTACAAAAAGGGTAGAGCCGAAGCCCTACATTTTACTGTAGGAACTCGACCGCATCAAGGCTACCCTGCTCCGGATCTTCATAGTGATCCGAGTCCGGCACCATTTCTGGCAACTCACCGCCGACCAGTCCACCGTGGGATTCGATCACCTTCAGGATAACCTGACTTGGAACCCATCCGTAAACCGTCTGCACGTATCCGGAATCCTCGCAGATTTCTGCGTCAGGCGTCTCGGCCCACTTCTCAAGAACGGGATCCTTTTCGCTGGGGAAGCCGCACTCGACACTTTCCCACGGACCTTCGTCAGTACGGGGAGCGCAGTAGTTGAAACCACTCGCCTGCACGCTCACAGAGAAGCCATCGGCACAAACAACACGCTCAAAAAACTTTCGGTTATACATTTGGTAATCTCCTTTGTATACGCAAGTATACTTTATTTATAAAAAATATCTAACCTTTCTTGGTTTGCCTCGTGGCAGCCTGTCCGCCATTCTAATCGGGAGAAAAGGTTGGCGAAATACCGGGGGCCGAAGCCCCTCGGATTTTACTTGACATTCTTCAGAAGGTAGTCCATAGCCTTCTGCGCTTGAGAGCCTGCCCGCTGTAGAGCCTTTGGGTCACTCTTGAGCGTGCGAATCCAGTTGTTGATGTAAGCCTCATGGCCTTCCATGAGTTCAGGCGCGTCAATGCCGAGCGTGTGGCAGAGCATAGCCGAGGACATTTCTGCGACCAACTCCTCAAAGGCGTAGGTTTCGCGAGTTTTACCCAAGGCTCCCGCCGTGATCCCCTTTCTGCTCAGTCGAGACTGATGGCCGGTCCAGTGTCCAAGCTCATGAAGGTGCGTGGACCAGTAGTGGCTGACCGACTTGAAGGCACCGGGCTTCGGGAGGCTGATGTTATCCTCGATTGGACGATAGCAGGCTACATTCCCACCATGCTTGATGTCAGCACCAGAAGCGGTGGAGAGAGCCGCAGCTTTCTCAAAGCCAACCGAAGGATCGACAGGCTCGACTTCTTCGACGACAGGAACCCCCTCACACTGTGCAGCGTTCCACACCTTGACCACTCGCCATCCACGGCACTCCAACTTTGGCTTGCCATTAGCGTCAACCTCACCAGTTGGCTTGAGGAGTGGCGCAAGAATCTTAGTGGGCTTGCTAAACTCATCGCGGAGGATACGACCACCTGCCTTGAGGATCTGACCCTTACCGCCCCAGCGGGAGTCGCCAAAGCCACGGGAGTTCTCGACCATCATAAGAAAGATGGGATTGAACATACCCCGGTACTGCTTGCCGGTAGTCCAGTTGTGGGGAAGGGTATTGACCCCATTCCACGGACGGTGCCAAGGAATGTCACCCTTCTCAAGGGCAGCAATAAAGTGTCCAGTAATCTCATCGCGGATGCTGTCGCTGTAACTGCTCATTTGATTCTCCCTTTGATACCCTTCTATATTTGGATCATAAAAAGTATCTAACTTTTGATCGTTCAGATCTTTTTTGCAAACCTTTTCTCCCGATTCAAAAACCCGACAGCAGAAAAGCTGAACGAAAAATCATATATGTTTTTTGATTGAAATACAGTAGAGCATAAGAAGGCAGCTGATTAGTCGAGGGTTCGACCCCCATACTCCGGTTCGGAGTAGCATGATTGGAATGTATCGGCCAGCAGCGGAAAACCGGATGGCTCCCCTAAGAGTTTGAAGGAAGTACCGGAAGTGAGGGGTTAGGGCCTCTCGCTCCTTCTTTCTTTTTATTTTTTGCAAACTTTTTCTCCCGATGGGAGTGGGCTTGCGCCTACTCCTCGGAATCTTCAACGGCTGCCATAGCCTTCCACATTTTTCCTTGGGCCTTTTTTGAGTCAGGAAATCGCATGGCTTCATATTGAGCCAGTTGGAGCCGCGCCTCGGGAGTGTCCTCTACCTCTCCATCAAAAATGGCAAGGTGGAAATCCGCCTCCTCTTTCGTCATCGGGCTGTGAACCTGATCCTTGCCATCAATCACCATGATCGGATCAGAGCCTTGGAGCCTTTCGAGCCAGGAGGCTAACATTCTACGGTGAGCCGCCTTTCTTTCTTCTGGAGTCATCGCCTCACGCTCTTGGTGTCGTCGGCGCTGCTCCGGATTGCGAGCCACAGGCTCGGTGCCTTTCCAGTTTTTTCGCTTACTCATTCTTTGTCGTCCTCCTTTTTGATGAAGTTGCATGAATGGCCGGTGACAATAAAATCCGCAGCCTCAACAGAGTCGGAAAAGGTACGGTCACCAACCTGCACACTTCCGTCCATGTTGATTGTAGCCAGACCTGCACCGAACTTCCGGCTGTCACTGCTGATCCTTACAGCCGTGGAACCAGCCCCCCTTGAGAGCAAGTCGAACCATGCTTCGTCAAGAGTGGTTTGAATGTTCTGTCGCTTGTCCATGCTTCCTCCGATAAAACGAAATACTTTCGATAGAAAAAATATCTCAAACTTCGTAGTTTTCCTCGCAATAGTATTCCTCACACTGAATATCTGCCTCGCCCTCACACCAGCGGCGATCACGATCCTCCATCCGCTGATTGGCGATGGTCGCCAACTGCTCGGTGTACCATCCGGCAATCTCATAGGCGAGCCACAACCGGCTAACCTCACGACCGTTATAGGTGGTGGTCCCACCCACACGCCGACGCATGATCCCATCATTATTTCCACGGGTCATCCAAAGAGCGAGATCAGATCCGGCCTTCGCATGGTTCGCTCGGAACCCGCACCCGTTCTTATTCACGGTCGCACGGACGGACTTCTCATAATCCGTCTGGTTTCGGAAGATCGCACACACCGCACGCATAGCAGCGTCAGGATTGGTGTCGAGGATCATGCGAATGTCAGTGATAGTGTAGGGCATTTGAATCTCCATTTGATACATGTGTGTATTCCGATCAGAAAAGGTATCTAACTTTTCCTACCAGTCTCGACGGCCCTTGTGCTTTGGGTGTCGGGCAGACTTGCCTTTCCCACGTCCGTCTCCACGGGTCGCCTTGTTCCGGTGGACACCAGCACCCGCACCCTTGCGAGCGATCAGGGCTTGCATGAAAATGTCTCGACCCTTGGGAGCCTCGACAGTAAAAGAAAGCGGGTTGTCCACCTTCTTCACTTGAACCGGACTTGATCCTTTTCGCTTTGCCATTTGATTCACCCTTTCTTACTCATGTGTATGTAGATCAAAAAAAGTATCTGACTTTTCAAAGTCGCTCGGTTTTTTGAAAACCTTTTCTCCCGATGGCCCTCCCCCGCAGGGGAGAGCCGGTGGGGATTAGATCCCGGCGAGGAGATCGTCCTCGCGTACGACCGTGGTTTCGACCTGACCCGCCTTCCGCAGAGCGGAGAGGTTGTGACGCCACATTCCATAGTGGCGAAACTTGTAGGCCACCGACCCATCTTCGTTCCGCGCCCACACGGGCTTCTGGATGATGGGGCGAACCCAGCCCTGACCCTTGACGTATGCCTTCGCGCCCTTGGCCTCGACCGTGACAGGGTTGCCATCGGCATCCACCGCCTGACGACGACCGGACTTCTGGCGAGTGAAGCCAACAGTCTGGAGCGGGCCTTGGCCCTTGCCGAACTGACCAGCCCAGGGGATCGAACCCTCGGCACCCTTCTCACCACTTGCCACATCGAACTCACCGACGAGAGGCTGACCCTCGGAGGCAGTGGCAATCGCGGCGAGCGCGAGTGGCTTGGTGTTGTAGACTTCCCGACGCCACAGGCCCTCACCGATCTCGGTGAATACGATGGTCAAGACGTTGCCAGTGGCACAGCCCCAGATCACAGCGTTGAGGTGATCGGCGGTGCCAGTGGTCCACGGCACGCTGGAGGTGTTGGACTTGCCGAACTTGATCTCAGCGAACCGACCATCGGGCAGGCGAAAGTCAACGATGGGGCCTCGGCCTTCCATCGAGCCGCCAGCCTGAGCCGCCTGATAGTGGGCAGGCTTGGTGCTGACATGGCAAGCCACCCCAGCCTTGTCACCAAACAGACCCACTTGGTCACCGATAGTGGTATCGGTGCAGCCCTGCTCGCGCAGAAGGGACTCGCCACGAACTTGATGCTTGCTCTTGCTTCCCATGATGTCTCTCCCTTGTGATAACTCTTTATAGATCGGGAGAAAAAAGTATCTAACTTTTGATAAAGTAGATCGAAAGGAAACATCTTTTGTTCTGTCAAGTGTTCACGTTTACATGTCACACAACTGTCACACGGTTGACGCTTATATGATTGTCACACGTTCGTCACACTCGCGGCGTCAGCCGCCCACCCCAGCCGCTTTATTTTTTTATTATCCTAGGGTATTTTATTTAAATAACCCCTATAAAGAAAAAACCCAGCGGTTTGCTGGGTCTTATGTATAAATGCTATATAAAAGAATCTTATATATATAATTTACTTAGGATATAGGATCATTACCTCTGGAGCTCTCTCGTTTTCCATTGTAAAATTATACCCATTCTCTAGAGCTAAGTCTCTAATATGATATACACTAGGATAATTTAAATGTCCTCTGCTAAAATCATATGCATCATCTACTAGGATTACATGATCTTTTATCTTATCATTAAATATTATATCCAGCTCTTCTAATACAGGGGTTCCATCTGTACCATGTGCATCCAGCCAGATAAGACATCTACCTCTAACCTTCCTTAGTGTCTTTGGAAGAAACGATAAACAATCTCCCTTTTCTATTTTAATATGTTTTGGACTACCAGCTTTCTTATAGTTATTTATTGATTCTTTATACCAACGATTACTTATCTCAACAGAATATAATTTCTTAAACTTATCTCTCAGCGCAAGAAGTGTTTTTGCCCTTCTAGTTCCGGTCTCTAAAAAGACATCTATATCTTTATACTTATCCGCCCAATCACTTAAAATCTGAATCTTTTCTTCATTGCTTATGTGATGGGTGAATGGTTCAATGCCCATTCTTCTAATTCTAGATTCGAGTCGTTTATTTCTTTTTTCATGTGCCAGATAAGAAATATCCATTCTATCGCACATTATTTTTATTTCTTCGTCGGTCATTTTTATCTTCTATTGGCACTCTGGATTCATAGAGTTTAAAGATCCGCCATATTCAGGTGTGGTCCATATTTCAAGCATTTGGCAGGGATGAATGATATCATCTACAGTCATATCATTTAAAGCTGCATTTTCTGCAGGGCTTCTTCCTGGAGAATGTTTCTTTGTTATTCTCGCCCATGAGTCACCTCTTCTTACTTGGTATTGTCCAATCATGTCCGCTACTTCGCTCTGCTCAAGCTGAGCTCTCTTCACTAGGGAATCTATATAATCTGCTTCTTTACTATAACCCTTTGTATCTAAATGGTTAGCTAGTTTTATTAATTCATTAATCATTTTGTAAAATCCTCTGGTTTATCTATTTCTATTTAACTCATCTATTTCTGCCTGATCTGAATCAGCACGCGTAAGTTCATATTGAAACTTGGGACTAAATCTTAAATCTTTATGTATGGCTCTTTTTGTTTCTGCGCTTAATTGTCCAAGAACATCACTTGCTGTCCCAAAAATTTGAGAAAGCTCCTCAGATATCAGATTGTCATCAAGAGTCATCTGCGCTGACTGGGCTGTTACTTTTCTTATCAAACCATCTAGATAGTCCGCTTCTTTGTAACGGCCTTTAGCGTCTAGGTGGCTGGCTAGCTTTATTAGTTCATTAATCATTTTGTAAAATCCTCCAATTCGAAAAAATCATAAAATTTATCTGTATAGAGCAACTCCTTTATGAATTCCTCCGAGTATTCAAACTCCCCGTCTTCTTTATTATCCAGGGATTCAATTCTTTTATCTGTGCTTAGAACAGACTCTCCAGAGACCTCGTCCTGGTTGTCTAATAGATATCTTACTAATTTATTGTCCAGACGCATTATTAAGATGTCTCTATAGTTTAACCTTATAGGTTCTTCATCTATTTCTAGCCCAGACCTATATCCTTCGGGGGTTAGCATTTGCTTTTCATATTCCCCCATACTACGATTATCCGCTACCTCTTGAAGGTAAATCAACTCTCCCATATCATCAGACGCCTTTTTTAATTTACTTATCAGCAGGCTTTCCTTTATCATTCCCGCTTCTTTTAGTAGCTTACAGAGTTCGTTCAGATCTATCATTTGGATATTCCTTAGTACGCCTCTATCTGCTCTGACGAATCAAGTTGCATTTTTCTCATCTCAAGTTCAGTGCCACTCGCATAAGGTCCATAGCTGTCTGCATTTTCCATAGCACTTTCGGCCTTATCTCTTGAGCTGTATACCCCTCTTAAGGTATAGGTGCCACCCTGTCCTTGGCCCACAAGCATAACAACATATACATCAGAACCACCAACGCTCGGCTCCTCTCCTTCTGGGATATCTCCCTCAAGAATAGTTTCGCCTTGGCCTGCAACTTCTTGAGTCTCTTGAGTCTCTTGAGCTTCAGGCTCCGGTCTTTCATCTTCCCACCAATTAGACTTTTTTATTATATTGTCTATAGCATCAGCTTCAGATGTCAAACCAAGATTATCTAATTTGTTTGCTAGTTCAATTAACCTTTTCATTTTAAAACCTCATTTGAAAACAATATTCAATTTACTTCAAATATTAGCTGAATCAAAGTGTTATTTTTGACCCACTCATTTACCACTTCAATACTATTTTACTCCACTATAACCCACTTTGTACCACCATATTTATATAAAGTAGTATTTTCTAATTGATAATCAATGAAAAAAGTACATAAAAACTGATTATCATAATAAAATTGATCATTTTTAAGTGTATAGAGTTATTATATTTGTTTATGATTATCATAATTAAATTATATTACTTTTTTTTCGCAAAACAGTACAAATTAAACGATTTTTGGAAGTCCCAGAAATTAGAATATTTTATATGATGATTGTTAATGAAATTTTGGTATTATAATATATAAGAGCAGTTTGTTGTTAGCAATTAAACCAGTTATGGACTGGTAAAAAAATAGGAGAAAATAATGAGTGATGTTACAGGAAAGTGGGAAGAGTTAAAGCAAAAGGTTGAGTCTCTTGAGACCGATGTTCAGAAGAACGCTGGAGGCAACGCATCTGCAGGAGTCAGAGCACGCAAGGGACTTCGTGAGTTAAAATCAATGGCTTCGGATTTAGTTAAGATGACCCTCGGAAAAGAGGTCTAAAGTCTTGGTTCAATGATACCTTATCTTTACACTTCAAGAAACTCCTGGGTTAGCCTAGGAGTTTCTTTTTCCATGGGACAAATGAACTGTGGTCACACAGGATTCGATATATCGATAGACTTTGTGTTCTGGCACCTGTCCCTTGGCGTTGAATGGTAGGCTGATAGCTTTCTAGCAATATTTTTATATTGTATGGAGGTTATTGGCCATCTTCAAAAAGAGACATACCGTGCTGTTAATCTTTTTAGTGTTGTTAGATTTAATAGCAACAATGGTATGGTACTATCACTTCGGAATATCTGAGCTTAACCCAATACTATGTGGACCAATAGAAAGCTCATCAATTTACTTTGCTTCATTAAAACTTGGAATGTCTCTACCAAGTATTTATTTGCTCGATAAGTTTATATATAAGAAAATCGCCCAAGCAGGTATGGCGATTTTACTTTTGTCATATACAGCAGTTAGTATTATTCATTACTATTTGCTAATAAATATTTTAATGCCAATTTATTAAGCTATTCACAGCCACCAATTATCTCGCACTCTACTTTGTTTAGCTTTCCATAGCTAAGCTCTCCAAGCCTCTCCTCTGTTAGCTTATATGGGCCAGGACCCTTATCGGCTAGAATTAGAGCCTTTAACTCTTCAAACTCAAGGGGCCTATCTTGCCTTGGCTTTGCCTCTCCACCACCAAACTCAACATAGGCATCATTATATGATTCAGAGTCATCTTCGTGTGTATAGCCCAGCTGCCTAAGCTCGTCATCGCTTTTTCTTTCAGCGCCTGCCGTAGCATCATTATAGCCTAGCTCTCCGGCAGAAACAAATCCTGCCTCTTCAGAGAATGCTGGACGACCTGTATTTAATTTCTCTGGAGGCTGTCCAGTTGCAGGATCAATATGACCACTTTCGTGAGTATCGCCCGCTGGATCAACATATCTAAAGCCTTGGGCAATCTTTGTAATAATTTTATCCAAACGATCAGCTTCTTTTGCCAGTCCTTTGGAGTCTAAGTGGTTTGATAATTTAACTAGCTCTTTAATCATTTTAATTCTCCTTAAGATTAATTTTTCAATTTAATTATAATTATTAACAGATTTTCATACATTTAAACTGGAGGCGTCTCAGAGCCTCTTCCTTGTGCATCTGAAACATCTATTTGGCCTCTAATTTCATCAACTTCAGATTTTATACCTGAGGCAGCAAGTTGAAGCCCTGACAGTTTAGCTGTGCTATCAAGTGATTCTGGATTTTCAAAATCATCAGGAGCTGCTTCGATAAAGCCAGATACAAAGGAAGAACCAACCTCTCCGCTGATTGTAGCTAAAATATCTGTCATAGATCTTAGCAGACTGTTTACTGCTGTCACAAACCATACTGGAGCAGCTTTGCTTAATATAATAAAGTGTCCGCTACCCTTTAGTCTCCTAATCCAGTTCCAAAGACCCTTTAGTGCCGAGCCGGTTAGTGGGCTTCCGACTGCAACTGTTATTATAGCTGCCAATGCATTAAAAACTGCATCAATATACTGTCCTCTGTCCACGTTTATTAAAAATGCCGAAACATCTGCCGCAGCACTTAGTCTTAGCGATGCTGCAGCGGCAGGTTGCGCTACTGGAATAAACATTGCTATAGAGGATCCAAGCTTCCATACTAAAGATAAAATTTCTAAATGCCGTGCATCTATACTGTCGTATATTTCATTCCATTGCTCTTGTAATACTTCTGAACTTTCCTCTACGAATGTACTCATAGTTTCAGCCACACCTCTTTCTCCATACGCTTGAGCTGGAGTTGTGTAAACTGTATTTGCAACATCTTCAAATAATGAAGAGCTTCCGCCATCGCCCCTACGACTAACCGCATCTTCGCTAACCCACTCAGGATCATAGCCACGAAACCTTCCGCCCCATTGGATTTTATATTCGTTGGACTGCGGCCATGTTCTATCGGCAGTGTCTACTACTACACCTGGATAGACATGCCCATCTGTATACAGGATGTTAACCGGATCATTAACAGAAAACTCCAAAGCATATTTTCTTATTAACGAATCAACCTGATCCGCCTCTTTTATAAGGCCGTTACCATCCAAATAGTTTGCGAGATCAATCAATGTATTTTTTGCCAATTTCATACTTGACGCCCTTTAATTAGCAAATGAAGCATTCTAGATTCTTCATTATACCCATTCTTTCTTAGCCACTTACTAAGTTCGGCAACTCTAGATTCCATGGGTGCAGCTCGACCCATTGCTATATCATCTTCATCTAAAATATCATCCCATGCCTGTTCTTCTTGTTCTGAAATCAGCTTCTGATCCGATCTCTCTTGCTCCGCCTCTTCCCTCTCGGTATCTTGACGCCAAAGATCTCTAAGTGATGGGTCTTCCGGTGCTCTAGGCATTTTCATAACGCCATAATCTCCAGCCCCCTCTATTTCTTCGCCAATTGGCACTTCAAGTGGCTCTATCGCTTCACCCTCCGGAAGCAAATCGGAAGGGTATGAATCTGCTTTGCGCTGCTCTGCCTCGTTAACTTTACTCGTTAAGTTTTTATAAAAAGCCAGCATAGAATCTCTTGGGGGCTGCGATGGCCTGAGTGGGACACTCCATGGGAGGTTGCGTTCTTTACGGAGCCGGTTCAAGTGCTCGGCATCCTCCATAGAAATCAGCCCAAGACGAAGAAGAAGATGAGGGTCGTCTTGCATATAAGTAAATTCTATAGGGTTTTTTGCAGAAAAAGCCTTAAGCGCTTTTTTTAAATAGGTATCGAGGTGATCGCTGGGAATTCCTTTTCCACCGGTGGATCCACCACTACGGCGCAATCTGGCCATCATACCTATAAAGGCCTTTGGGTATTTATTTATAAATTTAGAAAGATACTCATGTGAGCCAGGTCCTTCGAATATAACACCCTGTGTATGATGAATTAAAGTTTCTACCAATGATAGCTCTCCCTCTCTTCTATCATTAATTCCAAAGGTAGCAGCGTCATCATAATCCTGTCCCTCATATTGCTTTGCTAAGCTCGAAAAGGCAGCCTGAGAAAGATCTGGGAATACTTTATGCATTTTATTTTTTAAGAAATAAAAAGGATCGGCTTCTGCAATAAGTGGAGCGATAGCCCCATATGCTTCTCCTAGAGTGGGAGTTAAGTCACTATACCCCTTTGTATCCAGACCCTTCGGGTCGAACTCATTCTTTCTATTATAAAAATGAAGATCTGGATCTAAAACAACAGACCCTTCTAAGAAGTTATTAATCTTTTTTCGCGGGTCCTTTTCATCGGACTCTTTATCGTTATCCAAAGAATAAATATAATCTTTAAAAAGCTTGGAGGAATAGAGGTTTTTTTGTATCAGGGATAGCCTTTCAAGAGCCTGGTGATATTGATCAATCCCTTCTTTTTTTTCACTATGACTTCCTCCACCATAGAAAGGATGAAGCAAGCCTTTCCATTTTTGTAGACTAGAATCCCTTCCGGAATCTTCCAGTTTTGAAAGATTTAAAAAATACGCTGGATCCCTATCCGCAATTTCTTTTAAAAAGTCCAATGCGTAATCTTTATCATACATAGGGCTAAATTTAAAAGATTTAAATGCACTACCTATTATCTTGCTGTGTCCAATTCCCTGAATATTGTTGGTCATCGAGCCTGGAATAAAAATTCCGCCGCGTAACGAATAACCTCTGGTATCATACGGTTCGCCCCAAGTCCTCCGAGGCAGACCTAAGCGCAATGAGTCGAAAAACCCAACAACTTCTTCTACAGAGACGTTATCTTTATTTTCAAGAAGCTGTTTTTCTAACCGCTTTATATTTCTCTTTTCTTTCTTGCCTCTTGGCCTAGATCTTAAAAGGGTATCGTCAATAGTCTCATCTATATTAAAGTCCCCCTCTATCATTTCGTCCCTCAAAAAGTGATCGGAGTGTATCTTGGAATAAAGCTGTAGCATTTCTCTGTCTTCGTCAACCAGTCTTCTAAACGCCTGCACCTCTATTTTCAGTTCTCTGATCTCTTTGATAAAAGATTTAATACGTAGGATATTTTGGTCGCTCATTGAAAGATGTACAGATCCTAAAAGACTTTGGTACCATATTAAAAATTTATAAGGGTTGATATCTGACCATACTTTGGCAGCACTTGCTACCCGCTCCTGACTTACACCATCTATCATATAAATGTAATCGGAAAAAAACACATCCGAATTCGCTAAGTAATCAGAGCTAGTCATCTTTTCCAGAAAATCCTCTGAGAGATCAGGATATATTTTATTTAAATTGTGTTTAAAAAATTTCGATAAATCGGGTAGCTTTATAATCGAGTCACGAAGATCATCGGTGTAATCCTTAAATAAATCAATCTCACCTCCACTATCCTCAAGGAGATTTATTGCAATTTCGGGATTCAAAGAAACACCCTTTAGGGCTATCTTTACAGCTTCTTTTCCTGCTACGTTAGGATATTGCTTGTGATATTCGAACTCAAAAAAAGCATAAGGCCTTTCGTGAGCATATTTTTTCATCGCAGGCCTACCCTGCTCGGGGTGTGTTTCATGAATCTTTAAGCTAAAAAATTTAATAATATCGTTATCCGCAACCTCTTTTGCTGCCGGGACCGCAAGATCATAATATTCATTAACTCTGTTAATTCCAATCTTGAAAAAGTGCTCTGCATTTTGCCTTGAAAGCTTTTCAACCGCATCCTGCATCCACTTGTCTTTCTTATAAGTCTTCCAGCTCTCATGAGAGAGTTGGTATTGCTCAAGCCACCTCCCCTCAGTATTTTGAGAAAAAAGAGTGCTGGAGTCTTCATCTATATATTTTTTAGCCCAATACTCTACAACCGGCTGGGCCAACTCTTTATATTTTTTTGCAAGTCCAGAGTATATAATTAAATTATCATTAGATGAAATTTTATCTTTAACGTCTGAGTCTATTGCATTAGATCCTTTTCCATACCAATGTGATACCCATCCACGAGTATAAGGCTGAACTTTGTCCCAATCTGGCATATTCTCGTCAGTAAAATAGGCTTCTGCGTCCTCTATAGTCAAAGGTGGGAATGATTTATAGTCATTATTGGATTTATATTCAACTTTTAATGACCTAAACCATTCGTCTGCATGAATAGCCGCATCAATATCAGGCGATAAATTATTCTTTCCCTTCGCCTCAAATAGCCTATCTTCGCTCATCCTGATTGTAACGCGAGGCTTATTACTCGGATCTCGAACAGAATAAATTTTACCCTGGACGTTATCTTGGTAATAACCTGAACTTTCACCAAGACAAAGCCCTAATAAGTTGCCCTCATGAGTTCTGTCGTGTGACTTAGTTCTGTTGCCTTTCCATGAAGGACCCTCTCCGATTGCAGGAACATAAACGACAACCCATCCATCTCCAAATTCATGAACAACCTCGTGAGTTTTGTAACCGACACTTCCAATGTTTTTCTGATCTTCAAGTCTTGCTTTTTCGTGCCATTCTAATTGAGCATTATTCAGATCTTCAAAAATAGCTTTTATACTAAAGTAATTATTGCTATCAAGTTCTGTGATATTATTGTTATTTATAAACTCTGTTAAATCTCCAGGCTGACCTATTCCTTCCGAGACGAGATAATCTTTGACTTCATTTATTTGATTTAAAGCATCATTTGCCCATGCGCCTATTTCTATAAATATTTTTTCATTCTTATTTAACAGCTTGCCAAAATCATCTTCTATTTTTACTTCAAGAATCTCTTGTATGTTATCCGGACTAAGTAGCGGATTGCTTGCAATTAATTTCTGAACAGCCTCTTTAGATGGCTGCACTTCTGAGTTTAAAAGCTCTTGCTCTGCATTATTCCAGTTGAGACCCTTAGCTCTTTTTGCAGATACTTTAGATGATAGTTTTTTTATAACATCAGACTCCTCTTCGAATCCAGAAGAGGCTAGTGTTTTTGACAATTTATTTAAACTATCGATCATTATAATATCCAAATTTATTTATATGCAATTATACTATCAAACTAAGTAATAATATTAATAAACAATGCTATTTGTATTTATCAAAATAAAAAACCTTGCTTTGATTGTAAGACTCTTTTCTTAAGATATTATAAAGCTTACCGGGTGGTAGTTTGTTTGTTTTATATAAAGCAAGAACACTCCAATCTACCACTCCAGATAGAGATAGAGCGTAAGCAACCCACTCACTGCAATACCATTTGTTTATATGCCTTATTTTAAATGGTAGCACATGAGATAGTACCATACCGATCCAATCATATGCTTCACTCTCCGTGGCATCAAAGAAATAAACTATTGAATCAAATTGCTCTTTAGTTATCTCAAAATCAACAAAGTCCCACTCTCTATGGTTATGCCTACTTGGATCGCAAAGTCTAACCCTCGGGCTATCGGGTGGATATATTCCTATCCATCCTCCATCATTTGGAAGTACAAGCTCAACGTGGCTGTACCTACTCCTTGTCCATCGTCTTATAAACCGATCTCTTAATCGGCCTTTGCCTTTATAAAAAGCTACCTTTAACTTCAAGTCCTATGACCCTATATACTTACTTCTGCTATTGCATAGCAAAATTTATCATCTTTAAAGTGCCTAAAGGTTATACTTCCAAGTGTAGCGTTGTTATTAAGTCCCGTTGTTAGCTTTCCAATTGCATCTCTGTCTGCACACTTTTTTGATATATTGTCATTTCCAGACCTTTCTGCTTTTGCAATAGCTCTAAGCATTCCATTGCCATTGAAAAGATCTTTTTGGTGTGGCCACATCTCTGCTGGCCATGAAGAATGCTCCCGAGACAGCATTCTTGCTTCTTTTATCATTCTATCTAGATAGTCAGCTTCGTTTATTAAGCCATTTGAATCTAAGTGATTTGCAAGCTTTACAAGTTCATCAATCATGTCTACTCCAAAATAATATTATTAATTACTCTATCAATTACATCCGCTTCTTTTATCAAGCCTTTTTGATCTAGCTCATTGGATATGCTAACAAGGTCTTTTACCAGGGTCGCTTGTGCGACCTCAAGGTATGATGGTTCGAAAATATTTTCGACATTCCATGATGGCTGACGCCTATCCGAGCCCAAGTCCTTTTCTATCACGTCAACATCTCCATGTATGTCATAGGGGTTCTGACTTGACCCTAACATGCCTGCACCATGCCTCAGCTCTCTTTTTATTTGCCCCTGGTTGAACGATAGGTCTACTAGTTGACTATTAAGATCATCAACCTCATTACTCAACTGCTCAAGCTCCTGATTGGCTTCATCAATAGCCTCCTGAAGTCCGGACCTTTGCCAAAACGGAAAGTAATCTTCTTTTGACTTCTCTTTCATTTTAGAAGAAAGCATTTCTAATCTTGACTGCAGCTCATTGCCTCTATCATACTTTCTTTCTAAAATAGCTAGCAGACCATCTATTCTCTCGTCTCTATCCATAAGATCCTGTATGACTATCTCAGTTGCTTCTGGCCCGGGAGAGTCTATTATCTCATCTGCTTTTTTTTCTAGTCCCATAGCGATCCAAGCCCCTTCTCTTCGCCCTCTCTCGCCCCCGTTGGAGGTTCGTCTGAAAATATACGCGTGCCCTCTCTATCTTGAGGGGCACCTGCCATCATTGCGTTAGCTTTTTCTGCTCTAAACCTATCTTTGGCAGCCTCTAGCTCTTGCATATATTCTGCATCACCATACACCGCCTCTCCATCTACAAAGGCTGTTCCAATTGCAGGTTCGCGCATTCCACCTAAATGCTTCTGAGCTAGCTGGATCAATCTACGACTAGTCGCACCAGTATCTCTTAAGAGCCTGACTCGGTCATACTCTTCCTGAGTTAAAAGATCCTGAGTTAAAAGATCTTCAAGAGTTTCTAAAGCAATGAGCTGGACTCCAGATTCATTTATTGGATTTCCAGTTGGAGGTGCAGACTGCCCTGAGTCGTCCTCTTCATCAGACCCTCGAAACCTTCTTTTTGTTCGTTCCCACCAACTATCTGAGCCTTCCTCTTCCTGTCCTGAGTCTCCAGCTCCCTCACCCTCTTGGCCGGCTTCTCCGCCCCCTTGACTCTCTTGACCCTCTTGGCCAGACCAGTATGTTTTAGATAATATTTCTCGAATGGAGTCGCCTGATGAAAAGCGCACATCATCAATTGCCTCTCCATCATCCTCAGAGGCCCCAGGTCCATATGGAATTCTTGCTAAATCACCAATATAGCCATCACCAGAGGCTTCAATATTTAACATAACATATACCACAAAATTTGCAGAATCAGTGTACGGCTCAAGATGTATCGCTCCAGAGTCCCCACCTGTAGTGCCAGGTCTAGTTCTTCCAGGTCTAGATCCTCCGCCACCAGCCTCAGAACCACCATTCTCGGAGCCACCAGTCTCAGAACCGCCAGTATCAGAGCCACCAGTATCAGAGCCACCAGTATCAGAGCCGCCAAACCCTCCAACGTTCACACTTTGTTGGTTTACCTGCGTTACATTAGCGCCCCCAGCATCAGAATCGGAAGGCTCTTCATCGCCACCCAATCTAACCTGCTGACGACCCCGACCTTGAAAGACATAATCTTCGTCATCTTCAAACTCTTGCTCGCCAACTTTGTTGATTATTTGGTCTAAGCGATCTGCCTCAGACACAAGGCCTTTGGAGTCGAGTTGGTTTGCGACTTTTATCAATTCTTTTAGCATTTTTTCTCCGAAATATATTCTTTTAAGAATTCTACTTAATTTCTTTAAATATAAAAAGCATATTCAATATTTAAATACTTATTAGTAGTTGAAAAACAATCCTATAAAGCAGCGACTATTTCATCTTATAACCAAATCTAAGAAAATCTTATTCTTTAAATATCTCGCTAAATTTTTTATCAACATATTGGCCATATTCCTCAATAAATCTTTGCTTTAAAAGATCGTAGCCTGAAATACCATCGTCATTGACATTAAAATGCTCCTGGTCTATAGCAATACTAGTTAGAACCGCTCTCTTTCCGACATAGCGTGTGGTTTGTCTGCTAACACTCTCAATTGTCGTTTCCTTATAAGCTTTATCTAAGGCATCTTCGTCAACTTCATAATTTAAAAATTTTAAAACAGTACCTAGGGTTTTAATTGGCTCATTTTTTAGTTTTTTATATGTAACAAAAATTATTTCTTTTATATCGTCATTATCATATAACCATCTTTTTAAATGGGAGAAATACTCTTCTGATATCCTTTTAACATTATCTTGTCTAAAGACATCATACTTACTGCTAATATATCTTCCTCTACTAGGCCTGTTGTCTAGTAGCGCCGCCCTCTTAAGAAAAGTTAGTTGTGAAAAAATCACGTCAATTGGCTCTCTATAAAGATATATAACTTTATCGAAATTTTTGGTGACACCCTCATCTCCCCTTCCGACAAACCTATCGTGTAGATGGTATGCCCAAAACTCACTAGTCTCAGGAAAGTATGGAATTGGGAGAGTTCCTTTCTTCAGATACCTCTCCATAACAGTTTTTAGCCAATGACTGCCGGTGCGAGGGTAGGAGACTAGCTGTGGTATTGATGTATCATAATTTTTATGATTTTCATCCATTATTAAACAACTTATAAAAGCCCTTCATTTCTTTGGAACCAGTAAGCTGAAGCATTGGCTCTTCCTCGTCTTCATCGTCATCTATCTCAAGATTCCGAGGAGTGGGTACATTAAATCTTGATACGAAATCTGACATGTAGTCTTTAAACCTGTTGCCTATACTTGGATCATACTCCGGAACAGATGGGGGATCTTCTGAGGCTGGGGGTGCACCTGAATCTTCAGGAGGAAGCGGATCTTCGTATGTCGTCTCATCTTGAGAATAGTCCCTTCTCGTTCTTTCATATGGAGTAAAGTCAAAGGAGCTCTCATCCTCTTCAAGAATCTCTGAAAACTCACTAGGAAACGCAGACATTACAGCGTCTTCTGATCCGTGATATTTTTCATAATATTCTGATATATATTCAAAATCAAGAGATACTCCATCCTTAGCGAAGAAGTCTTTAAACTTTTCTGGGCCAATCTTAAATCTTTTTGGAAGCTCTTTGTCTATCATAACAAGAGTATATGCAAGATCATTAAGATAAAAGCCGGGAAATTTTGTACTGCGCAACATATAGTCCACAAGTTTTGCAAGCGGGTATGCTGCATTCATATCATCCATACCATTTAAAAGACCAGACTCTTTTTCATCACCTTCGCCAGTTAACGATTCTGATTTTATAGTATTCAATCTTGCATAAAACTTACTGCCCTTTTCTTTGTTTTCTCTAATCCTATCGGCCAACTCACTATTTCCTGCCTCTTCCGCATCGGCAGCTCTTCCGTCAAAGACATCTGGATGCATCAGCCTTGATAATGTTTTGTGTAGTTTTTTAAATGCACTTTCAGAAACAATCCAGCCTTCAACAAGCTGAGAGCCTAGCATCGCCTTAACCATAGCTCTTGCATCTTCTTCGTTAACAGAAAGCTTTGCATACTTTATTAGTGCAGCACTTTTTAAAAAATTAAACCCCGATGAGGCAACTTTCTGTGAAAAGTCTATATCTGGGAATTTACCTTCTTTATCTCTATATGCTATCATGGCCGTGACCTTTTGCTGACCAATAGGGCCGTCTCCAAATATGCCAATAAGAGTTCTCATTAGGCCTTCTCTACTGTCGCTATAAGCCTGCTCAAGTCTATCATAAATATCAGAGCCACCCACCTCTGCGGACTCTGCATGTCTCTCTGTTATTTCACTCAGCTTTTTTAACATATCACCCTCGATTGTATATTATACATAATTTACATATATTAATAGTATATAAATCTACCAAACATCATAATCTGAATCAGAACTTACTTGAACACCTTCAGGCACATCCTCGGACTTATCGCTATCGGGATTAAATCTTTTTAGATTTCTATATTCTTTGTTGTTTTCAACCAGTCTTTGCCCATAGTCTGTGCTAGATGACCCATCCCAGTTAGGATTTATACATATAGTATCATCGTCTCCATTGTACATAGCATATATGAATCTTCCTGGCATTTTATATGCATTATCTGACCACTTATGATCATCATCCCACTGCTCAAAAACTCTAACATTTTTTATTGGTTTTGGTTGCAAAAAACCTATTCCAAACTCTCTTGCCTCTTCGATGATTCTATCTGAAATTCCTGTGTCTACGGTTAAAGATGGATCTATTGCTGCCAATATAACTGTGGGTCCAAGATTATATTGCTTATTATCTTCAGAAGTTCTATACCTCAGGCTATCTATGATTCCCAAAGAATCTTCCTGAAGAAATGTTATGCCTAAATCTCCATGCCCTGAAGATGCAACTCTGAAACCATTACTTAAAACATTATTAAACAAATCAATGCCACCAGAAGTGCTATGAGAATGTATCTCCATCCCTTCAGGTGGACCCTCCCATTCATCGATTGGTATACATTTGGCTTCATTATCTTCGGACAAGGTCCGTTCCAAAATTTTATCAACCTCATCGGCCTCTTTTTTAAAGCCCATAACATCTAGTTCATTTGCCAAACTAATTAGCCTTTCAGTCGTAATATAACTTCTCTTGCTCTTTTTTTTCTTTTTTCGTTTCTTCTTTCTAACCTTTTCTGGAAGGCCCTTGTGCTTGGTTCCGGCAAAATCTTGAACATCCTTCTTTTTTATTTTTTTTGCCTTTTCTTTTATGTCTTTATCTGGGCAGTCTCCGGTCTCCTTACAGTGATAGAGCATTCCCATAAAGCGCTGCTGCTTTTTACTTTTCGATGGCATGCTACAGAGCCTCTTTTATTGCATTTTTTGCTGGAATTATATCAGATGGACTCAAGTGCCCGCTATCTAAAGATTTAATTATCAGTTGCTTAAGCTGTTCGTCATCTACGTTATCAATCATATCACCTATAATCTTTTCTAACTGCTCTTTTGATTTAGTTGCAACGACAGCCTTTATTATGGTTCTTATTTGATCTGCACTGAGCCTGTGTATATTACTTTTTGCACTTTGAATTATCTTATCAGTCGCCAAGCTTTTTAGTCCGCTTAATATGGATCTGCGCCTACTCATCATCTCCTCTATTTTTTCTAAAAAATGGCAGACCATGTTTTCTTGCAGATTCAACAAATGGTATGACCAACATTACAACTGCGCACCCCAACATTATGCCTGCTGTCATACCACTTGTAGCAGGGTCTATTGCAGCAGCAGCTCCATCAGATATCATATTAAATCCTGTTGCACCAACAACCGCTCCAAGTAGTGGGTTTGACTTTTTTCCTAATTTTTGAGCAAGCCATCCCTCTATATCTATTCCTAGATACATACCAATTAATACAATACCGTTATCAACCAGTCCAAATACAAAACCTTCCATTTTAAAGCTCCGTTTTCTCTATCACAGAAACCACCTTGTCTATTCTGTCTGCAATATCAGAAAGGCCCATCTCATCTAAAGAGTTTGCAACCTTGATCAGATCCTTTGTATCGTTCAGACTTAATGAAGATTCTGAAGACAAAGATCTTCTAATCTTTGATGCTCTATCTGTATTTATCATTAGCATTACTGATGCAAGCTGCTTAGGATTGTTTCTTTCAAATGCAAATTTTTCATTTTTGATTTGGCTGTGCAAGTGAGCATATATTCTTTTATATATGTCGCTATCAGGAGTCTTCCTATCTTCTGCACTTTTTCTACTGATCAAACTGGCATAAAGTTCCTTGCCCTCTTGTGACGGCCTCAAAACGGCTTCCATCATCCCAATAAAGGTATTATTAATTGCATCAACGTCTTTGTTCTCTGGCTCTTGTCCAAAATAACTGCCAATTAAATTTTTTATACTATGAACGGCAGTCACAGGTTTTAATCTACTATCAGGCATAATCGCTCCTTTTCAGTTATTATACTAAACAACAATATGCAAAAAAATAATAGAACTCAATAGTTTCTTAACCCTGTTGTTTGCCACCCAGTCTTTATCCACTCTGGATGCATTATGTGATTTCTTCTTGAATAATGAAGCCATCCCAATGCATGTCCAAGTTCATGCTCAAGAACGCGCTCCCTAGGCTCTTCTCTTAGCAGTATTTCAGCCCAAAGTATTTCTCCAGAGACTTTATTATAATAAACATATGTTGTGGCTAAATTATTAGGATTTACATCTCTATTATCAATCAGTCTAATGAGTATGTTTCCCTCTGGCTCTCCCATCAGGCATCCATAATGTATTGAATCGGGAATAACTGTCCAGAATCTATATCCTAAAGACCTCCACCAGCTAACTGCCGATCCTACGGCATCTGCAGAGGTTGGTGCGCCCTTGCATACGACAACGGTTGGCTGCTTTGGCCATTCAGCTATTTTTGATGGAGTTCTAGATAACGGAAACCCAACAACTTCGGCAACCTCATTATCAATGCCGTTTGTGGTATCTGCCGCTGCGTTTCCAAAAAATAGCACCAAAGAAGAGATTATAATCTTAGCGTACAAGGCTATTCCCTTGAGTTTTCAAGATATCTTGCACAGTCTTCAGACCCTAGTTTTAATGTGCATGAATTTCTCATTATCTCATCGATATCTATCTGACTCGCTGGCGCAATCCAAAGTACATCTTCTACTATCTGACCGCCAAATGGCGTACCTTGAGCGTCAACCCCCCAAAGTATACCGATCAACCTTCCTCTGTTATCATAAACTCCGGAGCCTGAGCATCCGAACCATCCAAACGTGTGAACTATTATTGAGTTTCCAAGATTACCATGAGATGCATACCCAACAACCATCCCTCTAAATGTTAGCAAACTATGATCAGATGGATATCCAGAGTAAACCGTCTCCTCGCCAACATCTGCTGCGCCTGATAACGGCCTAAACCTCATCGGACGCCTAGTCTGCATTCCATCGATTAGTATGGCTGCTATATCATGCTCATCGTTTCTATATACAACAACACCAGTTACCTCTTCATCTCCGGCCTTTATTATATATACACCTTCACGATCTGCAACATGCCTCGCTGTCAAGACTATATCTAAACCGTTTATTCTAACATATGTTCCAGACCCATGACCACCACCAGGGACTACCACTTTTACTGCAGCGTTTCTTACATTTGATTCAACCCTAGAAAGAGAAGCAAGCTCTACATGGCTGGATGCATCGATAGTTGCAGAAGCCGAATCACCCTTGACTTGGGCTAGTGAAATTCCTATAAATAGAAAAAGCATAGTAAAAAGTGATATAGCTAAAAAGTATGGAGCCTTTATCACTTTTAAAAAACTATTCATATTAACTACCTTGCAATAGTTAACATAATAATTAATAGTCTTTATTAAATTTTAATTAAATATAAAAAATAAGACACCTGTATACCCGTGCCTTCCTGCGGTTTTCTTTATTATTCTTCCACAGTTTCTTCGGCTGCAGTATCAGTCCCGGTATCAGTTCCGGTATCTTCATCCTTGTCGCCGCAAGCAACTAAAAATGGCAAAATAATAAGTGGCCATAAGTTGTGCATGTATCCTCCTTGTACCATATTTTTTACGGTCGCATTATTCTACTCAAGAGGATATTAAAAACAAAATATTTATACAAAATTTTTAATTTTATTTTAAAACAAAGCCACGCTCAATTTCTCAAGCGGGGCTCTGCGCCTCTATCTACCTCTTTTGGACAAAGAAATAAAGCTTTTCAGCTTCAGCAATAATATCCTCAGTGGTGTAAGGGCTGACGGGCTTTCTTTCGTATGCCTTGTCATTTTCTGCTAGAAAGTGTTCGTTCTGCTCTAGCCTATTTGTTCTATCAGATACAATTCCAATAGCCATGCCGAGCAGATCTGTGCGGAGCTCGTACCCGCTTTTACTTTTATCACCCATTTTATACCTCCTGTGTGTTATGTGTGTATAGGGCACCTAATATTAAAACAAAACCCGTGCCCTCCTGCGGTTAATAATATAATACTAAATATCTTTAGTACTTTCCATCAAATTTTTTACATTATCAACATTAAACCCCTTTGAGGTTCTGCTTATAATCTCATAGATGACACCAGTAACTGGGTGCGGCTTTGTAAAGCACTGATGAAGCCCATCAGAAACTATAGGCTCCTCTGTTGTAAATTCCGCCCAGCCGTTATCATTCCACTTTCTCATTGCAGAGGCAACATCATCTGTTTGATATGCAATGTGGTGAACTCCGCCAACACCTCCCCTTTTTGTCACCCACTCTTTAACAATAGAGCCCTCTGTGCCTTCGGATACAAAGATTTGAGGAGGCGGATAGTATACATCGTCATTATATATGCACATTGAGTTGACAACGTTCGAAGAGTCTTTGATGTCAGATGAAGTAAGCGCATAACATATGGCGGAAGTTCCATCGTCAAAGTTTATAGAAAAGTCATCCTCTATTTTGTAACCAAATGCGTTTATAAGAAACTCTGCAGCCAAATCTCGATTAGCGACCCTATATGCTATATGATCTATTCTCATTTTAATTTAAATTTCCTTTCATTAACTACAATGTTTAATTGTTTGATTTTTCCATATCTAGAATCTGTTACGTGCATTTTTGATATCTTTACAATTCTTTCGCTACGGTCCCAAGCTTTCTTTAGAGTTGAGAGTTCTCTGATTATTGATCCAAACTCTTGTCCAAATCTCTTCTTTCCAAATATTCTTCCCCTAACTTGAGTATTCAAAAACTTAATTGCATCTATTGGGCTAAAAAACTTTGGTATTTCAACGCCAGGCAGTCTCGATTTGATAGATAAATTTATTTCATCTAGTTTTTTAATCTTATCTGGATCCGGACTCCATCCGACATCCTTTCTCTTCTCAACCCTTATAGCTGTATTTTGAGATGGAGTCAAAGAGAAATCATAATCCTTATCTCTTCCGACCGCCTTCCTTGCGGCTTCCTCATATATGGATATGTTCTCATCTGTAGCTGGAATCTTCCAGCACTCCTCTCCTTTTATTGTTTTGAGATCAACACCCCTAGCAAGCTTGGGTATTTCATCATAAAGCTTATGAGCCTTATCTTCATTATCAATATTCGCATAATACGGCGCATTTTTTAAAACATAAATGTCTTCATATCTAGCTGCCATAGCGGCTCGAATACTATTTGCTAAAACCACATATGGATATGCTTTTGAAATGTAATCAAAGTGCTTTCTGCCATCTTTGTAATCATCTGGATAATCTCGCATCAAAGATTCATTTTCTTCAATAGCCTTTGATCTGACCTCTTCACTATCAAGTCCATGCTCATCTGCAAGATCTTGGTAATTTTGAGATGGAGACTTTGAGGCATTGAATATCTTGACAAGAAACACTGGATAGTCACTCTGGTACTGCTCCACAACAAAGTAGCCATCCTGTATTGACACTAGGGCCCAGGCAGAAGTAAAACCAGACATGCCAAGATTTGTGTGAGCAACTCCATCTCCAGCGTGAATTAATTTTTTGCCAACATCATATAAAAGATTGGAGGGTTCTGTGTTATTCAAAGAGAGGGTATATCTAGGATTGTTGATATCAGCCCATCCATCAGGGCGCTGCTCAGACTGGTATATAGATCTGGAAATCCTCATTGACTTCGGAAGATTCAGGGATTTCTCTTCATCGCTACCAGCAATTGGAATGGGTTCGTTTTCAACTCCATCAAATATTTTCTTTGCTATTTCTAAATTCTGGAGGCTTCTTAAGGATTGTGGTGTTCTTTGTATTGAAGAAACTACATCTGGCATCTTAAATGCTATGGAGGGAAATCTTTTAATAAAGTCATCCAGAGGCATAAAGCCCTCATAGCCCCACATTATGTGACTCATACCCACAGTCAGCACACCTCTATCAAACAGGGAACTTACCATGTCTGATAAGCCTTTGTGGTCTATGTATAGATCTGTCGCTGCTATATTTTTGAAGAAACCTTTTATTGCAGGCGTCATGGTAGGTACTTCGGACTGCATGCTTCGCTCTGCTTCATTTTCTAAAATTCTTAACGCAATATTTTCACTCACTGTAAAGAGCTGATATAGTGGTATAAAATTAGGTTTACCTTTCTTGTCTGCTTCAGATATCAAATGCCTTAAATAACCCTCCAGATAATCGTCGGAAACGTCTAGGCTTTTAAGATGCTCAATAATAGCTGAGTCTAAACTCTCCCTATCTGCATATCTGCTGAGATCTGATAGTATATAAAAATCTAAGACTTTTTTTAGCTCACCTTCAGATAGTTTTTTATACAATTTATGCCTAATGAACTCTCCCATGTTTATGTTTCCGGCAGTCATTACTAGCCAGTTGAGCTCTTCTTGAGAGTCACCATGGCCAGGGCCAAGGTCCTCTCTCCATATATTCGGCTCCTCCTCTCCTGTGGTCGGGTTTTCTGTTTTCGCAGGTTCCGAACCCCATCCAGACTCTTTGAACCCTTCAAGAGTCATATAGTCGCGAAAATGGTCAATTCCATCATCCAAGCCTGCTTTGATCTCGTCTATCGCCTCATCTTGCATCCCATTTTTTCTTGCCCATTCAATTGCATATCTGTTGTTAAGGCGATTTTTCATACTATCTACGGCTTTTATCCATCTGTACAAGTACTTTGGATGTTGTGTTGTTATGGCCTCCGGAATATCAGCCGCTATAGAGTACATTTTTTCGTTCAAAACATTTCGGTAATCTTCTGGCATATTTGATAAAAAGTATCCGATGTTGGGACCAGACGCTAGAATATTCCTCTTTACTGTATTATATAGCTCTGAAAACCAAGGATAGTCAAATAGATCAACGAGATTAAAAATATTAAAATTATCATTTGTTTCTTTGATAACATTGAAAAATCGAAGCTGATCCTCATTTGTGCGAAGCGTCTTATTTCTTATTGTTTCTAAAGATGGGGACTCTTCTCTTATATCGTGTAAGATTCCACCCCGAACTAGCACGGTCATTTCTTTTGAAGATCTTGGACTTTGCTTTCGCATAATGCTCAAAAACTTCATTGGATCTTTTTCCGCTAACTCGGTTATAGCAACCCTAAGATACTCTTCAAACTCTGGTGACCCCATCACTATCTTTCTATGAAATGCATCAATGTCATCACCACGATTAAAAGTTTGTACAGAAGAATACGCGTCAACTATATAATCAGCAAAACTATCTGGAGAAGAGCCATCTCTTTTGCTTTTTATAACTTCATCTACAACCTCTTTAGTTATAAGTTCAGAGTATCCATAATTTGAAAATGCTTTTATAACATCATCTGGCGAACCAATGAGAGTGGCTCTAATCCATTCTGGATCATCCAGTATTCTATAATCATTCGTCTTAGAGACATACTTTATAAAAGACGAACGAAGCCTTGGATCTCCCGCAATACCTCTCGGCCCCCGTGCTATAGCATATTTTAGATTTTTTGCCGCTATATCCCTAAAGTCATCTTCGCCAATAATATCCGCAAGCCTCCTTGAGAAAAACATTCTCTGCTCTTCACCTCCGGACTTTCTTTCTCCAATCGCAAAGTCAGAGTACATTTTAAACAACAGGGCGGTGTTATCATACAAAAGTCCTTCTGATGTTGCAATCATTATGTCATCAAGCAGGCTGTCCTCTCCCTCTGGAATTCTTAAGGATTTTCGTGCTATTATATTATAATCACTAGTACTTATAGACCTTCTATCGAAATCTCTAGCTATTGCCCCTATTTCCTTTACCACTGATAAGGGGTCTGACTTTGCACGAGCAAGGTGCGCCTCTGCAATTAGTGGCTTTACAAAGTCATTCTTCCAAAGTCCGCTATCCCTGTCATCAACATATGGCCTTCCTTCATCGTCCTCTGGAGCTAGCCTTTGCATTGTTAGGTTATCATAGCTGGGGTCATCTGCAATGGACTTTAGCAGTCTTAAAACCCCGGCATCCCCAACGTTAAGACCTCGTATGATGTCTACAAACCTATGTGAGTTTTCTATATGACCCCACTTGCCGTCTCTTTTTATTGATGCACGAATCATTTGAGATATATTTTCTAGCCCACCAGGTATATATGCCAGTATAGATATTGCATCATCAGCTATATCTGGATATGCAGCTCTAATGTCAGAGGCTGATTCAAATAGATCATATTTGCCTGGATATAGTATGGGCCTGATCTTTTTCACCAACTCTGTCAGCTCATAATCTCTCACCTTTCCAGAGCCCGACTTGTGTTCTTCGGCCATGGCTTCAAGATTGACCACAAGAGCCTTTAGATAATCTCTTGACTCATCTTCAAAATACGACCATACACCTTTAAAGAACATGTCTTTTGCAGCGCTAGTTCTTTGATAACTACTGTTCAAAGAATCATTAAAAATGTCGATAACGACTTCTTTTGCAGTCGGGCTTCTAGATAACTCATACTTTTCATTATCAGAAAGATTGTAGTGATCTCCGCTAAACATATTGATTATATAGACTCCACGGCCTCTATTCCGCTCTAGTACTTTAACAGCGGCGACAATCTTATAATCTGGATATAAAACAGAAAGAGGTTCAAGGTTTTTCGGCCTTTTATTAAAAAAGTAGCTAGGTTTTTTATCCAGCAGTTTCTCCAGCGGAATAATATCTGAATACTTAGCTTCAAGCCCATGAGCAAAGAATTTTTCTGGATCGTTTTCTGAAAAATGCAATGCAACTTTTCTAGCTTCTTCGCTAAACTCTTCTGCAAAAGCACCATCTTCTATTTTAAAAATATCTGCAAAGTGTCTATAGTCTGGCTTTGGGGGAAGCTGTGTCCCATCTCTTTTGCGACTAGAAATCATTCTCGGCTCAGACAAGGCCTTAGCCAGCATTGGCCTATACTCTGGATACGTCTGATACAGATCTCCAAGTCTTCCGACGCTTACTGAGCTAGATGCAAATATACTAGGATGGTTTTTTACAATCGATATTATATACTCATCATGGATATCTGGATAGCTGTCTTTAATTTTCTTAATTACGCTTGGCCTCTGCCATAAAAACGAACCTGGCCTAGAAGAGGTTTCTCTTGACACGGCATCCACATCCTTTTGCAGTATCTTTTTGAACCTCTCCTGATACAGGCTGTCCAGTCCATAACCCATAATCGATCCCAGGATTTCGGCCCGCTCCGGATAAGATTCTACTTTCGCCTGTTCTGCCTCTATCATTATTTTCTCAAAAGCTTGATCTAATTCTTTCTTATGAAGCAAATAGAACTCTTCAAACTCTTTTGTCTTTATAAATCCTGCAGTTCCTTTTCTATATCCATACTCATCGGGTTCGGAAAACATCTTGGAAATAGAGTGTAAAAGGTCCCCTACATTAACTTCCAGGTATTCGTCATCATAATCTTCGCCTGTGTTTATATCATACTGAGGATGAACATCAACACCAATTAGATTTGCCGCTGCCGATAGTGCATGCCCCGCTATCTCAGGGTTTGTTATTAAATCATAATTTTCCAATACCAAAAGAGGTCTTTTCGATGATATCTCAACCAACCTTTCCTTTGCAGCCTCTGGATCGTCAATGGTATAAAATCCCGGCTCTCTTGAGCTTCCAACATAAGTCTTGTCATGGACATCCTTTGTAAATTTAGAAAACAGCTCAGGATAGACTGAAAAAATTCGACTATTAGAGATGGTGTAAAGAATCTGGTTTCTTGAAGAGTTATCGTGAAGCTGAAAAATATCCTCTGCTTTTGAAGCAATTATCTCGGCAACTTTTAAATATACTTCTTTATGTTTTTTTATAGCATCTATGGCATCGGAAATATAGTTACTACGCACATCAATATCAAATCTTTTATCATACTGACTATCCTTTATATGATCTTCAATGTGCTTAACCAGTCTGTCGGCATAAAATTCGGGCATTTTATCGGGAATGCCTTGGTTAATTAATTCGTGAAACTGTGCTCTATTTAGTCTTTTGGTTACAAACTCCTCTAGTCCCAACTCGGGGTATTTTTCCAGAATTTTATATTTAAAAATAGTCTTTAGGTCAGCTATTTGAACAAATGACTTTATAGAGTTGGGATATCTTTCATCAAGCCCTATACTAAAGAAGGCGTCGGCGCCTAACATCTGACTCTTTGTGTATATCTTATTTAAAGCTTCTCGTGCGATAGATGGATATTTCTCATCCAGCTTTGCCTCAAAGAAGCCGTTGAATCGAATAAACAAGCCAGCGCTGTCATTCGGCCATATGCCTAGAAAATTTAGCACTTTCTGTACGCTCGGGCCGGGGGCCGGAGGCATGCCGAACTCTCCTTCGTTCCAGTCCCCAATCAAGTATTTTGCGTGCTCTTCTGAAAAACCTCTGAGGTATTCTGTAAACGAATCCATGTGATTTACGCTATCTTCTGTAGACTCTTGTACTTTCTCAAGAGACTCCTCCACTTCCTCTTTTCTTGTTTTCTCAGCAGCAGCAAGCTCCTCGGGACTAACCTGTATTAACTCGCCATAAGAATCATCGTCTTCGACATCAGGCTCATCAGACTCCTCAGCAAGCTTTATTAGATCGTCCAACTGCCTTGCAAAAGAGTGCAGTCTAACCCTGCTAGTTAAGTAAACTCTTAGGTCTTTTATTTGATCTGATTTAGCCATCTAAAGAATCCATACTTACCATGATTAATAATGATAATTTTACTATATATACCAAATCATAATATTAATATTTTATTTATTAATTTCAAGCATCG
>MDTB01057450.1_pt1 | contig 35253 bp, 39 predicted proteins | sample 811161 | NCBI WGS metagenome assembly MDTB01 (sample SAMN05326650, study PRJNA326480) | marine metagenome | isolation source: seawater | place: Mediterranean Sea | collected 2009 | reverse complement strand
GCACTATAATTTCCTAGAAACTTTAGCTGAGGCTGTTTTTGATGAACTACTTAAAGATAAAAGGATTGGCAAAATAATGTTGAAAATTGAAAAAATGGAAATTTTAAAAGAATGCTCGTCAGTTGGTATACAAATTACTAAAAAAAGAAGTCATGATAAGTTTTGAAGTTGGAAAAGAAGTAATTAAGAAAGAACTTCCTTTAATACCTAAGCTGCCTGGTGTTTACCGAATGTTAAGTTCTAAGAAAGAAATCTTATACATTGGTAAAGCTAAAAATATTCCTAACCGATTAAAAAGTTATGTTTCGGATAGTAATTTAGCCATTAGAACTGAAAGAATGTTATCTCTAACAAAATATCTTGAAATCACAACTACTTCAAATGAAAGTGAAGCTTTACTTTTAGAGGCAAATTTAATTAAAAAATATAAACCAAGATTTAATATATTATTAAGAGATGATAAATCTTTTCCCTATATTTTTATCGGTCATAAAGACAAGTGGCCACAGCTGACTAAATTAAGAGGAAAAAAAAATAGAGAAGGTTATTATTTTGGTCCATTTGCTTCGATAGGCTCTGCTAATTGGACAATAAAAATACTTCAAAAAATTTTTTTATTAAGAGTTTGTGACGACACTGTTTTTAAAAATAGAAATAGGCCATGTATTCTTTATCAAATAAAAAGGTGTTCAGCTCCATGTGTTGGGCATGTTGATGAAAATGATTACAAAAAAACTGTAGATGATGCAGTGGATTTTATTTCAGGAAAATCAAGAAGAATACAAAAAAAATTATCTAAAGAAATGGAAACGGCAAGCAAAGAATTGGATTATGAAAAAGCGGCCATTGCAAGAGATAGAATAAAAGCACTTACGCAAATACAATCTTCACAAAGAATTAATCAAACTAACTTAAAAGAGGCAGATGTTATAAGTATTTATAAAGACTCGGGCAAAACCTGTGTACAAGTGTTTTTTTTTAGATCTAAGCAAAATTGGGGAAATCAAGCTTTTTTTCCAAAACATGATCCTGATGAAAAATTAGAAAATATCTTATCTTCTTTTATTTCACAATTTTATGAAAATAAAACTATTCCTGTATTAATTATTACAAATTACTTAATAATTGAAAAAAGGTTGTTAGAAAAAGCTTTTAGTGGAAAAGAAAAAAAAAATATTATTATAAAAGAAGCAAAAACAAAAGAGGAAATGAGTTTATCAAATTTAGCAGAAAAAAATGCAAAACAAGCTCTAACTCAAAAACTTTACGACACTCAAAGCAATACAAACTTAATTGAACAACTTGCTTCTAAATTTGATCTCAATCAAAATATAGATCTTATAGAGGTTTATGATAATAGCCACATACAAGGTGCTAATTGTATAGGTGCTTTAATAACTTTTGGAGCTGAAGGATTTGAAAAGAAAAGATACAGAAAATTTAATATAAAAAATGAAAAAGTAAAAGGAGACGATTATGGAATGTTGAGAGAGGTTTTATTCAGAAGATTTTCAAAAGCTGTAAAAGAAAAAGCAGGAGCATTATCTCTTCCAAATCTGGTTATGGTGGATGGTGGAAAAGGACAATATTCAGTAAGTAGAGAAATTTTAAATGAACTTGGCTTACATGAAATGCCTATTATAGCTATAGCTAAAGGCAAAAATAGAAATGCAGGAGAGGAAACAATGTTTTTTGAAAATAAAGTTTATAAATTCTCAAAAAATGACCCACTCCTATTCTTTATACAGAGACTAAGAGACGAAGCTCATAGATTTGCAATTAGTTCCCATAGAGCAAGAAGAAAAAAAGGATTAAGTAAATCTTTGCTGGATCAAATTACAGGTATTGGAAAACAGAGAAAAAGAGCTCTGTTAAACCATTTTGGTTCTGCTAGATCTGTTGAATCTGCAAGTTTTGATGAACTTAAAGCTGTTGAAGGAATTGAAGACAACATTGCAAAGAAAATATATAATTATTTCCACGAGTAAAAAATGAACATAAAAATACCAAATATATTAACTATTGGAAGAATTATTATAGTTCCAATTTTTGTTTTGACTTTTTTTCTTCCCGGTGTTTTTGGAGATCTTATACCTTTTTTTTTATTTATTTTAGCCAGCTTTACAGATTACCTTGATGGACTTCTTGCTAGGCTTTTTAAAGAAGAGTCTCGATTAGGTGAACTTCTAGATCCTATTGCAGATAAAATAATAGTAGCTGCAGCTTTAATCTTGCTTGTCATGGACGGGACAATTAAAAATTACGAAGTTATTGCAGCGATTATAATCTTAACTAGAGAAATACTCATATCTGGACTCAGAGAATTTCTTGCAAAAGTTAGTATTAAAATGCCTGTTTCAGGATTAGCTAAATTGAAAACATTTTTACAGATGCTAGCTATAGCATTATTGCTAAGCGGAGATATAGGTAATAAAATTATAAATTTTCAAGACTATAATGCCCAAACTATCGGTATTATTTTACTTTGGTTGTCTGCTTTTTTAACTTTATATACTGGCTATGATTATCTAATTAAAGGAATAGACCACGCGCTTAGTGAAGATAATAAAGATTAGGCTGCTGATTTTTTTCTTACTAGAGACTGATAACTTTCCGTTAAATCAGATATTGTATTACAAATTTTAAAATTATAATCGTTTATTTGTGAAACTGGAGTTATTTCAGCTGCAGTCCCAGTTAAAAAACACCCAACGAAATTTTTCATTTCTTCTGGATTAATTTTTCTTTCAATTATTTTAATTTTTTTTCCTTGGGCAATTTTTATTACTTCTCTTCTCGTAATTCCATCTAAAAAGGAGTCTGGAATAGGTGTATGCAACTCATTAGCTTCATTTTTAAAAAATATGTTTGCGCCTGTAGCTTCTGCTATGTTGCCTTCGTGATCTAGCATTAAAGAATCCGAGAATCCCTTGCTTTCAGCTTCGTGTTTAGATAATGTGCAAATCATGTAGAGCCCGGCAGCTTTTGTATCCCAGGGTACTGAATTAGGATTTGGTCTTCTCCATGAAGAAATATTCAACTTTATTCCTTTTAATTTTAATTTTGGATCAAAATAAGATCCCCATTCCCAAGTGGCAATAGCAACATGTATTTTATTTAATTGAGCAGATACAGCCATCATTTCACTGCCTCTCCATATTACAGGACGCACATAACCATTTTGAACTTTTTGTATATTTACTATAGTCTTACATGCCTCGTTGATTTCTTCTTGAGTATAAGGAACTTTTATACCCATGCGTTTTGCAGAGTAAAACAATCTTTCAGTGTGTTCTTCTAGCTTAAAAATCTCTCCATCATAAACTCTTTCTCCTTCGAAAACACAGCTTGCATAATGTAAGCCATGGCTTAAAACATGTATTTTTGCGTCAGACCATTCAACGTTTTTACCATTAAACCAAAGTTTTCCGCTTCTTTTATCGTAGGGTACTGTTTCCATAAAAATAATTTAATATAACGATTTTTTAGTTACAAAAAAGTATATTTCTTAATAGAATAAGTCAATATAACTTACCAATTATGAAAGATTTACTCTATTTAAAAGATGAACAAGTAAAAGACTTTATACAGCTTCTTTTTTATGCCTATAGAGAAACGTTTTCTGACCCAAAGGATTTATTAGCAAAAAAATATTTTGGACCTGCACATTTAAGAGTTTTAAATTTGGTTGAGAGAAACCCTGGTATAAGTCTTAGTGAATTAATATTTAAACTTAAAATAACTAAACAAAGCATTAATAGGGTGCTCAGAGATTTAATAAATTCTAAAATGATAAAACAAGTAAAAGATGAAGAAGATACTAGAAAAAAAAATTTGTTTTTAGATAAAGAAGGTAAGTTATTTTTTAATACCGTATATGAAGCTCAAAAGAAAAGAATAGTATATGCCTTGAAAAACTCTGAGTCTGACTCGGTAATAAAATTTAAAGAAGTTTTAAAAAAGATTATTGATGGAAAAAAATAAAGTACATATATTAGTTGTAGATGATGATGATAGAATAAGAGATTTGTTGAAAGAATTTCTTAACGAAAATAATTTTATTGTATCTACTGCAACAAATGCAGTTTCTGCTAAAGCAAAGTTAAAGAACTTTAAATTTGATTTAATAGTTTTAGATGTAATGATGCCAGGACAAACAGGTTATGAATTAACAAAAGAAATAAGAAAATCAAAAGATGTTCCTATAATACTTCTCACTGCAAAAGGAGAGGTTGAAAATAGAATTCAAGGTTTAGAACTTGGTGCAGACGATTATTTAGGAAAACCGTTTGACCCCAAAGAACTTCTATTAAGAATTAAAAACATATTAACTAAAAGTAAAAAAATTAATGTAAAAAAAATTTATAAAGTAGGTCCTGCTGAAGTAGATTTAAATAAAATGACCATAAAACTTAACAATAGCGAAAATAAGATAAATGTTTCTGAAAAAAAGATTTTAATAGAGATGCTATCTAATCCAGGTAAAACTTTTAGTAGAATTCAAATCGGAGATATCTCAGGTATTTCAAAAGAAAGATCTATAGATGTAATAATCACCAGGTTAAGACAAAAAATTGAAATTAACCCTAAAAATCCAAAATATTTACAAACAATAAGAGGCTCAGGATATGTTATCTGGATTGAATAGAACTATAAAACTAATTTTACCTAAAGGTTTATTTTATAGATCTTTAATAATTGTTGCGGCACCGATAATAATTTTGCAAGTAATTGTCACAATTGTTTTTTTTGATAGTATTTGGATAAAAGCTAACAAAGGTATGACAAGGTCTCTTGTTGCTGAGTTAAAAACTCTACATGATGTTTATAATAATAATAAAGATAATGTTGAGTATCTTACTGATAGCTATAAAAATAATTTTTCTTTTGAAATTGAAGTTTCAAAAAATAAATTACCATCTGTTAAAGCTGAACGAAAATATAGTCCAATGGATAGATCATTAAGAAGAGAATTAAAATCCGTTTTTGGGAATAATAATTATTGGTTTACAACATCAAAATATAAAAAAGCTGTTGAAGTACAAATAAGAACCGGTAGTGAGGTTATTAATTTTCTTATACCAAAAGATAAAATTACCACCTCTTCTGTTAGACTTTTTATTTTGTGGTTAATTTTTCCTTCCCTAATACTTATATTAATCGCTATAATATTTTTAAAAAATCAAACTAGACCTATAGTTAATCTAGCTAGAGCAGCAGAAAAATTTGGAAAAGGTGACTATATAAATGAATTTAGACCATCGGGAGCTGCTGAAATAAGAAAAGCTTCCTATGAGTTTGATAGAATGGCAAAAAGAATTAATAGACACTTAAATCAAAGATCAGAAATGTTATCTGGTATCAGTCATGATTTAAGAACTCCTCTAACAAGATTAAAATTGCAATTAGCTTTTCTAGATCAAAAAGATATATCACAAAAAATGTCTAAAGATGTCGATGAAATGGAAAAAATGTTAAATGATTATTTGCAATTTGCTAAATATCAAGTTCAAGAAACAACAACTAATTTTGACTTGTCTGATTTATTTAAACAAATTGAAAAAAATACTAACAATAATAATCTTCAAATTAATAGTTTAAATAGAATATTGGTATCTGGTCGTAAAAATGCATTAATGAGATGTTTTAATAATATTATACAGAATGGTTTAAATTATGGGAATAAAGTAATTATAGAAATACAGAAAACTACTAATAGGGTAGTAATAATTTTTGAGGATGATGGCCCTGGTATTCCTCCTGAGCAATATCGTAATGTTTTTAAACCGTTTTACAGGCTAGATAAAAGTAGAAGTTTAAATAATTCTGGTGTTGGTTTAGGCCTAGCTATTTCCGAGGACATCATTAATTCTCATGGTGGCTCTATTCAGTTAGCAGAAAGTAAACTAAAGGGTCTTCAGGTTAAGGTTTCTTTGCCTTTTTAACTTTTTTTCTTTTTGATAATTTTTGTATTTGTAATGATTGTTTTTGAACAATTTTTTTTAAAATATTAAATTCCTCTCTAGATACTAAGTCTAGTTTATCAATCAATTTATCTTTTTTAAATTTAAAGTCTGTAAGAATTTGATTTTTAACGTCCTGGCTTGAAAGAATTCCATTTTCAATAACTTCCCCAAATAACTTTAAAAACTCATCTTTATTTTTCATAATTAATCTTATTTGATAAGAAAATTTATTTCAATTATGTTATAAAATATTTTATGTATACTCATAATTTAGACCCTACTCTATTAGAAATAGGTTTTTTTTCACTAAAATGGTATTCACTAGCTTATATTTTAGGAATTTTAATTGGATGGTGGTTATCAAAAAGAATAATTTTATACAGAAAATTTGATATTAATCATAATTTAACTCTAGATGTATTTGATAATTTTATTTCATACGTAATAATTTCCATAATTTTAGGAGGTAGATTAGGTTATATAGTATTCTATAATCTAGATTACTATTTCTTCAACCCATTAGATATTTTTAAGATTTGGGAAGGAGGAATGTCTTTTCATGGTGCTTTGATTGGTATTATCATTTCAACGATTTATTTTGCAAAAAAAAATGATTTAAAATTTTTTATTTTGACAGATTTAATTGCTTATGTGGCACCTATTGGATTGTTTTTTGGAAGAATAGCAAATTTTATAAATGCAGAATTATATGGAAAACCTACTAGTTTTATATTTGGAGTAATTTTTCCAAACATAGATAATTTATATCGTCACCCATCTCAATTATATGAAGCTTTCTTGGAAGGCATATTATTATTTTTAATTATGAATTTTTTAATCTTAAATAAAAAATATTATATTGGAAAATGTTCTTATCTTTTTTTGATCTTTTATGGAATTTTTAGAATGATAGCTGAAATATTTAGAGAGCCAGACAAACAAATTGGATATATTTTTAATATTATAAGTATGGGTTCATTATTGAGTTTACTTATGATTTTAACTGGTATTTTTCTCTTAAGAACAATTCGTAAAAATGAAAATAAATAAAAAGTATTTTAAAACTAATAAATCTTTACCAATAGATAAATTTTTTTATGAAGTTCTGTATAATAAAAAATATGGATACTATAACAAAAAAAATCCATTTGAAAAAAAAGGGGATTTTATAACCTCTCCTTCGGTATCATTTTTATTTGGAGAAATTATTGCTATATGGATTATCTCTGTTTGGAAAAATCTAGGGAGTCCAAAAAAATTTAATATTGTTGAATTGGGACCTGGAAATGGAAAACTAGCAGAAACTTTGATCAAAACTTTTAAAAGGTTTCCAATTTTTTATAATTCTGTTTCAATTTTTTTAGACGAAAAAAGTATATTTTTGAAAAAATATCAAAAAGAAATCTTGAAAAATAAAAAAATCAAATGGGTATCAAATTATAAAGAAGTAAAAAAGGGGCCAGTAATTTTTATAGGAAATGAATTTTTTGATGCAATTCCAATCAAGCAATTTCAAAAAAAAAAAAAATTAATCAAAGAAAATTTTGTTCAAATTGATAAAAATTATAATATAAAAATAATTCAGCACAACGCCTCTAAAAAAGATATAATCAAATTAAATAAATTTAAAGTTTTAAAAAAAAATAATTTTATTGAATATCCTATGATGGGTTTTAAAAAATTACAAATAATTATCAATAAAATAAAAAAACAAAGTGGAGGAGTTCTGCTAATAGATTATGGTTACTTTGGCGTTTATAACAACAATTCATTACAGTCAGTAAAAAATCACAAAACAAATAATCTATTTGATGATCTTGGTAATGCAGATATTACTTCATTAGTAAATTTTAACCTTCTTAAAGAATTTATGACTAATAACAATTTAAAGGTAGAAAAAATGGTTACTCAGAGTTATTTTTTAAAAAGATTAGGTATTTTGATTAGGGCCGAGATTATAAGTAAAAATATGAGCTTTAAAAACAAATCTGATCTGTACTTAAGATTAAAGAGACTATTAGATCCTAAATATATGGGTGAATTATTTAAAGTTATTTTTGCACATACTTACAAAAAGAAAAACTTTATAGGTTTTAATTAATGTATCGTTCAAAAAAATTAATTAAATACCAGAATATTAAACATTATTTTTTTTCTAGGAAAAATGGTTGTTCTACAGGTATTTACAAAAGTCTTAATTGTGGGAAAGGCTCAAACGATAAAAAGAAAAATATATTACAAAATTTGAAATTTGTTTCAAAAAAAATTGGAATAAACTATAAAAATTTAATTTTGATGAATCAAACTCATAGTAACAAAGCTGTATTAATAAATAAAAAAAACAAAAATAAAAAAAAATTTAAATGTGACGCGCTAGTCACACAAGAAAAAAATATTGCTATTGGAGTATTAACGGCAGACTGTGTTCCAATAATATTATTTGATAGCAAGAGTCAGACTATAGGATGTATTCATTCAGGTTGGAAAGGAAGTATTTCTGGAATAATAGAAAATACATTAAAAATTTTCGATAAAATTAATTCCTCTAATAACTTAATTGCTTCAGTAGGTCCCTGTATTGGTAAAAATAGCTATGAAGTGGGAAAAGAACTTTTAAAAAAGTTTGAAGAAGAATCTAAATATAACTCTGTATTTTTTTTGAAAAAAAATAATGGGAGATTTTTGTTTAATATACGTGGATACGTTAATGAGAAATTAAAAAAACAAGGTGTTAAGAGTATAGATAATATCAAACTAGATACATTTCAAGATCGTGATAAATTTTATAGTTATAGAAGGTCCCAAATACTAGGAGAGAAAGATTATGGAAGATGTATATCTACAATCTGTCTAAAATAAATTAATTTAATTTGAAAAATTAATAAAATATTGTATAAATAAATATATTTCATGAAAATTTTATCTGGAACTAGTAATACTAAGCTAAGTAAAGATATTGCCAAACAATTAAAATTAAAACTAGTTAATACCAATATTAAAAGATTTAATGATGGTGAGATTTATATAGAAATAAATGAAAACATTAGAGGCAATAGTGTATTCGTAATTCAGTCTACTTCAAATCCTGCAAATGATAACCTAATGGAACTATTGCTGGTTATAGACGCATTAAGAAGATCATCAGCAAAAAATATAACAGCAGTTATTCCTTACTATGGATATGCAAGACAAGACAGAAAAGTTGCGCCAAGAACATCTATATCTGCAAAAGTTGTTGCAAACCTAATTACTAATGCTGGAGCTAGCAGAGTAGTTACAGTTGACTTGCATGCCGGGCAAATACAAGGTTTTTTTGACATGCCAGTAGATAATTTATTTACAACCCCTTTATTCGCAAAATATATTAATAGAAAACTTAAAAATAAAAATCTAATTTGTGTTTCACCTGATGTAGGAGGAGTGCAAAGAACTAGAGGACTTGCAACAAGAATAAAAGCAGATCTAGCAATAATAGATAAAAGAAGACCAAAACCAGGTCAATCAAAAGTTATGAATATCATTGGTAATGTTAAAGGAAAAACTTGTATTATTGTAGATGATATTATTGATAGTGGGGGAACTATAGTTAATGCGGTGGATGCATTAAAAAAAGCTGGAGCGATAGACGTATTTGTGTTTATTACGCATGCAGTTTTGAGTGGTGAAGCAGTCTCCAAAATAAAAAAATCTAAAATCAAAAAATTAATTATTACAGACACAATTGATAACCATAAGAAGATAAAAAATAACAATAAAATTGAGGTTTTATCAATATCCTCTTTGATGTCAGAGGCAATAAAAAGAATATCTAACTCTAATTCGGTATCAGATTTATTTAATTAATACTTGTTTTATTGCAAAAGTGGAGTTATATAGTCCATCCAATAATTATATGACTAATTTTAAAGCTATAAAAAGAGAAAGTACTTCCTCAGGTTATACCAACAAGCTTAGAGCTGATGGATTTATACCAGCAATTTTGTATGGAGGAAAAAACTCAAATTCTAAAATTTCGATAGAAAAAAAATTATTAAAAAATATACTTAAATCTGAGTCATTTTTGTCTACAGTCATAGAACTAGATATAGATGGAAAAAAAGAAAAAGTTTTACCAAGAGAAGTTTCGTATCATGTAGTTTCAGATGAACCTTTGCACATTGATTTTATGAGAGTAGTGTCTGGCACTAAAATAGTAATAGAAATTCCTGTACGATTTAAAAATAATGAGGACTCTCCTGGATTAAAAAGAGGTGGTGTACTAAATATAGTTAGAAGAAAAGTTGAACTTAAATGTCCTGCAGATAAAATACCTGAGGATATATTAATAGATCTATCAGGCACTGAAATTGGAACTAGTATTAAAATTTCTTCTGTAAAATTGGAAGAAGGTGTAAGCCCAACAATCACTGATAGAGATTTTGTTATTGCTACTGTAGCTGCTCCTACGGTAATTAAAGAACCAGAAAAACCAGCTGAAGGAGAAGTGGCTGAAGGGGCTGAAGGAGAGGCTGCTGCAGCTGGAGGAGCCGAAGGTGGTGCTGAAGCTGCTACTAAAGATGGAGAACCACCTAAAAAAGATGAAAAAGGTAAAGAAGGAGCAGGCGAGAAAAAAACTGCTGCAGAAAAAAAACCTGCTGAGAAGAAATAATTATATATGCTTTTACTAGTTGGATTGGGCAATCCAGGACCTAATAGTTCAAATAACAGGCATAATATTGGATTTAAAATAATAGATGCAATAAACTTGCATTTCAAACTATCTAAACAAAAACCAAAATTTAAGGGTTTGCTTACCACTGGAAAAATAGAGTCGGAAAAAGTCTACGCCATTAAACCTCTTACATTTATGAATAATTCTGGAACTGCAATCAAAGAGCTCATTGACTACTTTAAAATTGATGCTAAGGACGTAATAGTTTTTCATGATGATCTAGATATAGATTTTGGAAAAATAAAAGCAAAATTTGGTGGAAGCAGTGCTGGCCATAATGGGATAGAATCTATAGATAAATTTATTGGTAAAGATTATTCAAGAGTAAGAATAGGTATTGGACATCCAAAAGACCAAAAAAAAGTTAGTAATCATGTTCTTGAAGATTTCAAAGAAGATGAAGAGGAAAAAATTCAAGATATTACAAATAATATTGTAAAATTGATTCCTACTCTATTAGAAAAAAAAATTGATTTATTCTCAAGCAAAGTTAATCAAAATCTAAATGGGATTTAAATGTGGTATTGTTGGTTTACCCAATGTAGGAAAGTCAACTCTTTTTAATGCTTTAACGGCCTCAAAAAATGCAGAAGCTGCAAATTTTCCTTTTTGTACAATAGATCCTAATATTGGAATTGTAGACGTTGTAGATAAAAGGCTTGATAAGTTATCAGATCTCTCTAAGTCAAAAAAAAAAATTTATACCAATATTACTTTTGTAGATATTGCAGGACTTGTAAAAGGAGCATCAAAAGGAGAGGGTCTTGGTAATAAATTTCTTTCACATATAAGAGAAGTAGATGCAATAGTTCATTTGGTAAGATGTTTTGAGTCTGAAAAAATTACTCATGTTAGCTCAGAGATAAACCCGATAAACGATTTAGAAACTATAAAAACCGAGATAATACTCTCGGATATAGATATAATTAATAAAAAATTAGAAAAAGGAAAAAAAAAGTTACTAGAAAATAAAGAAATTGAAATTTTAGAAAATAAATTAAAATCTTTAAATGATGGAAAAGAAGATGATAATTTCAGCTTTGAAGACAAAAAAATTTTATCTAAATTAGGACTTTTAAGTATTAAACCAAAAATAATAGTATGTAATGTAGATGAAGAAAGTTTAGATAATGGAAATAAATACACTAAAAATGTCATTGAAAAATATAAAAATGAAAAAGTTGTAATTATATGTGCTGATATTGAAGATCAAATTATGGGACTTGATAAAACTGAGAGAGAAAATTTTATGAAAGAAATAGGGCTTAGTAAAACGGGGTTAAACAAACTTATAATGGAAGGTTATGATCTTTTAGATTTAGATACTTTCTTTACATCGGGACCAGAAGAGAGTCGTGCTTGGACAATTAAAAAGAATACTTTAGCACCAAAAGCTGCAAGTGTTATTCATACTGATTTTGAAAAAAATTTTATTCGAGCAGAGACCGTAACTTGCGATGATTTTTTTAAATTTGGAAGTGCCGAGAAGTGTAAGGAGAATGGAAAGTTAAGAATAGAAGGTAAAGAATATATTGTCAAAGATGGAGATGTGTTATATTTCAGAGTCAATCCTTGACCATATTCGTTTCATACTAAGATAAACTAAAGTTGATAATAGAATTAAATAAATTAAAACTTTTACCCCAGTTTTGTGTCTAGCTTCGAGCTCCGGCTCTGCAGCCCAAGCAAGGAATGTAGTTACGTCTTTAGCCATTTGATCCTCAGTTGCCAAGGTACCATCCGCATATTCTACTATTCCCTCAGATAATGGTTTGGACATCTTAATTTTATTTCCACTCATATACTTATTATAATAAACTCCTTCATCAAGCTTAAATCCGTCTGGTGCCTCCTCATAACCCATTAGAACAGAATAAATATAGTTTGCACCACCTGTTCTAGCTTTAACTAAAACTGACATATCTGGAGGGTAAGCGCCGCCATTAGCTGCTATTGATGCATTTACATTGGGATACGGGCTAACGAATTTATCAGATGGTCTACCTGGTCTAGTAAACATCTCTCCCTCACTATTAGGTCCATCACTGACTTCAAAGCTTGCGGCAATTGCTTTTACCTCTTCGATAGAAAATTCTGGTCCTCCTGGTTCTCCTAAATTTCTATAACTAAGATATTGCATTGAGTGACAAGAAGAACAAACTTCTTTGTACACTTGATAACCTCTTTGAAGTGATGACCGGTCAAACTTTCCAGTTATACCTTTAAATGACCAATCAACTTTTATAGGCTTTATGGCTTCTTCAGAAAAACTAGGTTTTGCAGATAAAATTGCTATTAGAAGTATTAATGCAGTTTTTTTTTAAGCTATATTTTATCATTATCTTTCTTAGCTAAACTTGGGTTAGCAGAGCCAGAAAAAACAGACTCGGATATACTCATAGGTATTGGATCAGTTTTTTCTAAATATCCAACCACAGGCATTACTACCAAGAAATGTAAAAAATAATAAATTGTACCTACCCTAGCACAAATTAAATAGATTCCTTCTGCTGGCATAGCACCCATATAACCAAGCATTAAAACGTCTATTACAAATATCCAATAAAATTGCTTATAGATTGGTCTAAAAACAGCTGACCTTACTTTAGATGTGTCGAGCCAAGGAAGCACAAACAATATTAATATAGCTCCAAACATTAAAATAACTCCTCCTAATTTATCAGGAACTGATCTTAGGATTGCATAAAATGGCAATAAATACCACTCTGGAACAATGTGAGCAGGTGTTACCATCGGATTTGCTTGTATATAATTGTCAGAGTGACCCAATACATTTGGTGCAAAAAAAACAAATCCAGCAAAAATAATCATGAACATTAATAATGCAAATGTATCTTTAATAGTTATGTATGGATGGAATGGTACTGTATCTTTTGATGGTTTTTTAATATCTATTCCTACTGGATTATTATTACCTGGAACATGCAAAGCCCATATATGTAATACAACTAAACCTAAAATTAAAAATGGAATTAAGTAATGTAAGCTAAAAAATCTGTTCAAAGTGGGGTTGTCTACTGAATAAGCTCCCCAAAGCCATGTTGTAATACTATCACCTACTAAAGGAATTGCGCTAAATAAATTAGTTATTACTGTAGCACCCCAAAAACTCATTTGTCCCCAGGGTAAAACATATCCCATAAAAGCTGCTGCCATCATAAGCAGATATATCATAAGACCAATTATCCAAATTACTTCTCTAGGAGATTTATAAGATCCATAAAATAAAGATCTAAAGATATGAATATAAACTGCAAGAAAAAACATAGAGGCTCCGTTACTATGAATGTATCTTATTAGCCATCCATAGTTTACATCACGCATAATGTGCTCAACACTTCCAAAAGCTAAATCTGCATGGGCCACGTAATGCATAGCCAAAACAATTCCTGTTATAATCTGTGTCAGTAAACAAAATGTAAGAATTCCTCCAAACGTCCACCAATAATTTAGGTTCTTAGGAGTCGGATAATCAGTCAAATGAGAGGCTAATGATAATAAAGGCAGCCTATCATTAAACCATTTTCCGGCTCTAGATTTAGGAATGTATTCGTGATCACTCATAGTTTTTTATCCAATCTTAATAATATTATTTTCAACAAATTCATATTTTGGTATTTCCATATTTTTAGGAGCAGGACCTCTTCTAATTCTTCCTGAAACATCATAATGAGATCCATGACATGGACAAAACCAGCCATTGAAATCACCTTTATCTTTTAAAGGTACACATCCTAAATGAGTACAAACTCCTAGCATCACAAGCCACTCATCTTTTCCTTCCTTGACCCTCTCCTCATCTTTTTGCGGATCTGGTAATTCTTTCAAAGATACAGATCTTGCCTCATTGATTTCCTCTTGAGTTCTTCTTTTCAGAAAAACTGGTTTTCCTCTCCACAACACAGTTATCGATTTTCCTGGCTCAACAGAGCTTACATCAACTTCTGTAGTAGCAAGCGCTTTTTGCGCTCTATCTGGATTCATTTGATCAATCAAAGGCCAAATTACTGCCCCTACTCCTACAGCTCCAACTGTATAGCTAGCTGTAAATAAAAAATCTCTTCTATTTGTTTTTTTTTTTGTTTGGCTCATATAAGATGTTTATAATGTTAGTTATTAAATAAAACTAAATAATAATATTTTCTAGGGTCAGAATGACACATAATTTAAGCTAAAAATGCTAAGCATTGCTTTATATAAGCCGGATATACCTCAAAATACCGCTGCAATTATTAGAATTGGGGCATGTTTTAGGGTCAATATTCATATTATAGAGCCATGCGGGTTTAACGTAAACGACTCGAAATTTAAGAGAGTAGCGATGGATTATGCTAATTTATGTAAGGTATATAAATATGAAGACTATGATAACTTTAAAAAAATGAATAAAAATTCCAGAATAATTTTAATGACAACAAAAGGTAAAAAAAATTACTATGATTTTAAATTTTTTAAAAATGACATTTTATTATTTGGACGTGAGAGTGCAGGAGTTCCTAAAGAGATCCATAAAGAAATAATTAATAGAATTAAAATTCCTATGCAAAGAAAAGCAAGATCTTTAAATATTTCTAATGCAGTAGCCATTTCATTATCCGAAGCTTTACGACAAAATAAATTTTTTACTATATGATAAAGTTATCGATAAAAAAAAAATTAGTTGATAATTGGTTCAACTATTTGCAGTTCCAAATATGTAGTCAATTTGAATTTATTGAAAAAAAATATTCAAGAAAAAATCAAAAATTTTCCAAAAGAGAGTGGAAGAAAAATAAAAAAAATGAAGGAGGCGGAACTTCTTATTTATTAAAAAATGGTAATGTTTTTGATAAAGTTGGGGTTAACAAATCTACTGTATCTGGAGTTTTTAAAAAAAATTTTCGTAATAAAATTTTAGGGGCAGAAAAAGACGGAAAATATTGGGCTTCAGGTGTTTCAGTTGTAGCTCACATGAAAAATCCAAAAATACCAGCCCTTCATTTTAATACAAGATTTATTGTAACCTCTAAATATTGGTTTGGTGGTGGAATTGATGCAACCCCATCATTTAAAGACAAGATTGAGTCATTAAATTTTCATAAATCTTTAAAAGAAGTTTGTATAAAAAATAAAAAAAATTACAATAAATACAAAAAAGGGTGTGATGAATATTTTTATTTACCCCATAGAAATGAGTCTAGAGGTATAGGAGGAATTTTTTTTGATTACGAAACAGAAAAATGGCATGAAAACTTCAAATTTGTGAGAGAATTAGGATTAGCATTTGTTGAAATATCAAAAAATATAATTTTAAAAAAAATAAATACTAAATGGAATAAACAGGATAAAAAAAATCAATTAATTAAAAGAGGAAGATATATTGAATTTAATCTACTTTATGATAGAGGTACCAAATTTGGTTTAAACTCTGGAGGAAATGTAGAATCAATATTAATGTCTCTGCCTCCTGAGGCAAAATGGGAATAAAATGGACAAAGAACCTATTACAGTTACTGGTTTAAAAAAAATTAAAGATGAACTTGAAGAGCTTAAAAATATTAAGCGACCAAAAATTGTTGAGGCTATAGCGGAAGCAAGATCACATGGAGATCTAAAAGAAAATGCGGAGTATCACGCTGCTAAAGAACAACAGGCACAACTAGAAAGCAGAGTTATTGTAATTAATGATATTATAGCTAGAGCAAATGTAATTGACGTCACGAAAATTGATAATGATGGAAAAGTTATATTTGGATCGACAATAAATGTTCAAGATTTAGAATCTAATAAAAAAATAAAATATAAGTTGGTTGGTCAAGATGAGGCCGATATTTCAAAAAATTTAATATACTTCAAAAGTCCTATTGGAAAGGCTCTAATTGGTAAAAATTTGGGAGAAATGGTATTAGTTAATACTCCATCAGGAGAAAGAAATTTTGAAATTTTAAAAGTGGAATATATCTAGTTTTTATATTTATTGATTATTTCGTTAACATTTTTCTCGTCTAAAAAATAATCAGCATTAATCCAACTTTCTTCAATTTTTTTTAATATACTGCCAATATGCCTACCTTCTTTAAAACCTTTTTTTATTAAATATTTACCATCATATGGAAAGTTTGGCGGTGTTGTTTCCTCAATATTTTTTGAGAGCTCCAAAAAAGTCTTATAATTATATTTTTTATTTAAGAAAAACATTAAAATATTGAATTCAATAATATTTTTTTTTTCCTGATAAATATATATTTTTTTTTAAGTTTTTTTTAAAATAATTGACATCTAGTACATAATTTCCAAATTCACGTTTATAAAAAGATAATTTATCTTTTAAAGTATTAGAAGTTTTATATTTGTGACAAAAATATTCATGATTATTACTTTCATCTAGTAACATAATTCCTAGTAATAGTTCTTCAGATAATTTTTTGTTTATTAAAAAACTATCGAACTTTTTAAATCTTTCTAAATATTTAAATTCAGGAAATATCAAAGAGAATATTTCAACTAAGTTTTTTTTATAAATTAATTCTCTAAAATTTTTTGTATTTAAAATTTTTATTAATTCGTTTAAAATTCTTTCTTTCGATATATTTTTTATGCCATTTAAATGTAATTTAATAGCTTCTATAGTTTTTTCATTTGAAATACTATTGTAGTAAAGTGAAAATCTAATAAATCTTATAATTCTTAGAAAATCTTCCTCGATTCTTAAAGACGGATCTCCAATAAATTTTACTAATCTATTTTTTAAATCATTTATTCCATTTTGCGGATCAAAATATTTTCCTTTTTTATCCATGTATATTGCATTAATAGTAAAATCTCTTCTTTTAGAATCTTCCTCCCAACTATCTGAATAAGAAATTTCAGCGTGTCTCCCATCAGATTTAATATCTTTTCTTAAGGTTGTTATTTCAAATTTTAAGTTATTCAAAATAATAGTAAGTGATCCATGTTCAATTCCAGTATCAATTACTTTTATTGTACTATTTAGAAATTTATTTTTTATTTGTTCTGGTGTTAAAATAGTAGCAATATCAATATCATCTATGTCTTCTTTACATATGAATTTTCTTACACACCCTCCAACAAACATTGCTATATTTTTATTTTTTGACTCGCCACGCTCCAAGTGTTCAAAAATAATTTTAATTTCTTTAGATTTATAGAATGGGAAAAAAAAATTTTTAAAATTTGTGATTATGTCGTAATTTTTAGATAATTTTTTCATTTGTGTGGCTGGGGCACTAGGATTCGAACCTAGGATGGTGGTATCAAAAACCACTGCCTTACCGCTTGGCTATGCCCCATTACTATCGATTTGATATATCATAAAATTATAAAATTAAATAGTTTTTGTAATTATAGACCAATACTTTGGGAACTTTTTTTTCATTAACCTTAGTGCTTTCGAGGCATTATTACTCGAATTAAAAACACCAAAACAGGCTGAGCCCGATCCAGTCATCCTAGAAAAATAGCAACCTTTTTGACTTTTGATTGTTAAAATCAAATTTTTTATTGTTAAATATTTTTTTTCAACTATTGGCTGAAGATCGTTTCTTTCATCCTTAATTAAATTAATAAATTTTTGTTTTTGAAGAATTTTCGTAAAGTTAGTTTTACTAGGAAAACTATATTTTTTAACTTTAGAATATACGATTTTTGTAGAACTTTTAATATTTGGATAAACTAACAATATATAAAATCTAAATTTTTTTTTGTACCTTACAATTTTATTCAGGCTTTTTAAATAAGCTGCTTTTTGAAAAAAAAGACCTATATCACTTCCAATTTTTTTTTTTAATACCTTCATTAAGTTATAATTAATTTTGTTCTTTAAAAAATATTGCACAATATATGCAGCATTTGATGTTCCTCCACCTAAACCGGCAAAAACTGGAATTTTCTTATTAATAATAATCCTGTAGTTATTTCTAACAATTTTTTTTGCTTTTAATATTTTTAAAGTTTTATGAACAGAGTTATCTGAACTTTTAACATATTTTTTAAAAGGGCCTGTAAAAATAATTTTGTCTTTTTTATCATTAACCCTCTTAATTCTTATTTCATCGTAATAATTAATTAAAAAAAAATTTGATTGAATATTGTGCATACCATCTTTTAATTTTCCTATAACTCTAAGAGAAAAATTAATCTTGGAGTATGATTTAATCATTTTTTAAATTTTTTTTTGAGGACCATTAATTAGTTTTTTTTTAATTTTATTTCTAAGTTCTTGGTCTGTCTTTTTAAGATTTAAAACGTAATTCCAATAATATCTCGCTTGTATTTTTTTTTCATTCATCCAAAGTGAATCTGCGTAATGATCATTTATTACTGGGTCAGAAGGCATTATCATTACAGCTAGTTGGAGATATTGTTTTGCTTCTCTAAATTTATTTAATTTAAATAACGCCCAACCTAAGGAGTCGATAATATAACCATCGTTCTTTTTTAATTCATTTGCTTGTCTTAACATTTTCAAAGATTTCTCAATGTTTTGTCCTTTTTCTATCCAAGTATAAGCAAGATAATTAATCACATATGCTTGGTCTGGAACCACACTAAGAGAATCTAAAAGATCTTTTTCTGCTCTATCCCAGTTTCCAGATCTTTCAAAAGCAATGCCTCTACCATCTGTAATTTCTGGATATAAAAAATGTTTCTTATCAATTAGTTTTAATGCCTGAGAATAATACTGAATTGCTTCTTCAAATCTTTTATTATTTTTTAGAAATTCTGCGTAGTCAAAAACTACATACACAGATGGATCCATAATCTCTTTAAAAGTATTTTCTAAAAAATCTAATGCAGTCTTTTCTTTATCTAGATCTAAATATATTTTTGCAATTTGCTTTGATGAATACCAATTATAAACTGATCCTTTTTTTTTAATTTTTTTATAAATTTTTAATGATTCCTCCAAATTATTTATCATAAAAAGGTTTTCAGCATATAAAGTTTCAAATGAAATAAAATTTGTATTTAAATATTTAGCCAAATTAAGATAAAAATTTGAGATTAAATACTCAGACTGCTGAGATAGGGCGTTAGATGAAATATAAAATATCTCCGCAGTAATATCTGAGATATTTTTACAATCAAATATATTGCTAGCCATCTTTACATCTTTAAAGTTTTCTTTATATTGATTTAAAATAAGGTTTCTGGGATTATTAATTAATGCCTTGTTCAAAGCTTCCATTGCATTTTCTTTTTTATTTTTCTTTTTCAAATAATTTATATAAAAGTAATTATATCTTGAAAAATTAATTGTATTATCGTTAATCAAATCCAAAAATAAATTTTCTGTTAATTTGTGATCAAAATAACAATGAATGAATACATTTTGAATTTTTTTAATATTATTGTATCTTTGATTGATTTGATTTAGATTTTTTTTTACCTGATCTAGTGAATTATTTTCTAAATCGAATAGATTATAAATTGAAAGTGAAAGTAATTCTTGAAAAGGTAATTTTTTTTTTTTGCTGAATGATTTTTTTTAAATATTCTTTAGCTTTTTTACTGTTTTTATTTTTGAGATAATAAATTGATACTATCAAATTACTCTCAAAACTATCCAATTTTTTTTTCTCAAGCTTTTTTGAATATTTATAGGCTAAATTAAATTTTTCTAAATTAATTAAAGAGAACAAATATAATTCAGAAAAATTACTATGCTTTTCTTCAAGTCCTTCTAAATTTTTCAAAAATTTATATGAGTTTATATACTCGTTATTATTAAGTGTGATAATTCCTGAAAAATAATCTGAAACTTTATCTGATTTATGGTATTCATCAAAATTTCTTGCTTGTGCTTCAAAAATTATACTGCCCAATAGCACTAATTGTAATATAAGTTTATTGATATTTTTAAATTTAAACATAATTTAATTTATGACAGAAAAAATTAATAACAAATTAATTAAATTAATTAAATACTATAATTTGATTAACTATGATCTTATCTTAGCAAATAAAGCTCTTAATAGGTATAAAAGTATCAATTCAATCATTCCTTCAACTTTATCTGAAGATTTACAAAAACTTAAATCCTCCATATTAAATATTAAAAATTGTGAACTTAAAAATAGTGCAACAAATATTGTCTTTTCAGACGGAAACCCTAACTCAAAAATTATGATTATAGGAGAAGGTCCTGGTGCAAATGAGGACAAAGAAGGATTGCCGTTCATTGGGAGAGCAGGTCAACTATTAGACAAAATGCTTGATTCTATTAATCTAAATAGAAAAAAAGTGTATATAACAAATGTTGTAAATTTTAGACCTCCAGAAAATAGAAGGCCTTCGGATAAGGAAATTGAAAGATACTTGCCCTATTTAATTAGACATGTGGAAATTATAAATCCAAAAATTCTTATACTACTTGGTAGTACTGCTCTAAATACTTTGATTGGGAATAAAGAAGTAATATCTAAAGTTAGAGGTAAATGGATAGAAAAAAAAGTTGGTAATTGTATGGTTTCTATTATTGTTTCTTTTCATCCTGCTTTTTTAATGAGACAACCAGAGCAAAAAAAAATGGCTTGGATAGATCTCAAAATGATAAGAAAAAAAATATCTGATTTAAAAATTAAAATTGAAAAATAAACTAATAGCAGGCGTAGATGAGGTGGGCAGAGGGTGCCTTGCTGGTCCAGTGGTTTCAGCAGCAGTTATACTTAAAAAAAAAATTGATTTGAGCTCAATAAAAGATTCTAAAAAAATTAATTTTCAAAACAGATTAAGTCTTGCTAAGTATATTAAAGAAAACTCTTATTTTTCAATTGGCACAGCTTCTGTGGGAGAAATATTTAAACTTAACATTTTAGGGGCTTCGCTTATTTCTATGAAAAGAGCGGTAAATAAACTTCCTCTAAAACCTGAATTAATTTTAGTTGATGGTACATTTGCACCTAACGGCCTAAAAAACTGTAAAACAATTGTTAAGGGAGATGAAAAAATTAAGTGCATTAGCGCAGCATCTATTGTTGCTAAAGTATACAGAGATCTTTTAATGATAAAATTATCTAAAAATTTCAGTAATTATGCTTGGGAGAAAAATTTTGGTTATGGAACTAAAGATCATCTGAAGGGATTAAAAAAATTTGGGATTTCTCCTCATCACAGAAAAGGATTTAAACCTATACACAACATGTTGTCTCTTTAGGAATAGAAGACACAAGAGAGTTAGTTTTTCACGTAAAACTGTTTGACCTAATATTCAATTTAGAGTTGAATCAAGAAATGTTAAACTATTTTAACAAAATTATAAATGGAAATTCCCTAGAAGAAATAAAAAAAATTCCTGACAAAACATTTGATTTAGTTTTTGCTGATCCACCATACAATATGCAGATAGGAAATACTCTTACTAGGCCCAATGCTAGTAGAGTAAAGGGCGTTAATGATAAATGGGATCAATTCGATAGCTTTCAGCATTACGATGAATTCTGTAAAGCTTGGTTATCTGAAAGTAAAAGGATTTTAAAAGATAATGGAAGTATTTGGGTTATAGGCTCTTATCATAATATTTTTAGATTAGGATATCATTTACAAAATTTAGGTTACTGGCTACTCAATGACGTGATTTGGAAAAAAAATAATCCAATGCCTAATTTTAGAGGAACAAGATTTACTAATGCTCATGAAACTTTAATTTGGGCCTCAAAAAGTAGAAAGTCAAAATATACATTTAACTACCAATCCCTAAAGTGTTTAAATGATGATTTACAAATGAGATCAGATTGGACTTTTCCAATTTGTAGCGGGAAAGAACGACTAAAGAAAAATGGTAAAAAAATCCACTCCACACAAAAACCTGAAGCTCTTCTTCATAGAATTATATTAGCAACAACAAATAAAGGTGATAAGATTTTTGATCCTTTTTTAGGAACTGGAACTACTGCAGTAGTATCTAAGAAATTAGGTAGGAGTTTTTGTGGGATAGAAAAAGAAAAAAAATACTTCAAGGCAGCAGAAGAAAGAATTAATAAAGCAACAAAAATTGAAGACAATTATCTTGATACGATAGCTAATAATAAATCAAAACCTAGAATACCTTTTGGATCACTTGTAGAACTAGGAATTATTAAACCTGGAAATTCTTTAATAGATCCAAAGAAAAAAATTAATGCTAAGATAATGGCAGATGGAAGCATCAAATATAAAGAATCTGAGGGTTCAATTCATAAAGTTGCAGCAAAGATTATGGGTACGGAGAGCTGCAATGGTTGGACTTACTGGTACTATAATTTAAATGGATCAACAGTAGTAATTGATAGTCTGAGACAGAAATTCATAGCAGAAAAGCAATCCTAACTTCTATATACCTTGCCCAAATAAGAATTAATAAAACTTTTTCTTTTTAATAAAAATTTCATAAAAAAATTTCTTATCAATTGCATCATTGGACTTGAAAAATGAAATACAAAAAAATTTAGATTTGATCTTCTTCTAACTATTTTAGCTTTTTTGATTCTTTCTTGGAAATAGATGTTTTGAATATTGAATTTTTCTTCTTTAAGTAAATTAAATAATTCATGGGCACTCTCTATCGATTGCCCCGCTCCTTGTGCTAATGTTGGTAAAAAACCGTTAAATGAGTCACCGATATAAAAAACTTTGTTGTTTGTGGAAGGTAAGATTCGTGGAGTGGAATATAATGGCCAAGATTTTAAATTTCTGTCAAAAACTTTTTTTAAACTAGAGTTTTGATTAATAACTTTATCAATTAAAGATTGTATATTATCAGGTTCATATTTCTTAGCTCTTATTATGCAAACAAAATTAAGCGCCTTATTTTTATTTATTGGATAAAAAACTAAATGACAACCATTTCCCATCATAAGGTTAATTCTTTCTTCATCAATATTTAATTCTGATTTTAAATTAAAGATTGATCTCAAAACAACAGCTTTTTTAAATTTGGGTTCATTTTTTTTCTTCTCAAAAAAAGAGCGTGTATTAGAAAAAATTCCATCTGCACCAACAACGAAGTCTACTAAATCGTTAGTATTGTCCTCAAATTTAATAAGTATCTTTTCTTTTAATTCAGTGACTTCTTTTATTTTTTTTCCAAATCTTAAATGTTGCGTATAAATATCATCTTTTAAAAACTCAATTAAAGTTGATCTCTGTAAAGTAGTATATTTATTCTCCCTAGAGTTAAACTGAGTTAAATCTAAATTACATATTTTTTTATTTTGAATATTGTAAAAATCAACTCCATTTGGATGAAATATCTTTTCATTATCTAATTTCTGAAAATCAATTTTATTTAAAATTTTAACGCTATTAGTTGATAATTGAATTCCATAACCTGCATCAAGAGATAAACTTTCCTCCTTTTCATATAACATAAATTCATGTTCTGAATTTTTTTTTATTAAATTTGCAAGAGTTAATCCTGATATGCCCGCACCTATGATTGCTAATTTTTTTTTCATTAAAATAAAATAGAGACTTGTCTAAATATTTTTTTAGTAAAACTTGGAATAAATTCATTATTATTTTTTAATGAATACCAGTTATATGAGGTAGGTATTTTATCAGAAAACTTATAATATAAATTAATATTTAATTTTAAATTAGATATTGAATTTTTATAGTTCTTTAAAAATTTCCAATTTTTGTTATTAGAAAAATTTTTAGTTTCTTTGATTGTTGGTAAATTAAAATTTTTCAAAAAACTTATTTGATTTTTTTTAGTCAAAGCTATTTGTTTATTTTTATTGATATAACAAAAAATATCATAATTTTTATTCTTAATTATTTTTTTATTAGATGTTTTAATTTTATTTGAAGATTTAAAATATTTACAAGTTTTTTTCAAACAACAAATAATGCATTTTGGGTCTTTTGGTTTACAAATTAAAGCTCCAAATTCCATTATAGCTTCTACGAAATCTGAATTACGATTTGTATTGAAAAGATGTTCTTTATTTAAGAAAAATAATTTCTCAAAATTTATCTTCTTTACCTCTTTATTTAAATTTCTTGCAAATACTCTTTTAACATTTCCATCTATTGCTATCCTAGGTTGATTATGAACTAAACCTAGTAAAGCATTACCTGTATATTCACCAACTCCAGGAAGTTTTTTTATCTCTTTAAGTGTTTTGGGAAGTTTTAATTTGTATTCTTTAACTAATTTTTTAGAACATGTTAAAAGATTCCTTGCTCTTCTATAATACCCTAGTCCTTCCCATAATTTTAAAATTTCTCTTTCGTTTGAATTTGATAAAGATTTCAGAGTTTTGTATTTTCTTATAAAGTTATTAAAATAGGGGATTACAGTTTTTACCTGTGTTTGTTGTAACATAAACTCACTTAAAAGCCTGTAATAAAGCTTTTTATTAGATTTTTTACTAACACGCCATGGTAGAGTTCTCTTATTATTATCATACCAAGCTAGAACTTTTTTTGATAAATTAGAATTTATATGCATAGTAAAAAATTTAATAATAATAAAACACAAAATTTCATTCAAGGTCTTAGACCATTTTCGAACTCTATACCGCAAGGATTAAAAAAGGTTTTAAAAAAAAGTGGTTATAACTTCACAAATATTGTTGATAATTGGACTAAAATAGTGGGAAAAGACATTTCTGGATCTTGCTACCCTTTAAAAGTAAAAATCAGTAAAGAACTAAATAATGGTATTTTGCTATTATGTGTGATCCATGGAAAGGAATTAGAAATTGAGTATAATAAAGGGTTTATTATTGACAAAATTAACTTATTTTTTGGTTATAATTATATTAGTGAAATTAAGCTGAAAATAATTCAAAAGGAAATGAACGTAAAAAAGAATATCTCAATTAAAAATAATTTAAAAAATAAGTTTGAGGATTCATTGAATAAAGTAAATAATACAGAATTAAAAACCTCTTTAAATAAACTGATTAGAGCCTATAGAAAAAAAAATGATTAAAAAGATTTTTGCCTATTTTTTTATAATTTATGTTTCCACAATTAGTGGTTCCTTTGCAAATCAAAGTAATTATTTGAAAATTGGTGACATAAATGCAGCAGTAACTGTAAAAGTTTTTTCTTCTTTAACTTGCCCGCATTGTGCAAATTTTCATAAAAAAATTTATGACAACTTAAAAAGAGAATATATAGATACAAAAAAAGTTTCATTAGAACATCGTAGCTTCCCACTTGATTTAGCAGCTTTAAATGCTGAGAAAATTTTACGGTCTGTTAAAGACAAAGAAAAAAGTTTTAAATTATTAGGTCAAATTTATAAAAAACAAAACCAATGGGCTGTAGGCTCTGATATAAGCATTATAAATAAATCTTTAAAAAAAATTGGATTAGATTTTGGTCTAAAAGAAGAAACTATTGATAAATATCTTAAGGATGAGAAAATTCAAGATCAAATTTTAAATGAAAGAATTACAGCACAAAAAGATTATAAAATAGAATCAACTCCAACTATTTATATAAATGCAAAAAAATATGAGGGAGAACATAAGTATGATGAATTTAAAAAAGAAATTGAAAAAATTTTAAAAAAATATGAAATTTAAAAAACTTGAAATAACAGGTTTTAAATCTTTTTTCGATAAAACGACATTTTTAATTGAAGATGGTTTGACGGGAATAGTGGGTCCAAACGGTTGTGGTAAATCTAATATAGTTGAATCTTTAAGATGGTGTATGGGAGAAACTTCAGCAAAAAGTATGAGGGGATCCGGAATGGAAGATGTAATTTTTTCTGGAACATCAAACAGACCAGCAAAAAATATTTCTGAGGTTAACTTACAAATATCTAATGAAGATAAAGATGGACCTCAACAATATAAAGATATTGACAACATTATAGTGTCTAGAAAAATTGTAAGAGATAAAGGCTCTAAATATTATATTAATGGAAAAGAAGTTAGAGCAAAAGATGCGCAAACCTTTTTTGCAGACTTATCTACGGGAGCTCACTCTCCATCATTAATTAGTCAAGGCAAAATCGGAATGTTAGTAACATCAAAGCCTGAGGAAAGAAGGTCAATTTTAGAGGAAGCAGCTGGAATTTCTGGAATTCACTCAAGAAGACACGAGGCTGAGGCAAGACTTAATGCTGCAGAAAATAATTTGAAACGAGCAGATGAATTAAAGAAGCAGCAGGAAAAACAGCTAGATAATTTAAAAAAACAAGCTGAGGAAGCCACAAGATACAAAGAAATTTCAAAAGAGATTAATAAAATTGAAGCAGGTCTTTATTATTTAAAATTAAGAGAGATTGAAAAAGATAAAAAAAGTATTCTTGAAAAATTGAGTGAATTAGATGATGAAATAAGTGCTGTTAAAATTGATTTAAGTCATAACAATACATTGCTAGAAGACGAGAATAAAAGATTATCTCCTTTAAGAGACAGAAAAATGGAAAGTTTAGCTAAACTTCAAAAACTAAATCTAGATATGTCTAGTCTTGAACAAGAAGAGTCTAGAGTAAAAAACCTTCAAATTAAACTTCAAAAGTCACTTGAAACAATTGACTCTGATATTGAAAGAGAGAAAAGTATTTCTTTAGACTCATCACTTAATGAAAAAAGAATTTTAGGTGAAAAAAGTGAACTTCTTAAAACTGAAAGTCAACTTGCTAAAACTGAAACATTATCAACAAAAGAATTATTAAAGTCAAAAGACAGTCTAGATTTATTAAAAAAAGATTTAGATGAATTAATAAATAATATAGAAAATTTTATAGACTCAAAGAAAATACTTACAAAAGAGATTTTTCAAGACTTAAAAAAATTAATTAACAAAATAACATTATCTCAGGAAGAATATGCATCCTTGTACGGAAAAAATGAGTCTATAAAAAGTGACTCTATTAAAAGATTAGAAAGAATTAGAAATATAGATACTGAGCTTGAAAATTGGAACAATTTAAAAAGTAATTCTGAAAAAATGTTAAGTGAACTATCTGATAGAAAATTAAAAATTAAAGGTGAAATTGAAGATAATCAAAAAAATCCTGAGAAAATAGCTACAAGCAAAGGTCAAAATATACAAAATTTGGAAAATACAAAAAAATTAAATTTTGAGTTAGAGACAGAATTATCAAATGCAGAAAAAAAATATAATTTAATAAATCAAAATCTAAAAGATATACAAGAAAAACTATCAACTCTTAGAGAAAATAAAGCTAGAAATGAAGCAACTATTGATGGAATAGAAAATAGAAAAAAAGATTTATTATTTTCGCTCAAAAATGAATTAAATTTAGATAACGAAAATTTGTTATTTGCTAATTCAGATTTGGTTGACCTTTCAGAAAATAATTTTCCAAATATAGACGAGCAAGCTAATAAAGTTGAAAAAATTAAAAAACAAAGAGAATCTTTGGGGTCGGTTAACCTTAGAGCTGACGAAGAAACAAAAAAATTTGAAGAAGATATAAAAAAAATGGAAGATGAAAGAGCAGATTTATATTCAGCAATTGTAAAATTAAAAGCTAGTATTGAAGAATTAAATCAAAAAGGTCGGGAAAGACTTTTAGAGGCTTTTGAAAAAGTAAATAGAAAGTTCAATGAAGTTTATACAAAACTATTTAGTGGTGGTACTGCCAAATTAGAACTGGTTGATTCTGATGACCCATTAGAGGCTGGTTTGGAAATGTTGGTTTCCCCGCCAGGAAAAAGACTTCAATCTATTACTTTACTTTCAGGTGGAGAACAGGCACTAACTGCCTTATCCCTTATATTTGCAGTTTTTTTAGTTAATCCTTCACCTATTTGTGTTTTAGATGAAGTAGATGCACCTTTGGATGATGCTAACGTTACTAGATTTTGTGCGCTTCTGGATGAATTAACTATGATAACTAAAACTAAATTTATCATCATTTCTCACCACGCACTTACTATGTCTCGAATGCATAGACTTTATGGTGTCACTATGCCTGAAAAAGGTGTGAGCCAATTAGTAGCTGTTGATTTACAAAAAGCTGAGGAACTAGTAGCTTAATATAAATGACAGAGCCAAAAGATTTTAAAACTCGCCTTCAAATTGAAAAATCTAGATTAAATAAAAATAAAATTATAGATAATGAAAAAAGGGGTGCATTTATGGGAAATGCGTTCAAACTAGGAACAGAGCTAGTTGCGGCAGTTGTGGTTGGGACAATAATTGGGTTTATTTTAGATAATTGGTTTGATACTAAACCTTGGTTATTAATAATTTTCTTTTTTATAGGTTCTGCAGCCGGAATGTTAAACGTGGTTAGAACAGCTAATAGAATGCAAAAAAAGACAAAATAAAAGGATAAATATGGCAACAAATCCAATGCACCAATTTAGCGTTCATAGAATAGGCCCAGAAATTAATATTGGGGGAGTTGATCTATCTTTTACAAATGCAAGTTTATTTATGGTAATAAGTGCAGCTGCTATTTCAGTAATTTTATTTCTTGGAACTAAAGATAAAAGAATTGTTCCAAGTAAAATACAATTAATTTCAGAAATGCTATACAATTTTATAGCTAAAATGATTAGTGATACAGCCGGTTCGAAGGCAAAGCCTTACTTTCCTTTTATTTTTAGTTTATTCATGTTTGTACTTTTCTGTAATATGGTAGGAATGTTACCTTATTCATTTACAGTTACTAGCCACATAATCGTAACTTTGATTATGGCTCTTTTTATATTTATTGCTGTTACAATTATTGGCTTTCTAAAGCATGGTTTTAAATATTTAAAAATATTTGTACCCAGTGGTGTTCCTGCAGTTCTTTTACCTTTAATAACAGTTATTGAAATTATTTCATACCTAAGTAGACCCGTAAGTCTTTCAGTTAGATTATTTGCTAATATGATGGCTGGACATACAATGTTAAAAGTATTTGGAGGATTTGTAATAAGTTTAGGAATATTAGGTGGTTGGTTACCGCTTAGTTTTTCAGTAGCTTTAACTGGCCTAGAAATTTTAGTAGCATTTCTTCAGGCTTATGTTTTTGCAATATTAACCTGTATCTATTTAAATGATGCATTAAATTTACACCATTAATAATAAAAAGGAGGAACAATGGAGTTAGAAGCGGCAAAAATGATTGGAGCAGGACTAGCTGCAATCGCATTAGCAGGTGCTGGTGTAGGAATCGGAATTATTTTCGGTAACTACTTATCTGGCGCTATGAGAAACCCTTCAGCTGCACAAAAACAATTCCCTAATTTACTTTTGGGATTTGCATTAGCTGAAGCAACCGGTCTATTTGGACTGGTAGTTGCGTTAATTATTTTATTTGCATTTTAAATAGAATAAATGAAAAAACTTTTAGGATTAAATTTAGCGTTTATTGCTATTAAAACTAATTTATATGCAGCTGAGGCCGGTATGCCTCAGCTGGATCCTAAATATTGGGCGTCTCAAAGTTTTTGGTTGATATTGGTATTTACAATTTTGTACTTTACAATTTCAAAATTTTTTCTTCCTAAAATCAAAAGAAATCTTGATGACAGAGAAAATAAAATCAAAGATGACTTAGATGAAGCTAAAAATTTTCAGGAACTTGCTGAAAAAAAACAAAAAGAGTATGATCAAGTAATAACAGCTGCTAAAAAAGAGGTAATAAAAATTACTTTAGACTCTAAATCCAAATTAGATAATGACATTAAAAATAAAAAAGAGACGGCAGAAAAGGAAATTCATTTTGAAATCAAAAAGGCAGAAAAAGAAATTATTGGATTAAAAAATAGTTCTATTAAAGATATTGAAAAAATTTCTTTAGATATAACGTCAAATATAATCGAAGAAATATCAGGCGACAAATTAAATGAAAGTAGCATTAAGGCTGTTGTAGCTGATACATTGAAAAAAAAATATGGAGAAAAATATATGATAATTGATGCAACGTTTTGGGTGGCAGTGTCTTTTGTTATATTTGTTGCGGTTTTGATATATTTTCAAATACCTCAAAAAATACAGTCAACATTGAGTGAGAATATATCTAATATTCAAAATCAAATTAATAGTGCAGAAAAACTAAAAGAAGAAGCAAAAAATACTTTAAACAAGCAGGAAGATAAAATAAGTGCTTCAAAAATTGAAGTTAAAAATATGATAAATAAAGCAAATGATGATGCTGAAAAAAATCTAATTAAGATAAATGATGACTTTCATAAACTTATGGACACAAGAAAAAAAAACACCGAACTAAGAATTTTACAGATGAAAGATCAAGCCTTGATAGATATAAAGAATTCTTCTGTAAAAATTGCTATTCAGTCAGTTGAGAGACTTTTAAAAAACTCACTTGATAAAAGTAAGCTAGATAAGCTCTATTTATCAAGTATTGAAGAAACAAAATTAGCTCTTAAGAAAAATTCCAGTTAAAATAGGCCATAATAAAATGGCAAAAAAAATAATAATCATTGGATCAGGTTTTGGAGGTATAGCTTCTGCTTTAAGATTGCGAGCTAAAGGCTTTGATATAACTTTAGTTGAAAAACATTCAGACCTAGGAGGTAGGGCTAGAGTTTTCAAAAAAGGAAACTTTACTTATGACGGGGGTCCTACAGTTATAACAGCTCCATATCTTTTTGAAGAATTATTTTCCCTATTTAATAAAAAAATTTCTAACTATGTTGAAATCGTTCCTTTAGAATTATGGTACCGATTTGTATTCCATGATGGGCAAACCTTTAATTATTCGGGTAATGAAAAACTAATGGAAGAAGAGGTTAAAAAATTTTCAACTAAGGATTTTAAAGGATATAAAGATTTGGTAAATTTTACTGAAAAAATTTTCAATAAAGGTTTTACTGATTTGTCAGACAAACCATTTAATAATCTTACTTTTATGCTCAAGCAAGTACCTTCGCTATTAAGCTTAAAAAGTTATAAATCTGTTTATAAGTTAGTTTCAAATTATATATCAAATGAAAAATTAAGAAGAGTTTTCAGTATGCATCCTCTTTTAGTAGGAGGTAATCCTTTTACAACAACGTCAATTTATACGCTAATTTTATTCTTAGAAAAAAAGTGGGGTATACATTACTCAATGGGAGGTACTGGTAACGTGGTAAAAGCATTAGAAAAATTAATGGAAGAAGAAAATATTAAGATTATTAAAGACGCTGAAGTTACCGAGATAATTTCAAAAAATAACAGAGTTGAAGGAGTAAAGATAAATAATTCTAAAATAATTAAAAGTGATTATATAGTTTGTAATTCTGACCCACCAAATGTTTATAAAAAATTAATTAAATCAAAAGATAAATATAATTTTTTATTCAAACAAAAAATGAAGAGAATGGATTATTCAATGGGTTTGTTTGTTTATTATTTTGGATCAAAAAAACAATATAGAGATGTTGCTCATCATACTATCTATTTTGGAAATTCTTATGAAGAACATTTAGATAAAATTTTTGAGAAAAAAATATTATCTGAAGATATTAGTTATTATTTACACAGACCTTCTGCTACAGATCCTAATATGGCTCCGAGGGGCCAAGACGCATTTTATGTCTTAGTCCCTGTGCCAAATAATTTGTCAAATATAAATTGGTCAAATGAAGGTGAAAAATTTAAAAATTTAATTTTAGAAAAAATGGATAGGTCAGTATTACCTGGAATAAAAGAAAATGTTGTTAGTGATTTTTATTTAACTCCTGATTACTTTGAAGAAGACTTGGCAACACTTCATGGTTCCGGGTTTTCAATTCAACCTAAATTTTCACAGTCTGCTTATTTTAGATTTCATAATCAATCAGAAGTATTTAAAAATTTGTACTTTGTAGGCGCTGGTACACACCCAGGAGCAGGAATGCCAGGAGTTCTCTCATCTGCTAAAGTATTAGATAAATTATTTTAATGAGTAGTAATTTATTAGAAAAACACGCAAAATCCTTTTACTGGGCAAGCTTCTTCTTATCTAAAGAAACATTTAAAAAATGTTCCTCTCTATATAACTTTTGTAGAACTTTAGATGATATTGTTGATGATGATGATAAGCTGGAAATTAAAAAAGATAATTTCTTGAAATTTAAAAAAAATTTTTTAAATAAAGATCTCAATAATCCAATTATCGAAGAAATGTGGTCGATAATTAATAATGATAAAATTTCTGAAAAAGTTGTAATTGATTTATTTAATGGGGTTGAAACAGACTTAGAGGAAAAAGTGCAAATTAATTCAAAAAAAGAATTACTGGTTTACTCTTATAGAGTTGCTGGAACAGTAGGCTTGATGATGTCAAAGATTTTAAAAGTAAAAAATAAAGAAGCTTTCAAAGGTGCGGTCGATCTTGGAATAGCAATGCAACTTACAAATATTGCTCGTGACGTTTGTGAAGATAAAGATCGTAATCGTGAATATATTAAACCTAATTTTTCTGCTATTAGGGAAACAATAAATGACTCACAAATATTTTACCAAAAATCATTTAATTCAATTAGTAGTATACCGTTAAGATCGAGATTTTCGGTTATTGTAGCAAGACGTGTTTATAAAAAAATTGGTGATTATATTTTAAAACAAAAAAACACAGAAAATTACAATAAGGCAGGAAAAATTTATGTTCCTATCTTTGGGAAATTAATTCAGACATTCTTATCTATTTTTGACTTTGTTAAATTATTATTTGTTAAACAGTTAATTTACGATAATCATACAAATCATAATATTTTAGAGAAAGAAGTTAATTTAAATGAAAGAATTTGATTATGTAATCATTGGTGGGGGATGTGCAGGCTTATCATTATCTTATGAACTTGAGAATAATGGAAAATTAAAGGATAAAACTTTAGCTATTATTGAGCCCCGCAAAGAATATAAAAGAGATAAAACTTGGTCTTTCTGGAAAGTATTTGATCATAATTTTGAAGATTGTGTGATAAAAAGTTGGAATAATTTTACAATAAACTCATCAGAAAGTTCTCAAGAATTAACAAATAAAAATTTTCCTTACCAGAGTATTGATAGTGGAAAATTTTATGAAAAAATCAATTCAAAACTTTCCCTTAATCCAAATGTCAATTTTTTTAAAAATCTCAATGAGATTAACTCAAAAAATTCAATTATCTTTAATAGTGTGTTCGAAGGTAAATTAGACAAATCAGAGTTATGGCAACACTTTCAAGGAGTCGAGATTGAGACAACAAAAGATTTTTTTGATGATAAAATTATAAATTTAATGGACTTTAATTGTGATCAAAGAAACAATGTTCATTTTTTTTATACATTGCCTTTTAGTAAAAATAAAGCTTTGATTGAAACAACTTGGTTATCAAATTTAGAAAATCAAAGCTTAATGCATTACGATCTACAACTGGAAAATTATATCAAAAATAATTTAGGCATAAAAAATTACAAAATAAATTTTACAGAGAAAGGAGCTATACCATTATTTTACCCATCTTTTAAAAATGATAATAAAAATATTAATATTGGATCCGCTGGTGGAATGACTAGATTAAGTACAGGTTATACTTTTTTGAATATTCAAGAACATAGCAAATATATTTCAAAAAACATTGATAAAATTCAAAAAATAAAAAAATTCAATCTTGGAAAAAAATATCACTTTTTAGATAAAGTATTTTTAAGAGTTTTAAAAAAACATCCTGAAAAAATGCCAAAAGTATTTTTTGATATGTTCAAAGCTTCTTCAAATACAGTTATTAAATTTTTATCTAACAAAAGCAATATTTTTGAAGATATAAATATTATAAGCAAAATGCCTAAATTAATTTTTATAAAGGCATTATTTAACTAATGGAAAAAATAAATTTTAAACACTCAGTTTTATTTTTCAATTTAAGTATTTTGATTATACCATTTTATCTTAAGCTAAACTTTGAGCCAGTAATACTCTGTTTGTTCTTAATATTGATTTTAGGGATTTCTCATGGAGCATTAGATAATATTAAAGGAAAAAAAATTTTGAAATTGTTTGGTTATAAATCTACTATTTCTTTTTATCTTGCCTATATATTAATTTCTTTTTTGATAATAATTTTCTGGCTAGTGTTTCCTAATATTATTTTATTCTTATTCCTGGTTGTTGCGTCTTATCATTTCGGTAAAGAAGATACTGTGTTCTCTTTTAAAAAAAGGTTTTTGATATCAGAATGTTTATTTTTTTTAAAAGGATCATCAGTAATCATAGCTCCTTTATTGTTACAAAGGAATGCTACAAATGAAATATTTAAAATATTAAATTTTAATATTTTTGAGTCAACAGTTTTTAGTGATCAATTTTTAATAGTGATATTATGTCTAAGTTTTTTATCATCTTTATACATTTCAAATCAAAAAAATATTAACTTAAAAGGAATTATGATTATGGATTTTACTTCACTTATTATCTTAAATTTTTTCTTAACACCTATTTTAGCTTTTACGCTTTATTTTTGCTTTCTTCATTCGATAAGACATTCTATTACATTAATTTTTGAGCTAGATAAGTCTTTCAAACCAGGACTAAAAAAATTTATTAATAGAGCAATTCCTTTAACTTTCGTCACTGGAATAATATTTTTATTCGCAATATATTTTTTAAATAATTTTTATAAGCTTGATGAGGCCATTTATAAGGTAATTTTTATTGGTTTGGCGTCACTTACT
>MDTB01081305.1_pt1 | contig 35255 bp, 31 predicted proteins | sample 811161 | NCBI WGS metagenome assembly MDTB01 (sample SAMN05326650, study PRJNA326480) | marine metagenome | isolation source: seawater | place: Mediterranean Sea | collected 2009 | reverse complement strand
TTGCAATAGCTTTAATTAGTTCATTAGTTAGGTATTTTAATCTTGTAAATAATTATGGAATTGCTCCTAATATAAGAGGAGTTATGTTCCCATTAGTTGGATTAATTTTAATTATTCTTAGAACAATATTTGAGGGGTATTAATATATCGAACGGTTTGATAGCTGCTTGTTTTAATTAAAATAAAAGCGGGATTAATTTCCCGCTTATTTATCGTTTTCTATCTTCTGTAATATTTCTTCTTTAGAATCAGCTATAGCCAACGCATCTAACCAAATGTTCATATTTTCTGCCGTTGCCATATCTTTGGCAGTAGTGTTTCCATTTGTATAAAGGCCTAATTTAAAATAACATTTTGTTTTAGTTTTAATGCCCATCTCTCCTTTGTATATATATGCAGGTTCATCATAGTTGCCATCTAAAAATATTTCCAACAAGCCTTTATTAGGGTCCATTGATTGAACTTGATGAATTAACAAACTAGTCCAATCATTGGCCCCATTATATTCATTAGCTTCAAACTCCTTAAGCAATGTGTGGCTTGATTCTTCTCCAGCACCAAAAGCTGATTGATTATCTTGGTCTATATAATATCTTGTTCCATTACTTGTTTTTACAATTGATCCAGTATTTTTTCTACTTTCTAAATCATAATGTTTAAACCATTGTGCAATATAAAGGTTACCATTTCTTATCCTTACCATCCAAGTTATTCCTAAGTGGGTCGGATTGTCTCCAGGATGACACTGGCCGATTGAGAATTTTCTCTCTTTATTTTTAAAAATAATATTTTGTACTGGCTTGAAAGCATAATGTATCCACTTTTCTGTTCCTTCTTTAAAAGTCCATTTTTTAGAATCATATACCTCTTTTCTAGATGAGCCTTTAGTTTGCTTGCAATCACTGAATCCATCTGCTGCTCCACATTTTGAAAAATCTGCTGTAACTGTAAAAAATTCTTGCCCTCTAAAAGCATGTTCTGGTGCATCTATAACAATTCCCATCTCTCCCTTTTTTTTATAGCTTTTTAATGATGATTTAGTTTTCATCCCATCTAGCGTTAATAACTTGGGTTTTATTTTTACATCAGATTTTCCAGTAAATTTTTTTAAATTATTTAAAAATCTTTTTTTGTCTGACATTCCATGATATTCTTTTGCCCACTGCTTGTGGTGATTAATAAATTCATTTGAAGCCTCAATCTCTCCTTTATAATGATGAGCTTGCAAAGCAGTACTAGCTAATACAATTGTGCAAAAAAAAATTTTATATAATAAATTCATAACTTCCTCAATATATCCTCTGTCTTTAAATGCGTATACCTAAAAAACATTCAATTTTTTTTGTCCCAAAATTACCCTATTCTTTAATTCTCCAAAATTAAAACAATGAAAAAATCTTTTGAAATCAGGGAAAAAAAATAAAATTAATTATTTTCTATCATTCCCTCGACACGGCAGGGGGCACAGGTTAAATCCCTGTCGCACCCACCATCAAATTATTAAAATAAATATTAATTTTTTATAAACTTACAAGTAGTATGCAGGTAAAATACCTGCAAATACTAATTACAAAATTTAAAATTTTACTCTTAAGCCTAAACTTAATAAAGATGAATTATCTTCAAAATCTCCATAACTTGAAACGCCGATTATATCGTATGCTAGATCAAGAGAGGTATTTTCAAATACATTTATAGCAACTCCAATGCCGCCATATGCTCCGATACCTTCATTATAATATTTTGATTTAAATCCTGAATTGTCATCCATTAAAGTTGTACTTCCATCTTTATTCCAAGCATGCATTCCAAGTTTTAAATAAAAGTCTTGTGATAGAAAATCATTGCCACTATTTCCAGCTACAATGAGACCTATGCCCATACCTTTTACATTTCTATTGATATCTCCAGCAGAGTCTACTGAATAATTTGCATTATTAATTTGTAAAATATCATCAGTAGTAACGCTTATTGTTGAGTCACCCATATCATAGTACATTAGGTCAACACCCCAAGCTTCACCAATCATTACACCGCCTGATAAAATAAAACCCTCATCTTCTTCATCTGTTCCTATTGCGCCACTTGCAGTTCCAGAAGCAGCTTTTACATCAACTGTATTTGAACTAATTCCATAATTTAGTTTTATGTAGCTATCAGCAGCTTTTAAATTTGAAGCAGCAAACAATATGCAAGTTGTTAGAATGATTTTAACATAGATATTGTTCATAAAAATTCCTTTATTTAAATTTTATATTTTTGTTTTATACATTTTTTTTTAATTTACGTCATTATTTTATTAAAATAGCCTTATTTAAAGGATAATCTAAATAACTAAAAATATATACATTACATTAGTTACACAATAATCCCTCTAAAAAGATAAAAAATACTTATAAAAAATTCAAAATATCTTGAATTCTGATATTAAATATTAATTAATAAATATGATCAAATGTTTCCTAGTAGCCTCTCTAATAGCTTCTATTGTTTTTCTAATAATTGACGTTATTTGGCTATCATTTGCAACAAAATCATTCTATCGCCCTCTACTTGGAGATTTAATATCTGAAAAACCCGTATTATGGGCAGCTGGTCTGTTTTATATTCTTTATATGTTTGGAATGGCAGTGATTGTAATTCAACCATGTATTGAACCAACTAATATTACAAGATCATTATACACAGGCTTCATCTTTGGTTTAGTTGCATACGGAACTTATAATTTAACAAATATGGCTGTAATAAAGAATTGGTCATCTACAGTCGTTTTTGTAGATATGTTTTGGGGCGGCACACTCACTGCAGTATCATCAACTACTGGCATCTATATAGCAAAAAAAATTATTCATTATTAAAAATAATTTAATTAATTCTTTTTAAACTAAAATCTAATAATTGATCTAGAATAATATTTTTATTTATAAATATTTTATGTTTTGTTTTAAACTTTTTTATTTTATTTTTACAAATTTCTATTGCATTGTTTCTTCCTAAAATACTAATTAAAGTACTCTTTCCTTGTTTAATATCTTTGCCAGGTGTTTTACCAATATTTTCTAAAGTACCAACCTCATCAATTATATCATCAATTATTTGAAATATTAGCCCAAATAATAAACCATATTCTTTTGCAAATTCAATTTGTAGTTGAGTTCTATTTGCTAAAATAAATGGTGCACAAAAACTAAATTCAAAAAGTTTACCAGTTTTGTTTAAATACATATTTAAAATTTTATTTTTTTTTATATTTTTATTTTCAAATTCTAAATCTAATGATTGACCCATAGCCAGTCCTTTATGACCAATACACAAAGCTAAGTAATTAATTAGAGAAAGTTTATTTTTAAGATTTTTATTTTTCAAATTTCCAGAAAGCAATGTAAATGCTAAATCGTGTAAAGCATCTCCAGCTAAAATTGCAGTTGCTTCATCAAATTTTTTGTGTGTACTTAATTTTCCTCTCCTATAATCATCATTATCCATAGCTGGTAAATCGTCATGAATTAGAGAATATGAATGAATTAATTCTATAGATGCTGATATTATAAAAGAATCGTGATTACTAATTCCCACAATTTTTGAAGCTTGTTTTGCTAAAAATGGTCTTATTCTTTTACCTCCATTATTACATCCATAAAACATAGCTTTTGATAGAATCGAGTTATCTAGCTTATCTATTAAAAGCTGTTTAAATTTTTTATCAAATTGATTTTTATTATTATTTATTAAGGTATTTAAATCCATAATTGATATTAATATTTGAGTTAATTTTTAAATTATTTAATAGAATAAAGCGAATATTTAATATGAGAATAGAAGAAGAAATTAAGCTTGATTATTCAGATGTCCTTTTTAGACCTAAAAGAAGTACACTAAAAAGTAGGAAAGATGTTGATCTAAATAGAAAATATATCTTTAAATATTCAAAATTATCTTGGAAAGGTACTCCAATTATTGCTTCTAATATGGACGGTGTTGGTGAAATTGATATTGCTAAAAAATTAACTTATCACAAAGTTATGACAGCTCTTACAAAGCAACATACAATTGATCAAATAAGTTTAATTTATAAAAATTCAGATTTTCATAAAACAGTTGCTCTTAGTTGTGGAACAAATACTGAGAGTTATGATAGGCTCAATAAAATTTTACGTAAATTTCCAAAATTTGAATTTATATGTATTGATGTTGCAAATGGTTATTCAGAAAATTTTAGCCATTTTGTTTCAAGTGTAAGAAAGAAATACCCAAATAAAACAATAATTGCCGGCAATGTTGTAACAGCAGATATGACTCAAGAACTAATATTAAGTGGAGCAGATATTGTAAAAGTTGGGATAGGACCAGGTAGTGTTTGTACCACTAGAATACAGACAGGAGTTGGTTATCCTCAATTAAGTGCAGTTATGGAATGTGCAGATGCAGCCCATGGATTAGGGGCACATATAATTGCTGATGGTGGATGCACATGTCCTGGAGATGTTGCTAAAGGATTTGGTGCAGGAGCTGATTTTGTTATGTTGGGTGGAATGTTAGCTGGTCATAAAGAGGGTGGTGGCGAAATTATTGAAAGAAATGGAAAAAAATATATTGAATTTTATGGATCTAGTTCAGAGGAGGCAAATGAAAAACATTATGGTGGATTAGCTAACTATAGATCATCAGAGGGAAAAAAAGTTGTTATTCCTTTAAAAAGCTCATTAGATAAAACAATTAGAGATATATTAGGAGGAATCAGAAGTAGTTGTACTTATGTCGGCGCCCCCTCATTAAAACAGCTTAGTAAGTGCACAACTTTTGTAAGAGTTAACAATCAATATAATGATACTTTTGGTAAAGTATAATTAATATCCAATTGCCATACCATCTTTTCTAGGATCAGAGCCACCTATGAGTATTCCTTCTTTTTTATCAATTTGAATACATTGACCACCACCAATTGCATCAGGAACAACTAGAGTATTGTGTCCAATTCTTTCTAATTTTTTTACAATTTCAATATTTAGGGATTTTTCAATTTTTAGCATACCATTTAATGCAAAGGTTCTGGGCAAATCTATTGCTTCTTGAATACTCAAATTATAATCAATTATATTTTGTAAAACATGAGTCTGACCAATTGGTTGATACTGCCCACCCATTACTCCATATGAAAGAATTCTATCATTATTTTTATTTATAGCTAGTCCAGGTATAATAGTATGCAGCGGCCTTTTTGATCCTTCAATAACATTTGGATGATTTTTTTCTAATCTAAAATTTACACCACGATTTTGAAATAGTACTCCACTTTTTGAAGATATTCCACTTCCAAATGAATGGCAAATCGAGTTTATAAATGAAACTGAATTAAAATCTCTATCTACAACAGATAAATAAACTGTTTCTGGATTTGATGTTACATATGCTTTTTTAGAATTATAAACATTATTTTTACTAATTTTTGAACATAGATCATCAACTAATGAGCCACTTAATATTTCTTCAACTTTAATATTATTGAAATTTGGATCGCCCAATTTTGTTTCTTTTAATTCATAACATATTTTTGTTATTTCTGCTTGAAGATGATACCTTTCAAAGCTTGATGGATGATATTGGCTAGTATTTAATTTCTCATTTATTGCCATCATTAATAAAACAATAATACCTGGCCCATTCAGGGGGCATTGATGTATTTTAAAATCTTTATAATTATTAGATAAAGTTGAAGAAAATATTGTTTTTTGTGAATTAAAATCTTCTTCAGAATGTAGACCGCCAAGTTCATTTAGAGTTTTTAGCATATCTTTTGTAATATCACTGTTATAAAAACCCTTAATCTTTTCTTTACCAATTGCTTTAAGAGTATCTGCTAAGGGAATATTTTTAAAAACATCACCAAATTTATAACTTGAATTATTTCTTAAAAATAATTTTTGGCTATTTCCATTTTTTTTTAATTTACTTATATTTTGTCTCCAATAATATGCTTCAACTTCATGCACAGCAAATCCATTACGTGCATAATTTTCTGCTCCTCTTAATAATTCTTCAAAATCAAGTTTCCCATATTTTTCATGCATTGAACACCAAGCATGAACTGAGCCAGGAATAGTTACTGAATGCGGACTTGTTAATTCTATTTTATTTATTTTTTTATCAAAAAAAAAATTTATGTTAGCTTTTTTTGGAGCTATTCCTGATCCATTAACAGATATTGGGTCTTTACCATTTAAACAAATAATAGCAAAACAATCACCTCCTATACCCGTTGCACTTGGACATACCACTGATTGAACAGCTGATGCAGCTATCGCAGCATCTATTGCATTTCCACCTTTTTTTAATATATTTATTGCTTCTAATGAGCTTAATGGATTTGATGTTGCTGCCATACCATTTTGGCCTAAAACATTAGATCTTCCAGGGTACGATAATTCTCTCATAATTAAGATATATTAATATATGTTTGACAAAACAAATCCTAGAATTTAAAGGCATTTTTTTATGAAAGTTAAATGTTCACTTAAGTCTGCCAAAACTAGAGATAAAGACTGCAAATTGGTTCGTAGAAAAGGCAGGGTTTATGTTATTAATAAAAAAAACCCTAGAATGAAAGCTCGTCAGGGTTAATTATTATCAGAAATAAATTTTTCAGCTTCTAATGCTGCCATGCAACCCATCCCAGCAGCAGTTACAGCTTGTCGATAGATTTTATCTTTAACATCTCCAGCTGCAAATACACCATTAACACTAGTCTGAGTGCTATCATTTTTTGTTATTATATAGTTTTCATTATCCATATCTAATTTACCTTTAAAAAGAGATGTAGCAGGATCATGGCCAATAGCAATAAAAGCCCCATTTACATCAATTATAGATTTAGTTGTATTTAATGTATTTTCTAAAACAACTTGCTTTAAAGTGTGTGGATTATCTTCACCTAGAAATTCAATTACCTTATTATTCCAAATTACTTCAATTTTTTCGTTTTTAAAAAGTCTTTCCTGTAGAATTTTTTCAGCTCTTAATTTATCCCTTCTATGAACTAAAATAACCTTAGAAGCAAATTTAGTTAGAAACAAAGCTTCCTCTACTGCACTATTTCCTCCACCAATTACAACAACTTTTTGATCTTTAAAGAAAAATCCATCGCATGTTGCACAAGCAGAGATTCCAAATCCTTTAAATTTTTTTTCACTCTCTAAATCTAACCACCTAGCTTGGGCACCTGTTGCTATTATAACCGATTTTGAAAAAAATTCTTTACCTGACTCAGTACTAGAAATAAATGGATAGCTATCAAAATTTACTGATGTAACAATATCATTATAAAAAACTGTTCCTACATTAAGTGCTTGTTTTTTCATCTCTTCCATAAGCCATGGACCTTGAATTACATCTCCAAATCCAGGATAATTTTCTACATCTGTAGTAATAGTAAGCTGTCCTCCAGGTTCTAGGCCAGAAACCATATGTGGTTGCAAGTTTGCACGTGCAGCATAAATAGCTGCTGTATATCCTGCAGGTCCAGAACCAATAACTAAAACATTATTTTCAATTTTGCTCATACTATTTTTATAAATAATAATTTAAGAATTATTTTCAACTGGCCAATCCGTTTTAAAAGAAACATAATTAATTTGTATACATCGTCTTTCTTTTTTAATTTCTTTTAACTCAAGACCATGCCAAGTATCCTCTCCTGAAGAAAAAAGATATCCAGAATTATGGATATATTCTATTGTTTTAACAAGTTTAAAATTCTTATCATATAAATCAGTTCCTAAATTAGATGACTCGTTGTAAGGATTTGCCCAAATCATCATAGTCATTAGTTTTTCTGAAATATCTTTATGAGGCTTTAACCAAAAACCTTTTTTATCACCAATTATTTCTAATCTAACATAAGATTTAGAGAGATCTTTGTTAATAAGCTTAGAAATTTGATTTACTAATTTATTATGTTGTAATGAGTTAATAAGCTTTGTAAGATATGGAAAATCACTATTATTTTCTTTAGTAATGAACAGTCTTAGTTTACCATCTAATCCTTTACCAGTGTGATCTGCAGCTCTAGTACCATCGTATGATCTTTCACCACTTGGAATTGTAGAATATGATATTTCTTTCAAAGCATTTTCATCCAAACAATTATTAAATTGCCAATGATTGAATGGAAAATCTGAGTGAATAATATTATTTAGATTCATTAACTCCTTCTATAATTCTTTCTTTTATAATTCCAGCGATTCTTTTACTTTCATTTAGTTTATCGTATGACCATTTTTCCAACATATTTGTAGATTGAAAATCTCTAGTAATATTTAGTTTCTTAAACTCATCATGAAATCTTTTAAACCTTACACTTTTTCTTTTAAAAGGTAATTGATAAACATAGATTGGCATCCCAGATACTGCAGCTTCTGAAATCATTGAAGTAGAGTCAGATGTAACAATAAAAAATTTTGAATTATGTATAGCAAATTCATAGGGATTAAAGCCTTCACCTAACCACAGAGTAGATATTGATCCAAGTTTATTTTTTAACAAATTTTTAATTTCCAAAGTTGTACGTCTTGAAGAAATTATAAGAAATTCCAATATTGGATTTTTTTCTTTTAATTTTAATATTTTATTACATAAGTTTTTTGCCTCGTTAATATTAAATATATAATGATTGTTTTCTCCACCTATTATACAGGAAACCAAATTATTGGTATTAATATTAAATTCATTTTTTATATCATTTTGATTTTTAAAATGGTGAAGTGCTCCCACAGAATTAATAACATTGCTGCCTTTATAATTATCGTGATTTGGAGCAACAATAAAATTAAAGTTTTTAGAAGAAATTTTGGGATTTTGAATGTGAATATTAATAGCTTTAGAAAATTTTTTTTTAAGATAAATTGAAAGATAGACGCTTTTTCTACCACAGCTAATTATAATATTAGGCACTTTTTTATTTGGTATATCGTTTTTAAATATCCACTTATATATTGGTAAAATTCCAGGTTGTAATTTACTCCAAGGAAAAATAATATCAGTTTGTATTTGTGTAATATTATTATTAAATTCAAATGCTAAGCCATTAGCCTGACTAATCATACCTTTAGATCCATCAGTTAATGACCATATTATTAGGTTATTTATACTCAAATGTATTTTACAGATATTATTGTATAAGTTTTTATACCCTTTGGGCTATTAATTTCAACATTATCGTCTTTTGATTTACCAATTAAGCCTCTTGCTAACGGGCTATTTATAGAAATTTTCTTGTTTTCAATATCTGATTCATATTCTCCAACAATTTGATAAGTCTGTTTTTTAGAATTATCATCATCCTCTATTTCGACTGTAGCTCCAAATTTTATTTCATTACCACTTACAACTTTAATATCAATAACTTCAGCTCTACTGATTGAACTTTCTAGATCTGAAATTCTCCCTTCAATAAGACTTTGTTGTTCTTTGGCATACTGATATTCAGCATTTTCAGATAAATCACCATGTCCTCTCGCTTCAGCAATTGCAGCTATTATATTCGGTCTGTCTTCAGAAGTTAATTTCTTTAATTCTTCTTGAAGTTTTATATATCCTTCAGCGGTCATAGGAATTTTATTCATATTAATATGATGTTTTATTTATATTTTTAAGTCAACAAAATTAATTTATAGCTTGCAAACTCTGTATTTTAAAATCATTTTTTTCAATATGTTCTATTGCATCAACTGCAATTTTTGCTCCAGCAACTGTTGTATAATAAGGAATATTATACATCAATGATGTTCTTCTAATACTATAACTATCTTTTACTGAGGATTGGGATTTTGTCGTATTAATTACTAAGTCTATTTCGTTTTTTATTAGTGAGTCAACTATATGAGGACTTCCTTCTTTAACTTTATTAATTTTTTGTGTTAAAATACCCTCATCATTTAATAGTTTAGCAGTACCCTTTGTTGCGATTAAATTAAATTTTAAATTTTTTAATTTTTCTGCTATTTGAATTATGTCTTTTTTATTATCATCATCAACTGAAATAAAAACATTTCCTTTAGATGGCAATATGTTTCCGCACGCTATTTGACTTTTAATATATGAAGATAAGAAACTCTCATCTATTCCCATTACTTCTCCCGTTGATTTCATTTCAGGCCCTAAAATTAAATCAACTCCATCAAATTTATTAAATGGAAAAACAGACTCTTTAACATTATAATTTTTTAACTTTTTAATAACATATTTGTCCAATACTTCTTTTAAAGTGTCACCAACCATTACTTTAGCAGCAATTTTTGCAATAGGTATCCCCCTAGCTTTTGCAACAAAGGGAACAGTACGACTAGCTCTTGGATTAACCTCAAGAACATAAATTTTATTATTTTTTATTGCTAGTTGTGTATTCATTAATCCAATTACATTGATTTTGTTTGCAATTTTAGTAACCCATTCTATAATTTTAGTTTGAGTTTTTTTATCAACAGAATAAGGAGGTAATGAACACGCACTATCACCTGAATGAATACCAGCTTCTTCAATATGCTCCATAATTCCAGCAATAAAAACATCTCCTTTTTTATCTCTAATTAAATCAACATCAATTTCTTTTGCATTTTCTAAATATTGATCAATTAGTATAGTATTATTGTTTGAAACTTCCATTGCCTCTTTAGAAAAAGATTTTAAACTATTTGAGTCATAAGCAATTTGCATTGCTCTTCCTCCTAAAACATATGATGGTCTTATCAAAACAGGATAGCCTATTTCTTCAGCTGTTTTAATTATTTTATCAACTGAATTTGCAAAACCATTCTTAGGTTGATCAATATTGAGATTATTTAATATTTCACTAAACATGTCTCTATCCTCTGCAAGATCAATAGCTTTTGTTGAAGTTCCAATAATATTTATTCCCGCTTTTTCAATTTCTTTGGCAATTTTTAATGGTGTTTGGCCACCAAATTGAACAAAAGCACCAAGAACATTGCCATTACTTGACTCTTTTTTGTAAATTTCTATAACACTCTCAGCTGATAATGGTTCGAAATACAATCTATCTGCTGTATCGTAATCTGTTGATACTGTTTCTGGATTACAATTAATCATTATAGTTTCAATACCTTTTTCTTTAAGTGCATAAACAGCGTGTACACAACAATAATCAAACTCAATGCCTTGACCAATTCTATTGGGTCCACCACCTAAAATTATTACTTTATTTTTATTTGTAGGATTTGATTCACAAAACTTGTTATTTTCAAATTCCCAATCATAAGTTGAGTATAAATATGGTGTTTTAGATTTAAATTCTCCAGCACAAGTATCAACTAATCTATAGACTGGATTTATATGGTGTTTATTTCTAAATTCTCTAACTTCATTTTCTTTAATTTTTAATATAGATGAAATTTTTTTATCTGAAAAACCATTTTTTTTGGCAATTAAAATTAAATTTTTATTTAATTTATTTTTTAGTAAAATTTTTTCTAATTCTACAAGATCATATATTTGTTTAATAAACCATTTATCATATTTAGTTACTTCATGAATTTTATTAATAGATATATTCTGCCTAATGGCTTCCCCTACAAGTAATAATCTTTGTGATGATTGCAATCTTAATTCATCAATAATATTTGTTTTAAAATTATCTAAATTTTGAGGCTTATCTAATCCGTAAAGACCATATTCAAGCGAACTAAATCCTTTTTGAAGTGACTCATTAAATGATCTGCCTATGCTCATTGCTTCACCAACAGATTTCATTGATGTGGTCAAATATGAATCTGCACCAGCAAATTTTTCAAATGTAAACCTTGGAATTTTTGTTACAACATAATCTATAGTAGGTTCAAAACTTGCAGGGGTTGTTGTTGTTATATCATTTTGTAATTCATCTAAAGTGTAGCCAACAGCAAGTTTAGCAGCAATTTTTGCAATTGGAAAACCTGTAGCTTTTGAGGCAAGAGCAGAAGATCTGCTGACTCTAGGATTCATTTCTATAACATTTATTTCACCATCTTCAGGGTTTATGGCAAACTGTACATTAGATCCACCTGTATCAACACCAATTTTTCTTAAAACTTTTATGCTATCATTTCTTAGTTTTTGATATTCTTTATCAGTTAGTGTTAAAGAAGGTGCAACTGTAATGCTATCACCTGTATGAACACCCATTGGGTCGACATTTTCTATAGAACAAACTATTATACAATTATCTTTATTATCTCTAACAACTTCCATTTCAAATTCCTTCCATCCTGAAACAGATTTTTCAACTAATATTTGATTTGTTGGACTAGCGTTTAGCCCTCTTTTAGAAAGTTCTAAAAATTCCTTGTCATTGTAAGCTACGCCACCACCAGTACCACCAAGAGTAAAACTTGGTCTTATAACTAAAGGTAAGCCTAATTCTGATCTTACTTCTTGAGCATTGTTTATGTTATCAACAACATAACTCTTTGGACAATTTAGACCAATCTCTCTCATAGCATCCTTAAATTTTTGTCTATCTTCTGCAAGTTCGATAGCTGTGGGATTTGCACCAATCATTTTAACATTATTTTTACTTAGCACCCCAGTATTATATAACTCCATGGATACATTCAAAGCGGTCTGACCACCCATAGTAGGAAGTAAAGCATCTGGTTTTTCTATTTTAATAATTTTTTCAATAAAATCTTTTGTTATTGGTTCAATATAAGTTTGATCAGCTATTTCAGGATCAGTCATAATTGTTGCTGGATTTGAATTAATTAAAATTATTTCATATCCCTCATCTTTAAGTGATTTACAGGCTTGTGCACCGGAATAGTCAAATTCACAAGCTTGTCCAATGACGATCGGTCCAGCCCCAACAATTAATATTTTATGTATGTCAGTTCTTTTTGGCATGTTTTTTTATAAGTTCATAAAATTCATAAAATAGGTAATTGCTATCATGAGGTCCGGGAGATGCTTCAGGATGATATTGAACACTAAAGACAGGTAGATGCTTATGTTTTAAACCTTCGTTAGTCCCATCAAATAACGAAATATGTGTTTCAATAATATCTTTAGAAAATGTTTTTTTATCAACCTCAAATCCATGATTTTGAGATGTTATTTCAACAATATTTTTGTCTAAATTTTTAACAGGGTGATTAGAGCCTCTGTGACCTTGAAACATTTTTTTTGTTTTTGCACCAAGTGCCATACTTAATATTTGATGACCTAAACAAATACCAAAAATTGGAATTTTAAAATCAATTAGTTTTTTTAAGGTATTAATAATTTTCTCTCCCGTAGCAAAAGGATCTCCTGGTCCATTTGATAAAAATATACCATCTGGTTTAGTATCTATAATTTCCTCGAAACTAGAAAATAAATTTAAAACAGTTGGATTTAAATTTAATTCATGAAGATTTCTTAAAATATTATGCTTTATTCCAAAATCTAAACAAGTTACGCGATAACTGTTAGTATTTTTATTGTTATTAATTTTTGACCAAGTTCCTTCATTCCAGTCATATTTATTATTAGTTGAAACAACTTTAGCTAAATCTAAATTTTCTAAACCCGACCAATTTCTTATTTGATCTTTTATTATTTCTAAAGACTCTTTTTCTTCTCCAAAATAAACTAATGCTGCTTTCTTAGCGCCTTCTTCAGCAAGCTTTTTTGTTAAATATCTAGTATCTACACCATATAAACAAGGGATATTATTTTGAATAAAAAAGGCATTAATGTCTTTTTCAGCCCTCCAATTAGAATAAAAATTTATTTTTTGATTAATTATACAACCATCTGCATAAATCTTTTTTGATTCCTGGTCTTCAGAATTAGTTCCAACTATACCAATATGAGGAAAAGTGAAAGTAATTATTTGTTTGGCGTATGAGGGGTCTGTCAGAGCTTCCTGATATCCTGTTTGAGATGTATTAAAACAAAGTTCTCCAACAACTGATTTTTTTGCTCCAAGTCCATAACCCCATAGAACTTCACCATTTTCTAAAATCAATGCAGCAGATTTATTATGTATTTGTGAGGTTTTTTTTAAGACTTCCATTATTTTAGTTGAAGCAAAATGATGTTTACTAGGCATTTATGCTTATCTAGTCAAGGATTAGTTGAAAATAATAAGAACAATTATATTAATATATATTAGTTATTTTAAAATTAATTAAAGAAAGAGAAAATAAATGAATTTAATTGAAAAGATTGATCAAAAATATAAAAATTCAATAAAGGAAAAAGACAGTAATTCTATAAATACATTAAGATTAATAAAAAGTGCCATTAAAGATAAACAAATATCTCTAAGGGGTACACAAGACAATCTTAATGAAGGTGATATTCTCTCATTATTACAATTACTAATAAAACAAAGAAAAGACTCTATCGAAGCTTTTAAAAAAGCGAATCGACAAGACTTAATTGACAAAGAACAAGATGAAATTGATATAATTGAAATATTTTTACCTCAACAAAAAAGTGAAGATGAAACAATAAAAATTATTGAAAATATTATTAAAGAAAATAACTTTTCATCAATTAAAGATATGGGAAATTTAATGAATAAAATTAAATCTGATTATCTTGGTCAAATTGATATGGGAGTAGCAGGTAAAATAGCTAAATCTTGCTTAGGCAAATAATGTCTTTCTCAAAAAATGATCTTGATACTATCAAATCAAAAATTAAACTCTCTTCTGAGTTTGAAAAAAAAGTAAAAGTAATAAAAAAAGGTAATGATTACTGGTGCTGCTGCCCATTTCATGATGAAAAAACACCATCTTGCAAAATTAATGATGATCTAGGGTCTTATTATTGTTTTGGATGTGGGGCTAAGGGAGATATATTTACATTCTACACTGATATTTATAATTTTTCTTTTCCAGATGCAGTGAAAGAATTAGCACAAAGAGTAGGAATACAGATTATACAAAATAATTTTAATGAAAATAAAAAAAATGATAAAATATTTGATATTTTAGAGCTCTCAACTTCATGGTTTCAAAATAATCTAAAAGATAATATTCAATGTAAAGAATATTTAAAAAATAGATTTTTATCTTCAGACACTATAGAAAAATTTAGAATAGGATTTTCATATAATGCCAATAGTACACTTTATAAATTCTTAAAAGATCATAGCCATAATGATGAAGATATAATTAAAAGTAATTTAGTAAAAATAGACACAAATAAAAAAATTAGAGATTTTTTTTACAAAAGATTAATATTTCCAATTTCAAATACTAATGGGAAAATAGTAGGTTTTGGAGGTAGAGTTTTAGATAATTCTAATCCAAAGTATATCAATTCACCTGAAAGTTTTTTTTTTAAGAAAAGGAATATTCTTTACAACTTAAATAATGCTAAATCACATATAAGATCAAAAAAAAATATGTTGATTTGTGAAGGCTATATGGATGTCATTAGTTTATATGAAAATAAAATTAAAACAGCAGTCGCACCTTTAGGAACCTCATTAACAGAGTCACAAATTAAACTTGCATGGAATTATACAGATAAACCTACAATTATGTTTGATGGAGATCAATCTGGATTACGTGCTTCATATAAATCTGCCTTAATGGTCTTGCCATTTTTAATTCCAAATAAATATCTTCAATTTATTAATCTACCAAAAAATTTAGATCCAGATAGTTTTATTAATAATAATTCATTTAAAGAATTTATTGATTTATTGAAACAACCTATTTCCATAGTAGATTTTATTTTTGAACAATCATCTTCAACTGTAAATTTAGATAATCCTGATCATAAAATTTCATTTGATAAATATTTAGATGATTTAGTTGAGACAATAAAAGATAAAAAAATAAAATATTTTTATAAAAATGAGTTTAAGAACTTATTTTTTAAAAAATTAAAAAATTTAAATAATCCAAAAATTTTAAATAAAAACACAAATAAAATTAGTTCCTTATTAGATAAGCAAATATTTTCTTTTTTAGCTTCTTTTATTAATCATAAATACTTAAGAAAGGATTTATATAAATTATTAGTAAATTCTAATTTATTAAACGAAGATCAATTAAGTTTTTTAGATTTTTTTCATAAAAATGAACATATTAATAAAAGTGCCAAAGATTTAATTAAAAACACATTACCTTTAGAAATTACTAATATTTTAGAAAAATCTATGGAAAATAGTATCTTTCAACTATTTCCATATTCGAAAAATGATTATGAATCCAATGAAACTCTTAAAGAAATAGAGGAATCTGTAAAAAATATAAATACAAGGCTTTCAAATTTGAAAAAAATAAATAAAAGCCTAAATGAATTCGAAGACAATTTTACAGCGTTGACTTGGGATGAATTAAAAAAATTAAAGATTGAAATTAATGACCCAGAAGAAAATTTAAATTGAGAAGTTTATGAAAAAAACTCAAAAAAAAACAAAAAAAAATGAATCTAAGTTAAAACCAAAAAAAAATTTATCAAAAAAAAATAAGTTAACAGCTAAGAAAAAATCTACATCAAATAAATTAAAAATTAAAAAAACCTCTAAGATTAAAAAAACCTCTAAGATTAAAAAAACCTCTAAGATTAAAAAAACCTCTAAGATTAAAAAAACCTCACCAAAAACTATTAAAAATAATAAAGTAAATATTAAAAGTAATAAAAAAAATGAAACCTCAGCCAAAACTATTAAAAGTAAAATTACATTCGATGATAAAATTAAAGAGGTATTACAAAAGCTGCTAGATAAATATAAAGTTGATGGAATTTATACAGATAAAATAATTGAAAAAGGAATTCCAAAGAAATTTAGAAATGATAAAAATATCACTAAATTAAAACACTTATTTATATCAAGTAATATAAAAATATATTCCGAAAAAGAAGCAAAAGAATTATTAAGTATTGCAAAAGAAGAATCAAATAAATCAAACGAAACTTCCGATGAAGAAGAAAAAAAACAAACTGGAAAAACAGATGATCCTGTAAGATTATATTTAAGAGATATGGGGGCAGTTGAACTTCTTAGTAGAGAAGGAGAGATAGCTATAGCTAAAAGAATAGAGGCTGGAAGAGAAAAAATGATAGGTGCAATTTGTGAGAGTCCTATGACAATTAGATCTATTATTAATTGGAAAGACGCTATTAAGGATGGCACAATGTTATTAAGAGATATTGTAGATCTTGAGGCCACTTACGATATGTCTGATATATCAGATAACAAAATTGATGATACGTTAAAGCTTATTGAAGACTCAATTGAAGAGAGTGATACAAAAAAGAATGATGAAAAAAAGAAGAAAGATGAAAAAACAGATGAAGAAAATAGCCAAAGCACAGAAGATGAGGAGGATGACGAAGATGGATTAAACGTTTCGTTGGCAGCGATGGAAGAAAAATTGAAACCAAAAGTTTTAAATGATTTTAATGCCATAACAAAGCTTTTTAAAAAATTACAAAAACATAGCAATGATGTAATTAGTGCTGATAAAAAAAATGTTAAAGCATATTTGTCACTAGAAAAAAAACATAAAAAAGTTCAAAAAGAAATGGTATCAGCAATGAAGGGTGTACATTTTAACTCTTCAACTATCGAAGCATTAATGGAAGCCCTATATGAGCTTAATAAGAAGTTACTTACAAGAGAAGGGAAAATGCTTAGATTGGCAACAAGTGCTGGTATTAAAAGAGAATCCTTTGTTGATCAATATTTAAATTTTAACTTCGAAAAAAATTGGATTCAAAATTTATTGTCACTAAAAGATAAAAATTGGGAAAAATTTATTAATCGAAACCACATAGAAATAAATAAATTGGTTAAAGAAATTAGAGAAATACAAGAAGCATCAGAATTACCATTAATTGAGTTTAGAAGAATAGTAAGTACAGTACAACAGGGTGAAAGATCAGCAAATCGTGCCAAGAAAGAAATGATTGAGTCAAACTTGAGATTAGTAATTTCAATTGCAAAAAAATATACTAACAGAGGACTGCAATTTTTAGATTTAATTCAAGAAGGCAATATTGGTCTTATGAAGGCAGTTGATAAATTTGAGTACAGAAGAGGATACAAGTTTTCAACTTATGCCACTTGGTGGATTAGACAAGCTATTACAAGATCTATAGCTGACCAAGCTAGAACAATAAGAATTCCTGTTCATATGATTGAAACAATTAACAAAATTGTTAGAACAACTAGACAGATAATGTCTGAAATTGGCAGAGAGCCAACTCCAAATGAACTTGCTGATAGGCTTCATATGCCCTTAGATAAGGTTAAAAAAGTTCTTAAAATAGCAAAAGAACCAATAAGTTTAGAAACTCCAGTTGGTGATGAAGAAGATAGTTCACTTGGTGACTTTATTGAAGATAAAAACGCATTAATACCTATTGATGCCGCGGTAAAAAGTTCTCTAAGAGATACAACTACAAGAATACTATCATCACTTACTCCAAGAGAAGAAAGAGTTTTACGAATGAGATTCGGTATTGGAATGAATAGCGATCATACATTAGAAGAAGTTGGTCAACAATTTAGTGTAACAAGAGAGAGAATTAGACAAATAGAAGCAAAAGCTCTAAGAAAGTTAAAACATCCAACAAGGGCAAGAAAGTTAAAAACATTCTTGGATGAATAAATGGAGTTAATTCTACTAGGAACAGGCTGTCCTAAAGTAGACTATAAAAGATTTGGACCTTCAAACCTTGTATCTACTAGTAAATCTAAAATATTAATTGATTGTGGATCAGGTGTTACACAAAGATTAGATCAAATTAAAATATCTAGTGCTAAAATAGATGCTTTATTTTTAACACATCTTCACTCTGACCATGTTGTAGATTTATACCAACTTATAATTTCCTCTTGGCATTCTTATAGAATAAAACCATGGATTATTTATGGTCCAAAAGGGACAAAAAAATTTGTAAATAAAATTATGAATGCTTGGAAAGATGAGAGATCTCAAAGAATAAAATATGAATCAAGATCATCAATACAAGCCTTTAAAATTATTGTTAAGGAATTTAAATCTAATGGTAATATAAGAATTAAAGACTTGAGAATTACATATTTTGAAGTAGATCATAGACCAGTAAAACATGCTTATGGATTTAATTTTTTAAATAGAAATAAAAAACTTACTATTAGTGGTGATACAAGACCATGTGAAAATATTATGAGGTATGGTCAAAATGCTGATGTATTGCTCCACGAAGTATTTATTGATGGTGAACTAAAAGAAGAAAATAAAATGAGAACTAAAAAAACTCTTCATAATGTAAGAAGTTATCATACACCATCATCTATTGTTGGAAAAGTTGCTAAATTAACTAAATGTAAAAAGCTTGTACTAACTCATTTGGTGCCTACACAATTTAATGAAAAAAAACTTATTAACACTGTCAAAGCTGATTTTGGAAAGAAGCCAATTATAGGCAAAGATCTTTTAAAGATAAATATTTAAATAAAATTTAATTGAAACTTAACTTATTGACATATAATAGCGAGTTTAGGGCCCTTAGCTCAGTTGGTTAGAGCGCTCCGCTCATAACGGAGTGGTCCGAGGTTCAAGTCCTCGAGGGCCCACCATAAAAAATTCAATAATTACAAGCTAAATTTACTGTTTTAAAGTTATTGGATGTGTTAAGTAGTTTTTACAATTTTTCATGGGAGGAAAAATGAAAAAATTATTAACTTTAGTAATTTTATTTACCTCAACTATAGCTTCTGCTGGTACGTTAGTTATTAACTCTAACCAATCAGGTGAAGATGCTAAAGCAGCTTTTGACCAATATGTTGCAGATTTTTCTGCGGCACATCCAGAAGTTACAGTTGTTGTAAATGAATTCGAACATGAAGCTTACAAGGTTGCACTCAGAAATTTTTTAACATCAGAAGTTCCTGACGTTGCTATCTGGTTTGCAGGAAACAGAATGAAATATTTTGTTGATCAAGGTTTATTTGCAGACGTATCTGATGTTTGGTCAGAATATGGATTAAATGAATCCATGGCTTCATCAAAAGGTTCACTCACAGTAGATGGAAAACAATATGGTGTTCCTTGGGGATACTACCAATGGGGAATGTACTATAGAAAAGATATTTTTGATGAATTAGGTATAAATATACCTCGTGATTTTGACGAATTAAAATGGGTATGTGCTATGCTTAAAAAAAATAATTATGCTCCTATAGCAATTGGTACAAAATTTCTTTGGACTGCTGCAGGTTGGTTTGATTATTTAAATCTTAGAATCAATGGTTATCAATTTCACATGGACTTAACAGCCGGTAAAGTTAGCTATGAAGATCCAAGACTTGATGACGTATTTGATAAATGGGCTGAACTTGTAAATGGAGGTTGTTTCTTAGAAGACCACGCTTCTTATTCTTGGCAAGATGCTCAATCAACAATGATTAATGGTGAATCAGCAATGTATCTACTAGGTAACTTTATCACAGGAAACTTTAAAGCTGCAGAAATGTTAGATAAAGTAGACTATTTCCAATTTCCAAAAATTTACGATGGAGTAGGAATGGCTGAAGATGCACCTACTGATACTATGCATATACCTTCAGGAGCAAAAAACATTGAAGATGCTAAAAAATTCTTAGGTTTTATGTCTAACCCAGAAGCAGCATCTAAATGGGCTAAAGCTAGAAGTTTCTTAAGTCCAAATGCAAATGCTGAACCGCCATCTGACAGATTCCAAAAGATGGGCTTCAAAGTTTTAAATGAAGCTAGTGGTATTGCTCAATTCTTTGATAGAGATGCTAACCCTGATATGGCTAAAACTGCAATGGAAGGTTTCCAGGAATTTATGGTTAAACCAGACAGAGAAGCTAAGATCAGAGCTAGACTTGAAAAAGAGAGAGAACGTATCCACGGATCACTATAAAAAAAATTTGAGAGGCGAATAATTTCGCCTCTCTTTCATTAGTATTACTATTTAGCATTGATTTTTTTAAATTATCAACAAATATAGAGATTATGAGTTTTTGGGAAAGAAATCAGTTAAGATTAGCACCTTTTTTATTCCTAACGCCAGCGGTAAGTCTTTTTTTACTTTTTGTTATATATCCAATTATTGACTCAATTTGGGTAAGTTTTCATGATTGGACTGGAGTTGCAAGATATGCAATTAATGAAGACGGTACTTACAAAAACTTTAAATGGGTTGGTCTTCAAAATTATATTGATTTATTTACTTACGATGATGAATTTTATGTTTCTTTATTAAACAATCTTAAGTGGTTTATATTTAGCTTACTTGCAATTCCATTTGGCTTATTGTTAGCCATATTCTTAAATCAAAATATCTTTGGGATGAGGTACATTAAATCTTTTTTTTATTTCCCCTTTGTAATTAATGCTGTTGTTATAGGTGTAATATTTTCGTGGTTTTATAATCCTAAATATGGTTCCTTAGCTTATCTACTAAATATTTTTGGACTAGATCCGATACCTGTTCTTTCTGATGAAGTTCTAGCAACTTACGGAATAATTGCTGCATCATTTTTCCCAGGAATAGCTTATACAATGATATTATACATAACCGGTTTGACATCTGTAAGTAAGGAGATGGTAGAAGCAGGGAGAATAGACGGTGCTTCAGGCTTAACAATGTTATGGCACATAATTATACCTCAGTTAAGGCCAGCAACATTAATTGCTGTTGTTGTTACTATTGTTGGAGCTTTAAGAAGTTTTGATTTAATTGCTGTAATGACGCTTGGAGGTCCTTGGGGTAGTACTAAAGTTTTAGCATACAAAATGTATGAAGAAGCATTATTTAATTTTCGTATGGGATATGGTGCTGCAATAGCGGTAATACTTTTTTTATTAATGAGTATTTATATAGCTTGGTTTTTATATAGATTGTTTAAACAAGAAAAAGGTGAAAAATAATGTTTCCAACACCTATTCAAAACTATTCATTAACAACAAATATAGTTTATAGAATTTTATTAGGAGTTACCCTTTTCATCTGGCTGCTTCCATTAATAGCCGTGATGTTAACTTCAATAAGAACATTTGAAGATATTTTGGTTGGAGATTATTGGAGTTGGCCAGAAGAAACTGCAATAATTTCAAATTATACATCTATTTTTGAAAGTGGCAAAATGTCGAGATTTTTTTTGAATAGTGTCATAATAACCCTACCAACAGTTTTTGGCACCCTGTTTCTTAGTTCTATGGCAGGATATTCACTAGCAGTTCATAAATTCAAATTAAATCTTCTTCTTTTTTGCATGTTTATAGCTGGTAATTTTGTTCCATTTCAAATTTTAATGATACCTGTGAGAATGCTCACTATAGATTTAGGCATTTACAACTCTCACTTTGGGTTAATTATTTTTCACATTGCTTTTCAGACTGGATTTTGTACATTCTTCTTAAGAAATTTTATTAAAGAGTTACCATTTGAATTAATAGAAGCTGCTAGAGCTGATGGTGCTTCAGAGTGGCTAATTTATAGAAAAATAATTTTACCTTTACTAACTCCTTCTTTAGCGGCTCTTGGAGTTCTAGAATTTACTTTTATCTGGAATGATTATTTTTGGGCATTAATATTAACACAAGGAGATAATGTTAAGCCTATCACTATTGGATTAGATATGCTTAGAGGACAATGGGTTGCTACATACAATTTAATTGCGGCAGGTTCAGTTTTAGCAGCCTTACCCCCGGTAATAATGTTTTTTGCAATGCAAAGACATTTTATAATGGGCCTAACTTTTGGTGCAGTTAAAGGATAATTAGTTGCATTTGAATTGTTAAAATATAAAAGAATTTCATGCCTTTAATATCACTTAGACAACTTTTAGACCACGCAGCTGAAAACAACTACGGAGTTCCTGCATTTAATGTTAACAATTTAGAGCAAATTAGAGCAATTATGGAAGGTGCGGAAGATCTTAACAGTCCAGTTATAATTCAGGCATCTAAATCAGCTAGAAAATATGCTGGTCCTATTTTTTTGAAAAATATGGTGCAAGCAGCTACGCAAGAATTTTCAAACATTCCTGTTGTTCTTCATCAAGATCACGGTGGCTCACCTGAAGATTGTAAAAGTTGTATTGAATTAGGTTTTACTTCAGTAATGATGGATGGTTCATTAAGAGAGGATCAAAAAACACCCTCTGATTTTAAGTATAATGTTGAAGTAACAAAAAAAACTGTTGATATGGCTCATTATTTAGGGGTTTCTGTTGAAGGTGAATTAGGTTGTCTTGGATCACTTGAAACAGGAACTGGCGAAAAAGAAGATGGTGTTGGTGCTGAAGGCATATTAACTCAAGACCAATTACTAACTGATCCTGATGAAGCTTCAACATTTGTAAGTCAAACAAAAGTAGATGCTCTTGCAATTGCAATTGGAACAAGTCACGGAGCATATAAATTTTCTAAACCACCCACCGGCGAAACACTCGCTATGGAAAGAATAAGACAAATACATTCCAAAATACCAAATACTCACTTAGTTATGCATGGATCTTCTAGTGTACCCAATAACTTAATTGCTGATATAAACAAATATGGTGGAAAAATAAAAGAGACCTATGGTGTACCGCTCGATGAAATTAAAGAAGGAATTAAAAATGGAGTTAGAAAGGTAAACGTGGACACTGACTTAAGATTAGCATCAACTGCTGCAATAAGAAAATATTTTTTTGAAAATCCATCTGAGTTTGATCCTAGAAAATATCTTTCACTTTCAAAAGATGCAATGAAAGAAGTTGTTAAAAATAAGTTAGAAGAATTTGGAGCTGCTGGAAATGCATCAAAAATAAAACCTTCATCATTATCAATTATGGCCTCCAGGTATCAATCTGGAGAGTTGAGTTCGATAATAAATTAAATGAATAAAATACGTTGGGGTATAATTGGTCCAGGTTCAATTGCAAACAATTTTGCAGATGCTCTCTTACAAACATATTCTGCAGAGTTAACTGCTGTTGCAAGTTTTAATGATGAAAGAAGAAAAGTTTTTGGAGATAAATATAATATTCAAAACAATTTAAGATTCGAAAATTATGATTCATTATTAAATTGTGAATTAGTTGATGCTGTTTACATATCAACACCACATACACTTCATGCCGACTTATCAATTAGAGCGGCTGGAAAAGGTAAGCATATTCTGTGTGAAAAACCAGGTGCAGTAAACTTTAAACAAGGGGAGAAAGTAATAAAAGCAGTTCAGGATGCAGGTGTTTTTTATAAAGAGGGATTTATGTACAGATGCCATCCTCAAATCCCAGCTTTATTAGAACTATTAAAAAATAAGACTATAGGTGATATAACTAAAATTATATCTTCTTTTGGTTTTGATATGACCAAAGTAATACCTGAACATAGACTTTTTAATAAAAATTTAGCGGGTGGAGCTATTTTGGATGTTGGCTTATATCCTGTTTCACTTTCTAGAATGATCGCAGGAGTACAGTCAGGTAAAAAATTTGTGAATCCAATTAAATTATCAGCTGAAGCACAAATTGGAGAAACAGGCGTAGATGAAATATCATCAGCTATAATGGAATTTGATAATGGAATAACAGCTAAAGCAGATACAGCAATTATGAAAAATATGGATAACAACGCAATTATTGAAGGTTCAGATGGTAAAATAATTATTGATAATCCATGGATGCCAGGAAGAGATGGTGGTCCATATTTTTCAACAATTAAAATTATTAAAAATAATCAAGAAGAAATAAAAGAATTCAAAGGTCCTGAACATTTATTTTTTTTTGAAACTGAACTTGCTAGTCAATCAATATTAAAAGAAAAACAACAAGTACCACATCCAGGAATGACTTGGGAAGATACTTTAGGTAATTTAAAAGTTCTTGATCAATGGAGACAAGAAATAAATTATACAATAAAAGAAGATTGAATATGAAGTATGATAAAATTAATGGTTTAGAAAAAAATATATCAAAACTTATTATGGGAAATGATAATCAAACCAATTATGATGAAGCATCTAAGTTATGGGATCATTGGATTGAAGTCGGTGGTAATGCGTTTGATAATGCGCACATATACGGAGGAGGCTCAATGGAGACACTTCTTGGAAAATGGCAAAAATCAAGAAATATTTTAAATGATTTAGTAATAATAGCAAAAGGTGCTCATACTCCTAATTGTAATCCTAAAAGTATATCATCTCAACTAGATGAGTCCTTAGATAGACTTCAATGTGATAGTGCAGATATTTATATTATGCATAGAGATAATACAGACATACCTGTAGGTGAATTTATTGATGTTTTAAATGAGGAAAATCAAAAGGGTAGAATTAAGTTATTTGGGGCTTCAAACTGGACTCTAGAGCGATTTAAAGAAGCTAATCATTGGTCAGAAACATCAAATAAATTAGGATTTAGTATTTTAAATAATAATTTAGCACTTTGTAAAATGATAAAACCTCTTTGGAGTGGTTGCATTTCATCTAATGATCAAAATATTTTAAAATATTTGGAAAATACCAACACTGCTCATCTTTCATGGTCAAGTCAAGGCAGAGGTTATTTTTTGCCTGATGAAATTACAAAAAAAATTGAAGATCAAATTACTCAAGCTGAGACATGGAGACAAGCAGGTGAACACTCAAGTGGTCCTTTGAGTTGTTTTGATAGTCCAGAAAATAAGGAGAGAAAACAAAGAGCTTATTCTTTAGCTAAAAAAAAGAATACTACCGCTCAAAATATTGCAGGTGCTTGGCCAATTAATTTGAAATTTCCTTCGTTTGCATTAATTGGTCCAAGAAAAATTGAAGAAATAGATTCAAGTCTTAAAAATTTAAAAATTTATCTTAGTGAAGATGAAATTAATTGGTTAAATCTTCTAGAGAAAGAATAAAATGAATAAAAAAGATATTTCGTTCCAATTATATACTGCTAGAAAATTTCAACCATATAAAGAGATATTTGAGTATATTGAATCTACTGGGATCAAAAATATAGAATTATTTGCATTAACAGATTTTGATCAAAATGAATTAAAAGATTTATTACAACAACATAATTTAATTACAATGTCAGCACATATAAGCTTTGAAAGTCTTGAGACATTAGAAGATACTATCAAGAAGATTAAATTTCTAAATATCAAACATGCAATAATCCCAGCACCCAAAGCAAAAAATGGTAAAGATTTTGAGGAATTTTTTAATTTAAATGAAAGTGAGTGGATTGATTTTGCTAAACAATTATCAAATCATATAAAAATTTTTCAAGATAATGGACTTACACTTGGTTATCATAATCATTCATTTGAATTTATTCAACTTCCAAGTGGAAAATATCCAATGGAATTAATTTTAGATCAAGATGAAAACTTAAAATTTGAAATTGATCTTGGATGGAGTATCGCAGGAAAAGCTAATCCAATTAAATGGATTGAAAAATATAAAAATCGTATAATAGCTTGTCATTTAAAGGATTTTTATTCCAGTGATGACATGCTAAAACATTCTAATCAATCTTCAATAGGTGAAGGTTTTATAAATTGGAAAGAATTATTAAATAAAATATCTACAACTAAATGTGAAGTTATAGCAATAGAACACGACGACCCAAAAGATTATAAAGAATATATTAATAAATCATTAGATTTCTTAACAAAAATTTAAAATGAATATAGGTATCATAGGATGTGGAAATATTTCAGATACATATTTTAACTCTCAAAATATTTTTAAAAATATAAAAATAATAGCATGTTCTGATATAATACAAGATTTAGCTGATAAAAAATCTTTAGAATATAATGTCAAATCTTACACTGTTGATGAAATATTAAGAAATAATGAAATAGATCTAATATTAAACTTAACAATACCTAAATCACATAAGGAAATAATTATTAAATCCCTTGAAAATGGTAAACATTGTTTCAGTGAAAAACCATTAGCTATTAACTTTAAAGATGGCTTAGAAATCAAGAGAATTGCCAAAGAAAAAAATTTATTAGTTGGTTGTGCACCTGATACATTTTTAGGTGCAGCAGGTCAAAAAGCAAGAAGTTTAATAGAAAATAATAAAATAGGTAAAATTGTTTTGGGAACATTTAATATAATGTCTCATGGAATGGAAGACTGGCATCCAAATCCAAACTTTTTCTTTAAACCAGGTGCTGGGCCAGTTTTTGATCTTGGTGTTTATTATTTAACACAGCTAATTAACTTAAATGGGCCAATAAGAAGTGTATCTGCTAATAGTTTTACTGCATTAAAAGAGAGAATAATAACAAGCAAACCTAAATATGGTCAAAAAATCACAGTTGAAACACCAACTACACTTATGGGCACTCTAGATTTTCATAGTGATACAAAAATTCAATTTTTTTGCTCATGGGATGTATGGAAGCATACTCACTCAAATTTGGAAATATATGGATTAGAGGGTTCTATGCTTCTTCCAGATCCAAATTTTTTTAGTGGAGATATTTTGATATCTAGTGAAAATGGTAATTGGGATAAAATTAGTAATGACGAAATGCTATTAGGTATTCCTAATATGAAAGATAATCAAGGTAATAAAATTGCTAACTATAGAGGTATTGGATTATCAGATATGGTTAATTCAATAATTAATAATAAAATACCAAGATGTTCTTTAAATTTATCTTTGCATGTTTTAGAAGCAATGGAAGCAATTATTGAGTCTTCAAAATCTTATTCAACTTTTAATTTAACAACTAAACCAGATAAACCAGTATATTTAGATGATAAGGAAATAGTAGGTTTATTAAAATAATATTATTTTATAATTTTCTGATAACTTAAATTATTTTGTTCAAATAATATTTTATTAAATTCAGATAAATTATAACTAACATTTTTTAACATTGAATTAAATTCTGATCTTTTTGTAACAACCAAAGATATATCAGCAACTATTAAATCAATAACAAAATATCTCCCTTTTGACTCTTTAACTCTCCAAGTTACAACAACTGACCCAGTTTCTGAAAAAATTTCCATATCTATTAAAATTATTTTATTTTTTTGATCAATTTTTGATTTTGAAAGTTCATACATTTGGTTAGAATATCCTTGCATCATTGATGCAATATTAAGAGCTAAATGTCTTTTGAAATTTTTAACATATTCTTTTTTAATATCCTTAGCTGCCCCATTCCAAGCTTCTCCAGCAACAAATTTTGCTATACCTGTACCAGCAAAATTATTATTTATTGTTTGCTCAATCATAAGAAATCTATTTTCGTTTGGTAAATCAATATTTTGATATGAAATTAATATTTTATCAATTTCAGATTTTAACCAACTTGAGGCATCTTCAGATAAAACTTCACTAGAATATAAAATTAAAAAAAAATAAAAAAAAATTATATTTTTTTTAATCATTCAAATTCAATACTTATTAGAGGTAAAGGAGTTAATTCACTATCATCTACATTATTAATTGCAGCTTTTCTATTTTGATAATATGAGCTTCTTACTGCAGCGTAATAATCAACAGAATTATCACGTAAAGCATTAACCTCATCTATTATTTTAGATCTTTGATCTACCGCATTGGCAGCTGTACGCATAGGTATAATCCATGCCTCACCCTCTGACAAAGCATATGCACTAACAGGATCAGTCATCATTGTTAAAAACATTCCAGTTGTATCTCTTAAATTTGAGGGCCCAAAAAGAGGTAAAACAACATAGAAGCCATCACCAACACCCCAAGTTGCCAAAGTTTGACCAAAATCTTCTTCTTTTTCTTCTAAGCCTATTTTTTCTGCAACATCAAATAAACCAAATACACCAACAGTACTATTTACAAGAAATCTTCCAGTAGATTGAACGGCATTTGAACCTTGACCTTGCAAGAACTGATTTACAACTACTAGAGGAGTTCTCAAGTTACTTAGAAAATTACTAATTCCACTTTGGAGTGGAGGGGGTAATTTTTTGTATCCTTTTGCTACAGGTTCTAAAATAATTTTGTCTGCTACATTATTAAAACTAAAAATAGCTCTATTAATTTTTTCTAATGGATCATAAATTTCATCTTCCAATCTTGAAGTCTCATAATCATCAGGATTAGCAACAACTTGATCAGAAGCTGCAGCAAATATGTTATAAGAAAATAAGGTTATTAATAGAAAAAGAGCTAGGTTTAATCTGATTTTCATTTTTTTTTTAATTATAGCTAAATGTTAATATAGTTTATAAATTAGATTATACCTATATTATAGCAAAAAAATGTCTGACAATTCACATAATTATCTTAATTTACTTAATAAAGAACAAAGAAGAGCAGTTGAAAAATTAGATGGATCCTTATTGGTATTGGCTGGCGCAGGAAGTGGTAAAACAAGAGTTTTAACATTTAGAATACTTCATATTCTATATAAAAAATTAGCAAAGCCCTCAGAGATTTTAGCAGTTACATTCACAAATAAGGCTGCAAACGAAATGAAAACTCGAATCGGAAAACTAATTAATATTCCAATAGATAGAATGTGGGTCGGCACATTTCACTCATTAGCCTTAAGAATACTTCGTAATCACTATGAAGAAGTGGGCTTAAAAAAAAATTTTTTAATTATAGATACTGACGATCAATTAAAATTAATTAAAAATATATGTGAAGCTGAAAAAATAGATACTAAGGAAATATCTGCTAAATATTATCTTAACTGTATAGATAGTTTTAAAAATAAAGGTTTGTCATACGATCTTATAAAAGAAAATAAATACAGAAAAAATGATAAAGAATTAAGAAAGATATATGAAATATATCAATTAGAATTATTAAGACTAAATTCTTTAGATTTTGGTGATCTAATATTATTTTGCATAAAAATTTTTAAAAATAATATTAGTATTCTTCAAAGATATCAAAAGTTTTTCAAATTTATTCTTGTAGATGAATATCAAGATATTAATCCTATTCAACAATCATGGGTAAAATATTTATATAATGGCAACAAAAATATATGTTGTGTTGGAGATGATGATCAGTCAATCTATTCTTGGAGAGGAGCTGATATATCAAATTTGTTAAATTTTAAAAAAAATTTTGATAATGTTGAAATCCTAAGACTTGAACAAAATTATAGATCCACAAAAAATATTCTAAAATGTGCATCTTCACTAATTTCTAAAAATAAAGGAAGATATGGAAAAGAATTATGGAGTGATAATGAAATTGGAGAAAAAATTATTATTAATGGTTTTTGGGAAACAAAAGAGGAGGCCATTTATGTATCTGACAAAATTGAAAATCTTATTAAAACCAATATTAATCTTAATGAAATAAGCATACTTTTTCGTGTTTCAGCTCACACTAGATCATTTGAAGAAAGATTTATAAATTTAGGTATTCCTTACAGAATAATTGGGGGTTTAAGATTTTATGAAAGAAAAGAAATAAAAGATATTATAGCTTATTTAAGACTTACCAACAATTTATCAGATGATTTAGCATTTGAAAGAATTATAAATGTTCCTAAAAGAGGTATTGGAAAAACAACATTAAATAAAATTAAAACTCATTCAAGAATAAATAACTTATCTATGTTTGAAGCCTCAAGACAAATCATTTCAAACACTAATTCAAAAGCTAAAATTGAGTTATATAAATTTACTGATAATATTTTAAAGTGGCAAAAGACTAAAAATAATTTTGATCATATAGAATTATCAAAAGTTATAATTGAAGACTCAGGATATTTAGATTATTTAAAGAAAGAAGAAAAAAATTCAAATAATCCAGAAAATTTATCTAGAATTGATAATATTAACGAATTTATCGAAAGTTTAAAAGAATTTGAAAATATAGAAGGTTTTCTTGAACACGTAGCTTTAATAATGGATAATCTTACAAATACTGAAAATGAAAATCTTACACTAATGACAATGCATGCAGCTAAAGGTCTAGAGTTTGATTATGTTTTTTTAGCAGGTTGGGAAGAAGGAGTTTTTCCTAGCCAAAGATCAATTGAAGAGTCTGGAAATAAAGGATTAGAAGAGGAAAGAAGATTGGCATATGTTGCCTTAACAAGAGCAAGAAAAAAAATTTTTATAACTTATGTCAATCAAAATAGATACTCATATGCTACCCATGATTATAATTTACCATCAAGATTTATTAGCGACCTTCCTGATGAGATAGTAGAAATTAACGACTCAAAGTATATCCAGGAAAATGATTTTCTAAATAATTTTGTTGAAAATGATCATTTTAATAATGAATTACTAACTCCTGGTAGAAAAAGATTAATAGATAATTCTAAAAAAGAAGTTATTGATTGGGATATTAATCAAGACCCATCATATAATGAAGATATTTCAAAAGGTAAAAAAATTTATCATAAAAAATATGGATATGGAGAAATCATAAAGTTAGATGGAGATAAAGCTTTGATTAATTTTGCTAATAATTCATTTAAAAAAATATATTTAAAATATTTGAAAACTATTGATTAATTTTAATCATAAATTCTTTTTCATCAATTACTTTAACCCCAATAGACTTGGCTTTTTTTGCCTTTGAGCCAGCATTTTGACCTACAATTAAATAATCAGTTTTTTTACTCACAGATGATAATATTTTAGCACCTTTAGTTTTAGCTAAATATTTAGCTTCATCTCTTGATAAAGAATCTAAAGTACCGGTAAAAACTATGTGTTTATTTGTAAAAAAATTTTCAATTAATTCTTTTTTAGTATGCTTAATGTTTAAAATATAACTTAAATTTTTAACAATTTTTATATTATTTTTATTAGAAAAATAATTAAATAAAGAAGATATAGCTTTTGGTCCTAATCCATCAACATTGCTCAGATTTTTTGTCTCGATAACAGACTTAATCAATGAATTAATATTTTTAAATTCTATAGCAAGTATTTCAGAATTAACTTCACCAATATATCTAATTCCTAATGAATATATAAATTTTTCAAAAGAAATTTTTTTAGAATTATTTATTGATTTTATCAATTTTGTATAAGATATATCACCCCAGCCATCTAGTTTAATAATATTTTCTTTGTAATTTTGTAAATTAAAAATATCATAAATATTTTTAATATATTTTAAATCAAAAAATTGTTTAGCTTGTTTTTCACCAAACCCATCTATGTTTAAACATTTTTTGCTGATAAAATGAACTATTTGACCAAGTTTTTGTGAATAACATTCATATTTATTTGTACATCTTAAAACTGCTTCATCATCTTCTTTTAATGTAGCACTTTTACATATCGGACAAAGTTTTGGAGGTAAAATATTTGAATTTGAAATATTAATTTTTTTTACTAACTTTGTTACATATGGAATTACATCACCTGCTCTTTGTATTTCAACAATATCAGAAATATTAATATTTTTTTTTTTTATCTCATCAAAATTATGCAAAGAAGCATTAGAGATTAAAACACCTCCAATATTAATAGGAGACAACCTCGCAACAGGTGTTATGGCTCCAGTTCTGCCAACTTGAAAGTCTATTGAAATAATCTGTGTTTGAGCTTTTTCAGCTGAAAATTTTAGAGCTATTGCCCATCTAGGATTTTTACCAACATAACCCAATCTTTTTTGTATTTCAAAATCGTTAACCTTAATTACCAATCCATCAATATCAAAATTTAAATTAGATCTTTTACTATCAATCTTATTATAAAATTCTATTATTTCATCAGGATTTCTACAAATTTTAAACAACTTGTTTGTATTAATATTCCATTCTTTTAAATTTTTATAATATTCATCAATTTTGTAAAATTTTTTTGATGAATTACCTATTCCATGTGCCAAAAATTTCAATGGTCTTTTGTGACTAATAGATGCATCTAGCTGCCTTAAACTTCCAGCTGCAGCATTTCTTGGATTTGCAAATTTATTTTTGTAATCTAATTCATTATTTATTATTTCAAAATCATCTTTATTAATAAATACTTCACCTCTTATTTCTATAATTTCAGGAGAATTTTTTCCTAATATATTTGGAATATCTTTAATGTTTTTAATATTTTCAGTAACATTTTCACCAATTAATCCATCACCGCGTGTTGCAGCTGAAATCAAATTTCCATTCTTATAATATAAATTTAATGATAGGCCATCAATTTTTGGTTCACAAACATACTCAAATTTATAGTTGTTAGATAGATTTAAAAATTTTTTTAATCTTTTTTCAAATTCAATTATATCTTTTTTTTCAAATGCATTTGCCAATGAATACATTTGAGAATTATGGGTAATTTTTACAAATTTATCTTTAATCTTACTTCCAATTAAGTTATTTGGACTTTCTTTAAGCTTTAAATGAGGAAAATTTTTTTCTAAATCGTTATTTTCTTTTAATAATTTATCATATTCTTTATCTGATATTTTTGGTTTATCTAAGTTGTGGTAATAATAATTATGTTTTTTTAATATTTTAGAAAGCTCTTTAAGTCGTAACTTTGCACTCTTTTCATTTAATTCTTTTACCATCAATTAAAAAATATTCTTTAATTTTTGTAAATAACTATCTTCATTATTAATTTTTTTAATTAAATTATAACTATAACTATACCATTTTGAATTAGGATAATTATGCCCAAGTATTGATGCACTTTTAATACTTTCTTCCTCCATACCCATTTCATAGTAGGCTTCTACCATTCTATGTAAAGCTTCTGGTGTAAATTTTGTCATTGAATAGTCCTCGACTACAATTTTAAATCTATTAAGAGCAGCAGTATATTTTTTTTGATTTAGGTAAAATCTACCTATTTCCATATGCTTAGCTGCTTTATTTGATTTTACTAATATAATTTTTTGTCGACTATCTTTAGCATATTCACTATTTGGAAATCTGCTCAACACTTGATTGAAATTTTCAAGTGCAAGTTCATTATATTTACCATCTAAAGAGTGATGCGTGATTTGTTCATAATTACACATCGCCTTCATATAATAAACATAATCAATATTTTTATGTGAGGGATATTTATTCATAATTTTTTCAAATTGATAAATTGATCTTTCATAATCCATTTTCAAATAACTAATAAATCCTATCATAATTTCAGCTTGAATAGCCTCATTAGATAGTGGATATAAATTTGTTAACTTAATAAATTCTTCATTAGCTATATCATAGTTACTTTTATCAAAATTATCTTTTGCTATTTTATAAATTTCATCTGGACTGGCAATTTCATCATTTGTATTGTATTCTTTAACAGTATTTACGTTAGAGCAACTAACAAATAAAATTGATGTAAAAAAAGAAATAAAAATTATTCTTATCATTATTAATGTATATATCTAATAATCAAGAATTTGAATGAAATTTATAAATAAATTTAAATCTTTAAACTTTGATACAAGAGTATCGTCAACTATTGAATATATTATAATACATTATACTGCTTTGAAGAATAATGAGACGGCAATAAGCTTTTTATGTAATCCCAAAAAAAAAGTAAGTTGCCATTTTTTAATTAGTCAAAATGGTGATATTTATAATTTAGTAAATGAAAAAAAAAGAGCATGGCACGCAGGATTATGTTACTGGAAAGGGAAAACAGATATAAATTCTAGCTCTTTAGGCATAGAATTAGATTATAGTTTAAACAAAGAAAATAACAATTTTACAAATAAAATGATGAAATCACTTGTTTCTCTTTTAAAGTATCTTACTAAAAAATATAATATTGATATTAAAAATGTTCTTGGGCATTCAGATATTGCTCCATACAGAAAAAAAGATCCAGGTAAAAATTTTCCTTGGGATTATCTAGTAAAAAATAAACTGGCTTTTTTTCCAAATAATAATTATCAAAAAATTGATTTAATAAGATTGGATAATTGGTTTAAAAACAATGGATTTAATTCAAAAAAAAATATTATAATATATATATTGAATAATATTGGTTACGATACATCGAAAACAATCAAAAATTATAATAATTATAAAAAGTTAGTTCAAGCATATCAAATTCATTATTTACAATTTAATGTAAATGGTAGAGTTGATAAAATTACTTACAATTTTTTAAGTATACATTTCTTAAATTTAGTATTGAATAAAAATAAAAAAATTATAATAGATATTTGATGGTGCGATGATCGCTTGAGTAATCAAGAGGAAAGTCCGGGCTCCACTGGAAAAAAAACCAGGTAACACCTGGCGAGCATAAGCTTAGGGAAAGTGCAGCAGAAAAAATACCGCCTGCAAAGGTAAGGGTGAAAAGGTGAGGTAAGAGCTCACCGCTTTTTTGGTAACAAAAAAGGCATTGCAAACCCTTTTTGGAGCAAGGTC
>MDTB01144560.1_pt1 | contig 35261 bp, 24 predicted proteins | sample 811161 | NCBI WGS metagenome assembly MDTB01 (sample SAMN05326650, study PRJNA326480) | marine metagenome | isolation source: seawater | place: Mediterranean Sea | collected 2009 | reverse complement strand
GCTAAATTCACGACACGTAGAACTCCAACAACACGTCGACAAAATTGTAGTTTTGGCAGATAAGTATGGCCAGCATTCGGGCAGTTCCGGTAAGCTGCTATCTGACCTTGGGTATAACGTCCGACGGCTCAATGGCGGGATGGTGGAATGGCGGGACCAGAATATGCCCGTCGTGAAAGGTACATAAAGTGCGCTTTTTAAAAATCCCCGACCAACCAACATAAACAACATCGAAATAAATAACACAAAGTAGATAATATCAAAAAAGTGATACAAACTATCAATTGGAGCGAGATCATGTCAGATCAAGAAGATGAGCAACCAGATGCGTCAGAACCCACGGAGTCGAAAGGCAACGCATCTCCGAGCTTTGCAGCGCAAAGAATATACCTGAAAGACCTCTCGTTTGAGACACCAAAGGGCGTTGAAGTTTTTCAGAAGCAATGGAAACCGAAGGTTAACCAAGATCTCAGCACTCACTCAGCTCAGTTAGACAAGAATTTGTTCGAGGTATCTCTTCGGCTCACCGTAACTGTAAAGCATGAAGAAGAAACCCTCTACCTCATTGAAATAGACCAGGCAGGTATCTTCAAGATTGAAGGGTTAAACGATGAGCAACTGGCTCAGGTGTTGAATACGACATGTCCAAGTATGCTTTTCCCCTACGCCCGTGAGGTAATAGATAACACGCTCACTAAAGGCTCTTTCCCACCTTTAATGATTCCTCCTGTCAACTTTGAAGCGTTGTTTGCCTCAGCAGTTGCCGCCGCAAAGAACAAAGAACAGTCTAGTCCTGAAGAATCCGTCGACAAAGTTCGTCATTAAGGACTTTCTGAATCTGTCGCGGAATATTCTTGGAGCTTCCTTGTAAGCGTATTGCGTCCCCAGCCTAGCAACTCTGCTGCGTGCCTTTTGCGACCTCCGGTATGCGACAAGGCGGTGTCTATCATCACCCTCTCTAAGTCCTGAATGGCAGAAACCATTATTCCCGTTGAACCCGCCCTAAGTTGCCTCTCTCCCCAAGAGCGAAGTAACTTTTGCCAACTATCCGCATCTACGTTCGCAGTATCGGCTTCTTTTGGCTGTAGCTCCGGTGGCAAGTCAGACAATAAAACTTCTCGACCCGCGGCCATTACGGTGAGCCACCTACATGCATTCTCCAACTGTCGCACATTTCCGGGCCAGGGAAGGTTACGGCATGCCAAGCTCGCCTCCGCCGAGAGGCTTTTCGCCTCGACGTTAAGTTCAACTGCCGCCTGAGCAAAAAAATGTTTCATGAGGCGAGGAATATCCTCTCTCCTCTCCGACAGTCGGGGCAAGTGAACCCGAATAACGTTAAGACGATGGAATAGGTCTTCACGAAAACGATTTTCCGAGACACGTTGATCTAAATCTTGATGAGTTGCAGCTATAATTCTCACATCCACTCGAATCGGCGTATGGCCACCCACCCGATAAAACTCCGCATCAGACAGAACTCGCAGTAATCTTGTTTGCGCCTCAGCAGGCATATCTCCAATCTCATCCAGAAATAAAGTCCCCCCGTTCGCTTGCTCGAAACGCCCCTCCCGCCTTTGACCTGCGCCGGTAAATGCACCCTTTTCATGGCCAAACAACTCTGATTCGATGAGTTCGTTGGGTATAGCAGCCATATTCAGAGCGATGAACTCTCTACCCTGTCTCGGGCTGTGGTTATGGAGGGCGCGCGCCACCAGCTCCTTACCAGTGCCAGATTCACCGTTTATGAGTACGGTGATATTAGAGTTAGCAAGCCGCCCAATCGCGCGAAAAACCTCTTGCATTGCAGGCGCCTCGCCAATAATTTCTTGCGATGTAACCAGCTCTGTCGACTCACTTGAAGACTTCTTTTCAGAGGATATTGCGATACCTCGCTTCACAACTGCAACTAGCTCTTCAATATCAAAGGGCTTTGGCAGGTACTCGAAGGCACCACTGCGATATGCCGAAACAGCACTATCAAGGTCGGAATGTGCAGTGGTGATAATTATTGGTAGATCAGCATAGGAGCTCTTAATTCGCCGGAGCATTGCTAACCCATCGATTCCGGGCATCTTTATGTCGGAAACGATGGCATGCGGTTGATCCGAAACCAATGCACTCAGAACATCCTCACCCTTTTCGAAGGACCGAACCCCAATACCGGCACGCGTCAGAGCCTTCTCCATAACCCACCTCAGCGAACGGTCGTCTTCCGCAATCCAAATTTTTGATGATCCATCCATTGTCATACCTTTAGCGGTAAATATATTGAAAATTTTGTCTCACCGGGAATCGAGCTACATTCAATCATTCCTCCGTGCCTGTTTATAGCTGTCTGCGCAATCATCAGCCCTAACCCAGCACCCTCCCCGGTCCCACTCACCATAGGGAGAAAGATTCGATCTTTAATTGCAGGATCTATACCAGGGCCGTTGTCAATAATATCGATCCGACACACCATCCTCTGATGGAGCCCGCCTAAGGTGAAACTTTGCTGGACTCGTGTTTTAAAATAAATAATCGGTGTTAATTGTTGCGAACTTTGGAGTGCCCGCATCGCATTCCTGGAGATGTTTAGAATTGCCTGAATAATTTGTTCCGGATCACCGTGCGCGTCAGGAATACTAGGATCGTAGTCACGAACCAAGGAGATAGAACCTCTTGTTTCTGCATCCATAAGATTTACCACATGGTCCAGGACCTCATGGATGTTTATTGTCCTCATTTCTGGCAACTGATTAGGACCCAAAAGGCGGTCTACAAGGTTCCTTAGCCTGTCTACCTCAGTGACTATAATCTGGCAGAATTCAAAAGTTTCGGGACTCACCTCACACTCACTTAGCTCTTGATTCAATAGCTGAGCAGCACCGCGAATACCGCCTAAAGGATTTTTAATCTCATGGGCTAGACCTCTTATAAGGCTCCGAGAACTGTCCTGAAGCGAGCTAAGAGCTTCCTCACGATTTATGCGAATAAATCGATCAATGGCTTGCATCTCGATGATAAGATATGAGGTGTTATTAGACTGTAACGGCGTCGCAGAGTAATCGATCAAATTTCCTTTTGAATCGTTGATCTGGACAGATTCATGTCTCTTGGTAAACGACTGATTAGAGTGGATAGCCCCTCTCATAACCCGTCGAGATTGCGAAGAGTCTGAAAAAAGATCGTAAATTTTACTTCCACGAAGCTTAGAAAAACCAACCTTGAGAATCGCTTCGGCTGCAGAATTCACATAGACGATGGAGAGAGTCTCGTCTACCAACACCACCGCAGTATTCAGACTGCCAAGCAAAGATAGGTAGTGATTGTTTTCGATCTCATCCAACATCAGTCACACTATCCATGGGCTCTACTAGCAACGGTTAGGGGCATGGGCATATCCACGCCAAAAATATTTACTGGCCGACCGTGGGCACAAGCCTGCCTAAATTTTATTAAAAAAATATCACAGCTAACATACCCGACAATTCGTCAAAATGCACTTTATTAGTGCATTTTGATCTTTAACATAAAAACAAAAGTCCTCTCGCAAGGGTAACAACACCGCCCAAAATTTTATATGAATATGAAGGTGTTGCCCTTTTTCCGAGTCTTTCTTACATACACCTAAAGTTGCACTGCTGCTTTTGCCTTATAGTGCTTCCTTTGTCGTTTTGATGATCGCTGCGGCCACTTTATAAGGATCAGCGTTGGACGCGGTACGGCGGTCCTCTAAACGACCCTTCCAACCATCCTCGACGGTTCCCACCGGAATTCTTATCGAAGCACCTCGATCTGATACCCCGTAGCTAAATTGGTCAAATGCTTGAGTCTCATGCTCTCCCGTAAGCCTCTGGTCGTTGTCAGCACCATAGACACTCATATGTCGGTGAATATTCTCGCCGAAATTATCACAAATTTTATTGAACACCGTCTCGTCACCGCACTCGCGCATGACGCCGTTTGAAAAATTTGCGTGCATGCCCGAGCCATTCCAGTCCAATGTTCCAAAGGGCTTTGGGTGGTAGTTAATGGAATATCCGTATTTTTCTCCGGTACGTTCCAGAAGATATCGTGCGACCCAAGTTTCATCACCTGCGCGCTTTGCCCCTTTGGCAAAAACCTGAAACTCCCATTGGCCGGCAGCAACTTCAGCGTTTATGCCCTCTACATTTACGTCAGCCTCTAGGCAAAGATCTAGATGTTCCTCAACGCAATCACGTCCGTGAGCGTTTGACGCGCCCACTGAGCAATAGTAAGGACCCTGAGGGCCGGGATAACCCCCCGAAGGAAAACCCGGTGGAAGCTTGGTATCAACATCCCAAAGGAAGTATTCTTGTTCGAATCCAAACCAAAAATCATCATCATCATCGTCAATGGTCGCTCGGCCGTTTGATGCGTGAGGTGTTCCATCTGCGTTTAGGACTTCTGTCATTACAAGGTAGGCATTTGAGCGATCAGGGTCTGGGAAAATAGCCACAGGCTTCAGCAAACAATCTGAAGCGTCCCCAGGCGCCTGCTCAGTGGAGCTACCGTCGAAAGACCACATCGGGCACTCCTCTAACGTGCCGCCAAAATTATTCCGGATCTGCGTTTTACTCCGCAAGCTCTGCGTAGGGGTATAACCGTCTAACCAAATATATTCTAATTTTGCTTTCATCTTCGAGAAATCTCCCAGTTTAAATTTATTTCAGTGTGGCGTTGTCTTACGCCTCTGGCTTTCGAGTACCTTTACTAGGAGCGTGACCAACTCCCGTGAATAAAAAACAACGTATCCACGTCACGCAAATGCTGTGCCAAGATGTCGTGTCAGGTTTTTCAAGACCAAATAATAGACCAGATGCGGACTTCGATAGATAAAGATGTATCCAGCAGCGAAGAAATGTTACATATTGCACCAAGAATTTGCACTATTCTAGTGCTTTAATTACTCCTAAGCACTAGAATAGTGCATTTATTATACTACAGCACCAAATTTTACTTAAAGCTTTTATTATCTCCGCACCGACAAGAATTAGTGGTCTTGACAGAAAAAACTCATCAAAATATGTGGCGAATATTGATTTTTTTCGTATAATCGCCACGCTCAAAAGCAGTCAATACCTTTCCCGATACAGGGTAATCTACCTAGAGCTAAATGGCGAACAAACATGTCAGCAAAAAGTATCAGGAATATAGCAATTATCGCCCACGTCGATCACGGTAAAACGACTTTGGTTGACAAACTCCTTCAACAGACAGGAACCCTCGATCGGAAAAGCATGGGGACCGAACGAATCATGGACTCCAACGCACAGGAAAAGGAAAGGGGGATAACAATCCTCGCCAAGAATACCGCAATCAATTGGAATCACTATCGCATAAACATCGTCGATACCCCCGGTCATGCTGATTTTGGGGGTGAGGTCGAGCGTGTACTATCCATGGTGGATTCTGTATTGTTGCTAGTAGACGCGGTAGACGGGCCAATGCCACAAACCCGCTTTGTCACTCAGAAAGCGTTTGAAAAAAACCTTAATCCAATTTTGGTAATTAATAAAATTGACCGTCCTGGAGCTCGTCCTGACTGGGTGTTAGACCAAGTTTTTGATCTCTTTGACCGCCTAGGGGGAACAGATACACAGCTTGACTTTCCGGTTATCTACGCATCGGCTTTAAACGGAGTAGCTGGTCTTGATCCAGACGATTTAGCGGAGGATATGATGCCACTGCTAGAGTTAATATCAAAAAAAGTGGGTGCTCCGAAAGTAGATATTTCAGAGCCTCTGCAAATGCAGATCAGCGCTCTGGATTACAACAGTTATACAGGTGTGATAGGGATTGGTCGTATCGCTCGCGGTCTTCTAAAGCCAAAGATGCAGGTCATCACAATCGATCGTAATGGCGCGCAAAGAAAAGTTCGGATACTCTCTGTCATGGGATATATAGGCCTGGAGAGGATCGAGGTTGATGGAGCTCAAGCCGGTGATATTGTCTGTATTACGGGAATTGAGGGATTAAATATCTCAGATACCATTTGTGCACAAGAAAAAATAGAGGCGCTCCCACCCCTATCTGTTGACGAGCCCACTGTCCGTATGACCTTTCAAGTAAACGATTCCCCATTTGCTGGTCGGGAGGGCAAATACATTACATCACGCAACATCAGAGAGCGGCTTGAACAAGAGCTCATGCACAATGTGGCACTTAGAGTGGAGGAGGGAGAAACGTCCGACAAATTCACCGTCTCCGGACGAGGAGAGCTACACCTATCAGTTCTAATTGAAAATATGCGTCGCGAGGGTTATGAGCTGGGCGTTTCGAGACCCGAGGTCATCCAAAAGGAAGAAGACGGAGCGACGCTCGAGCCCTTTGAACTTACCGTAATCGACATAGAAGATCAGCATCAAGGTGCTGTGATGGAGGAAATGGGCCTCCGTAAGGCAGAGATCCGTAATATGGAACCAGATGGGAAAGGGCGAATTAAACTTGAATTTATAGCACCGTCCAGAGGAATGATCGGTTTTAGGTCGCACTTTTTAACAATGACAAGCGGCTCAGGAATCTTGACCAGCATATTTGATCACTATGGCATCGCAAAGACGGGTATATTAGGAGCTAGGAAGAACGGTGTCCTTGTCTCCATGGTCGACGGTAAGACTCTGGCATATGCCCTTCACACGCTTCAGGATCGGGGTCGGTTGTTTGTAGGTCATGGGTTAGAAGTTTATGAAGGCCAGATAGTGGGTCTCCACGCTCGGAATAATGATCTCCCAGTAAACCCAACAAAAGCAAAACAGTTAAGCAACGTTCGTGCTGCCGGGACGGATGAAAACTTAATCCTAACCCCGCCAGTGAGGCATTCCCTCGAGCAAGCCCTCGAATTTATAGCCGAAGATGAGCTTGTTGAAATCACTCCTGAGTCAATCCGACTGCGAAAGAAACTACTTACCGAAAACGCTCGGAAACGAGCCTCTAAAGTATAGTTGCAATTACTACCAACTGATCCTCAGTGTCAATGTCACAAAACAAAAGGTGAAGTGAAAAATTAACAAATCAAATATTTGGATAGAGCCTTGGATGCACACACACACAAAATGTCTATAATAAAGTCACCTTGCACTAGATCAGGATGAAAAGTGTGTTATACGAAAATGTAAGTGCGCAAAACTAAAATTTTACATGGTATGAGTTAAGCTTGTGATTGGACTAATTCAACGAGTCACCTCAGCGCAGGTAAATGTCGACGGAACCGTAGTAGCAGAAATTAATCAGGGACTTGTTCTCCTTCTCGGAATTCAAAAAAAGGATAGCGACAACTCTGCTGAGCAAATGCTGAAGCGCGTGCTTGGCTTTAGAGTCTTTTCCGATGAAAGTTGCCGGATGAACCTCTCTCTCAAAGATGTATCAGGAAGCTTGTTGATAGTATCTCAGTTTACTTTGGCAGCTGACACCCGAAAGGGACTCCGACCAAGTTTCTCTGGCGCTGCACCACCTGAACATGCAAAGTTGCTTTATGAATACTTCGTCGAGCGAGCCCGCACCAGCTATAAAAACGTTGCAACCGGAATTTTCGGAGCCAATATGCAAGTTTCATTTTGTAATGACGGGCCCGTAACTTTCATGCTTGAGAGTTGAATGGAGTCATTTTAGGCGCTTAGCTGCGTGAGGAGCTTTTTTTGGAGACCCTGAAATCCGGTATTGCTCATGATAACCATGTGAACGTCCGTAGTTGCCGCAGAAATGCAACTTGTGATTAGGTCCTCTAATTCATAAAAAACTTTAAAGCTTACATCAGCAAATGACATGAGTTCGTCAGCATCCCACAAAATCTCAGTATTCATATACCAGAAAACCTGATCTGATTCCTCAAGTGATGAGGCTAGAGTTTTTCCATGGACGCCTCGCCGCATTGTCGCCGATCCTGGCTCTATTACGGTAATGATTTTTGCACTACCTACCCGCGCTCGGAGCCCCTCTAAGGTGGTGGCGATGGCCGTTGGGTGGTGCGCAAAATCATCATATAGAGTAAAATTGTTCTTTTGGAAAATAATCTGCATTCTCCGCATGACCCCAGAAAAATCATTCAAAGCCGCACAACTATCTTCGATACTGACCCCCACTGTATCTGCCGCAATAATGGCAGACATCGCATTTCTTATATTATGGATTCCGAATTGGTCCCAAGTTACACAACCACTGGAGCTTGTCAGTGGGCCGTCAGAGTACCTAACCTCAAAAGATGACATATCCTCCTTGGTCAAACGATATTGCCAGTTACAACCTTCATTGGAATGAGGATGTGTCTTGCTCCAACATCCCCTGTCAATTAAAGACTGTATAACCTTTTCGTTACCCGGATAAATAATATCAACACTACTCGGTAATGTGCGTAGCAGGTGATGAAACTGAGTTTCTATAGCCGCTAAGTCGGCAAAAATGTCAGCATGATCAAATTCAATGTTATTGATTACTAGAGTATTACTCCGATAGTGGATAAATTTGGAGCGCTTGTCAAAAAAAGCGCTATCATATTCATCCGCCTCAACCACAAAATACTGGCCGCCCCCCATCATAGCTGAGGTTCCATTTTTAATGGGTACTCCACCAATGAGGTAGCCTGGATCCAATCCTGCTCGGGACAATATTGCAACTAGCATACTCGCGGTTGTGGTCTTTCCGTGTGTCCCTGAAACAGCAATTACATGACGATGTGCAAGAATATTCGAGCCCAGCCACTCTGGACCGGAGACATAATCTAATCGGAGATCGAGCATTGCCTCCACACATGGGTTGCCGCGAGACAACGCATTTCCAACCACAACAAGATCCGGTCGGGATTGAAACTGATCGGGTTTGTAGCTATCAAAAAAAGGGATACCTGCTTTTTTTAACTGGTCACTCATAGGCGGGGATACCCCTGCATCACTGCCTGTGACGTGATGACCCTGATGCTTAGCCAGTTGTGCTAACGAGCCCATAAAAGTCCCGCAAATACCGAGCATGTGTATATGCATGCTGTTTCCTCGAACCATAAAACCCGATTATAAAATAGCTAGTTACACAAAAAAAGTAATGGCAACTCCAGAGAGATAAAGATCAGTAACCGACTTAACTAAGTAAGACTTATGGTATAGAATCCGCACAAAGTAGTAATCACGTTAACAAAGTTTCAGTAACTTAATTTCAGGGACTGAGTGGAACTATCTTTATGCAGTTAAAACTATTGCGCATTTACGAAGCCATCGTGCTCCGCAATCCCACCTTTGCCCTAATTTGTGTCCTGTTATTGACAGGGTGTATGGCTTTAGGATTACAACACTTCAAGCTGGATGCTTCGGCAGAATCATTGACACTAGAAAACGATAATGACCTTAATTACTACCGCGATATGGTCGGAAGATACGGTAGTGATAACTATCTGATCGTAACCTACAGGCCGAGGGCCGGGGACCTATTTGAAACAAAAAATATCGGCCACCTGAAGGCCTTGAGGGATGACTTTAGCTTGATATCTGGGATCACCAGCGTAGTGTCTGTTCTTGATCTCCCTTTACTTTACAGTCCTAAGATAAAATATGCAGACTTCAGCGGAAAACCGACCAACCTTTTGTCCGCGGATATTAATAAGACTCTTGCGAAGAGGGAATTTCTGGACAGTCCACTATATAAAGACACCGTTGTCAGTAAGGATGGACAGACCACCGGTCTCGTTTTAAATCTCAAATATGATGAGACATTCCTAGACCTAGTAAGACAACGAGATGCTCTTAGGACAAAACAAAGCCAAAAATCTTTGACCACCCCGGAATATCAAAAGCTTAAGGAAATCAGTGCAGATTTTTTAATGCACCGAACCAATGAGGCGTCAAGAATTGAGATACTAATTTCACAAATCAGAGACGTCATCAGTTTGCATGATAGAGAGGCAACGATCTTCTTGGGTGGTCCTGACATGATAACAGCCGATATGATGCAATACTTAAAGGAGGATCTGACTGTATTTGGAATTGGTATCTTATTGTTCATGATTTCTACCCTATGGATGATTTTTCGTCAGCTTCGCTGGGTTGTGTTACCCCTAACTACCTGTGCCACTTGCCTTATTATCATGCTAGGTCTTTTTAGCTGGATTGATTGGCGACTGACTATTATTTCATCCAACTTCATATCGTTACTTTTAATCATCACGCTTGCATTGTCCATCCACATAGTCGTGCGTTATCAGGAGCTTTCCAGCCAACTTATAAAGACAAATCAGCTGAAACTCGTAAAAGTAACAGTAGCCTCAATGATAAAGCCCTGTTTTTACACAGTTTTAACCACTGCAGTAGCCTTTATGTCCCTGGTAGTTAGCAATATTCGGCCCGTAATCGATTTCGGTTGGATGATGACAATCGGAGTAGGTGTCTCCCTCGCCACTACCTTTGTGGTTGTGCCCGCGTGTATGATGTTATTTGATCGTTCTCACCCTTCCCCCTATGAAAAAACGGTATCTATAACACACATCTTCGCTGTATCGACGGAAAAAAACGGCAGACTTGTCTTGGTTCTGTCGCTCTTAATGGGTGTAATCGCAGCCTGGGGAATCACACAACTTGAAGTAGAAAACCGGTTCATTGATTACTTTCACAGCGACACCGAGATATATAAAGGTATGGAGACGATAGACACCTCCTTAGGAGGCACCACTCCTCTAGACATCGTGTTGCAAGCTCCTACACAGATTCAAACTGACAATTTCATCCCGGATGGTAAGGCTGACGACTTTGATGACGACTTTGATGACGACTTTGATGACGACTTTGAAAGCTCTGAAAGTGCGAGAGAGGAAAAAGGTGTACCCTCGGGATACTGGCTGTCGTCCACTGGATTAGAGGACCTAAGCAAACTTCATGCATACCTCGAAGCTCAACCAGAAATAGGAAAAGTGCACTCTCTTGCGCAACTTTATAAAGTTGCAAATGACTTATCAGGAAAAAAATTGAATGATTTTGAACTTGCAGTCCTCCGAAAAAATTTAAACACAGAAATTTATGCGCAACTTGTGTCCCCATACTACATCGAAGACTTAGATGAAACTCGAGTGCAACTGCGCGCAATGGAAACCAGCGACCACTTAAATAGAGAGGAACTAATTAGAAAAATCAATAAATACCTCACAGAAGAATTACAATATGATAAGGACGATATTCGTTTAAGTGGTCTCCTTATTCTTTATAACAATATGCTACAGAGCCTCTACACCTCCCAAATTGTTACGCTAGGAGCCGTTTTTACGGGGATACTGATGATGTTCATGGTCCTTTTTAGATCCCTGATAATCTCAGTCATAGCTATTATTCCAAACCTCCTCGCAGCGATTATTGTCTTGGGCGGTATGGGCATAGCCGGCATACCATTAGACATGATGACAATCACTATCGCAGCAATAACAGTAGGAATCGGGGTGGATCACTCGATTCACTATTTAACCCGTTTTGAAAAAGAGCACCGGCTCGACAGAGACTATGTCAAGGCTATGTATCGTGCGCATGCCAGCACTGGACGAGCTCTGTTTTATACCGCTACTACCATCATCGCTGGTTTTTCTATATTATCTTTGTCAAATTTTATCCCATCAATTTATTTCGGCCTTCTAACCAGCCTCGCAATGATTGCAGCGCTTCTTGGATCAATGACTCTGCTACCAAGATTAATTTTGTTATTAAGACCATTTGGCGGCAACACGATCGTTACGATCTCAAGTAAAGCAACCTAGTCAAGATGCGTTTCAAGCCTTAAACTTGGTATGATCGCAATTGGAAGATTTCCTGAGATGAAAAAAAATACACTTCTACTTCTCATCTTAGATGGCTTTGGCTACAGCGAGGAAAAAAAGTTCAATGCTATTTCACAGGCTCACACGCCGACCTGGGACTCAATATGGGACTCTTGCCCGAAAGGATTGATTAAAACCTCCGGAAAAGCGGTTGGCCTCCCGGAGGGACAAATGGGAAATTCAGAGGTTGGACATATAACTTTGGGCGCAGGCAGGGTGATTAATCAGAATTTCTCAAGAATAAATAATAGCATTCGCGACGGTTCTTTTTATTCAAACAAAGCATACTGTAGTGCGATCGATAGAGCGTTGGTTATTGGTGGTGCTGTGCATATTCTTGGTCTCTTGTCAGATGGTGGCGTCCATTCCCACAGTGATCACATCAACGCGGTTATAGAGCTAGCGGTCGCGCGAGGTGCCAAAAAGATTTATCTACATGCTTTTCTAGACGGCCGCGATTGTCCCCCGAGAAGTGCAATGTCCTCGATCAAAAAAACTCAAGCACTTTTCCAAACCTTGGGAGTTGGAACTTTTGCATCTATTATCGGCAGATTTTACGCCCTGGACAGGGATAACCGCTGGGATCGAATTGAGGCTGCTTACAAACTGATTACAGAGGCGAAGGGACTTTATGTATCTAAAGATTCAATGACCGCTTTGACCGAAGCATATTCCCGTGGAGAAAACGACGAATTCATCAGCGCAACATCAATACAAAACAGCAACAACAGCAAAATAAAAATCAACGACGAAGACGCTGTAATATTCATGAATTTTCGTCCTGATCGGGCGCGCGAGCTTACTCGAGCACTCGTAGGCGGAAAAGATTTTCAAGGTTTTAGACGCTCGGTGGTAAGAGACATGTCTAATTTTGTTATGACAACTGAATACGACGCAAAGCTTGGCCAAGCCTGTGCGTTTCCGCCTCAAATACTAAAAAATTCATTAGGCCAATGCATATCCCAAGGTAATAAGCGGCAGCTACGCATCGCAGAAACTGAGAAATATGCTCATGTGACATTTTTCTTTAATGGAGGCCAAGAAGCGCCCTTCGATGGGGAAGAGCGTATTTTGAAAAGGTCACCGAACGTAAGCACTTATGATTTGAAACCAGAAATGAGTGCTCCTGAAATAACGGCTGGTCTTGTAGATGCAATAAAATCACAACGCTTTGATGTGATAATCTGTAATTATGTTAATTGTGACATGGTTGGGCATACGGGTAATTTTACCGCAGCCATTAACGCTGTAGAGGCTGTTGATTTTGCCCTCTCGAAGGTATTAAGCGCGATAAAAGAAATCGGTGGAGAAGCCCTTGTGACGGCTGACCACGGTAATATTGAACAAATGTATGACCCGATAATTAAACAGCCCCATACTCAGCACACCACGTTGCCTGTTCCGATTGTCTACGTCGGTCCCAAGAAAACACACTTCCGTCTAGGCGGAAGCCTAGCTGATGTGGCTCCCACGATATTAGCTCTCCTAGGGATGCATCAACCGGGGGAGATGACCGGACTATCTCTTTTAACTAGGTCCTCTGAATGAGAAATTTTTCAATTTGGTTATTCCTGATTGTGATTGCATTCTCTCTCACCATTGGAGCTGAGAATCAGGAGCAACTTAACCGATTGCAACAATCAATAGACAAATTACAAAAAACTCTTAGAAAAAGTGGCCTTGAGAAAGAAGAAATAGAAAACGAATTAATGTCCGTAGAGCTAAAAGTTGCTCTGTTAAACAGTGCACTAAGAGAATTGGGCGCTGATATAGTCAAGCTTGAAAAAAAGCAAACAGAACTCCAACAACAAAAAGCAACCTATCAAGATGGAATTGACAGTCAGCTAACAGAATTATCATTACATCTTAACGCGGCATATAAGATGGGCGCTCAAGAGCCTATTAAATTATTGCTAAATCAAAGAGATCCAAGCAAGTTTTCAAGGATTTTGAGTTACTATAACTATTTTTCTCAGTCTCGTAACAAGCAAATTGAAGCATATGAAGTTAATTTAAACGCTCTCGATCAAGTGCTAATTGCCCTTGACGAACAAAAAGTCGTTCTCGCTCAATCGAAAGTTTCCCTTGCACAGAATCAAAAAAAATTACTTGAACGAAAAAAACAACGTGAAAAAACCTTAAGCAAACTGCAACTTTCCCTTGCCAGCGACCAAAAACAATTAGACCAGTGGCAAAAACAACGCTCTCGTCTCCGACGTCTTTTATCCTCCGTTGAGGAGTCCTCTCGAGAATTTACTCTGCCCGATGACTATGTGTCGATCTCCTCTCGCAGGGGTAAACTGAACTGGCCTGCTAACGGGCGGTTAGAAAAGCGCTTCGGTAATATCCGAAGCGGCTCCTTACGATGGGAAGGTTGGCTGATAGGTATTGACGCAGGGACTCCCGTAAATACTGTTCATCAAGGACGAATTGTTTTTTCTAATTACCTGCGAGGTTTCGGGCTTCTGATAATCGTAGATCATGGGGATAGCTTTATGTCACTTTATGCGCATAACCAAGAACTTTTAAAAGACACTGGGGACTGGGTGGATACGGGAGAAATACTTGCTCATTCAGGTGACAGCGGCGGTCTAAATAAACCTGCTTTATATTTTGAAATACGTCAAAATGGAGAACCTCGGAATCCGAGACAGTGGCTTAAATCAAATTAGGGCATCCAATAGTTCGCACTTCTTAAGTCCGATCTTTTAAAAGAATATAGGTAGTGGGAACAGATTCAACGTGTGTGTCCCAATTGAAAATCAAAAGAAAATGCTCCAAACCGCGCCAAGGTGAGATAGTATAAAATGAAATATGCCAAAACAATTTTAATACTTTGTCTATATTTGCCGACTGTTTCATCGTCGACAATATCAGAAGAACAAAAGATTTCTAATCTTCATACCTCTCAAGCGGAGTCAAAGCTCAGCCGTTTGCCACTGCAAGAACTCCGAGTATTCACACAGGTATTCGAACAGATTCGTCAAGGATATATTGAAAAAGTTGAGGACCAGCAACTTTTAGAAAATGCTATCACCGGAATGCTATTGGAACTAGATCCTCACTCCGCTTACCTCTCTAAAGATCAGTATCATAATCTACAAGAGAACACATCCGGACATTATGGTGGCCTAGGTATAGAGATAAGTGCCGAAGACGGACTGATAAAAGTGATCGCACCCATCGATAATAGTCCTGCGGAGAGAATGGGTATTCGTGCAGGAGATTTAATTGTTGAAATAAATGGATCTTCAGTAAGGGGTTTGTCACTCCCCAGAGCAATCGAAAAATTACGTGGTAAAAAGGGTAGCACCATCAATATCAATGTTTTTCGAGATGGTGAGGACGAACTTCTTAAATTCACCATCATAAGAGACAAAATATGTACAAGTTCGGTCAAAAGTCGATTTTTGCGGCCGGGTTTTGCCTATATAAGAATCTCGCAATTCCAAGAAGACTCTGGCAAGGATTTTATTGAGACTTTAAAAGAATTAAAGGGTGAGAGTTCCAACATCGGGCAACTTCTTGGTCTCATATTAGATCTTCGAAACAATCCCGGCGGTCTTGTTCCAGCGGCTGTACAAGTCGCAGACACACTTTTAGACAACGAAATAATTGTCTATACAGAGGGCAGAATGGCAAGTGCTAATGTCACATTTAACTCTGCCCCGGGGGATCTTATCCACCATATCCCTATCGTGGTACTGATAAATGGCGGTAGTGCATCAGCATCTGAGATTGTTGCAGGCGCTCTCCAAGACCATCGACGAGCGTTGATAGTAGGTACCCAAAGCTTCGGCAAAGGTTCTGTACAAACCTTGCTACCTCTCGGCGACGGTAGGGCGGTTAAACTCACCACAGCCAGGTACTTCACGCCAAAAGGCCGGTCAATTCAGGCACAAGGGATAGAACCGGATATCATCATTCCAAAAGTGAATGGTCAAGTCCCCGTGCAAAATAAACGATTGCGTGAAAGCGATTTAGAAGGTCATCTGGAAGTGCAACAAGAACTCGATAAAGAATCAGCAATCGAGCTTGAGGATTTAAATAACGATAATCAACTCAAAGAAGCTCTAAACATACTGAGAGGTTCTCGTCTTTTTCGCACTTCTGGAACAGAGACATAAATTTTAAGGATCATCTGTCTGGAGACGATCAACATTTTGGAATCCTCTGGGCAACTTATGCCCACGCCGCCCGCGTTCCCCTATATAATTCGTCAAGTCTTTATTCTTCATATGAAGGTAGCGCTTTCCTGAATGCACAAAAAGAGATGATCCTTGGCGGACTATTGCATAATCGACAACATACTCTTCTCTATTGACAACTCGTGATGCCGGAATATTAATGATTTTGTTTCCTCTACCTTTTGCTAAAAACGGGAGCTCACCAACAGGAAACAGAAGTAGTCTGCCAGTGCTACTGACCGCAGCGATCAACGATGTTTTATCTGAGATCAATTTTATACCTAAAATTTTCCCCCCGGCAGGTATTGAAATAACAGCCTTACCGGAACGATTTTTTGTATTCAGCGCCTTCAGCGATGTAACAAAACCATACCCAGCGTCACTACCCAAAAGGATATATTGCGAATCTGTTCCTATGATAACGTCACAAAAGTGCACACCGCTGGGTGGATTTAATCGACCGGTTATCGGCTCCCCTTGTCCCCTAGCTGATGGTAATGTGTGGCTCGCTAGAGCGTAAAAACGTCCAGTGCTGTCCAAAAAAAAGACAGTTTGGTTACTTCGCCCTTTCGCACTTGAGAGAAATGTATCTCCAGCCTTGTAAGACAAACTTTTAGGATCCAAATCGTGGCCTTTTGCAGAACGAATCCAGCCGTGTTTCGATAAAACAACAGTAATTGGATCTACACTAAGAAGATCCCGCTCACTAAATGCCTGTGCTTCACCGCGCACTTTGAGAGGGGAACGACGCTCGTCACCAAACTCCTGAGCCAAAGATTCTAATTCCGTCTTTACTAAATTAGTTAGAAGGCGATCTGAATCTAGTAATTGCGTCAATTCGTGCTTTTCAACACCTAAGTTCTTTTGCTCCGCCCGAATTTTTATTTCCTCCAATCTGGCTAATTGACGAAGTTTTGTCTCCAAAATGTAGTCCGCTTGAATCTCTGTCAAAGAAAACACAGAGATCAGCTCTAACTTGGGCTTTTCGCTGTTTCGAATTAAAGTAATCATCTCATCAAGATTAAGAAAAGCTACCAGTAGACCTTCAAGCAAATGAAGACGTCTTTGAACACCATCCAACCTATGGCTGATACGGCGACGTGTTATGGCTATTCGAAAGTCTGTCCATTCTCGGAGCACCCTGGGCAAGCTCATAACCCGAGGACTTCCATCAATACCAATAATATTGAAGTTTACCCTGTGGGTTCTTTCTAAGTCTGTGGTGGCAAAAAGATGATCCATCGCTGCCGCAACGTCAACTCGATTTGAGCGGGGTGAAATCACGAGACGGATAGGGTTCTCATGATCCGACTCATCCCTCAAATCGTCAATCATCGGTAATTTTTTAGCCCGCATTTGATTGGCAATTTGCTCTAAAATTTTAGCACCAGATGTCTGGAAAGGAATTGCACTAATAATAATATCACCATCTTCTTGGATCCATTTGGCGCGCGTTCTTAAAGATCCCCTACCGTTTTCATAAACTACTTTAAGGTCAGAGGTTGACGTTATAATCTCCGCCTCAGTAGGAAAATCAGGACCCTTTACAAAAACCATCAAATCATCGGTAGTTGACTGAGGGTTATCAATCATATGTATGCTTGCTGCCACAACTTCGCGCAAATTGTGTGGAGGAATATCTGTCGCCATGCCGACAGCAATGCCGGTCGTTCCATTCAAGAGAACATTCGGAACGCGTGCAGGTAATAATTCGGGTTCCTCCAACGTGGCATCAAAATTAGGTTTCCAACTTACAGTGCCTTGCGTTACCTCGGACAACAAGACTTCGGAATAGCTAGACAGCTTGGATTCAGTGTATCGCATAGCCGCAAATGACTTTGGATCATCTGTTGACCCCCAATTACCCTGACCATCAACTAAAGGATAACGATAAGAAAATGGTTGAGCCATTAATACCATTGCCTCGTAGGCCGCACTATCACCGTGTGGGTGAAATTTACCAATTACATCACCCACGGTCCGGGCCGATTTTTTGTGCTTCGCTGTCGCTTTAAGACCGAGCTGACTCATCGCATAGATTATTCGCCTTTGGACCGGTTTTAACCCATCTCCGATATGCGGGAGAGCTCGGTCTAAAATCACATACATTGAGTAATCAAGGTACGCTTGCTCCGCATAAGCGGCAAGCGAGCGGGTTTCATCCCCTTGATCATTAAATGTAACATTTTTACTCATCATCTTGTACTTCGCTACAGTGCTTAAAAGTTGTTAGCATCCGCTAATTTTCCCTTTTTTTCTAACCAAGACCTGCGATCTGGAGCCCGTTTCTTTGCTAACAACATATCTAACATTGAGTTTGTATCGTCGCCATCTCTCAGAGTGAGTTGAACCAAACGGCGGGTGTTTGGATCCATGGTCGTTTCTCGCAGTTGTAACGGATTCATTTCACCCAGACCTTTGAACCTTTGTACGTTAATCTTTCCTTTAGTATTCTCAGCCTTAATACGGTCAATTATTACTCTTTTTTCTCCCTCATCTAGCGCATAATAGACTTCCTTGCCCTGATCAATGCGAAAAAGAGGTGGCATAGCAACATATACGTGCCCTGCCCGCACCAATGAGCCGAAGTGTCTTACAAACAGCGCACAAAGCAACGTAGAAATATGTAGTCCATCAGAATCGGCATCTGCCAAAATACAGATCTTGTGATAACGCAACGAATTAGTGCACTCACTTGCGGGATCCACGCCGAGTGCCACGGATATGTCATGCACCTCTTGGGAGGATAATATCTGCTGTGAATCCACCTCCCAAGTATTTAGGATTTTCCCTCTCAGGGGCATAATTGCTTGGTTATCACGGTTTCGAGCTTGTTTTGCCGATCCACCGGCCGAGTCACCTTCAACAAGGAAAATTTCGCACCGGCTTGCATCAGCACTCGCGCAATCTGCTAGTTTTCCGGGGAGTGAAGGTCCCTGAGTTATCTTTTTCCGCACAACCTTCCTGCTGGCACGAATCCGACTCTGTGCGCTAGAGATACACAAATCCGCTATCTTTTCCGCTTCCGCAGTGTGCTGATTGAGCCATAAACTAAAGCTATCTTTTACCACTCCAGATACAAAGCCAGACACCTCTCTCGACGACAAACGATCTTTCGTCTGCCCGGAAAACTGAGGGTCTAAAAGCTTTGTTGACAAAACATAATTACATCGCTCCCATACATCCTCCGGAGCTAATTTAATTCCTCGTGGAATTAAATTCCTTATTTCGCAAAAATCTCGTAATGCCTCAAGAAGACCTAAACGCAATCCATTAACATGAGTTCCTCCATGTGGCGTTGGTATCAGATTCACGTAGCTCTCTTGCACCAAATCGCCACCTTCGGGAGCCCATTGCACGGCCCATTCTACCCCCCCACTAAGTGCCCTGAACGCACCCACAAAAGGAGTTGAAGGCAGTGTTTCCCAATCGCGAAGTCCTCCCGCCAAATAATCCTGAAGCCCTTGTTCATAGTGCCATATCTCTGATTCCTTGCTTGATTTGTCTTCGAAAGAAACAGTTAAACCGCCACAAAGTACCGCCTTTGCTCGCAAAACATGACGAAGCTTGGTAATCGAGAATTTCACAGAATCAAAAAATTCAGAATTGGGCCAGAACCGTAAGGAGGTCCCTGTATTACGCCGGCCACAACTACCCACAACCTTTAAATCTACTAATTTATCTCCATGAGCATAATCAATTTGGTAAATGTTACCCTCTCGCTTAATTGTCAATTCCAGACGTTCAGAGAGCGCATTAACGACCGATACCCCAACTCCATGAAGACCTCCAGAAAACTGGTAGGTTTCATTAGAAAATTTTCCGCCGGCATGCAAAGTTGTCATTATCACCTCAACACCCGGACGTCCCTGCTGAGGGTGCATGTCTACGGGCATACCACGACCGTCATCGGCAATTGATAATGACCCATCCTCAAACAAAATTACATCTATGTGACGGGCATAACCTGCCAATGCCTCATCAACACTGTTATCGATGACTTCCTGCGCGAGGTGATTGGGCCTGCTTGTGTCAGTATACATTCCAGGACGTTTCCGTACCGGATCTAATCCCGTTAATACCTCAATATCTTTTGAATTGTAGCTGCTCATAGCGTTCGCTCAATAAATTTAATCGAGATACCTGTAAAATTTGCATCCTATGCAACCAATTGATTAGAAATTGGGCAGAACCCAGTTACAGGAACTGTCAAGATCACAATATAACACCGATGGAAATTTTACCCAGGCGGACTCCTAGATGCTCCTGCGCCGAAACAACCCACTAGGTAGTTTCATATTAACATTCGATTTACTTGCAACTAAACGCGTTGAGAGAGTAGCACGAGATTCTTTACGCTGACTCGCCACACGCACTTCTATCTACCGCTTTTGGAAAAGTAAAAATGAATATGTACTACTTCTCGTACCCACCTCTGATTATCTATTATAGCCGAGTTTTAGGGCTAATGGCCCACGAACTAAAAGATACTCTAGAAACACTATTATCACTACAGCTCAAATTGGGGCCTTGGTTGATTTAGTTGCACTACGAATGCCTTGCACTAATAATTCGCTCAGGAACAGATTCCACTGCCATTTTTCATCAGGAGCTTGCAATCCCGATGGTTCGCTGAGAGCCCAGGGAATACTGCGATCTCGGCACCACTCAACTACTTCTGCCATCTGCGCATCTCTATAGACACGAACTTGAATGTCAATATCGGCTACCCAGTGCGGTGTGCTTTGTAATGACACTGCTCGCACTAAACTCGTGTATCGTGTTACGTCAATCACCCGTAGCTCGAAACGACCTGGATAACCATCAAAAGGAGAAAAACTAATTTCCTCTCCAATTTTTTTGGTGTTAGGTAAAAGTCTATGCAACCTCCTAAAATTCAGCTCACACTCCTCATGAAGCAAGGCTAGATCGTGTTTTTTCTTCCTCAATTGGTACACATTTTTCACCTATTATGTTCGCTATCCTTTTCGCTAATTCCAACGATCTAGGACCTTTGGTTTTGTAACCACAACATACTAATTGACATCGCAGCGCTGTTTAAGACCCCATGTCCAAAAGCTGCAAAGGCTTCCTCACAACTCCACACTTGAAAAAGTATATCCTCTCCCTCTGTCGACAAACCAAAAACACCTCCACACCCGGTTAAGTCTGCCATCGCACAGAAGAGGTGCATTTTTTCATCTGTGCCACCACTGCTAACGAAATAATCGCAAATTGGTATCAATTCATCAACAAAAAGTCCCGCCTCTTCCTCAAGCTCACGTAAAGCCGCCGCACGCGGGCACTCACCAGACTCGACCATACCCGCCACCAATTCATATTGCCAAGGACTATTTTCATCCTGTAATGCTCCAATGCGAAATTGCTCGACAAGTCCGATGGTATCGTTGACAGGATCAAATACCAAAACCCCGACAGCATTCCCGCGTTGAAAGAGCTCTCGTTGGATACTTTTACTCCACCCACCATTGAATAAACGGTGTCGAATCGTGTAGCGAACCATTCTGAAAAAACCATCATAGAGCGCTTCAGTCTTTTCAATCTTTAAATCGCTCCTCGAAAACGTATGCTTACGCAAAAAAACCTCCGTTTTAAATACGACATTTGCCTTCACAAATTATACGACATTTATATTTTCAATTAAGGCTTCGAGCAAAATCAATTAAGAAAACGTGTGAACGTTCTGTTAGAATCTAAAGATCGCTAATGTGCATCCGACGGTGGGATAACCGATGACAACACTTCGAATGACTCTGAAGCTCGCTCATAATTTGGCCTATATCTTTTTAAGTTTGATAGGAAGCGAGGCAACAGCAGAAAGCCTCAAGTCAATTTATGAAACTGCATTAAAAGAGGATGCCACCCTTGCATCGGCAAGCGCAAGCTATAAGGCTGACTCCGAAGCGCGGGCAATTGCTAGAGCGAGAATACTCCCACAAATCTCTGCGTCTGGATCTTACACTGACAGTAGCTATAATCAATCAAGTTTTAACGCATATTCGGTTGTTGATACCAAATCTGATACCACATCACACCGATATGAAATCAATCTAACTCAGCCCATTTTTAACCTACCCGCATGGTACAACTTTCAGCGTGGGAGTAATTTGAGCGAGAGCGCGAAAGCCCAATTCGCATCCGACCAGCAGGAATTTATTCTTCGCGTCACCCAATCATATTTTGACGTTCTCAGAGCTTTCGATAACAACAAAACACGCAAAGCTGAAGAAAAAGCGATCCAAAGGCAGTTAGAGCAAACTCGCGAGCGATACCAAGTCGGCCTTGTTCCCATAACAGAAGTCCATGAAGCTCAAGCAGCATTCGATGAAGCTGCTGTCAACAGTTTGGAGAGCAGGGGCGCACAACGGATTGCATTTGATCAATTACAAATCTTGACAGGTCGCCGACATGAAGCTCTATTCGGGCTTGGAGACGATTTTATTGCATCGGTGCCAGCGCCAGTCGAAACTGATGCTTGGGTAAATTTTGCACTTGAAAACAATTTCAACCTCAAGGTTGCCAAGCTGACGGAGCTTGCTGCGAATAATAATGCTAAAGCAGCTAAATCAGAACACCTTCCTGAGCTTACTTTAGTGGCGGGTTATGATAGAACAGATAGAGACGGGTCTGAGAGAGGATCTCAAAAATTCATCGGAAATGATCTTGGATCATCTAATGCCTTCGGTAGCGAAAGCGATGGATCGTCAATTAGACTTAGCCTGCAAGTACCTCTATTTTCAGGTGGTATGTTGCATGCACAAAGAAGAGCGGCCACATACCTTGCGATCTCAGCCAAGGAGAATTTCATCTCAACCCGCCGCAACATAATTCAATCAGCTCGCTCAATGCACCAAAACGTCATTACTGACGCAGCGCGAGTGGGTGCCCGAAACCAATCCATAATCTCGGCCGATAGCGCTTTAAAGGCAACGCAGGCTGGATACGAAGTGGGAACACGTAACATCGTGGATGTCTTGAATGCACAGCAGAACGTTTTTCGAGCGCGCCGTAATTACGCCAATGCTAGGTTTGACTTCATAATCTCTATGATGCGGTTGAAGCAAGTATCCGGGCAACTTTCACCTGACGACGTGTACGCGCTTAACGGCTGGTTGCGACCATCGCTACTCATAAGTCGTTAAGACAAATTAAGCGCTAGATAATTCTAGCACCTTCGATCAACGTAACCAATTTTGGCAGGGCTCCCCTATTTTCCTTTGCCACTCGCAGAGACGCAGCTCCCATTTCACGACAACTTTCTGTATTGGTTAATAGCTCAACAACTACTGTTGAAATTTCAGAGGCAACATTACAAATTTTGAGTCCTCGGCAGGTACCCAGAAGCTCAGCGGTCTGCGAGAAATTATAGAGATACGGCCCACTCAAAATAGGTCGTCCCCACATCGCGGGTTCAATAAGACTATGACCCCCTACTGGCACAAGACTACCTCCAACAAATGATATGTCACAAGCTCCATAGTATCCCATCAGTTCTCCCATAGTATCTCCGACTACAATATCAAACTCTTCGTTAGTTGGCATACTACTGGTACGCGCAACCCGAAATCCTCGAGAGACACACATATCAATTACACCTTCAAAACGCTCTGGGTGACGCGGCGAAAGTACCAGCACAACATTAAGGATTTTTTTTCGTACACCAGAGAAGGCATCAAGTACAATCTCTTCCTCTCCAAAATGAGTGCTCGCTGCAACCCAAATTGGACGCTCCTCTTTTCCACGTAAGCGGCATCGAAGTTGTTTTGCAGTTTGCCGCAGACTATCTTCTAAGACCACATCGAACTTTATATTACCTGTCACCGAAATGCGGGATTCCGGAACTCCAAGCCGTATAAATCGGCTTGCATCGCCATCAGTCTGAGCCGCCACGCTTGAAAGTTGCTGAAATATGTGTCGTGTAAGAAACGCATATCGCTCATAACCACTTGCGGACTTTTCAGACATCCGTCCATTTGCCAAAACAACAGGTATATTTTTTTTACGGCATAACGAAATTATCACTGGCCATAGCTCTGTCTCCATAATAATCAACATATCAGGCCTGATTCGCCCTAGGAATCGTTCCACTGCTCCCGGAATATCATACGGCGTGTAGGAATGAGTTATTGTTTTTCCAATTTGATTTGGAAATGTACTTTGTATACGTTGAGACCCTGTCGGAGTCATGCAAGTTACATGTAGTCTCAATTCATGGTTATTTGCACAGAGCGCTGTTATCAATGGCGTTGCTGCAACACTCTCTCCCACAGAGACCGCATGCACCCAAAACGTGAGTTTTTCATGAGATCTTTTGGAGACAAAACCCCATCTTTCGCCCAAGCGGGTTCGATAAAGCGGAGACCTTAGAGATTTGAAAAGCAACCGGATAACAATTACGGGAGTCAAAAAATAAAACAAAAAACTATAAAAAAAAAGCGCGGCTGAGTGACCCCATTTCTCAAACATCAGTAGTTAGCTATCTCTCGCATAAGATGTGATACTAGTTGAATCGCTAAGTGATTACACCCTTAAAATTAGGAATGTCGCCTCGAGGCCAGAACTTTAAAAACCTCATAAAAGCCAAAGCAAATCCTCATGAGTTCGGTACGGATGCGAAACATGAAACATGGAAGGCGTCGATACCATGGAAATTTTAGTTGAAGTGAGTACCCTATTGCCGACTCCATACCAGTGTCAGCATCACAAGGTATCGGATTAATTGAGCGAAGTCTCAATCCATACAACCACGCTCGCTCAACCGCATGATCGAAAGGCAACCTCATCGGCAGGAGTTCTCGAACTAGTCGCTCAGCAGCCACTCGATTGTAAAGAATGCTATTTGAGTTATATAACCTAGATAACGGTATCGCAAGATGGTATCCGGCCTCCAGCGCGAGGACATTAACAGGAGTCCCCGAATGAAATGACGATAGTTTTACTATATCCCAAGAGGGGGCATTAACCATCACGGAGTGGATCAATGATTGAAAATTTTCTGGAAAATTAGCATCGTCCTCTAATATTAGTCCAAATTCTGCACCACTAGCCAAAAATTCCCTCATAGCGGTGATATGAGATAAGTAACAGCCAACTTCACCGGGGTTAAGAGCTTTTCCGTGACACTTCTCGTATGTTGCAATGTCAACCTCCTCAAGCCCTTCGAGTGAGAGATCTGCACCCACTATTCCAGATATTCTCTGAAAACTAAGGCCAACAAACCTTGTCCGACCATTCATGACATGCAAACGGTCCCCAGAGGTGTCGAGGTTTATTAGGTAGGTTTTTAACATATAAGGAACGGTAGCTTGTAGCTTTTAAGTGACTACCGGCACTAGCCATTCTGTATATTTCTGCTTCCCGCGGCCACGCACAAGTTCGACATAGGACCTCTGCAACTGCTCCGCTATAGGACCTCGCATACCACTCCCAATAATACGGCCATCATACTCACGTATTGGCATCACCTCAGCCGCAGTGCCGGTAAAAAAAGCCTCGTCACAGATGTACACCTCATCACGAGTAATTCTCTTCTCGCGAACCTCTAAACCCAAATCCTCAGCTAAAATAAAAACTGTGTTTCGGGTGATCCCATCGAGGCACGACGTCAGATCTGGAGTGTAGATTATTCCATCTCGAACCATAAAGAAATTCTCCGCGCTCCCCTCAGCAACAAAACCCTCGGTATCTAAAAGCATGGCCTCGTCACATCCAGCATCTAATGCCTCTCTCAAAGCCAGCATGGAATTAAGGTAGTTGCCGCAGGCTTTTGCCTTACACATCGAACTATTCACATGGTGCTTGCAATAAGAAGAGGTCCGTACTTTTAAACCATCAACCATGGCTTCAGGAGCTAAGTAGTTAGGCCAATGCCACGCTGCGATTCCGACGTGGACCCTGAGATTTTCAGCTCTAAGCCCCATACCCTCCGACCCATAAAATACCAGAGGCCTTATATAGGCCTCTGTTAGTTGATTCGCTCGAACGACTGAACGATGAGCCTCGTTAATCTCGTCATGGCTATATGGGATGCTCATGTGCATGATCTTGGCGGAATCAAAAAGTCTCTTTGTATGCTCGGCAAGACGAAAGATACAAGTGCCAAGGTCCCCACAATCATAGGCCCGAACCCCTTCAAAGACGCCGCTCCCATAATGAAGCGTATGCGTTAGAAGGTGAACCTTAGCTTCTCTCCAATCAATCAATTCGCCGTCCATCCAAATCTTTCCATCGCGATCTGAAAATGACATTCTCCTACCCCCTAGTTATCTCGGTTTTCTTGCTATCGTGGAGGCCCGAAAGGTATGTAAGCCTCAAAAAACAGACTAAAATTCATATCCAATCATCAGAAACCACTGACGCCCACGATCATAGGCCTCTGCATCACTGCCGAAATTCGGCTGATAATCCCCAAAAATTTTGTACTGTTCGTCCGCCAGATTCTCAATACCACCTGTCACAGATAGGCCGCTCGACAAACTTTCCCATCGAGCGCTTATATTGACCACACTATAATCTGGTTGATAGAGCGGAGCATCCGACCAAGAGGGTGGCAGAGGGAGCCCGCTAGCGTTCGTATAGAGTCCGGTTCGCCATGCCCAATCTACTCTCGGTGTAACAGTTCCGTCCGCTAAATCATAACTCTTTGTTACCGAAACATGTGCATTCCATTCTGAGATAAATCCAAAAGGGGAGTCAATTGTCAACCCAGCTGCTACGGCACCATCACTCAAACTGTCGTAGCCCGCGTCAGTAAACCCTGCAGAAAAATTCACAAAAACTGCGTCGGCACTAACATAAGACACCTCCAACTCAAGACCTTCGATGCTTCCCTTACCTGCATTTGTAACGTAGGGTCCTACCCTGCTCGGCTCCGCTATCAGTAGCTGCAAATCGCTGTAGTCAGCCATAAATACAGACGCGTTTACTCGCAGGTCACTGTCGAAGAATTCCGCCTTCGCACCGACTTCATATGACTTAACATACTCTGGGTCAAACGTAGGTAAACTCGGTTCCGGCGGGAAAATACGCTGGTTAAAGCCCCCGACCTTAAAACCCTCACTGTAAGTAAAGTAGACTAAGTTTCCGTCATCCGTGGTATACGCCAAATTTAACATCGGAGTAGTCTCCGACATCTCATTAGTCACCGTTTCAAAGGGCACTACACGATCTCCAATCGCACAGGTCTTGTTTTCTCCCGTAGAAGAAATACAGGGAAATGGAGTTGAGAGTAAAGGTATTTCCTCAAAATACTGGTCCGGCGTGTAGTCACGATCCTCTTTCGTATAACGAATACCCGCCGTTGCAGAGAATGCATCCGTAATATTTGCCGTCACCTGAGCAAAGACAGCGTTACTTGAGTAGTCAAAATATCCTCCGCTCTGAATAGATGCAGGAGTAAAATCAACGGGGTTGATGTTCTCACCATCCTCATCGAAAGTGTATACCCCCACAATCCAGTCAAGGCGATCCTCCAAATACGTTCCAGAAAGCTGTAGCTCGATTGAAGTCTGGTCTTGTATGAAGGTGTCGTAATAGTGAGTCACCGGATTAATCTGAAACGGCGGCCCGCCCGGAACCCATGGCTCGCCATCCGCCTGATGATATCCGTCACGGTCAGATGCAAAAGATCCATCGAGGGACCGGTTACCCGCGACCAATTTTGCAGTCATCGAATCGAGATCCCATGAAAGAACGAGTGTTAGAGCCTCATTTTTCATATCGGAAAAATTTGGTCCAGTACCAAGATTGGTATTATCTCCCGTTACGGCATTGGCGGTTGTATAGCAAGTGACCGGAGCATTCTCTCCATCACACACTAAATGGTTTTCATCGGGTCCCAAAGCTCCAAAGCCGGCAAAAATATTATTTGTGTAAGGGAAGTTACCTCCAGGAGTAGCATTTTCATTAGCAGGAAACCCGTCTACCCTTGTAATCACCATCGGCGGTCCATTAGTGAAATCATTATACTGCTCCAGTGAAAGGTCTGCGGTAAAAGTCTCGGAAGCCTCCCATCGAAAAGCCACTCGCGCACTGGTGTAATCCTGATTACCGAGATCCTTTCCGTCGAAGGGCCGGAAGACGTATCCATCCTGTTCCATCATAGTCGCGCTTGCGCGCATGTATAATGACTCCGAGATCGGAAGGTTCAACATCCCACGGACGTTTTGGCGGCCATCAGTACCAAGCTTAATGTCAAACTTACCAGCAACAGTGTCATCCGGCTTCCTGGTGGAAATGCTAATGGCTCCGCCGATCGTATTCCTACCAAACAAAGTGCCCTGAGGACCACGAAGCACCTCAACCTGACCGATGTCGATCATGTCAAATACAGCGCCTGCAGAACGCCCGAGGTAAACCTCATCAACATAAATTCCCACTCCTGGATCTATCGTGGGAATAAAATCTCGTTGTCCGATACCTCTGATGTAAACCGCCGCATTATTGCCGACTCCGCTAAAGGTAGGCGTATTCTGGAAAACGAGATTTGGAGTAATTTCTTGTAGACGAGTGACCCGGGTTAACCCCATATCTTCAAGACGCTCGCCTGAGAGCGCTGTGATAGAGATTGGTGTGTCTTGTAATCCTTCAGATTTCTTTCTTGCGGTAACCACTATTTCCTCTAGACTCGCTGAAACAAATCCGGAGCCTGACGAAATCAACATCGTACCCATTAAAAAAACAAGTTTCTTATGAAGATGCTTAATATACCACTGACGCAAGGCTGAAGCGCTGGCCCCCACAGATATAGCTTTGTTTGACTTAGTTAACATGTTCTCTTCCCCAAAGGTTGTAATTAAAAATTTCTGTGCGCAATACTACACCATACGGACAAACTTTTAACATCTCAGTTAGGCTTAAATAAGATTCTTACTCCACTCTCATTCGAAAAACCACAAATGCAGCAATTAACAGAGGGAAGGCAAAAAAACCAATGCTCTGAGATGAGCTGAGACCATAAGACAACAATACACCTCCGATTAATGGCGAGAGGATAGCACCAACCCTTCCTACCCCAATGGCCCAGCCAATTCCGGTTACCCTCTGGCTGGCGGGGTATAACGCGGGGGCGATTGTGTAGAGACCGATCATCGCACCTATCAAGAAAAAACCCATTACGGAGGCACATGCCATTAGGCTGACGAGACTGAGCTCTCCCATACCAAATACCATCATCGACACAACGCTCATGACCAAATACCCCGCAGTTAACCGATTGACATCAAATCGAGCCGCCAGCGCTCCAAGGGAGACAGCTCCCAAGATCCCGCCTACCTGAAGATATATCCCCGCTGAGATTCCTTGGGTTGTAGTGAGCCCCGCATCAACCAATAACTTTGGCGTCCAGCTGACCACATAGTAGAAAGCGTACATCAAACAAAAGAATGCACACCAAATAAAACAGGTTTTTTGGGTGTAAGGTTGCGACAATAGAGTCTTTAAATTTACGTCGGCTTGTCGCTCCTCATTGGGAATAGTTATGCCAATCACAGGCAGATCCATCTTACCCGAGAGCTCATTTATGCGATCGACGGAGTGTTTGTCTCCTCGCGATAATAAGAAATCCATTGACTCAGGGAGGACCCAGTATGCAACCGGAATCATAGCTAAAGACGACAGACCACCAAACATAAATAACGATCGCCAACCAAATTCCGACAGCAGGTAAACTGAAATAATGCCCCCTACGATGGCACCCATTGGATAAGCAGACTGCAATATGCTGATACATAATCCCCGCTTTCTGTCATTTGATAGCTCAGAAACCATAGTGTTGAGCGTCGCCAACATTCCACCTATACCTAGCCCCGTGATAAATCTACACCCTACTAACTCATACTTATCGGCCACCTGAGACGATACAAGCATACCTAAAGTAATGATTATCAGACAAGCCAATACCAGTAGCCTGCGACCAAATCGATCTCCGTAGGGACCCAGCCAGACAGACCCGACTGCCATACCTATCAACCCAGCACTCAATAAAAATCCAATGTCGCTGGGAGACAGATCCCACTCAGCAGATACAGACGAAGCAGCGAAGGACATCACCAGAACATCGAAACCATCCAACATATTGATCACGACACAAAGGCTGATTGATATAATTTGGAAAAAAGTCATAGGTCGGGTGTTAACCATTGACCGAAGGTCTTCAGCTGTCACATCACTCATGACAATAGGTCTCCCACAAAAATTCATGTCTCGGCAGTTGTTATACCCTTTCCGAAAGGTTAAATTAACGAGCTTTTCGGCAATTATAACCAAGTGCCACTGGTACAGGCGAGAAAATATTATGATCGAAACATACAATGCCGTGGGTCTAGTTCCTACAGTGTGGGGGATTCGCAAAAGAGAGGAAATTTTCAAAAATATAGAGCACCTAGCATCTATGGCGAACGCAGCGCTCTGGCTCTCTTCTCTGGATCTCCCGGTAAAATTAATTGCTCTCCCAGAGGGTGCGCTTCAGGGATTTAATGATGAGGTGATGGATGCGGATCACATAACCTATGCGCATGAGTGCGCCATAGATATTCCGGGACCAGAAACCGACATGATTGCCGAAAAAATTGCCCGGCGTCATGGGGTTTACGTTATGGGACAGGCCAAGGCACGGCATGAGGAGATAGCGGACCGCTTCTTTAACGTCGGTTTTATAATGGATCCTAACGGTGAAATAATTCTCAAGCATTTCAAGGTGGCTCCGCTTTATCCGGTTGAGCACTCCGTATGTCCTCATGATATCTACGACTGGTGGGTTGAGCGTTATGGAAATACTCTAGAGAGCTTTTGGCCAGTGGTCGATACAGAGATCGGTCGAATGGGTATCATGATGGCGAACGAGGGCTCTTATCCAGAAAATGCCAGAGCACTGGCCATGAACGGAGCTGAGGTTATTTATCGAGCCTCCATTCCTCACCCCGCTGCATCCAATGACTATTTTGAAATCCAGACTCGGGCTCGCGCACTCGACAATAACTTGTTTGTCATTGCACCTAATATGGGAACCTATTTCCTCACACAAGAGGAGGAGACCCCCGTAGATACCTTCGGTGGGCAATCTATGATTGTTGACTATCGAGGGCAGATCGTTGGAAAACAGAGTTACGGGGGCGTTTCAACCAGCGTGTGTGGCCCGATCAACATAGAGGCGATGCGCTCCCACCGACAAAATTCTCTATGGACCAACTGGATGAAAGACCTACGCACTGAGCTATACCAGATTGTTTATAAAGACCCCATATATCCAAAAAATCTTTACTTAAACCGTGCTCCGATGAAGCATGCAGAGTACGAAAAGGAGGTCCTCAAAAAACAGGTGCAGCTTCTCCAAGATGCCGACATATGGAAAAAACCCTCGCCCTGAGAACTCTCCTGCGAGAAGAACACTTACAACGTAAATGACACGAGGACATGAATACAATGAAAACATCAAATCTATGGATCGATGGCCAAGACGTACTTCCGTCTGGTGGCTTGTACTTCGACGACCTAAATCCTTCTGACCAGTCAATAATAGCAAAGGTCGCAAAAGGAACAACTTCCGACATTGATAAGGCTGTTGCCGCTGCCAAGAGCGCATTTGTATCTTTCAGTCATACTCAGGCGAAGGATCGTGAGGCAATTCTAAGTCGGGCTGCAGCGCTTGTTGAGCGTGATAGAGAAGAGTACCTGAGCCTGTTAATCGACGAAGTTGGTTCGCCAATGATGAAGGCTCAATTCGAGGTAGAATACTGTATCAATGCGTTTAGAGCAGCAGCAGGTGTACCCAGACGTTTGACGGGGGAGACAATGCCGCTCGACCGCCCTGGCGCGTTTGGAATGTCGGTAAGGGAACCCGTGGGAGTAATCGCTTGTATCACTCCATTCAATGTACCGCTCCTTAAAAATGTCAAACAGATCGCCATGGTTATTGCGACAGGTAATACTTCTGTGTTGCTTCCGTCTGAGTTTGCCACACAAGTTACTGTAAAATTTGCAGAAACATTGGCCGAAGCCGGCACGCCCGCTGGCGTTTTTAATTATGTAACAGGCGATCCCTTCGAGATTGGCGACCACCTGACAAGCCATGCTGATATCGCTTCAATCAACTTCTGTGGATCACCCCGAATTGGAAAACATGTTGCTAAATTGGCCGCGAAAGATTTAAAACCGATTACACTGGAGCTTGGAGGGAAAAATCCGCTGGTCGTGCTGGATGATGCGGACCTCGATAAGGCACTAGAGGCAGCAACGTTGGGAATCTTTTTCTTTCAAGGACAAGCGTGTATGGCCTCTAGTCGGATCATATTGCAAAGGGGTATCGCCGATAAATTTATTCCTGCTTTTAAAAACATTGCGGCCAATATAAAAGTCGGAGACTTAGCTGATCCCGAGACTGCAATTGGCCCAATCATCAGTGCTCGACAACAAGAAAGGGTAAGACACCATATTGATGATGCGCTTGCCAAAGGGGCAATTAGGCTCCATGGTGACGAAGAGTGGAAAGGTTCCTGCTGTCCCCCAACAATCCTGACAAATGTCGATAAAAGTATGAGTGTTTGTCGAGACGAAACCTTTGGTCCGGTCACGTCAATTTATGAAGTAGACTCAGTTGAAGAGGCGATTAGTATGGCTAACGACACTGAATATGGCTTAAGCTTTTCGCTTTTTACTCGTGATATAACCACTGCGCTGAAGGTTGCCAAGAAATCCAATGCGGGGATGGTACATATCAACGCCATGTCGATTCAGGACGAGCCTCATGTGCCATTTGGAGGCAACGGGATGAGTGGATTCGGTCGCGAAGGTACTGATGCCGATTTGGACATAATGACGCGCTGGAAGTGGATCACAGTCCAGCTTGACTAGAAGAACAAGGTGATTACACACAATAATTTGGAAACTAACCTTTTGGAAAAAGTACTATGAAATATCCTAACAAAATTCTCCTCGAAGAAGATGAAATTCCAACTCAATGGTACAACATTGCAGCAGATCTCAGTGTGCCGATGCCGCCTCCCCTTCATCCGGGAACAAGAGAACCCGCCACAGGCGAGGATTTCGCACCCCTTTTCCCCATGGCCCTGATAGAACAAGAGATGACAACTGAACGTTTTGTCGATATTCCGGGCGAGGTATTGGATGTCTACAAATTATGGCGGCCCACGCCACTTTTCAGGGCACGTCGGCTGGAAAAATTATTGGATACACCTGCAAAGATTTTTTATAAATATGAGGGTGTCAGCCCTGCAGGATCGCATAAACCAAATACTGCGGTGCCCCAGGTGTATTACAATGCGATGGAGGGTGTGAAAAAACTCACTACGGAGACTGGAGCTGGTCAGTGGGGTAGTTCCCTTGCATTTGCCTGCGCACAGTTCGGTTTGGAGTGTGAAGTTTGGCAAGTTGCAGCCTCTTATCGCGCAAAACCATACAGAAAAACGATGATGGAAATCTGGGGTGGGAAGGTTCATCCAAGTCCATCCAAGGTTACAGAATATGGACGTGGGCTCTTAGAGCAAGACGAGGACCACCCCGGCTCTCTGGGTATAGCCATCTCAGAGGCTGTCAGCGAAGCGGTATTAGACGATAACACTCGGTACGCGCTCGGAAGTGTACTTAACCACGTTCTCATGCATCAAACCATCATCGGAGAGGAAGCGCTCCTACAAATGGGCAAGATCGGCGAGACACCAGACATACTTGTAGGCTGCACCGGCGGTGGATCCAACTTTGGGGGACTAGCATTTCCCTTCATGCGGGAAAAGTTCAAAGGAAAAATGCACCCAACCATTCGCTGCGTAGAACCAAGTGCTTGTCCGACCCTAACGAAAGGCGAATATAGGTATGATTTCGGCGATACTGCAGGTATGACTCCGCTCATGAAAATGCATACGCTAGGGCATAATTTTATTCCGGAACCCATCCATGCAGGTGGGCTCCGCTATCACGGAATGGCGCCCCTGGTATCTCACATTTATGAGCTCGGTCTTGTTGAGGCAATATCGATTGCACAAAAAGAGTGTTTTGCTGCCGGAATCATGTTTGCAAAAACAGAGGGTATCGTCCCAGCTCCAGAGCCAACACACGCCATAGCCGCTGCCATTCGTGAGGCACTTAACTGTAAGGAAACCGGAGAAGAAAAGACCATCCTTACAGCACTCTGTGGACATGGACATCTTGACATGTCCTCATACGAAAAATATTTGCTTGGGGAGATGCAAGATCTAGATTTAGATCATAATGCAATTCAAGAAGCTCTTAAAGGTGTGCCGGTAGTTTGATTATGTCTTGAGCAGAAAACATTGAAAATAAACAGCTATGACGAGTTTCTTACTTAAATCTCCAGAAATCCAGAGTGAGCTTGCGTAGCCCTTATTTTCAGTCGTGGGATGAGGTATACCGTCATGTTTTGAGCTGATATTACTATATGGTGAATGGAAATGAATGTACTTGGTAGGAAATCCACCATCAAAATTAGCGACTTTATGTCGAAGTTAATATCATGCAACTCTGTTAGCAGTATTGATCCGAATTTGGATCATGGTAACCTGGATATCATCTCACTTCTGGCAAACCACCTAGAAGGGTTGGGCTTTAGGTGCGAGGTCATGGAACTAGCCGACAATAAAGCTAATCTGATTGCAACACTTGGTTCGGGCCCGGGTGGTCTCGTGCTCGCTGGGCACACCGACACGGTGCCTTGTGACGAGAAGCTGTGGAACAGCAATCCATTCGTGCTCACTGAGCGAGACAACGCATGGTTTGGCTTAGGATGTTGTGACATGAAAAGCTTTTTTGCCCTGTCGGTCGAAGCCCTCCAGCAACACCATCGTAAAAACCTAAGGCATCCTCTTATTATCATAGCCACAGCAGACGAAGAGTCATCCATGCGGGGAGCAAGAGCATTAGTGGCTGCAGGAAGTCCGGTTGCTCGCCGAGCAGTTATTGGTGAGCCAACAGGTATGCGTCCAATATCAATGCACAAGGGTATCATGATTGAAAAACTTACCGTCACTGGGCGGTCGGGACACTCAAGTAATCCAAAACTAGGTCTTAACGCGATGGATATAATGCACAAAATTATATCCCAACTTTTGGGGCTCAGAGATCGCATGCGCCATCAGAGGCATCCTGGTTTTGAAATCGACTATCCTACACTCAACTTGGGTTGTATTCGTGGAGGGGACAATGCTAACAGAATCTGCGGACACTGCTTCCTTGCGTTTGAGATCAGGCCACTACCGGGCATGAGTATCAATCAGCTACAATTTGACCTAGAAAGTGAAATT
>MDTB01203748.1_pt1 | contig 35266 bp, 24 predicted proteins | sample 811161 | NCBI WGS metagenome assembly MDTB01 (sample SAMN05326650, study PRJNA326480) | marine metagenome | isolation source: seawater | place: Mediterranean Sea | collected 2009 | reverse complement strand
TTCGCCAACCTTTTCATCCATTAATATTAGATTGGAATAATTAATAGCCATGTCTTTAATTATAACAGAATCGTTTGGAAAATAGGGAGGAGGTGAAATTTTTTTTATATCAACAAGTATATCTTTTTTATTGTGCTGCCATATTTTACTTTCATGCGTTTGAGGTAAATTAAATACAGAAAAAAAAGGTTGATTTTCATTTCGACTTTTCCAGTGTGCTCTTTCATAAAGGTTATCTTCTGAACACATTCGTTGATGACAATTTATATCCCACGTGTTGTCAGAAATTTTAAAATTGTAGTCCATTTTATCTCGGTTTGTACAGAAGTAGCCTTCTTCTCTCATATATTCAGTGAATGGTGGAATATTTTCAGCAATTCTAGATGAATAGATAGGTATATTGATTTGTGGTTGATTTTCTTTTTTTCCTAAATCGTAACTGTAAGCCCTCATGTTATGAGTTCCAATTGATGTTGGATACATTCCAGTAATTATTGAACTTCGTGCAGGGGCGCATACAGGTGTTGTAGCATGCATATTTGTATAAATTACACTTTCCTTGGCAAGCATTTCCAAATTTGGTAGTTGGGCTGTGTTGTCACCATAAAATGGAAAAAAATCAGTTGATTGATCTTCGCATACAATCCAAATTATGTTTGGTTTTTCTTCATTTATATCACAAGAAAAAAAAATAAAAATGAATATAAATGCAAAGTTTTTAATAAATAAACTTTTTAGACAGTTCATCTGAATCTTTGTATTTTAATCGAAGTTCACCTAACCTTTCTTTCATTTCCAAGACAACCTTTTGGTAATTCACATCATAATATAAATTATTTAACTCTTTGGGATCATTTTTTCTATCAAAAAGTTCCCATTCATCAATATCATAATAGTAATGAACAAGTTTATATTCTTTAGAAACAATTCCATAATGTCTTTTTACCATGTGTACAGAGGGATATTCATAATAATGATAATAAACAGCATCTCTAGTCCATTTATCATTGTTTTGAAGCAGTAAGGGAAGAAGACTTTCCCCTTGCATATCGATTGGAGATTCAATACCGGCTGCTTCTAAAAAAGTTTGTGCAAAATCTAAATTTTGAACCATTTCATCGTTTGTTATTCCAGGTTTTATTTTATTTGGCCATTTTATTAGTAGCGGAGTTTTAAATGATTCATTATAAATAAAACGCTTATCATACCATCCGTGTTCACCTAAATAAAAACCCTGATCGGATGTATAAACCACAATTGTATTATTACTTAAATTATTTTCTTCCAAATAATCTAATACCCTACCAACGTTGTCATCAATTGATGAAATTGTAGCAAGGTAGTCTTGCATATACCTTTGATATTTCCATTTTGTTTTTTCAATATCATTCATTTTTGGCCAATTTTCTTTGAAGTCTGAACTAATTTTTTGCAGAACCTTATCATATAATTTTTTTTGTTCTTTATTAGCCCTGTTAAAAGGTCTGTTGAAAGGTCCAGCATTTGCTTTTCTAACTCCCCTGTCTTCTCCTGTGTATGTTATGTCTTCAACCAGATTCCCCATTTCTTCAATTGTTTTCGGATATACTTTATTGTCTTGCATCAAATGCATGTGTTTTAAAATATTCATTTCAGCACTTGAAGCAGCACTTGCTCTGTTTGAGTAATCATCAAATAGAGTTTCTGGTTCAGGAAAAGTTTTATTGTAAAATTCTTCAAATTTTTCAGGACTTGGCCACCATGCTCTGTGAGGGGCCTTGTGTAGGTACATCATTAAAAATGGTTTTGATTCATCTCTCTTTTTTTCAAACCAATCGATTGTTAAATCAGTTATTATGTCTGTAACATATCCAGTAATCACAGTGTCTTTTTCTTTCCCTATAAAAATAGGATTGATGTAATGTCCTTGCCCAGGGAGTATTAAGAAATCATCAACCCCCTTTGGATTATTTCCAAAGTGGAGCTTGCCAAACATAGCAGTTTGATAGCCTGCTTTTTGAAATAATTGTGGAAAAGTAACTTGGGACGTATCAAAAGGAAAAATATTATCAACCTTACCATTTATGTGGCTGAATTTCCCCGTTAAAATAGTTGCTCTAGATGGTGCACATATTGAGTTAGTAACACTGGCATTAGAGAAAAGAATACCCTCATTGGCAATTCTATCAATATTTGGTGTTTCTATAAGTTTATCATCATATGCACTGATAGCTTGATAGGCATGGTCATCAGACATTATAAATAAAATATTTGGTTTCTTTAGTTCTTGTTTGCAAGAGGCTAAACATAGAATTATCATTACTAGAATTAATTTTTTCACGACTTATAATAATTTTTTATAATTAAACTTAAACTATCAACAATTTTTTTTGAGTTTTCCTTCTCAGAAATATTTTTCATTTGTAAGCTATCCAATTTCTTATCATATAGCATTTTTGCAGTTATAATGCCTTTTTTATCCTTCCATTCAGAATACAAGTAGTCATTTGAAATAAAACTCTCACCTTCAATATATCTCGAAACAGCGTTATCATGTGTAATTAATTTTGGATTTTTTAAATTTTTCAAAATTGACTTTCCTTCAAGTTGATTAGGTTTTGAAATAACTAATAAATCACATATTGTGGGGTACAAGTCTATTAGCTCTACAAATGATTTTGAAACTTTATTTGCAGGCATACCCGGTGCTTTTATTATAAGTGGAACTCGCATTTCAACATCAAATAAGTTGTGTTTAGACCACCTATTGTGTTCTCCTAAGCTCCAGCCATGGTCGCTTGTAATTATAACTACTGTATTTTTATCCAGTTCTAATTCATCTAAAGTTGTTAGAATTCTTCCAATCTGCGCATCAGTATAACTTACGCAGGCATAGTATCCATGAATTAATTTTTTTTGAAAATCTTTGTTAATCGAGTAATTGTTACCATTTAAACCTCCATTGATGCTTGACTCGACAACGTCTTTATATCTTACTAATTCGTACCATCTACCTGCTTGTGCAGGAGCATCTTTTGGAAAACTATTGTTAATTGGGAGTTTTATTTCATTTTCGCTATACATGTCCCAATATTTACTTGGAGCATTAAATGGGAGATGAGGTTTTAAAAATCCAGTAAAAATCATAAAAGATTCTCCAGTTTCTTTAAACTTCTTTAAATCTTTAATTGTTTTTGTTGCAATTTGACCATCAAAATATGCATCATCCTCAACATCAGCACTTTCTATTGCAGACAAAATATTGTAGCCTATGCTAACAGGTGCGTTTGGAGTAGTATCCCATCTTTTTTCAGCTTCAATATTTTCTGGTAGTAGGTAATTTCTCCAAAATCCGTTAGGGCAGGGGTCCCTCATTCCATCAGGATTCCAAATTTCTCCCCAAGTATGATCCATATCATCAGAACAATGTGAAACTTTTCCATTGCTTACTGTTTTATATCCATTTTGGTTCAAATGATCGGAGATAGTAATTGCATTTGGTAAATCACTTTCAATAGTTGAATAATAATACTTTAATCTTTCATTATTTGGTTTCATACCGGTTAAAATACTTCCCCTTGACGCACCACAAACAGGAATGTTACAATATGCATTGTTAAATTGAACACCTTCTGTGGCAAATCGAGTTAGGTTTGGAGCCTTGACATGAGTTTTTCCATAAGATGGAAGTTCTGGTCGTAAATCATCAACAATTATAAATAGTATGTTGTTTTTTTTATTGTTTGAACATCCAATTGCAGCGACTAATAAGATTGAAAAGAACAAATATTTTACAAAATATTTAATCATAAATATTAATATGTTTATTAATTAAAATTTCTCCACTTTTCAAATCTGACTTTTTTGATGAGTTTCCTACATAAATTTCAAATTCACCCTTTTCAACAACAAAATTCATTTTACTGTCATAAAAAGCAAATGACTCTGGCTCGAGGTTAAACGATACATTTTTTTTCTCACCCGATTTTAAAAATATTTTTTGATAACCCTTCAATTCAAGAACAGGTCTTGTCAGGCTACTGAATTTATCTCTAATGTATAATTGTACTGTTTCAGAAGCATCGACATCTCCTATATTTTCAATGTATGTATTGACGATTAAACTATCTTTTCCATCCCAACTTTTTGATGAAAAACTAGGTTTAGAAATTGAAAATTTTGAGTAACTGAGTCCAAATCCAAATGGATAAAGTTCTTTTGTTTTTTCAAATGCGTATTTATGCACATAATTTGAGGGTTTACTATTATAAATCATTCTTAGCTGACCTACACTTCTTGGAGTTGTTATTGGCATTTTCCCACTTGGACTAATTTCACCAAAAATAATTTTTCCAAGAGAAATTCCCCCCATACTTCCTGGCTCCCATGCATGTAAAATTGAGTTAACATTGTCTTGAATCCAAGGCTCACTAATTGGTTTACCGCTAACATAAATTACAGTCAAATTTTTATTTTTTTGATAAAGTTTTTTAACAAGTTCTAATTGTTTGCCAGGAAGACCTAAGAATGTTCTCGCCTTATTTTCTCCAGCAGTTTTTTCAAAACCTCTACCACCTTCCCAGGAATATCTAAGAGAATTATCGCCGACAATTACAAAAACATGATCGTATATTTTCGATAAGTTTCCGGCTTTATTAATTTTAGAATCTTTAATATTTCTTATTTTAATACCTGAGTCATAAAAATCTATCTTATGGCCTTTACTTTCACCAATTTCTTTTATTCCCTCATACAATGTTATTACATTTTCCTCAGGTTGTTCAAAGTGCCAATCTCCAAGTGTTGTACTATTGTCTGCATTAGGTCCAGTTACAAGAATTTTTAATTTTTTTCTATTATTTACAGGTAAATTTTTAGTGTTTTTAAGTAGTGTTATGGAATTATCCGAAATTTCCTCAGCCTTTTCTATATGAGATTTAATAAAAACATTTTCTTCAATTTTTGATTTATCCACAAATCGATTTTCAAAAAGTCCTAATTGAAATTTTGCATAAAGAATTTTTGAACATGCTTCATTCACTCTTTCAATAGAAACCTTATTTTCATTGACTAGTTCTAATATATAATCATAAAAATCTGGACCATGCATGTTCATATCAATACCAGCTTCGACCGCTAAACCAGATGCTTCTTTGTAATCTTTTGCAATTCTATGGTATTGCCATATTCTTTTGACGTCATACCAATCACTAACATAAAAACCTTCGAAACCCCATTTGTCTCTAAAAAGTTCGGTCATTAACCCTTTATGCATATGACATGGAACACCATTAAGTTCATTATGTGCAGCCATAATAGAATAAACACCTACATCAATTGCTTTTTTATATGGTGGAAGATGAATTTCGTATAAAGTTCTTTCAGAAACATCCATTGGTGATATATTTAATCCATTGATTGGTTCACCACCTGCAATCATATGCTTAGCACATGAAATCACATTATTTGGACCACTAAAATCATTTCCTTGAAATCCTTCTATCATAGCTTTACCCATTTCACCAACAAGAAAAGGGTCTTCTCCAAACGTTTCACCAACTCTTCCCCAACGGGGGTCCCTAGCAATATCAACATTTGGCATAAATGTCCATTGAGAGCCAGTTGCTCTCATTTCTCTTGCACTTTGCTTTGCAACATCAAAAGCGAAATCATTATTAAAAGTTGCTGCAATTGAAATGGGAGAGGGATAAACAGTTGTTCCACTTACCATGGCATTGCCATGAATTGCATCGATACCAATTATTAAAGGAATTTTAAGCCTAGAGTCTAATGTAAATTCTTGCAGATAGTTTACCTCATCGGGATCTAAGACGTGTAAAAATGATCCAATTTTACCATCAATAATTTCCTGAGTAATTTCTGATGTAGACAAATCATATTCCGCCAAGGCATCAGTGTTTAGTTTTGTTTGTTCGTCAACACTTAAATTTTTTCTTTTTATTTGTTTTTTTAAATAATCAATACCAACATATTGGCACATTTGGCCAACTTTTTCTTCAAGTGTCATTCTACTCATTAAATCCTCAACACGATCCTCAGAAGAGTAATTTGAGTCCAAATATATTAGTGAATCAGACGAATTATTGCAAGAATACATTAAAGCAACAACCACAAAGAAAAAGTTTTTAAAAAGAAAAGTCTTTTTTTTCATTTAATTAGATTTTTTTAAAATAATTATTTAAGAAATTTATTGCATCATTTCTTATTTGGTTTTCAATAACTAAATAATTATCGTATCCAATAATGTTTTTGGTTTCATTAGGGTCATTCTTGTAATCAAAAAGTGCTTCAATTTCGATATCATTTTTTGAGATATTTTTCCCTATGTTTTGTTTGTCTATAAACATAATATATCTGAATTTATCAGATCTAAATCCATAGGCCATCTTATTTTTACTTCCAAACATTTCAAATTGGCTAACTGCGTACTTTTTTGAACTTACACCATTATCCATCGAACTTTTTAAACTTTTACCATCTAAGTAGTCTAGTTTATTTAAGTTTGTTAAATCACATAACGTAGGAAAAACATCAATTGATTCTGTCGGGCTATCAATAACTTGTGGTTTATTTGTTGATGGATCGTAAATCAGTAAGGCTGTTCTAGTTGCTTGTTCAAGTACAGTATGTTTATTCCAAAGGCTATGATCACCTAAATGGTATCCGTGGTCACCCCATATTACAATAATTGTATTTTTTATTAATCCAGTAGATTCTAATTTGTCAACAATTTTACCAATTTGTGCATCTATAAAACTTACACATGCATAGTACCCATGGACTAAGTTTTTTTGAATGTCTTCATTTACTTCAGCTAGGCCATTTTTCAAACCGTATTTTATTTCAGGTGTTACATGACCTCTAAGTTCACCAGAGCTATGATATATTTTTCTTGAACTATTTTCTGCTCTTTCTTGAAAACTTGCCAAAGTGATATCTTCTTTGTTGTAATAGTTCCAGTATTTCTCAGGTGCTACAAATGGAATATGAGGTTTAGAAAATCCAACTGCAAAAAAGAATGGTTTGCCATTTTTTCCGATTGTATCTAGTGCTTTGACAGCAAAGCTAGCTGTTGCTCCATCTGGATACGTGTCATCAGGTTTTGGACTACTTGAATATGGGGGTTTGTATCTGTTTTTAAACCATCTATACATATAAGTTCCAGCCGGTGGTCCATCAGGAAAATTTTTTTTAACCAAACTATCCATCACTCTTTTTTTCTCCTCATTTTGATATCCATATTTTGGTCTGTCATAATTCTCATTAAAACTCCTTGAAAAAAATGGACTATAAAATTTATCCCATGAAGGTTTGTCATGTTGAGTTACACTTCTACCGTCAAAAACCTTTCCTATTCCTACAGTCGTATAACCATTGTTTCTGTAAAATTGAGGAATTGTAATAATATTTGGGCGCATTTTCCTCATGCTTGTTTGAAGTTGATATGATTTAGTGTAGTCTGGTCTTTTTCCCGTTAAATAACTAATCCTGGAGGGACTGCAAGTTGCAATTTGAACATGGTTATTAGTGAAAATAGCTGATTTTTTTGAAAGTTTATCAATATTAGGCGTAACTGCAGTCATGTCACCAAATGACTTTATTGCAGGTTTTAAATCATCTACCATGATGAATATTACATTCTTTTTTTGAGTTTGTGAAAAACAAAAAGAAGTAATTAGAATTAACAATAAAACTTTTGAGAGAGGATGTTTCAATTTAATTTGATTTTATAAACTTAAATGTGTGAACAATATTATTGGTATTTACTTGTATTAAGTTAGGATTATTATCTAATATTTTTAGTGGAATAACTTTTTTTTTTGATTCATGCAGTAATTTGCCATTAATATCAAATATTTTGACAGAGTTTACATCTAAATTATTATTCATCAATATTAACTTATTATCACTTACGACATAACTTATTTTATTTTGTTTTATCTCATAAGACGAAAGCGTATTTGTTACATCTACAGTAAAATCATCGATAAAATATTCTCCTGTAAACTGACCTAATAGGACTTGTAACTGAAGATTAGATGTGTTGTCGGGAACAACAAATTCATATTCGTAGGGCTCGTTTGGGTACTGGTTTGTTAGTTCAATTGCTTCTGATGGGGTGTATTGATAACCATTTGAAGTAAAATGTTTGAACCTAATTTTTATTTTATTTCCGCTGTTGTTGGTCTTGGCATAAAATTTAATATCAATTGTTTTTCCATCAAAAAAAGATGAGTCGTCAATTATAGCGTTTCTTAAAACAACCCTATTGTAAGCATCGCTTTGACTTACAGAAATTTTTCCTCCAGATGAACCAGTTCGTGAATTATCCAATGCATTCTCGTAATTAGCAGCAGCTAAACTTCCAACAGTTTGAAGAGTCCAATTGTTATCAAACCCACATTCAAAATTTAAATTTTTCACAATATCTGAATCATTGCATGTCACACCTTGATAACCATACAACAAGGCGTCTCTCACATCATCAACCCATTTACTCTGTTCAACAACATTACTAGGTGTGGTTATTTTCGGCACAAAACTTGTCACAGTAAAATAATCGAAATCATAAGGAACCAATCCAGAATCTTTTCTTAAATGAACTGTTTTTGTTGATTCACCACCGCCGCACCATGCTGAGAACGAAAATCCACGAGAAATCGCTGCATCTGCAATGTATCCGTGATAGTCAATTCTTGATTGAGGATCTGGGCCACCATCAGAGTATCCAGTCCCTTGGGGATAAGTACTACTTGGATTGTTTTCATTCACAATGTGAAGATCTCCTGTTTGATAAGAGTAACCAGAATAATTTGAAGCAGAAAATTCTCCAAGATATACTGCAACTGGTGGGTTAAATGAGTTTGCCCAAGCTAATACCGTGTCAAACTCTTGGTCTAGTGTTGATTTGTCATTGTCAGTTCCCCATGAGTTTTCATTAAATCTGAATACCTCAGATTTTGTAAAAGAAAATGGTCTGTAATAATGAAATGTTGCAATTAAATAATCGTCTGACTCAAGTATATCTCTAGAAATTGCAGTTGGAGCTCTGTAGGATGCTCGCGTACCTCCAGTTATGCTAATTTTTCTAGTTGTATTTAATTCTCCAGTACTTCGAATAATATTTATTACCTGGCTATTAAGGTAGTCCATCTCAGTATCTGACATATGAAAATAAGGCTCATTTATTACATCAAAAATTAAATCATCGCTGTAGTTTTTAAATCTTTCTGCAATTTGTTTCCATATTGAAAAGAACTTGTCTAAGTCAGCACTTCTTTTTGCCGATGTAGGATTTGTATAATTGTTATCATCGCTGTCAAATGTAAAAATAAACTCAGATTTTAGTTCAGCACCATGAAAATCTAATATGATAACTAAGTTATTTGATAAACCCCAATTAATTACTTGCTCGACTCTGTCTAAATATGTTGAGCTAACAACATAGTCGCCCATTGAACCATTGTAGTTAGATGATGTGTTCGGTTCTTTTGAGTAATTTGCTGTGGAACCTGATGTTCTGCTTCCGTAAAAATCAATTGGAATTCGGACATTCTTAAATCCGGCATCAGAGACATCTTGAAAATATTCTTCAGTGGCAGCCCCTGACCAGTTTCCTTCAACAGGAGCACTTAATACATTACCGAGATTTAAACCGCGGCCCATTTTTATCACCATTTCTTGCGGTGTTAGTTGGGCATTAAGGCTTAAAGAAAAAAAGCACAGTAATAGTACGTTTCTCAATAACATAATGTTACCGTGCTTGTAATTATTTACTATTGTTCTTTTTTCTTGCTTCATTACTCAAGGCCATAATCTTGCTTCCCTTTTTGTTGCCAAATTTGTCCTTAAGTTTTGTTGCTGCATTTTTATATTCAGCACGATAAATAGCTTTTTTATCTTCCTGTGATAAATTTTTACCTCTAATTTGCTTAGTTGCATTAACACCTCTATCAAGCATTACATTGTAAACGAATTGTTTATCATCTTCACTAAGTTGAATATTGTCAGAAATGTAATTTGTTAACATCGTAGCTCTTTCTAGATGAAACTTATTAGGTTTTTGTGCAATACTGTAGGTAAGTGTTAGTAGTAATATTATAATTGTTATTTTTTTCATGATATTTAAAAAAAAGGGCTCATGTTAATGAGCCCTTATTGTTGTTAAAATTTAAACTACTCTTTAATTAGTCTGTTGACGATTGTTTTACCGTCAGACTCTATTTCAATCATATATAGTCCTCTCATCTCAGAACTTAGGTCAATTGAACTAGTATTTTCAGCTTTCTTGACTAGTTGTCCACTTATTGTGAATACTCTAATCTCATCAACTTGTTCAACACCAGTTATATTAACCATTCCTGTAGAAGGATTTGGATAGATTGTAATAGTTGATTCTTCTAAATCATCAATGCTTAGCGTTGAATCGTATGCATAGAAGTTATCAATATACATAAGTGAAATAGATCCTTGTGGATTTGGTTCCCACTTAACTCCATTGACAGCATCAATTCCGCCATAGTTGCTAACATCGAGTTCAATTGTTCTCCATCCAGCATCACCAGCAGCAATAGTGTAATCTACTTTCGTCTCAGAAGAAGTTAATAGAGCAATACCTAAGGTTTTGTCAGTTGTAATTGCTTCAACCCATACATCAACAGACATCTTATCATATTTTGTAAGATCTATTGGCCCACGAGCATTATCTGTGGTTGTCCAATATTGACCGATGTAATTAGCATCTTTTAACTTCAACATCTTGTCAGTAGAACTAAAGTCGATTTCTTTGACTTCTCCTCCTGAGCTCCATCCAGCTCTAATCTCATTGTCAGACCAAACTGTTGTATTGGAGTATGTGTCAGAGTAAATGTTCATAACATTTACTTCAGATACAGTTGGGGTTGGAGCAGCTGTTGCAGGTAAAGCATCAGATTGGAATGCATCTCCCTCAGCATACTTGAAATTATCATAGATTCTTAGGTCATCTTTTTTATGAGTTCCTGTACCATAATTAGAGAATAATACAATCTTAGCAAATTGTCCCTCATGACCGCTCACATCAGAGAAGTCGACAGTAACAGTTTCCCAACCATTGCCAGCAACTGGGAATGATTTTTCAGTTGTACCTCCTCCACCAACTCTATTCTCTAATTTTAAAAGTCCAGTGTATGTTCCTTTATTAGAATCAGAGTCATCATGACTAGTCCAAACATCAAATGTTACAGTCTTAATAGTTCTAAGATCAAGTGCTTTTTGGCTTTTTGCAGCATTTAATAACATCTGCGCATTTTGCCAGTCATTTGCACTCTCATTGTACTGAACATTAAGAACTTTACCTTTATTGCTATTTGACGGGTCATCAACAATTGTAACAGTAGCTCCAGCATCACCATATACATCCTTATCATCACCATCAGTTACCCAGCTCTCATCGAACGTAATAACTAGATTGTCATTTGGAGTTACGGTAGTAGAGCTAGGCTCAGTATAGGATCCTACAACATCCTTGATGTAAGCATAAACTTTATCATAATTGTTTTCACCATTAAACTGTACCACAATATTATCAACATCGTCTCTAGCCATTGAGGCACTATCATTAAATGTAAACGTAAGCTCTTTCCATACATCAACAGAATCAATTTCTTGTGTAACAACATTTTGGTTATTCCAAGGCTGACTCTCAGATAAGTCTTGTAGTTTAAGAGCCAACTGATTAGTTTGTGTTCCAGACAGCGAATCACCATGTATATAAGCTTTTAAAGTAATTGTGTTCATTTGAGTAAGATCAACTTTACTTTTAAAACTAATTTGCATATTTGAGTACTGGAATGTTCCATCATCAACATATTGCATTGCAGTTCCGCCTGTTGGGTTTTGACTGGAAGTAGTCCTTTTTATAGGAGCTTCATCTTCTTTGTAGTAAAACCCTCCATTTGCTGGCATGTCAGCCATGTTTTCAGAGAATGAAGTAACCTTATTAGAATAAGTTCCAGTAAATTCTTTACCAACAGCTAATGGGTAAGTACAACCAGAATCCCAAGTAAAGTATGAACCATCGGTACAATTCACAGTTCCGTAAGTCCATGCACCATCTACCTTGTAAGCCCATGTATCAATGTATTCCCAAGACTCACCAGTACCATCAGTACCAATGACACCAAAAGTTTCCACTATTTCACCGCTTTTTGTTAATGTTAGTGCATCGTCACCATTGAATCCATCCATATCAGCATTGTAAATCGATTGGTTAAACACATTGGATGCATTCATGTAAATGTTAGCAGCAGTTTCACCAGCGTTTGAATCCCATACAAAAATATCATCACCAGCTGTTGCGCTTCCAGTTAAGGCTTGGTTTTCGTTTTCTGTAGTTCCACCGTTGCTGTATACACCAACACCATAAATACTTAAGTCAGAAATATCAGCATTGGCTTTTAAGTGTACACCTTTCAACCATTTTCCTGGAAGTGAAAAATCAACAATACCTTGGAAAGCAAGGTCAGGAGTTGTATTAATTTCTGTTGCTTCTGTCCATGATACACTCATGTCATCAACATAGTAAGTCGCAGAAGGAGTTAAAAACAAAAAGGTTGGAAGAATAACTTTAATTCCGTCGTTATTTCTTGCCATTTGAGCAGTCACTTGAACTTGAGTCCAAGTATCCGCAGCAAGTGTTGTAACAGCAGAACGGTTTGCTACTCCACCCAGTTTCAAATTTAATTGAAATTTAGCTTCAGTAGTCGCTTTAACCCAAACTGACCCAGTATAAGTTATGAAAGGATAGGTAGTCGCGTCAGAGCCCGTTCCAATATTTTGATTTACATACTGTACCGGTCTAAAGCCTTTGTTATCGTTTTGTTTTACAACAACAGTTCCTTGTAAGTCGTCATCATTAGTTGTAGCTGTAGTTACGACTTTAAGTGATTTATTACCAGAATATTTTTCACTTGTATCATATCCAAAACTGCTAATTTGGTTACTACCTCCATAGTTTTGAGAATTGTAGTGAACACTTGCAGCTCCTGCACCTGAAGGAAGTGAAGTGGCATCACCCGGAAGGTGAGCAGCAACTTCCATATCACCTGATGGTACACCTAAGAACAGTTTTGCATCATCAATGTAAAATACACCATCAGCATCAGTCCATATAATGGGTCTTAACTCGGCCGATCCAGTTCCATCTGCACCTTTACCGTCAGAACCTAATCCTACTGCAGTAGAATATATAATATAATGCCAGTTAGTGTCAGTTAATGTTATAACTGGTGACCTAGGATAAGTGGCAGCTCCGCCAGTAGCTTTGTTATTTCCACCAACTTTGAATGATTGTGGTGAATCTGCAGTAGCTGCATCAGCTTTAATCCAAAAACCGAAATGGTAAACTCCAGAATCAGTAACAGCTTGTGATTCTCCAAAGAAAAGGACAACATTAGCTGCTGTTCCTAGACTGGCTGTAAATTTTACAGAACCAGTAGAACTGGAACTTCTGGTAACGTCTGATGCTTCTACAGTACCTCTATTATTATTGTTTAGAGCCATTCCTGTAATACCAGATTCAAAATTTCCATTAGCTAAATAATTAGATTTACTCGAGTTTTGAGCAAATGAGATTGAGAACGATAAAATAAAAAGTAAGTATAAATGTTTCATATGTTAATTTAAATTAAAATCTTTTAAAAAAACGAATATAATAAATTAAAGGCTTATAAATTAATAAACCTTTAATTTTTTCAATAATATTTTGTTGATGTAATTAATTAATCAAACCATTGGTGTTGATTTCAGATAAGGGGATTGGAATTTTCATTACTTCATCCTCATTAGTTGAAAAAACTATTTCTCTATTGGGTTGATACCTTCTAAATGAATAAAACAGAGTCCTTTCTGAACTATTAATTGGATTATTATTTCTTAAAATAGTATTGTTTAAGAAATAATCATATCCTCTTCTTCTCGCGTGAAAACCATCATAACCTTCCCCAACGAGTTCGAATTTATACTCATCCATGATTGCATTTCTAAATGCTTCTTGTCCTTGTGTCCACTCCGGTCTTGCAAATTCCCCAGCAACCCCAGCTCTTTCCAATACAGGAGTCAAATAAATCATTTGTTCCCCATTACCAAGTTCATTAGAAATTTCAGCAAGCATAAGTAATACTTCTGCATATCTTAAATCAATTAGATTTTGATCTCCATATTGATTCATACTGGTTCGGTCTTTTTCCGTAAACTTAAAATGATATGGTTGAGTTGCTCCCATATTGTTATTTCCATTTCCTGTTGGGTAAACTCTTGCTGTACTGTTTGGATTTGGGTAAGCTTGGTTGTAAAAACTAATGTATGTTCCTTCATATCTTTTGTCATGTATTGTGACACTATTGATACCATTTCCAGCTCCTTTGGTTCCATAAATACTGCAATGATAGTCATGAAAAACCCGGGCTACTCTGAACCAACCAAAATGACCGTTTCGAGCAGTTCCTTTATATCTCCAAGGAGTGAAATTTCTACCCATTTGAGAGTTCGCAGCTTCGGCAGAAGCTTGCAATTCAAATATTGACTCAGATGTGTTCTCTCCAACAGTAAATCTATTGAATAAATCAGAAAAATTTGGCAACAAAGAATATTGACCTGAATCATAAACTTTTTTTGCCTCGTCGTATGCATTAGACCAACATTGAGCTTCAGAGTACCCTAAAGCATCTCTTAAATCAGAATTGGTAGCCAATTTCATCCAAACTTTTGCTTCCATCATATTAGCTGCCCATTTTTTTGGATAACCTAAGTCTTGATCTTCTCCTTTTAAATATGTATCTGCATTATCAAAGTCACTTAAAATTTGAGCGTATACTTCATGTTCGCTGGAAAGAGCCTTATCTGTATTGTTAGAATCCGGTAACTCGAGCCACAAAGGTAAGTCACCCCATAGTTCAGCAAGCTTAAAGTATGCCCAACCCCTTGCAAAAAAAGCATTACCAGCAACATCATTAAGTGTATTGCTCTCGTTAGGCAGTGTTGTAGCATTAATTACTCCATTCGATCTAGAAACAACAGTGTATAATCCTTGCCACACTTGCTCAGTAAAAGGATGATAACCAGGTTTTAGTGAGTTTATGGTCACCTGATCATTTCCAGTTACTTGTCCACCACCTCTAGTTGTGTACATTAAACCGCCATACAAGTTTTCCACAAATAATCTGTGTTCTTGAGAGTTGTATGATGAGATGGCTTGGTAAATACCGTCTCTGGCGCCAATAGCACTTGCGGGATCTTGATAAATTGATTCATCTAGAAAGGGGGGTGTTTCATCTAAATTACAAGAAGTTAGAAGAAAAGCAGTTATAAAAAATGTGTATTTAATAATTTTCATAATTTTCATTTTACAGTTCAACATTTAATCCAATTAAAATTGTTTTTGAGTTCGGTTTATTATTCCAGTCGGTTCCCTGAATAAGGCCATCCCATAGGAAAGATGTAATTTCAGGATCATAGCCTGAGTAATTAGTCCAAGTAAATAAGTTGATTCCAGTAACTGATAATGTTGCTGAATCAATAAAATTAATGGAATCAACGTCTAGATTATAACCTAAAGATATGTTTTTTAGTCTCAGGTAACTTCCGTCTTCAATTGTGTTGTCCATCAATGCTGGTAAAAGTTCTGAATCATAACCAATTCTTGGGTACGAAGTATTAGTGTTTTCAGGAGTCCACCTGTTGTACCATGCATCAGAAAGAATATTTCTAAATGTGCTTCTTGAAGCCCAACCAAACCTATACATGTTTGCATTGACAATATCATTTCCATAAACTCCATTAAACAACATGCTCAATGAAAACTGTTTATAGTTCATATTTACATTTAAACCATAAGTATAGTCCGGATTCGGATTACCAATAATAGTTCTATCGTCTAAATCAACAACTCCATCTCCATTTATATCTAAGACCTTAATGTCTCCTGGTTGTGCGAGATTACCATTTATAGTATAAAACTCATCTCCTTCTTGAAACAAACCATCGGTTTTCCAACCATAAAAAAGAGCATTCTCTTCTCCTTCAATAAAAATATTTATTGGGAATTTTACCGAGTTTCCTCTACTTATCTCATTTCCATAATAAAGACCTCGCTGCTGTACTGAATAACCATTGCCTCCATTATTAAATGGCAGTAAAACATCAGCAGGTGGCAATCCTAGATTTACAATTTTTGTTTTGTTAAATGCAATATTTCCACCAATACTTAAATTAAAATCATTGGAATTGATAGCATCTAAATTGAGTGAAAACTCCAAACCTTTGTTGCTCATACTTCCTCTATTAATAACCAGAGTTCCATAACCGGATGATGTTGGAATTGGCGCTCGTTGCAGTAAGTCTTTGGTTACTTTATCGTAAGCATCTAAGGAGCCAGATATTTTACCCCCAAAAAAACCGAAATCAATTCCTAAATTGTATTGCTCAGTGGTTTCCCACGTAAGTTCTGGATTTGGAATATTATTCAAAATTAAAGGAACAGTTGTTCCTCCCCCTGGAGTTCCATATAATGCTTCTGAAGCACCGTAGTTGGAAAGAGTTCCATATGGACTTATTCCATGATTACCAATTTGGCCCCATCCAGCCCTCATTTTTAAAGTTGAAAAAACATTAAGATCTTGTATAAATGTTTCCCTACTAGCATTCCAGGAAGCAGCAAATGATGGAAAGAATCCATATCTATTTCCTTCAGAAAACTTTGATACACCATCATACCTAAAACTTGAGGTTAATGTATACTTGTTTTTGTGAGTGTAATTAAATCTTCCTAAAACAGAAAAAATCTGCTGATCTGCAGCGGTTACAAACAAGGGTGATTTAATTATTTGGCCTAAAAATGGTTGCGCGTCACCTAGTTGAGGTGTGATAAAGTCAGCTACTGCATAGGTTGAGGATTCAACATCTCTAACATCATATGTTACTCCGAGGACTGCATTTAGTCTGTGATTTCTATTAAAATTCCTGTTATATCTAATAATGTTGTTGATTTGATAAGTTAGAGAATTTAATTTCATCATTTGAAGCTGACCATCATCTAAATTACCCACATATGTAGATGTTCCATAAAACCTATTTCTATCCTTGTCTCTCAGGTTACCACCTAATCTAAACTCGTATTCTAAACCAGGAAGATCAAACTTGTGTTTATACGCAAGAGATGCAAATATTCTAGATTCCGCTGATTTATCGGAAAAATCATCGATAAATGTTAATGGATTTGAAACACCAATCTCCTCATCATCAAAAATTTGTGCGGAATTGTTGTTAATAATTGGTCTGTATGTCGCAGCTTGTTGTACAAAACTTTGAGTTCCACCAATTTTATCACCACCCTCAGAAAAATTTGAATTGCTAACAAACGTACTTATTCTAGCTTCAACTCTTGACCTTTCATTTAAGTTGTAATTAAGGTTTAGTCTTAAATCAAAACTACTCAGCCTTGCCGATTTAACAAGACCATTTTGTTCATTGAAACCAGCAGATAAATAGTAATTTCCTTTTTTATTTCCATCTGAAAATGAAACGCCTGCACTATTACTGACGCTGGTTTCATACACAGTATCTTGCCAATCATAAATTGATAGGGGTAATGAATTTAATTCATCAGAAATATTTCCTGTATTATCTATTCTATAAGAATAAACTTCATCACCTACAACAGCGTATCTAGGAGTGTCACCAGTGAGGGCTCTAACTGCATTTGAATAATCTGCAAATCCTAAACCATCAAGCATATCATATTTTTTTGTTATTGTGGACATTGAGGTGTTTGTAAAAACGTTTATTCTACCTTTTTCTCCTTCTTGCCCACTTTTAGTTGTGATTAAAACAACACCATTTGCACCCCTAGAGCCGTAAATTGCTGTTGCTGATGCATCTTTAAGAATTTCAATTCTTTCAATGTCTCGTGGATTGATACCGTTTAATCCACTTTGAGGATCTTGTCCAGTGTTACCTTGTCCCCCCGCTGCATCAACTTGCATAACATCCTCCGCAGCAGATGAAACAATTATACCATCGACAACATATAATGGTTCATTATTACCTCTCAAACTATTTGTACCTCTAATTCTAACACTGACACCAGAATTTGGGTTTGCAGCATTTTGTGTTATTTGTACACCTGCTGCTCTACCTTGAAGTAACTGATCAATAGAAGTAAGTTGTTTGGATAAGTTTTCATCAACTTCAACAGAAGAAACCGCACCAGTTAAATCACTTTTCAAAACTGTTCCATATCCAACAACTATTGCCTCTTCTAGCTCTGTTACGTCTGGTTCTAAGTTAATCGTCACATTTAAATTATCTCCAATTTCAACTTGTTCGGTTAAAAAACCTACATATGAAACTATTATGGTGTTTTCATCATTTTTTAATAAAATCGAAAATTTTCCATCGAAATCAGAAATTGCTCCCAGCGACTCAGAACCTTTAATTTGAATTGTTGCACCAGGAAGTGGAGAACCACTATCGTCGTTAACAACTCCAACAACTTGTTTGCCCTGTCCAAATATAAAGATTGGCAAAAGCAATAATAATGCGCATAGTTTTTTCATGGTAAGTTTGTTTAGTTAATGTAAAAATAACTTAAAATTTACTATTTATTAAAAATAATTGTTTTTTTTTATCAAATTAATAAAATAATAAGTGAATTATTAAACAGAATTCTTTTACAGCTTTATTATTTTTCTTGGTCTATTATCATTAATGGATATAAAATAAATACCACTGTTCAATTCAGATAAATCAATATTATTGTTATCGAATTTCCCAATTTTCACAATACTTCCTCTAATATCAAAAGTTTTAAAAATACCACTTGATAAATGTGGAATGATAACTATGTTTTTAACTGGATTTGGATAGAAAATAAGCTGCTTTATTGAATTTTCAACAATAGATAAAAAACTTGTATTGTATGTGTAGGCCCCGATATCAATGTTATTGGGGTCTCTGTAATTACCTTCAACATCCATTACAACATTTAGAGAATTAGACACGCCTCTTCCAATTGCTGGGCTATTTTCAGATAATCGCAAGTTTATAGTCGATATGTTTTCATTTATAAATTGTGGATTATTCATCTCAAAGCTAAATGCACCACCTCCATTGTTTGCGGTCCAACTAGTGGGTTCTTTCCCGACATAAATCATGTTGTTTCCCCTTTTAATATTTGTAACATATCCGTTTGAGTTTATAATTTTATAAACCTCGTCCGAGTTTCTCCCACCAGAAATTATGTTATTTAAAAGGGTAATATTCTTTGAATTATTAATTGTTATTCCGGACCATCCTTGTCGTCCTTGTGTGACATTTTGATACCAAACTGGCTGGTTACTGCCAAGTTCTGATGTCAAAGGAGAAATACCATTAGCGAAAACAGTGTTATTTACAACTACTGCATTGTCAGTTTTGTGAATAACAATTCCATTTATTCCATTTTGATATGAAACGTTATTAGCAATAAAAAACTTACCATTATATGCAGAACTTTCATCTGGGTGATTTGGATTGGCATCTCCATTACTGTCAGGATATTGATTATTTCTTGTGACATATACTCCGTTACCATCAACAAACTTGTTGTAGTTTGAACAACCATAGCCAAAACCTGAACACTGATTATTTCCAAATTTGTGGAAAGGAATTCTATTTTCATTATTAAAAGAAATATTTCCTATCATTCTCATTTTATATGACTCATGATTGTCAATTCCATTAACAGTCGCGTATACAATTGCACTTTCAGCGTTTGGAGACCACCAAGTTGTATTATATATCGTGTTATATGAAATATGACAATAATCTCCGTTGTTAACCCTTATTCCTGAGTTTGGTGTGTGATGGACAATATTGTTATTTATATTAATATGGTGCCCCCTCCAAATGGAAATACCTCTACCTGAAAAGTAATTGTTTTGAGTTGGCCTATAAGCCATAGCCTGATTATATGTTATGGATTCGTTTATGCCTGAAATTTCTAATCCGCTAATTTCAATGTGGCTATGATCACCATTAAATCCAGCAGAACCGTCAAATTTTATTAAAGGTCTATCATTTCCATAACTTTTAATTACCATGGGATTGTACAAATTAGCATCAGTAATTTGATTAGAATTTAAATTAATAACTGGTCCATTATAAAGACTACCATTACCATAGCCATTGTTTTTGTATTCCCCTTGCATGATTTCAATAAAATCACCCAGTTCCCATGAATTAACAGCTTTTTGTATGGTTTGAAAAGGAGAATTTAAAGTTCCATCATTGTTATCACTACCGTTTATTGATGAGACATATATCGTTTTATTAGAATTCTCACTAACGCTGATAACATCAATGTAATAATATCCTGGATCGTCAAATTTTATCTTGATTTTAGCATCGCCAACGCTTGAACTTGATGAAGAATCTAGAATAACTCTGTAAAAAGACCAACCATTATTTCTTAAAGTAATGGTCTTTGGCGACTCATCAGGTGCAATATTTGAATTTTTTAAGGAAACTGTTATAGTATTTCCTTTTTTTCCTTTCATATAAAATCCAACATTGTAGGATTTACCATTTTCTTTAGTAAATGAAACTTGACTTGAATTAAAAATTAGACAAGTTGAACTTGTCTCGATTTTCATTGAATATTGACCGTTAAATACATCATTTTGCTCAAGAGTTTTGCTTCCAGAGTTATTTACATACCAGTTAGAAATTGAATTTTCACTTATGAAATCTCCAACATAATTATCATTCTCATAGTATAAAGATTGACTTTTTAAAAAATTAAAGTTTAAAGAAGTAAGGCAAAAAATAATCGAAATAATTCGCATTATTTTTTCCATAATTTATTCATTTCTTCAAGGGTTTTACCTTTTGTTTCGGGTACATATTTTAAAACGAATATTGCGGCAAGAACAGACATGATTCCATAAATCCAGTACGCAAAACCATTATTAAATGTTTCAGTTAAGTACGTGCTTTTTGCCATAATCGGAAATGTAACAGAAATGACAAGATTTGCTATCCATTGAGCTGCAACTGCAATTGGCATTGCCTTATTTCTTATGTTGTTTGGAAAAATTTCAGATAAAAGAACCCATGTTACTGGACCCCAGCTAAGTGCAAATGAAGCAACGTAAACAACCATACATATCAATGCAAGCAGGCCGCCAACTTCTAAGTAAAAACTTGTTCCGAGAGAGAGCATTGCAATTGCCATTCCAATAGCTCCAATTATCATTAGGGGTTTTCTTCCATAGCTGTCTACGGTTCTAACAGCTATTATGGTAAAAAGAAAGTTAACGATACCTACAATTACAGTTTGCCAGAGTGCTGCATCAGTTCCGAAACCAACTGTTTTGAATATTTCAGGAGCATAATATAAAACTACATTTATACCAACAAATTGCTGAAATACTGAAAGCATTATTCCAACTATGATAAGCAGAGAGCCGTATGACCAAAGTGCACCAGATTTTTCAACAAGTGTATTTTTAATTTCATCAAAAACTCTTTTTGCTTCGTTTTTATCATTTAAAGCCATTAAAACATTGTAAGCCTCTTCATCCTTGTCTCTTAACACCAAAGATCTTGGAGTATCAGGAACATAATTCAAAAGAATTAAAAAGAGAATAACTGGAATCAGCTCTGATAAAAACATGTATCTCCATCCAATTTCATTGAGCCATGTATCATCACCAGATTGACCAATACCTGCGTTAACAAAATAGACAATCATAAAACCAGCAACAATAGCCAATTGATTATATGAAACCAGTTTTCCTCTAATGCTTGCCGGTGCTATTTCAGAGATATAAACAGGCGAAAGCATGGACGCAATTCCAACTCCAATTCCACCTATTATTCTATAAAAAATAAACAACAATGCAAATTGGTCTGTATTGACCCCAAGTTTTGAAAAAGGTATTTCAGGAAAAGATGAACCAATAGCAGAAAGAAGAAATAACACACCTGCCAGCACAAGACCTTTTTTTCTACCAAAAATTCTTCCAATTTCACCAGCAATTGAACCTCCAATGATACAACCAATCAAAGCACCAGAAACTAAAGCACCGTAAAAAAAATTTGTTAAAAATTCTGAGCTCCAGGATAGATTTTCAACGAAAACTACTTCAAGCGATCCAACTGTACCAGCTATAACGCCAGTGTCATAACCAAATAATAGGCCGCCGAGTGTAGCTACAATGGTCAATTTTGTAATTGATAATTTATTTTTCATTTTATATGTAATTATTAATTATGTTTTCTAAAAACTCTGTTTTACCACTAATCTTTTCGATATTTTTTGAATTTTTTGCAATTTTAAATAAATCTTCAAGTAATAAGTTTCCATTTTCAAATTTTTTCCCATAGCCAAAGTCAAAAGAACTGTATCTTTTATTAATAGTTGAAGAAAAGTTTGAGTCATTTAAAATTTTATCGGCTACAATTAGCCCTCTTGCGAATGTATCTGCACCTCCAATGTGAGCATGAAACAAATCTTCCAAATCAGTTGAATTTCTTCGAAGTTTAGCATCAAAATTTACTCCACCTCCTTGTAATCCTCCATATTTTAAAAATACTAACATAGCTACAGCAACTTCTTGAACGTTGTTAGGAAATTGATCGGTGTCCCAACCGTTTTGATAGTCGCCTCTGTTGGCATCAATACTACCTAGCATGTTTTCACATCCTGCCACTGCCAATTCATGTTCAAATGTATGTAAAGCCAATGTGGCGTGATTGACTTCAATATTTAGTTTAAAATCATTTTCCAATCCATATTTTTTCAAAAAACCTATGGAGGTAGCTGCATCAAAATCGTATTGATGTTTTGATGGCTCCATTGGTTTAGGTTCTATGAAAAATGTTCCTTTGAAACCTTGTGATCTGGCATAATCACGCGCCATGGTTAAGAACTTTGCCATGTGGTCAAGTTCTCTGCCCATATCAGTATTTAATAGTGAAATATATCCTTCGCGACCACCCCAAAAAACATAATTTTCACCCCCTAATTTTATTGTTGTATCCAAAGCAATTTTTACTTGCGCACCTGCGCGGGCAACAACTTTAAAATCTGGGTTAGTAGCAGCTCCGTTCATATAACGAGGATTGGTGAAACAATTTGCTGTTCCCCACAATAATTTTTTTCCTGTTTCTTTTTGCTTTTCTTTTAAATAATCAGAAATTTTTTCAACCCTTTTTTCAGATTCACTGAGTGTTTGTCCCTCCGCAATCAAATCAAAGTCATGAAAACAAAAATATTCGAAACCAATTTTAGATAAAAATTCAAATGCTGCATCAGCTTTATTTTTAGCAGCTTGTAAAGCATCTTTTGCGGTATCCCAAGGAAATTCTTGTGTTCCTACTCCAAAGGGATCAGCACCTTGACCACAGAAGCTGTGCCAGTATGCAACTGCAAATTTAAAATGTTCTTTTAATGATTTTCCAGCAATAATTTTTTCAGGATTATAATATTTAAAGGCAAACGGATTGTCAGAGTTTTTTCCTTCATACTTTATTTTACCTATTCCTTTAAAATATTCCATAATTAAAATCTAATTTTTTTTTATGTAGTTTGTGTTAAGTTTTTTTCAAGTTCAATTTTCCAATTGTTAAAAGCCTCAATATAGTCAGTTTTGTCAGTCTTTGGCTCAAAATTTCCAACTAAATCATTTTTTGAGAGAAAATCTTTAAAAGCACCGAAATCGTTACCATTAATGAGTGCTGCTCTAGCAGCACCAACTGCTCCAGTAGTGTCGTATATTTCAATTTTTTTGTTAATTAAGGTAGAAATGGTGTTGGAAAAAATTTTCGAGCGAAATAAATTGTCATTTCCAGCCCTTATCACACCAACTTCACAGCCATCTTTTTCTAAAATATTAATTCCATAAACAAATGCAAAAGCAATTCCTTCAAGAGCTGCTCTGTAAATAGCGGCATCGTTGTGAATATTGAAGTCTAGGTTTACAATTTTTGATCCCACACTTTTATTGTCTAACATTCTCTCAGCCCCATTTCCAAAAGGGAGTACACACAAAGCATTAGAACCAATCGCAATCTTTTCAGCCAATTCATTCATTGTTCCATAATCATTTGCTCCGGTATTATTTCTTAACCATCTGAACAATATTCCTGCACCATTAATACATAATAATTTTCCCAGAATTTGATTTTCATGCGAATAATTTACGTGTGCAAAATGATTAATTCTTTGAGGTTCACCAGATTTATTATCGCTTGTGAGGGCATAAACTACCCCTGAGGTCCCACCAGTAGCTGCAATTTCTCCTGGATGAAAGACATTTAAAGATAAAGCATTGTTGGGTTGATCTCCAGCTCTGTATCGAATTGGAGTACCAATTTCAAGTCCAGATTCTAAAGAACCTTTTTTACATACTTTTCCTTGAATTTTAAAATTCTCACAAATGTTAGGTGTAAGTGATTTATCAATACCGTAGTAGTCCATCAGCCAATCAGCGGGTGATAAATTCTTATAGTCCCACAGAACCCCTTCAGACAAGCCGTTAATTGTAGAATTAATTTCACCAGAAAATTTTAAAGCAATGTAATCACCGGGTAACATGTAATTTTGGATTTTTTCGTAAATCTCAGGTTCATTATCTATAACCCACTTTAGTTTTGATGCTGTAAAATTTGCGGGGCTGTTGAGTAAATGACTCATACATCTATCTTCACCAAGCTCTTCAAAAGCTTTTTGACCAATAGGAACTGCTCTACTATCGCACCAAATGATAGAATTCCGGAGACTTTTTCCTTCACTGTCAACCAATACCAATCCATGCATTTGATATGAAATTCCAATCCCAATGATTTCTTTTGAAGAAATATTATTTTTTTTTATAATATTTTTTGTTCCGACACAAACTAATTTCCACCACATATCAGGGTCCTGCTCCGCCCAAGATGGCTTTATAGAAATCATACCCATTTCATCTTTGGGTTCTTGAATTACATCAATTTTCTTTCCACTTTTTTGTTCTACTAAAGCAATTTTTACAGAGGAACTTCCAATGTCATACCCAATTGTGTACATTTTAATAAAGCTTAAAATTTAAAATCATTTCCAAAATATGTTTTAACTGGATTTATTGTTCCATCCTCATTGTGAGTAAATTCAGTGTACTTTACATTTCTCAAGTTGCTTTGCCCAGACATTTCAACATCATGATAAAAAAGATACCATTTTCCATCAATTTTTACAGTGGAGTGGTGGTTTGTCCACCCTTGGACAGGCTCATTTAAAATTCCTTGGTAAACAAATGGCCCATATGGGTTGTCTCCAGTTGCATAAACAATATAATGTGTATTTCCGGTAGAATAACTCAAATAGTAGGTCCCATTGTGTTTGTGAATCCAGGCAGCTTCGAAAAATCTTCTGTCGTGATCTTTAGTTAATATGGGATTACCGCTATTATCAACAATTCTTATTGGCTTTAACTCCTCAGCAAAACTTATCATATCGTTTGACATTTTTGCAATTCTTGGAGATATTGCAGGACTATTTGGAATTCCATTATCTTGTGTTTCACAACCCATTTCAGTGTAATTACCATTTTCATCCCACTGTTGGAGTTGTCCACCCCATATTCCTCCTAAGTACATGTAATATGAACCATCGTCATCTTTAAAAACTGATGGGTCCATGCTATAACTTCCTTCAATTGGATTTTTAGTGGATTCAAATGGACCTTCAGGTTTGTCGGAAATAGCAACTCCAATTTTAAATACATCATTTTTATCTTTGGTCGGAAAATACAAATAAAATTTACCGTCTTTTTCAGCTGCATCAGGTGCCCAAAACTGTCTTTTTGCCCATGGTACTTCATCTATATCCAGAGCAACTTCGTGTGTGGTAACAGGCCCGCCAATGTAATTCATCGACAAAACGATGTAGTCGCGCATTGAATATTGACTACCACAATCATCAGTATCAGGTTCAGCCACATCAATATCGTGAGATGGATAAATGTAAATTTTGCCATTAAATATATGTGCTGATGGATCTGCAGTGTAAATTTCAGAAACAAGTGGAAGGTTTTTAAAATCAGGGTTTGGATTTAGTTTTTCTTTAGAAACATTGTTTTTTTTGTTAAATGCACAAGACATTACAATTAATAATATGGATAAATATGTAATTTTATTCATTGTTTTTTATTTGAATTAGTAATGGAATTTTAAATAATCACCTTCCTTCAGAATACCTACTAATTCATCTGGAATATTATTTCTTGCAGTTTTATAATCGAGAGTTACCGCTTGTCTTGATGGTTTAATTAATGGCATTTTATGATTAATCAAAAAATCATTTTGATTAATCATCCAATTATTTAATTTTTTCTCTAAATCCTTTTTTAATGTAAAATATTTTTTATTGTTGGCTAGATTATTTTTTTCATCGGGATCTAGATTTAAGTCATATAATTCTTCATGAGGTATTTCAGGAAATGCCATTGCTCCTCTCAAAATAAATTTATTTACACTTTCATTTGGTCCTAAATTATTTTTGACAACCTCATGAGAGTTATAATTCTTGATGTATTTAAAATTATTTTCCATAATGGATCTAGAAGGAAACACATAGCTTTTAAAAATATTTTGTCTTGTTGCTATTCCAAAAATTTTAGTTCTTTTGAAACTGTTTTGTCCATCAATTGAATTTGCAAAACTATATCCATCTAAATCTAGTTTTTCTGAGTTGCCACCACCTAGATCAATCAAGGTTGGAAGTATGTCTACAATTGATATCATTTCATTTGAAAAAGTCCCTGATTTAATTTTTCCTGGCCATCTAATGACAAGTGGTATTTTTAATCCTGATTCGTAAACAGTCCATTTACCATCAAGTCCGTGGTCCGAAATATATATGAAGACTGTTGAATTCTTGAGATTATTTTTTTTTACCAAATCTAAAACTTTATTTATTTGAGAATTGTCATCATCAATATTTTGATAATATCCAGCTTTTGAAAACCTTTTTGTGTACTTAAAATTTTTATTGGCTTTTTTCTTGTCATAATTGTCAACATCTGCATATGGGCCATGAGGTAGGTGAGAAGCAACAATTAGACAAAAAGGCTTGTTGTTGTTTTTAAAATAGTTATCAATCCTTTGAATAAAATCATTTTTTTGATTATCATCAGCTATAAAATTTTTCTCAGATTTTATTGGAATAAACTTGGTCCAATTATAAACAGATTTTGGTTTTACATGTCCTTTTCCGGCAAGAACAACTTCGTAACCTATTTCAGCCAAAAAATCATTAATATCTGCAACATTTTTTGTTGGCAAATGATTGGCCATTACTCCATTTTTCATTGGATAAAGCCCAGTATATAATTGAGATCTGCTTGGTGCACATATAGCTTGTGAAGTGTATGCATTCTTAAATGTTATGCCCTCGGCCGAAAGTTTTTTTACAGCACTAGTTTGAACATCATAATTACCATTGATTTCATAGTCCTGATAGTTGTGATCATCAGCTATGTATATAATAAAATTTGGTTTATCTATTTTTAAATCTTGTGTATAATTTTTTTGCGAAATACAAAAAACAGAAAAAATAAATAATGTTATAGTGAGTCTCATTTGTTATAGATTAATTTTTATTATTTCAGAACTATTTTTTTTGTGCACAAAAGTGAAATCATAAATTTTATTAGAAATTTTTAATTTTCCATTATAAGTTCCATAAAAGCCATTAAATTTAAAAGGATTTCGTAAATCTATTTTTGTTTCTGAAATATTTGTATTCCACTTTTCCTTTATCAATTTTTTTAATGTGTAAAATGCTTTTTTTTCCTTGTTTTGAGAATCAACTAGACCAGAAGCATGGCCGCGCCAAGCATTTTTATCAAATAAATTCCAATATGTTAGTGAAGTTACACTTGGATGGCTGAACACTAATGTATAAAAATCTGAAATGTATGCAGATTGATAATTTTCTAAATTATTTAAACTAGGAAGATTCATTTTTTTACCAACTTTTCTTGCTTCACTTCTTTTTTTTAAAAATTCTTGATGATCTTTCCAATCATTGAATTTGACTGAGCTTGTCACTGAAAGCTCAGTAAACTGAATTTTTTTACCAAGCGGTTTAAAACTTTCCATCAAATTCCACAATTCATTTTCAGAAAGGGTACTTGACCTTGTTTGCATATGTGCCTGCATTCCGATTGCATCAAATTTAACATTGTTATCAATCATAAATTTGTTTAAATTAAAAAAATCAGGGTCATTGGGATTGTAATGATTGTTTGAGTAAATCTTTTCTGAGTTGACATCATTTACAAAACGATACAAATCAACAATTGTTTTTTCAGTACCTCCATTGTATTCAATCCACCTACTAACTCCATTTGGCTTTACATGATTTTTAAATGCAGCAACTGCTTCATTATAAACATCCCAATATTTTATATCAGGATAATCTTCGATTAAAGATTTTATTCTAAGATATATTTCTTTTTCTAATTTTTTTGGATTTTTATTATTCTCAACCCATTTTGGATTTGATTCATGCCATAAAAGGGGATGACCTTTTATTTCTAAATCATTTTCCAATCCCCATTGAATCACGTGAGAAATATAATTTCTCATATCCTTTTCAAAATTTATTCTAGTATTGTCTAAGGCATACCAATACATACCAATGGTAATGAAATTAAAAATTTCTTTGACTTTTTCCTTGTAAAAAATAAAATCAGGGCTTTCAAAAGATTCCCCTCTTTGCATTAAGCTTCTAGATTGAGTCATTGAAACTCCAAATTTAAATTCATGATTTATAAGCTTCAAGTCTATGACACCACTGGTATTTATTTTTTTTCCTTCTTTGTAAAACTCAATTTTTGCAGTTCCTTTTCTGTATTTTTCAATTCTTTCATTTGCACCTTCTAATTTCCAAGGGGTATGAGTATCCATGTATTGCGAATTTAGATGTGGAAAAACCAATAATAATAAGAAAGAATTAAAGAAAAATCTCATGGGTTATTTACAGTAAATTTTTATTGGATTGAGTGATAAAAAATAAATTTTTTAAATTGATTCATGTTTAATAAATATAGATTTTATTTTTTAGAAATTTGTAATTAGAAATTTTATGTAAGTTGTAAAAACAATGAAAAAAATATTCTTTTCAACTTTTTTTTTGCTTTTCACATTGTTGATTATCTCTTGTGATATCTCATCACTTAGTTTGAAATCGCTGAGCAAAGAAGATTTTAATGAATTTAACTCTCCTAATTTCATATTAATATTAGTAGACGATCAGGGTTGGAATGGAACATCGGTTCAAATGTCACAACTACATAAAAATTCTAAAAGTGATTTTCATCAAACACCAAATCTAGAAAAATTAGCAAAAAACGGTATGCGTTTTTCGCAAGCCTATGCAACTTCACCGGTTTGTGCGCCCTCCAGATATAGCTTGCAATTTGGAAAAACTGCTGCCAGATTAAATATGATAAGAGTACAAATGAATACTGATCATATCAATCACAATACAAGCATTACGATTCCTAAAATTTTAAAGAAAATAAATCCAAATTACACTGCTGCACATTTTGGAAAGTGGGGCATGGGCATAGTAAGGCCAAAACAGGGTTTTAATTTTGGTGTTCATCCTTCTGTTTTGGGCTATGACTATAGCGATGGTCAGACAACAAATTTTGATGGTGGTTTCAAACAAAACGAGTGGACCTATTCAACCAGTGATGACCCCAAAAAAATATTCTCATTAACTGAAAAGTCCATTTCTTTTATTGAAAAGCAAGTCCAGGCTAAAAAGCCTTTTTACCTTCAACTTTCGCATTATGCTGTACACACAAACATAACATCAAGAAATAAAACACTTGAAAAATACAAGAAACTCAAAAAAGGAGAATTACATAAAAACCCAAATTTTGCTGCATTAACCGAAGATTTAGATACTTCCTTCGGGATGATACTTAAAAAAGTAAATGAACTTGGAATTGAAAATAATACGTATATAATTTATACATCAGACAATGGTAGTGTACCAACCTTTCCACCAAGAAAAAATTATTCAAAAAGTTATAATTATCCTCTTAGCAGAGGAAAATGGGACTGTATGGAAGGTGGTATAAGAATTCCCTTCATTATTTCTGGTCCAAATATCAAGAAAAATTCTTTCTCGGATGTACCAATTAATTTAAGTGATTTTTTACCAACAATAGCAGATTTGTCTGGTAACATAACAAATTTTCCAAACGATTTAGATGGTGGCAGTTTTAAAAATATTTTATTTAAAAAAGGGAAAGGAATTGTTAAAAGAAGATATCCTGGTTTTTATTTTCATTTGCCATTTAAAAATGGAATAGCTTTGAATAGACCACATTCTGCCATAAGGATTAATAATTACAAACTTTTAAAATTTCATGACAACCAAGAACTAAGGTTATATAATATTGATAAGGATATTAGTGAGCAAAACAACATAGCGTCTCTTTTACCTCAAAAAACAAAAAAAATGGAGGGTGAACTTGAAAAATACTTCAAAGAAGTTCAAACTGTGAAATGGAAAAAAGGTGTTAATTGGATGTATCGCCCAATTTCAAAAATAGATTCTTTTTATAAATAACTTTAATCCACTCTTTTTTATTTATTTTTTTATTAATTTTAAGATGTAAATGAGTCAAAAATCAAATAAATCTTACACCTTTGCTGTAATATTATGTATGGTGTTTGGAATTATTGGAATCCATCATTTTTATGTTAAGAGATATGGTCACGGTTTTTTTGATTTAGGCTTATTTTTATCGGCTATGTATCTTTTTTATTTTAAAAGCGAAACATGGTCTATAGCCCTCGGTGTTTTTTTCTTGATTATTGATTTTATACATACATTATATGTAACCATATTATTATTAACTGGTCAATACAAAGATGGGGAGGGAAGTTTAATTACATATCCAAATCAAAAAATATAAAATTATGAGTGAAGTGATTCAAAAAAGTGATAAAGGTTTCGTACCAACAATTCTATTGTGTTTCTTTCTTGGGGGATTAGGAGTCCACAGATTTTACGTTGGAAAAGTAGGTACAGGTATTTTAATGCTTATAACTATAGGAGGTTTCGGTATTTGGACCTTAATCGACTTTGTTATGATAGTAACGGGAAGCTTTAAAGACAAACAAGGATTTCCTATAAGAAGTTGATGTTCCCTACAAATTCTAAATTATTAGAAAAGTCGAAGAAGACTTTAAGTAAAAGAATTGTACTAAATATTTTATTGGCTGTTGTAGTTATTCAAATATCACAAATTCTAATTTCTCTAATATTCAGTGCAATAAATGATGGAAGTTTCTTTTTAAATGTTTTAACAATTGTTATTACATTTTACTTACAAGCTTCTTTCACAATAGGTTTGATTTCTTTTTATTTGTCAATTGCACGTGGTAATGGTGTCAAAATTGACTTGATTTTTAGTTATTTCAATTCAATCAAGCCACTTCTTGCATCATTACTTTATGGGATTATGGTAGTGGTTGGTTTTGCCTTTCTAATCATTCCTGCAATAGTAATTGCTTTGACTTTTTTCCCCGTTTTCTACTTGATTGCTGATGATAAACAAATTGATTTTTTTGAAGCATTTAACAAAAGTTACAATCTGATGTCTGGAAGAAAGGGTCAATTATTTTTTTTACAATTAAGAGCGATCTTATTGGTATTATTGGCATTTATACCATGTTTTTTGGCTTTTGTAATTGGTATCGATTCATATACTGAAGAAGGAGTTTTTCCATTTTTTGATTTTCCCGACGTCATAATGTATAGCATAGTCATTACCATTACATTGATTTCAGTCGTATGGATTACAATTTTATACTCTTTGGCTTATGCTAATTTTTACGATGCCTTAATCAAAAAACCCTAAATTTTTTAATCAGCTTAAAGACATTTTTTCTATTTCCTGTTGTAGTTAAAAAATAAATACCATTATTAAGCATACTTGTGTCTATTTTGTTATTATTAATACTAATTTCGATTTGTCTTCCAGTGATGTCAAAAAATTGAATATCACTTTTTAAATTCTCAATATTTAAGTACTCGTTGAATGGATTTGGGTATATTTTTATGGGTGCTGCAACTTCATTAACTGACAAAGAACTAATGAGTCCGTTTTTATCAAATTGTGACAAAAAATTCCAAATTTCCTCATTTCCGTCTATATCCATATTGCCACTATTTCCTGGCCAATAATGACCGCCTCCTATTATTTTCATCTCTAGAACCTCAACACCACCAGTTCCATTTTTCCAAAGTCTTTTTTCAACTGTGCTTCCATCAAATGTATTGGTGTTTGCTAATTGAGTTACAATTGGATTTGGATTTGTTGAGTTATAATTTGACCAATATGTTGTCATGTCGTTTACTGACATATAATAAGGTTGAAGGCCATTGTAAAGACCATGGTAATTGTTATCATTAGTTCCTAACATTAAAAGAACTGGCGTGGGATGCGATGGTGAACAATTACTAAAGCCAAGTTCCCCTCTGTAGTAGTCGGTAAGCATACTCCCTGCAACAGTTGCGATGCCTGTAATAACATTGCTGAGTCTACATGCCAACTCATATGTAAAAATTGCACCCTCAGAATAGCCACAAGCATAAACTCTTGAATCATCAATATTATAGATTGAGTTAAGATTATTAAAAATTGCTTCAATAAAATAAATATCATTTTTATTAGAGCCAGCTTTATCAATCCAAGAATTAACATTGCTATTTGGATCGGGAGATGCTTGAGGATAAACCAAAATAAAATTTTCACTTTCAGCTAGATTTCTCATATCGCTGGTATAATTTAAATGCACTGATGCTGTTCCACCTCCACCATGAAAATTAAACATAACTGGAGTTGCATTGTCTTGGTTATAAGAAGCAGGAACATAAAGGAAAAACTGCCTGTTGTTACCATCGTGTTGAATTGTTCTTAATTCGCTTACCTGAGCTAAGGAAAACAAGGAAACCATTCCAATTAAAATGTAGGTGATATTTTTCATAAATATTTATTGTTAAATTTACACTATATAATCATATGAAAAATTTTTTTTTGATTTCAATTATTGTTCTGTTCTCCTGTGTTAGTGAACAAAGTGAGAACAACGATTTTCAGGATACTAGTTTTGAGTTAAAAGCATTAAGATTAAATAATAATTTTAGTACTCCATATAGAGTTTTAGAAACAACACTTTCCGAGGCTTCAGTTTTTGATGAGGTTTACGGAAATACAGGTCAGACCATTGGATATGTTCTCCGTTACTATTTTTACACTACAATAAGGTTAAAAGCTGATTCAAACATTCTCACGAGCATGGATGGATCTAAATTTAATATTGAAGAGTCAGATGGTCCGCTTCAACTAACAAGATCAACAATCGAAGTTATTGCTGGAATGTCTTTTGGTTCAATTGAGTACAAAGAGTTTGTTGAGACGTATTTTTCTGGATGTATTGACTTGAGTGGAATTCCTTATCCATGCGTATCAACCAAGGAATACGAGCCTGTATGCGGATGCGATGGTCTTACATATAATAATAGAGGCGAAGCATATTGTGCAGGAGTACAAAGTGTTACTGATGGTTCTTGCTAGAAATTAAATTTATTGATTCCAGCCAATTACATATTAAAGCTTTTATTTTTTTGTTTTTTCCTTTTTTCATTAGCTTTTAGTCATTCTCAAAAACTTGTGGTTTTAGGTACATTACAAGATGGTGGTTCTCCTCACATGAATTGTGATAAAGATTGTTGTAAAGAAAAAAAGGACAATGATTTTGTTGTATCATTGGGAATATATGATGAAAATCAAATGTATTTCTTTGATTGTACTCCCGACTTTGTATTCCAGCACAATTATTTAAAAAGTATTTCAAAAAAAGACAGGTTTAGTATTTTTTTAACTCACGCACACATGGGGCATTATTCTGGTTTAATACATTTGGGTAGAGAATCAGCTAATACAAAAGGAGTCCCTGTATATTCAATGCCAAAAATGAGTTCGTTTTTAGAAAATAATGGTCCATGGAGTCAATTGGTTAAATTAAAAAATATAATAATTAAACCTATTGAAGACCAACAAAGACTGTCAGTCTCGAAAAACTTAGTTGTAACACCCATCCAAGTACCCCACCGTGATGAGTTCTCTGAAACAGTAGGATATTTAATTAAAGGAAAAGAAAAATCTGCTTTATATATTCCTGATATTGATAAGTGGTCAATTTGGGATAAAAATATCATTGATATAATAAAAGAAATTGATTATGCATTTATTGATGCGACCTTTTTTTCAGGAGTTGAGATTAATAGGCCTACAGCTGAAATACCTCATCCTTCTATATTGGAAACTGTGGACTTATTAAGTGATTTATCTTTGAAAGATAAGAACAAAATATTTTTTATTCATTTAAATCACACAAATCCAGCACGAAACAAGAATTTTATAAAAAGAATTCAAATTGAAAATCAGGGATTTAATTTTGCAGAGTTCGGAATGGTTTTTATGCTATAATTTTTACAAATGAAGAAATTTAAATTTTTAACTATTGTGTTTGTATTTGTTGCTTTTTCATGTTCCAAGGAATCAAATGATGCTACAAATGACGATGAAGTTATCGGATTAGTCGGACTGAAAGACATTGCAAATGTTAAGGGTAAATTTATTGGAAACCTAATGAGAGATGGTTTTTTTAATAATCATCAAATTTACGGTGGTAGTACGGACTTTCTGCTGAAAACCGAATACAATGCTCTTGTTACGGGTAATAAATTAAAGATGTCTAATATTCTTAGAAATAGACCTCAAGATCCATTTAATATTACTATTTATGATTTAAATACTTATAACATTGACAGATTTGTAGATTATGCAAATCAAAATTCAATGAAAAAAAGAGGTCATGTATTAATTTGGTATAACCAGATTCCATCATGGCTAGAGCAAGAATCACCCAATTGGACCTCAGAACAAATTTATAGATTCTCTGAATCCTATATAAAAGCTTTGGTTGGATACACCAAATGAAAAATTGACGAGTGGGATGTATTAAACGAAGCCATCGTCAATAATGGTTATAGAACAGGTACATGGTATGATGTTGTTAATTCTCAAAGTAATTATATTGAATCAGGAATTAAAGATTTAGAAACAGTTTTCAAGCTTAAGGGGGGAGAGATTACAACCCCATTCTATGTTGA
>MDTB01041850.1_pt1 | contig 35269 bp, 29 predicted proteins | sample 811161 | NCBI WGS metagenome assembly MDTB01 (sample SAMN05326650, study PRJNA326480) | marine metagenome | isolation source: seawater | place: Mediterranean Sea | collected 2009 | reverse complement strand
TCAGCTCTTGCGGTCGGAGTATTAGCGGCGCAAGACGCTATCGAAACATTGGCGACAGTTGACGTAATCGGCAGTAGTGAAAACGTCCTAGGGTTAACCGGATCTGGAGCATTCATTGAGGCTGAAGACTACCAAAGGAAAGGGATCACAAATATTCAGCAAATTCTTCGAAAAGTCCCGGGTGTTTACATACGAGAAGAAGACGGTTTCGGAAACTTTCCTAATATCTCTCTTCGTGGAGGTGATGGAACGCGCAATGAAAAGGTTACCGTCATGGAAGATGGGATCTTGACTGCACCTGCTGCCTATTCGGCGCCTTCTGCTTATTATTCGCCCCGTGCCGCCCGCATGTCAGGAATCGAGGTTTTGAAGGGATCAAGTCAAATCAAGTACGGTCCTCACACAACTGGCGGCGTCATCAACTTCCTTTCCACGGAAATTCCATCGGAAGAGACTTTTTATACCCGTAACACCTATGGAACATATAACACGTTACTCTCCCATAATTATTATGGTGACACCGTTAGGACCGCGACAGGAACATTCGGCTATCTTTTAGAGCTTTTTCATCACTCTAGTGGCGGATTCCGCGACATTGATGCAGGCGGTGGGTTGTCCAGCTCTAACAATACGGGGTTCAAGCTTACCGAGCCCATGGTTAAATTTTTCTGGGAACCAGATTCAGCACTTCGCCAGCGCTTTGAATTCAAATATGGCTACCAAGATTTCAACTCAGATGAGTCTTATATTGGCCTCACGGAAGAAGATGTGCGAAACAATCCAAATCGGCGCTATTCGGCAACACGTTTCGATAATATGGCATCAGAACACCATCGCTCATACTTGAAGTATCGCGTGGAGCCTAGCGAAAATCTTAATTTTGAATTTGCGGCATACTACAATCAGTTTTCCCGTAATTGGGCGAAGGTAGATGACATTGTAGGTGGAGCGAACTCAGTTCGTGGGGCCCTTGCGACTGGTAATGGATTAGACATTCTTCAAATGACCGGACCAGGTTCATTGATATTCCGAAATAATAACCGCGACTATTCTTCTTATGGTTATCAGTTTCAGGGCGATTACTCTTTTGCCTCTGGTAATGTAGAGCACCTCTTGCAATTTGGAGCGCGTTACCATCGTGACGATGTTCGCCGTTTCCAAAATGATGAGCAGATTAATCTCGGTGCAACTGGAGGTGTAACCGATCGTGTTGTGGGAGCTCCTGGAAGCCAGGGCAATCGTTACCAGCAAACTGATGCCCTCGCTTTTTGGGTCGAAGATGAAATTTCTGTCGGTAATTTGACCGTCAGCCCTGGCGTTCGTTATGAGCACCTTGACCAATCGTTTAACGACTTCAACAAAGATCAATCTGGAACCAGTTCCTTTGACTTGGTTTCTCCTGGGGTTGGTTTCAACTACGAGCTTGACGGTTCTGCCGTAGCTTATGGAGGCGTATATCGTGGAATGTCAACTCCAGGACCTCGTTCCGCTGCTAAAAGTGGAGTCTTAGAAGAAGAGTCAATGGGCTACGAACTGGGCTATCGTTACCAGAGCCCAAAGGTAAGCTATGACTTTGCTGCTTTCTTCACTGACTTTGATAACCTCATTGCAACGGATGCCGGCCTTGGCGCTGTTGAGAATGCCAAAAATATTGGGGAAGCTGAAGTCTTCGGTTTGGAGGCTCAGGTTTCCTATGATCCTCTTGGTGAGAGTGGAGGCGAACTGTCGTTGCCCATGTATGTCAGTGCCACTTGGACTGATGCCACCTTGACTTCTACAATTACCGAAGGTGGAGGTGATGATATTTTTGCTGGAGCAACCGACGGTTCTCTAATGCCTTACATGCCCGAGTGGCAGTTGGCTGCTGGGGTTGCCCTCGCAAAAGGATCTTGGAGTCTTGCCTTGGATGCGACATTTGTTTCGGATGCTTTTGGAACTGCACAAAATGTTGATTCCCCAAGCCAGGACACCACCGGAGCTGGAGCTCGTGCTGGTAAGATTGATGAGCTGCTGCTCTTTGACCTGACTGGAACTTACGATATCAACGAGAATGTCACCTTACTCGCTGGAGTGAATAATCTCTTTGATGAGCGCGGGATCACTTCCCGACTAGCCCGTGGACCCCGCGCAAATATTGGTCGAAATGCCTTCTTAGGTTTCGAAGCCAAGTTCTAAAATTCTTCAATTGATATACATAACAAAAGGACTGTCTGGGATCAATTGAACCCGGACAGTCTTTTTTTATCTTGGGCGTTTGTCTTTTGTCTTCGATTGCTTCTAGGGGAAAAGCTTTTAAAGGCACTGCTGCGCGGTTGACCGAATTGTCTTGTTAGAGGGAGGCAATTCTCTTATCCTCACCCCCCCGATGAAGAAAAGCCTGTCAAAGATCCGAATCACCTTGAGCTGCTTGGTGGTTTCTGGCTCCAACCTCTGGGCTGCGGATCAAGCTACAGAAACAACTTCGGTCCCCGAGCCCTCTGCTATCTTAATCGGCGGGTTGTGTGGTATCTTTTTCCTGCTTTGGCGTCGCAAGTGAGGGGATTGTCCGCTGGTGGAACTTTCGTTTCTTACTTGCATATCTAGTTAAACCCTGAGATTTCGCGCATCTCCCCAAGCGCCTGTGCCTTTGTGCCGAACGCTAATTAATACGCCATGGATACCCCTATGTTTGCCGATCTCGGCCTTCCCGATGTTCTACTTTCTGCTGTCCTCGACATGGGGTTTGAGAGTCCTTCGCCTATTCAAGCCAAGACTATTCCGCTCGCTCTGGAGGGAAAAGATCTCATTGGGCTTTCTCAGACCGGTTCTGGGAAAACGGCGGCATTTGCGCTGCCGACTCTTGCCGCAATTGATGCGCATCTTGCCGAGCCTCAGGCTTTAATCGTTTGCCCAACTCGTGAACTCGCAGTGCAGGTCTGCGAAGAGGTATTTCGTCTCGGTTGCAAAATTAAAGGGTTGCGAGCTCTTCCGGTTTATGGGGGTGCCCCTATTGATCGTCAATTAAAGGGACTTCGTAAAGGAGCCCATATCGTGGTTGGAACACCGGGTCGTTTGCTTGACCACTTGAAGCGCCGTAGCTTTGACCCACGAAATATTAAGACTGTGATTCTTGACGAGGCAGATCGCATGCTGGACATGGGTTTCCAAGAGGAGATGGAAGAGTTACTAGCGGCGCTACCAAAGGAGCGTCAAACGATGTTTTTTTCCGCGACGATGAATCGTCGCGTGAGCCGCTTGATTGATAATTTTGGGAAGAAGCCCGAGACCATTGAAATAGAACGTAAATCGCTTACGGTCGACGCAATTGATCAATCTTGTTACGAGGTTCGGCAGCGTTCAAAAGTGGAGGTACTTTCTCGGTTGTTCGACATCGACCCTCCGCGACTTGCGTTGGTTTTCTGTAATACCAAACGATTGGTTGATGAGGTGACTGAGGGTTTGTTGGCGAGGGGCTATGCCGCGGACCGTTTGCATGGCGACATGACTCAACAAATGCGTGAGCGAGTTTTGGCGAGGTTTCGCGAGAGTACGATTGAGGTTTTAATCGCGACCGATGTGGCAGCCCGTGGTTTGGATGTCGATGATATTGATTTGGTGGTGAATTACGAAATTCCTCATGATCCAGAGGATTACGTTCATAGGATTGGCCGGACGGGCCGAGCCGGGCGCTCGGGCCGTGCGGTCAGTTTTGTTTTTGGTCGAGATATCTACCGTCTTCAGACAATAGAGAAGTACACCCGCCAAAGTATTCGACGGGAAAGAGTGCCTAGTCAGGAGCAAGTCGAAGGTAAACGTGCGGATAAACTCTTTCAGACAATCCAAGAGCGACTAGAGAGCGGAAAGCTTGGCGATTATCAAAGTTACCTCGATCGGTTGTTGGAACAGGGACACACCGCGACCGATATTGCCAATGCAGCTTTTACCTTGCTGCGTGAATCAACAACGCGGGAGGGTGAGTTCATCGCCGAAGACCAGCAGAAGGAGGCCTTTGCTAATGAAAAGCAGCGTTCGAGTTGGCGCGACGAAAAGCGTGATCGTAAGGAGCGTCCCGAACGCGAACGCAAGTCGCGGCTGGAGCGAAATAATTCAAAGGGGATGGCCTGCTTATTCATGAATATTGGTAAAGCTCAGCATATCAAGCCTGGTGATATCGCCGGAATGATCTACCGCGAATGCAAGGTGCCGGATGGCTCGCTGGGCAAGATCACTATTTTCCCGAAGCATACCTTGGTGGATGTTAGTGAAGCGGTCTCTGGGGATGTCATTGATGGACTCAAGAACGCGAAGCTTCGCGGGAGATCTTTCAAGGTCGACCGTGACCGACGGGGGTGAGAACCTGCTTTGGGCTTGCTGAAAAGCCAGAGAATGACGTTAATCAACTTGCGATGAGTGATTCGAGGCAAGCTTCTGAAGAATCCGTGCAAGAGCGGATCACGCTTTCGGGCATCAATGATCTTTCTTTGCCAGTGCGGGCAATGGGTTTTGGAGCTCTTGGGGTTTTGGTGCTGATCTATTTTATCTACCCAGCTTATCCATCCTTCGTTCACAAAACTCTAGCGACCTGGACTTGGGGGGCATGTAATCCAATTAGTAATTTTTTACATGGTCGATTTGTGCCGTTGGCATTTGGAGTGATGATTTGGATGGCCTATCAGGGGACCAAGAAAATGGGGGCACAGCCCTCCTATGCGGGTCTTCCCATTCTCTTACTGGGACTATTTTTTTTCCTGATATCGATGCGGACGATTCAACCACGATTGGCGTTAATTGGCGCTCCATTCGTAGTGATTGGATTCACCCATTACCTCTTCGGATTTCAGATCGCGAAGCATATCATTTTTCCGTCATTCTTTTTATGGTTTTCGGTTCCGGTTCCGGGACTCGAAGCGATCCTGACTGGGAACTTACAGGTCTTAATTACGAAGGCCTGCTATCATACCGGCATCTTTTTTGGTATGGATCTCGTCAATACTGGAGCTGATATTTATATTGGTGGAAGTAGTGTGAAAGTCGCCGAGGGCTGTAGTGGAATTCGGTCGTTAATGGCCCTCACTATGATCGCCGCTGTCTATGCTAACTACACCCAAAAGCCTCTTTGGAAAAAAGCCTTTCTATTTGTTCTAGCTCTTCCTTTGGCGATTGCTGGCAACTTCTTGCGGATCTTTACCATTCTGGTTTTGGCACAGTTTGGTTATGCTGATTTTGGGACGGGAACCTGGCATGACTGGGCGGGGCTGCTGATTTTCTTTCCCATTGCTCTTTCGGGTCTCTACTTGGCAGACTACCTCCTCAATTTTAAAGAAAAACGATCTAAGCGGGTTAAGAGAACGGTAAAAAAGTCACACAAGGTAGTGAAGGAGAAAGCAACGTCATGAAGAAGCGACTAGTTATTCTGAGTTTGATCGTGACGGGATTTGCTGGGATCGTGCTTGTATTCCCGGAAAGCCCAGGAATGAAACCCTCTCGTCTTACAAAAAGCCTTCCCGAGACTGTAGGAAGTTGGACGGGCAAGCCCGAAGAGCCTGGTGCGGCCGAAAAAGAGAAGCTTGCTAAGGATACTGAATTCGAGCGAATGCGTTATGAGGATCAAGCTGGGCAACTGCCATCAGTTCAGACTTCCATTGTTTTTTCTGGAAGAAATCTTAGCCAGAGTATCCACCAACCGGAAGTATGTCTTGATGCCCAAGGTTGGGAATTTATGGCGCAAAAGCGTCATGAGTGGAAGGGGCTTCTTCCCGGGGATGAGGTGTTACCGGTAAAGCAAATCTTGTGCCGGCGGGTGCTGTTTCGCAAAAACGAAGAAGGTGAATACGAGGACATCGTTCTTCCAAATGGAGAGAAGGCCTATATCTGGCGGGTTTTTTATTATACTTTCTTCGGGCACGAAACGATTGTTTCGGGCCATTACGAGCGCACTGCCGAGGATATTAAGGACCGGCTTCTTAAGGGGTATGACCAGCGATGGGCGTATGCCACATTTTCCTCTTTTGTGACCCAGAAGCATCGCGACCAAGGTTTGCGATTTGAATCGGGAGCCGGGCTTGATGAAATGCAAACGGAAGCCCATATCCAAACTTTTCTAAAGCTGCTCCTTCCAATCGTGGTTTCTGATCCGGGCGAGGGATACGATGAATCTTTGGCCAACGGGAAAAATATCGGGTCATGAACGTCAGGGGGGCAAAGCAGCACTTTTCGATTCAGGCTTTGCAGATTTGCGATGCCTTTTTGATCTGGCTTGGATTTGTGATCGCTTCGTTTGTGCGTGGGCCGATCAGAGAAGTCCTCGGGATGCCTTTAATCGCAGACGACGGGTTTAAAGGAACGGTTTGGATCATTTTTATCGTGGTGCCTTTGACACCGCTTGTGCTGGAACGTTTCGGATTTTATGATCGATTACTTTCAAGGAAGAGATTCCAAAGTAGTAGCATTCTTTTACGGGCCATGTTGGCCGTGGTTTTGATCATCGCGCTTATCGCGGTTTTTGGAAAATACTCTGGGACAAAGCGACTCGTTCTTGGCTCTGGTCTTCTGTTTAGCTCGGGGTTCTTATGGATTCGTAGTCGTTTGACTACCAAGTTCTTAAGGTCGAGAGCGGCTTCGGAGGGCTATTTGGAGCGAGTTGTTCTTGCGGGGACGCCTGAAGAGACAGGGTTGTTTCTTGAGGATCTTGAGTCCGAGATTCTGGAGACTTGGAAGATTGTGGCACACTTCGACCTTGAAACCAAAACTGTTGGGGAATTGGATGATTTGATTAAACAAGAATCGATTCAGAGAGTTGTTTTCCTGACTGGGCATGCGGAATTTTCTCGTGTCGCACAAGCTGTTGAGACCTGCGAGTTACAGGGGGTGGAGGCTTGGATTGGGGCAACATTCTTGAGGGCCCAGGTTGCCCGGCCGAGCTTCGATGCGGTGGGTGGGCGTCCAATGCTGGTCTTTCGTTCTACTCCTGAATTATCTTGGCAGCTTTTTGCCAAGAAGCTTGTCGATCTGATAGGCGCGCTCGTTATTGTGATACTGACCTTTCCACTTTGGCTTGTGGCAATGATAGGAATCAAATTAGCTAGTCCAGGATCGCCTGTAATTTTTACTCAGAACCGAGCTGGTCTTTATGGAAAATCTTTTCGGATCTACAAATTTCGAACAATGGTTCCAGATGCGGACCAAATGTTGGAAAAGATAAAGCAGGACCACGGAAACGAAGTGGATGGCCCGGCATTCAAATTAGCTTCCGACCCAAGGATTTTTTCTTTTGGGAGATTTTTGCGCAAATATAGTATCGATGAGCTGCCTCAAATGATAAACGTGCTGAAGGGAGAGATGAGTTTAGTTGGCCCCCGTCCGCTGCCTCTGCATGAGATAGAGGCGATCAAAAAATCATCTCATCGTCGGCGCTTGAGCATGAAGCCCGGTGTTACCTGCCTCTGGCAAATCAGCGGTCGAAGTGATATCACAGATTTTGAAGAGTGGGTAAAACTTGACGTAGCCTATATTGATCGCTGGTCTTTGTGGGAGGATTTTCGAATTCTGATTAAGACCGTCCCTGCGGTTCTGTTTAGCAAAGGAGCAAAATGAATAGATTATCCAACTGGGCCCTCGGGTTATGCGCCGCATTTTTTGTCATTATTGCCGCCACTGGGATTGACCTGATTACGAGTCGCATCGGGGTCGGGCTGGTTGGTTTAGGAGTCGCATTGTGCGTTGTCTCAATTTTGAGATTAGTTAACCCACCGCTGAGCAGTCGTCCTTGGCTCACTATTTTTTCGCTTTTAGGGGCAGGATATTTGGTGGGTCGTGCCCTAATGGGAGGCCCGGAGGGTTTGGCAGTTCATGATGTTGCTCTCGTTTTATCAGCAATTGGAATTTATCTCTCGGTTACTTCAACAGGGAGAGGAGTAAGAGGTTTTTGGATTATACTTTTGGCAATTTTGGTGGCAGTAAATGTGGGACTCGCAATTTCTCAATCAGTTTTGGAGAATCCCTTCTATTTTTGGCAACCAGGGGGTTCAGATGAAAGTCATGCCATTGGACTGTTCGCCCATTACAATGCTTTTGCTTCTTTCTTAAATGGCACTGTTTTCTTCTTTCTCTCGTATACTTTTTTCGGAAGGAATGTTGCAGCTCGCTGGGCGTGTGCCCTTCTAAGCTTGGGCCTGATCGTCACCCTTGTGATGAGTCAATCACGCGGTGGATGGCTTTCGTTTGTGGTGGGAGGTTCGTTGTGGATGGTTCTTCTGATTTTGTTTTTGAAGCAACGGCGTAGTAAGTTGCTGGGCATTGTTTCTATTGCGGTTGTTTTGCTTGGGGTTGGAGGAATTGTGAGCTCGGTTTGGGTGGTTCAAAGAATTACTGAGAAACGGGTTGAGAAGTATGAGGAAAATACCGGGCGTAAAGTCGAAGCCAAGGTCAGTGACGGTGGACGAGTGGCATTTCAGCAAATGGGATTTGAAATCTTTCTTGATTCTCCGGTTGTGGGTGGAGGCGCGCGTGCCTTTTCATACCGCGCGCTCGAAAAATGGGATCCGGACACTCTTGAACTCTGGATGGGAGACCCGGAATTTGCCCATAATGAATTTATTCAGCTCCTTTCTGATTACGGTCTTGTGGGGTTTGTTCTCGTTCTCGTTCTGTTGTTTATCCATGGGATTGTTGGAGTGATAAATCTTGTGAGCGAGGATGATCGTGACCCTGGACTTTCTATATGGCAGCTGGGTGCTGCTGGTGGTCTGGTAGCGATGCTCTGCCAGTCCTACTTCAGCTTTATCTTTCACTTTCCGGCATGTGTGGTTCTTTGCGCCTTCCAACTCGCGATTCTTGCAAGTCAATCCAAAGAGAAGTCCAAAAGCCGACCAGTCTTTAGGTTCACCGAATTAGTGATTGGGATTGGGGGATTGGGGGTTGCGGCCGCTCTTGCATTCCTTGGAATAAATTTCTTCAAAGGATATATGCTTTCCAAGGAGGCTGTCCAGAAGCTCACGGCGGCAGAATCAGTGGAAGATGTTTTTACGGGACTCGAAACATTGGAGAAAGCTGGTGACCGGTCGTGGGACCCAAAGTCTTTTGAGATTGTTGCCCGGCGTGCGATGTTGGAGGCCAATACCGCGCTGCAAGGCAACGATCCTGCTGTTGCTGAAAAATTCAACCTTCGGGCGAAAGCGGCTTTTGAGCGTTCACTTGAACTAAATCCAAATTTTTCTGCAGCTTTGGCTGGTCTTCCAAGAGTTGAAGATGCTCTTGGCAATCATGCAGCAGCGGAGGAAGGCCATCAGAAGGCGATGAAGTTGATTTGGGCCAGAGAAATAAAATTGCGTCCTTATTTTCACGCTGCCAGAAGTTCATTTTTGCAGGCTTTAAAATCCGATAATGATGCAATTGCTTTGGATCTACTGCGTGAAGCAAAATCACGTATTTTGAAAAGGCGGGAAATCTTAGAGCCTAGACGGGAGTTAGATGAAGAGAAGGAGATCCGGAGGATCATTCAAGCTTGGCTTAATTATTATGAAGGTAGGGCGATTTTCCAGCGAGGAAATGACATTTGGATCAATGCCAAGCCCCGCAACCCTGAACTGGCCCTAGCTTTCCTTTTGGAGGCTCAAACCCGATATCAGCTTTCGGAGAAGCTTGTAAAAGGGAAAGATCCACGCTGGGAAAAGGAAGCGAAGCAGCTCAAATTCAGCGTGGAAACTCTGGAAGCCGCGCAATATCAGCCCGTAAAGCTGTCTGAGGAACAGATTGGGAATGCCATCGAGAAGGAAGCCGTCCTTGATTCTAATCCGACGACCCGTTAAGTCTTCTCGCAGATGACCTCTAATTTCGGCATGAAACTCTTTTCTGGTACGGCTCACCATGCACTCGCTGCCGACATCGCAACTTGTCTCGATTGCCCTCTCGCCGACGTGAGTGTCACCGCATTTCCTGATGGTGAGACCTTCGTAAAGATTAATGAGAACATCCGCGGGGAAGATGTCTACATCATCCAGCCGACTTGTCCGCCCACCAATCATAACCTCATGGAACTCATGATTATGGTTGATGCAGCCAAGCGGGCTAGCGCTGGTCGTATCAACGCAGTTATCCCGTTCTTCGGATATGCTCGTCAAGATCGCAAGGACCAGCCTCGCGTGCCTATCACTGCTAAGTTAGTGGCTGATCTTCTCTCCGCCGCTGGGGTCGATCGTGTTGTCACTCTCGATCTCCACGCAGCCCAGATTCAGGGATTCTTCAATATCCCAGTTGATCATCTTTACGGAAAGCCCATCGTTATTCGCGAACTTCGTGCGCGATTTGGCGATAATTGTGAGAACCTGACTGTAGTCTCGCCTGATGTTGGTGGAGTAAAGATGGCCCGAGCCTACTCCGATGCCCTCTGTGCAAGGCTCGCGATTGTCGCAAAACACCGTGTTTCTGCCACTGAAGTCGAAGCCATGCAGGTCATTGGAGACGTCCAAGGTCGCGATGTTGTTCTGGTTGATGACATGACCGAAACTGCTGGAACGCTCTGTGCGGCCGCTGATATCTTGAAAGCACAGGGTGCAAAACGGATTTTTGCTGCCGTGACTCATGCTGTTATAGGAGAACTCGGGCACCAGCGTATCGAGGAATCCGCTATCGAGGAGGTGATCACCACTGATTCTACACCGGTTACTAAGCAGGGAAAAGTGACTCCTGTTTCTATTGCTGATCTTTTCGGTGAGGCCATTCAGCGCATTCATAATGGAAAATCGGTCACTTCTCTCTTTGACATTGACGCACCCTCCGTGTAACCAACCGCCCCGCGCGGCACCCACCGCTGAAAAATCAACCCATTCAAACCATGGCGAAGACCCAAACTCTTAAAGCTGAAACCCGCAATCGCACCGGATCTGGTGTCCTCAAGCAAATGCGTCGTGAAGGCTACATTCCTTCCGTTGTTTACGGAAAGGGCTCCGAAAACATCAACATTAAGGTCAACACCAAGGCCCTTACCGATATGCTGGCTCACAGTGCCTCGGAAAGTATCCTCGTGGATCTTGAGATCGATGGCGGCCAATCTCGGACCGCGTTCCTTCAATCCACTCAGCACAATGCGCTCAGTGGCGCTTTAGTTCATGCTGATTTCTTGGCAGTGACCGAGGGAATGAAGATTAGTGCGACCATTCCTGTGGAAGTTCACGGCGAGCCTGCAGGTGTGAAAGCTGGCGGTATCGTTGAGCAGCTTATCCGCGATCTTGATATCTCTTGTTCTCCAAAGGACCTACCTGAAAAAATCGATGCTAACATCGAGCATCTTGGAGTGGGTGATTCCATCACGATCGGAGACCTTGATATCCCTGAGGGTGTTGAGCCGACTCTCGCTGCTGACGTCCTCGTCGCGATTGTTAATGAGTCCCGAGTCACCAAATCTGATGATGAGGAGGCCGAAGAAGAAACAGGCGAAGCTCCTGCCGAAGAGGCCGCAGCCGAGTAATCTCTATCTATCGATCATTTCAAAATGCCTGGTGCTGTATAGCCCGGGCGTTTTTCTTTGGCGCTTGTTTAGACATTCACTAGTCTCCCCTTCGTGAGCCTTAAATGCATTGTTGGCCTCGGGAATCCGGGTGACAAATACTTGAATACCCGCCACAACATCGGGTTTCGGGTTCTTGATCTTCTTGCAGGTCGAAATGGGCAGAAATTTCGGCTCGAAAACAAGTGGGAATCGCGGACCTGTAAAGTGGGCGAAACCCTGCTGGTTCAACCTTTAACTTACATGAATGAAAGTGGTCGCGCGATTAGCTCGCTGGCCCGATTTTTCCGTTGGGAGCCGGAGGAAATCCTCGTTGTGTTCGATGATATTTCCCTGCCGCTTGGCAACCTTCGTTTTCGTATGAGTGGCGGGCACGGCGGGCATAATGGCGTCCGCTCACTCCTTGCCCACCTCCCAACTGATAAATTTCCCCGACTAAAATTGGGTATTAGTGGTGCTACAGGAGAGCAACTTGTGGGGCACGTCCTAGGAGACTTTGCGGTTAGCGAGCGCGAACTCGTTGAAAACACGCTTGCAAGAGCCGCCGATGCTGTTCAGCTTGCGGCAACCAGCGGGCTTGAAAGGGCCTCAAACGAGTTCAATACCAGAATTCCCAAAAAACCGAAAAAACCAACGGAAGAAGATGAATCGCAAGTATGAAGGCCTGATTGTGCTAAACGCCCAGGGGACCGAGACCAGCATTGATGATCTAGTGAGCAATGTATCAAAAGAGCTCGAAGAAGAAGGTGCCAAGCTTGATGAGATCAAGCAACTTGGCCGCAAAAAGTTTGCCTACAACGCACGGAAGCTTGATGGAGGCCACTATGTGAACTATGTTTTCGAAGCTGACGGTGATGTGATCGGAAAAATCAAAGAGCGCCTCAGCCTCAATAATTCGGTGCATCTTCAGCATTACCAACGCCTTTCTTAAACCTCAAGCTCTCTAATCCCTATGGCCAACGTCAATAAAGTCATGCTACTCGGGAATATCACCCGGGATCTCGAAGTTCGCTATACTCCCAAGGGAACCGCAGTTTGTGATCTCGGTATGGCGGTGAACCGGATCCGGACCGGCGACAACGGAGAGCGAATTGAGGAAGTCACTTACGTTGATGTTACCCTCTGGGGGCGTCAGGCCGAGCTTGCTGGACAATACCTGAGCAAAGGCCGTTCGGTCTTCATCGAAGGTCGCCTCCAGCTTGATCAGTGGGATGATAAGCAAACTGGTCAGAAGCGTTCTCGTTTGCGCGTTGTTGGCGAGAATATGCAGTTCATCGGTGGCCAAGGTGGCAGCGGAAGCAATCAAAGCGGCAGCGGAGCTCCTCGTCAGCAGACGGCTCCTTCTGATCAACAGCAGTCGCCTCCTCAGTCTGATCAAGGTGGAGCCGCCGCTGCAGAAAGTTTTGACAACGATGAAGACGATATTCCGTTTTAAGATCCGGAAGATTTGTAAAACACTCTTTTAAGAAGCCACCCAGAAACGGGTGGTTTTTGGTTGGGCCTAAGTCACATCGACGTCTTTCCGAGTTTTGCCCCCTTAGCGCTGACGGCAAACTCAAGAAGATTGCTATTGGTTTAGAAGCTGGCGCTCTATTCCGGCTTTTGCCAGGGGATCGACCCTCCTCGCTGGATGTGGCCGCGCATGGCTGCAGCTAAGTCTCGGAAAACCGGAGCTTGGCGTTCGGTAAGATCGGTGGTTTCAAGGGGATCTTTTTGGAGATCAAAAAGTTCCCAAGGGCTCATGGGAGAGTTCTTGACCAACTTCCATTTTCCACGCTTCATGGCCCAGGAAACTTCTCCCATATAGCGGAGATTTCCTTCACGGCGGGGAAAGAAAAAATCACGTTCCTTGGCTACTTGCATTCCCGTCTTAAGGAGTGGGAGAAAGGATTGCCCATCGAGGCCTTCGGCGCTCTTTGCTCCAGCGGCTGCCATGGCGGTTGGGAAAATATCCATGGTAATGGCTGTGAAGTCGGTAGTTGCAGGCTTAATAACACCGGGCCAGACTGCACAAGCGGGGACGCGGATTCCGCCTTCGTACATATCTTGTTTTCCTCCGCGTAGGTTTCCGCAGTTCCCCCCGACGTTGAGTTGCCCTCCGTTGTCGGAGACAAAGAAGATTAGAGTGTCCTCCCATTGTCCGTTTTCTTTGAGGCCGCCGATAATTTTACCGATACTGTCATCCATGTGTTCAATGAGAGCAACAAGTTTGGCCCGTTTATCACCAATCCCTTCCTCGCGTGCTTGCACTTTTTCCAACCAATCTTTGGGTGGCTGGATCGGGGTATGAGGCGCATTATAAGCAAGATAGAGAAAGAATGGGGCATCTGCCTTTCCCTTCGCTTCGGATGCAAGGTAGTCGATAGTCCAGTCGGTGAATATGTCGGTAGCGTGTCCTTCGGGATCGACGTTTTCTTTATTGAGGCGCATATAGTGTTGTCCGTGGCGACGGTGCTTGAAGTAGTCGTCCATCATGTCCCCGAGGAAGCCGTGGAAGTGATCAAAGCCTCGCGTGTTTGGGTGGGCTTCTTCATCGAGTCCGAGGTGCCATTTTCCAATTGCGGCGGTTCGATAGCCCTCCTTCTTGAGTGCTTGTGGCAAAAGAGTTGCGGAAGGGGAAAGATATCCCCAGTTGTCCTTGGGGTAGGTGCGGATTACTCCGGGAACACCAACAAGTTCTTGGTATTTTCCGGAAAGAAGAGCGGCACGGGTAGGCGAGCAAACTGGGCAATTAGCATAGAAATTAGTGAAGCGCAGGCCGCTCGCCATGAGTGAATCGAGATGCGGGCTCTTCAGGTCCTTAGCCCCGTAGCAAGAAAGGTCTCCATATCCAAGGTCGTCAGCTACGATCACGAGAATATTTGGTTTCGTGGAGGCCCATGAGTTTATGCTGAGAAGTACGAGAAATAGAAGGGGCACACGCATGCTTTATTCATTATAGTTCTTCGTTGAGAAACCCAAGATAAAGTCTCTCGCCAAGAAAAAAAGCTGCTTACTCCGGGGTGGGAGCTTGCAGCTTAGTATTTAAAAGGGTGGATTTTTGGCTTTAGCTATTGGTGATCGGCGGGTCCTACGAGCTCGACGAAATTACCGTCGGGGTCCTTCACCACTGTAAGGGCCACTTTTCCTCCTGGGATGATAGCTGGGCCTTTGGCGAGGACTTTCACCCCGGCTTTTTTAAGGCGTTCAAGAGCGGTCTTGGTGCTGTTTACGTGAATGGTCAAGTAGCTGAAGCCAAGGCTGCTTGTGATGTAGGTTTGGTCGCTCATTTTGCTTTTGTCCACGGCGGACTGCATGAGTTTGATTGTGGTAGCGCCTTTGCCTTTACCGAGGGAGAGTTTTTTGATGACGATTTCTTCGCCGGCGCTGAGGCCTGAATCACGAGTCACGTCTTTTGCGGCGGTGAATTCTCCGGTGGGGTTGAAGCCGACGGCCTCGGTGTAGAATTTCATCGATTTGTCGAGGTCGCTTACGACGATACCGAGATCGATGGTAGCGGTACGGAATTCGGATTCGTCAGCGGATGCGAGTGAGACAAAGACCGAAAAGATGGCGAAGAGATGAATTGGTAGTTTCATGAGGGGTATTGATGAGGGAATTAAGCTGAGGTGACCAGCCAGAATGCTAGAGTTTCATCTAATGAAAGCTTATGCTGCCTCCTACATGTTAAAACTACCTTACTTTGGCTTTTTGATCCCAGATCTTGATAACTTCAGATGCTTCTTGTTTTCTACCGAGTTAGGTCTTCATTACCCGCGATTTTGTTAAGGCTCAATTGGTTCTTTCAGAGCTGGTGTGCTTGGCTAGAAGCATACTCGTAATCACGAGGGATCCTCCTACGATGAGGCCCCATCCGGGTGATTCTGTTTTGAGGAGAACGAGGGCTTCGAGAACGCCGCAGACTGGAATTAAAAATCGATAACTCGCCAAAAGGGTGACAGGGAAGATGGTGGAGAGATGATTCCAAATACTGAAGGCCGTTGCAGATACAAATGCGAGCCAGAAAGTGGCCAGAATGGCCGAGAGATCGAACATTTTTCCAATATCCCTGAGGGCCTGCCCACCAATCAAGGTCAGTCCAATTCCTCCTAGTAGGAGCGACAGTCCGGTTGCATTGATGGCTGACATGGTGGGTTTGATTTTAGCAAAAATGATGAGAGCGATCGCTCCGCTGGCGGTAGCAGAGATCATGAAGAAGGCTCCGAGGATGGGGTTTCCTGCCCCAGCGCCTGGTTTATAAATGGCCAAGACCACACCTAGGCCTCCGAGAACGAGACTGAACCACTGGGTTGGAGAGGGCCAAGGGGTTTTTTGAATCAAAGGAGCAAGAATCATCCACCAGAAACTTCCAGTTGCGACCAGAAGAGCGGTGAGGCTAGCGCTTGAAACTGAGACTGCTTGATAGAAGAATACGTATTGAATAAAGGTCTGAGCGAGAGCGAATCCTGCGATAAGTTTCCAGGACGTGACGCGAAGCTCATTTTTAAGGTTTTTCCCAAAGATAAGAAGGCCGACTCCAGAAAGGCAGAAGCGCACGCCTGCAAAGAGGAAGATAAAGGAAAGGGATCTCTGTAATCCTTGGATGTCCCAATTTTGGTAGACTGTTTTGATCGCGGGAAAGGCGCTTCCCCAAAGCAGCGAGCAAACTATTACTGGCAGAAGTGGTCTTTTGAAGAAGAACATGGACGAGTGATCGGTAGTAACGGAGGACTCACGCATGTTTAGGAAGGAAGATGAATCCGATCTAATGGGCTGCCAGAAAATTCTCGCTATTAATCACTGAGATTTCTAAATCAGCTGAGTGAAGATTAAGGGAATACTTTCTTTCGCGACGCTTTTTATTGTTAATCTAACATGCCTGCTGCGTGGCCAGGACGTGCCTCGTCTGGAACTGACGATGAAAGGTGATTCAATGACTTTTCAGCTCAAATCGTTTGATCTATCCGAGAGCTGGCTATTACAACTATCGGCCGATGGCGTAAACTGGTCAGACCTGGTTCCTCTTGAGAGTAGTCAGGATATTTTGGGTTTTGGGGTTAAAGCTGATCGTATTACTTTGGGGATAGGGAACTTCGAAAAGGCGTTTTTCAGGGCTAAAAAATTCTCTCGGCACGAAGAAGTGAAGCAAAAGTATCTGGCTGCGCTAGCTAGATGGAACGAATCTAATTATACGAGCTATAGCTATTTGGTTAATTCAAACCAAGGAATGATAAGCTATGAGGCTCGTTATACGGTGACTGATGGTGAGGTGACAGAAGTGAGAACAATTTTGGCGTGGCCACCCTTTTTCGAACCTCCTCCTAGCAGGACGATTGAGGATTGGTTTGCAACGGTTGCTTCAGCGATTGATCAAAATGCGGTCGTCATTGATATCGATTGGAATTCGGAATTGGGCTATCCGGAATCAGGTTTTATCGATATTAGCAAAATGATCGCGGATGAGGAGCGAGGGTGGAGGATCAGTGAAATAATTCCTCTGGAGTGAAGCGGGCGAACTGATTCAGTTTCCAAACCGGAATCGTCGAAATCTTGGTGAAGATGACTTAGGATGCTCTGAAAAGTTTGTTGGCAAAAGATTTCTGGGTGTTCGCGAGAGCCTGAAGATGAAGGACCACTGCCTCTAGGCTCTCGTCAAGGGTTGAGGTCCCAGCCGTTACTCCAATCTTGCGGATCCCATCGAGCCACTCGGGTCTGATATCATTTGGTTCTTCGATGTGGTAGGCTTTGCATCCCAGTTTACGAGCGGTGCGGGCAAGTTGTGCGGTGTTGTTGGAGTTTTTTCCTCCAATTGCAAAAATGAGTTCGGCGGAGTGACAGAGTTCGTGAAGTGCGGTCTGACGGTCTTTGGTGGGAGAGCAGACCGTGTCGAAGTAAACCACTTCCACCTCTGGTCGTTGTTTGCGAACTTCATTTACAAGTGCACGAACACGGTCGATGGGCTGGGTGGTTTGTGAAATAATGCCGATGCGTTCGACATGTGGAATGGTCGCGATGTCATCGGGATGAAGAATGACCCGGGCCTTTGGAAAATCTCCTTGAAGACCGCGAACTTCGACGTGTCCTTCCTTTCCAATGATGACAGGTTGAAATCCCTCGGCGACAAGTTTGTCCAGCTTGGCGTGTGCGACTTTAACGAGCGGGCAGGTGGTGTCGGTGACCTGATATCCGGCATTGGCCCAACGCTTACGGTCACGATCAGCGGCGCCGTGTGCGGTGATGATGACTTGCTTGGTGGGAGCTTGCGATTTTTCGAGTGGCGCAGTTCTTGCACCTTTGGCAGCGAGCCGAGATTTAACGGTCGGGTTGTGGGCAAGTTGCCCTAGAATGGTGGCAGAGTTTTTTTGGAGAAGTGTCTCGGTAGCCTCGATGGCCTGTCGGACCCCGAAACACATACCGGTGTGTTTTGCGATGAGAATTTCGTACGGTGGTGCGAGGATGCTCTTCATTTCACCTCAAAACTGATTCACCTCTGTGAAGAGAGTGTGAAGGAGGGGAGAAAAATGTGTGAAATGAGAGCTATTATTCAGCTAGAGCGCTGCTGAGGAGGTGATAGGCGTTGGGTGAGTAACCTGATTTTTTAAGGATTTCGAGATCGTTTTTTGCCTGGGTTTTGTTCCCCATGAGGGCGTGGATGAGGCCGCGGTCAGCAATGAGTGTGAAGTCGGGGCGTTCCGGGTTGATGCGGGGAGCGATCTCGACAAGGGCTTCACGAAGGTCGGCTTGAGCGGCTTCCTTCCTCTTAAGTATAAGAGAGGCGCGGGCGCGCCGAATGAGCCAGGACGAGCGGAATCGGGAAGAGGAAAGTTCTTTCTCGATAATGGGAAGAACAGCTTTGGTCTGGCCAGCGGTGAGGGCGGCATCGATCCAATTGTTACGGACTACGATTGACTTCGTACGATTCAGCGATTTTTTTAAGATGGTTGCGGCCTCGTTAGGGCGTTGAAGTTTGAGTAGTAAACCGGCGTGGAAGAGGTCGAGCGCGGGGTCCTCGCTGGGACGGATGAGATGAAGCGTGTCACATTGTGAGCTGGCTTGTTCGAAGAGCCCTAGCTTAGCGTTATAGCTTGCGAGAAGGTAGTGAGCTTCAAATTTTTCTTCCTTGGTTTTCGCAAATTTCTGATATCTCGAAATGAGAGCCTTGGCTCTCGTATTGGTCTCGTAAAGTTGGACAAGAGCGACGAGGGCGTGGCGGTTGTGGGGCTCGATCTTGAGAGCCGACTCGAGATCTTCGATAGCGTGGGCTTTTTGCTGAAGGGCGCGAAACTCGGTCCCTCGTTGGTAGTAGAGATCGGCGGTGGGCTTGGCTTCGATTCTCGTCGTTAGTGCCTTGATCGTCTCGGAGATATCGGTGTGCGCTAATGCAAAAAAGGGCGTAAAGACGAGGATGATTAAAAGAAGGCGCGAGCAGAGCATGACTACTTCTTGAGGAGAAACCGAGGATGGAGAGTGAAGTCTGAACTGCCAATGTTCACGTTGTGCCCTTCAAACGCTAGGACGTTCTTTTGTCCGGGCTTTAGGATCTTTGAGATTCCTTTAAGCGGAAAGTATTCGAAGCCTGCAGCTTCGTGGGTGGTGAAGCCGTCTGCCTCTTTACCCTGTTTCTTGGCAACCCCCTGACGGTGGACCTCGTGGCCATTAAGGTAGGCAATAAAGGCGTCATCGTAGGAAATATGAAGACCAAGTTTTTCGAGATTGGCATTCTTCGGGATTACAAATTCCTTGCGGATGTAAATCGTAGTGAACTTTCCACCCATTTCAATTTGTGTGGTGTCATCGTTATCGCCGTAACCGAAACCAGCTTTACCGGTTTTCCAGTTGGAGACATCGTAATCGGGCGCAGCCCAATCAATCACATTGCCTGATGGATGAGAGCCCGCGAGGTAGGACCAAGTTGCGTTCTTATCGATGAGCGCGGTAGCGTTATGGGGAGTAGTGGGACTAGTTGGCGTCTTCTGATTTTTCTGCAATGGTTGATGTTGCCAGGGGTTTTCCACGACGGCGTGGGTGACTTCTCCGCTTTTCTTGATGGCGAAGGTGTCACGAATGACACCGTTGGAATTGAGCATTTCTCCCTTGATGGTGTCATCGGCGATTGTGATGAGGCAGGAGCCATGATCGAGGATGATACGACGCATGACCGGGTGGGTACCAGAGCGTCGGTTACCGGTGCCGCCATGACCTGTAACAATGGAGACGTGGCCGTTGTTGGGCTTCAGCCCCTCGCTCTTGCGGTAGGCTCCGTCGCTTGCTGGGTCTCCGTCGCCATCATCGAGGATGACTCCTTTGGCGATCGAGGGAGTTTGATAGGCTCCGTCAATGAGCATGGAGCGCTCGTAAATGTGGGAGTGTCCGGTGAAGACAAGGTCTACACCGCCACTTTCGAGAATGGGCATGATATGCTCGCGCATTTCGACGAGCTGGCCTTCGCTATCTGAATCGTGTGATCCTTTGGTGTAAGGAGGATGGTGAAAGAAGGCGACGAGAAAGTTTGCCTTGGTTTTCTCTAGGTCGGCCTTGAGCCACTGAGCCATTTCGCCGGTAGGGCGGCGATCGAGGTCGTGAGAGTCGAGGCAAATGAAGTGGACCTTGCCCCAGTCGAAGGAGTAGAAGGCTTCCTTCCCCGATGGAAGACCTCCAGCTTCGGCTTTGGTGGGGCTGATGAAGGCATCGTAAAATGGTCCGATACCGGTTGCCCCTTTTGAAGTGCGGCCCTCGTGGTTACCCATTGAACCCCAGCAAACGGTGTTACGGAGAGTGGGCTCATACATTTTAAAAAAACGGTCGCTGAATTCCTTATTGGTTCCGGAACCATAAGCCATATCCCCAACGTGAAGGTAAAGGTCGATGGGACGTCCCTTCTTGGCGGTGTGCTCGACCATCGAAGTATGGACCTGGGCTTGCGCCTTGCCTCCAGTACCGGAGTCACCAACGACCCAGAAGTAAACCGGAGTATCTGATCCGGGAACAGGGTTGGTTTTGAAACGATAGGATGCGTCGGCTGGGGTCAGGCGTTTGTCTCCGTCGAAAATTGCATAGTAGTAAATGGTAAGTGGCTTGAGCCCCGTGAGGGTGGCTTCGAATTGGCGGGTGTCGACCGGTGCGTCCTTGAAGATTGGATTTACTTCATCGATTGATGGGTGTTTTCGAGTGATGATTTTCTCTGCAGGAACTTTCGAGGAAAGGCGGTCGATGGTTGTTCCAAAAACGACTCTTGGCTTCATATCCGTTCGGGACCGCCAAACGATATTCATAGAGTTATCGGTTGCCAATTGGACGTAGGGTTGGCGGGAAAATTCTTCGATGATGGCGGCAGAAACGAAGAGAGAGCTTAAAAAAAGAAAAATGAGGGTTTTCATGTGCGAAGAGCTGGAGGTTGAGAAGTTTTCAGATTTTCGCAATCAAGATTGTAAGTTTGACGGAATAGTAGGAGTGGGAGTATGCAGAAGTCCGTATGAAACTTTTATTACTCCCGTCCTTAGTGATTTGTGCCCTCGCCTTGAGTTCTTGTGGTTTACTCCGGTCTGCTACGCAAATGCCGATTCGAACCTTGCAAGGAGTTGGGAGAGCGGTCGGCGTCGGGTTGGAACAGAGTGAGGTTTTGGGCAAGGAGAAATCTGCGACCCCGACAAAGTGGAAGGCTCTCCGGGGAGATTAATTTGATAGGCAGACACGCCTAAAAGCTTTGATCCTCCGTAGGAGCGTTGACGTCTCTTCTCATTGCCTTACCGGTGGGGTAGGAGGTCCGGATTTTTGCTCCAGCGGAACTTCGGTTCACGAGTGGGATTCAGATTTTTTTTGGGCCGCCACTGATGATTTCGTTGCTGGTTCCTTTCTCGTAGGTTTTGAAGTTCTCGAGGAAAAGATCAGCGAGCTTGCGAGCGCTGGTATCGAAGGCGGTTTGGTCGGCCCAGCTGTTGCGGGGAACGAGGATTTCTGAGGGGACTTCCGGAACTTCGGTGACGGTTTGAAATCCAAAAACGGGGTCGATTTTGGCCGGAGCTTGCGCGAGTTCACCATTGCAGATTGCTTCTACGATGGCGCGGGAATACTTGAGCTTGATGCGTTCTCCCGAACCGTATCCGCCTTTGATCCAGCCAGTGTTCACGAGCCAGACGTTGACCTCATGGTCCTTCATTTTCTTGGCGAGGAGCTCAGCGTAGCGGGAAGGGTGAAGCACGAGGAATGGCGCACCGAAGCAAGCCGAGAAAGTGGCGGTTGGTTCGGTGACACCCATCTCGGTGCCGGCAACCTTGGCAGTGTAGCCAGAAATGAAGTGATACATAGCCTGCTCTTCGCTAAGCTTGGCAACGGGTGGAAGAACGCCGAAGGCATCGCAAGTGAGAAATATGATATCGGTCGGATGTCCTGCGATACAGGGAACAAGAGCATTGTCGATGAACTCGATAGGGTAAGCTCCGCGGGTGTTTTGGGTGAGTGAAGTGTCGTGGAAATCGACATTATAATCTTCGTCGTGCACCACATTTTCGAGGACAGCACCATAGTGCAGTGCGTTGTAAATATCCGGCTCGGTTTCCTTGGAAAGATCGATCGCTTTTGCGTAGCAGCCACCCTCGATGTTGAAGACTCCGGTGTCGGTCCAGACGTGCTCGTCGTCTCCGATGAGCTTGCGGGTGGGGTCGGCGGATAGGGTGGTTTTACCGGTGCCGGAAAGGCCGAAAAGGATGGTCGAGCGATTAGTCTTGGGGCAAGCGGTGGCTGAGCAGTGCATCGAGAGGTGTCCCTTCATAGGCATGAGGTAGTGCATCAAGGTGAAGACTCCTTTCTTCATTTCGCCGGCGTATTCGGTTCCCAAAATGACCATTTCTTTTTCCTCGAAGCAGACGTCGATGGAGGTTTTGGAGGTCATGCCTTCGGTGAGGCGGTTGGCTGGGAATTGGCCCGCGTTGTATATGGTGAAATCAGGCTCGCCGAAGTTGGCTAATTCCTCCTTGGAGGGATTGATGAGCATGATCTGCATGAAAAGCGCGTGGTAAGGGCGAGTGCAGATGACGCGGACCTTGATGCGGTTGTCGGGATCCCATCCGGCGAAGGCGTCGATGACGTAAATCTGCTGGCGGGTATTGAGGTAGTCTTTGGCACGCTCGCGGTTGATCTCGAAGGTGTGCTCACCGATGGGCATGTTGATATCGCCCCACCAGACGTGATTTTTGGAGGCGGCGTTTTCGGTGATTCGTTTATCGCTGGGCGAACGGCCAGTTTTTTCACCGGAGTAGGCAATGAGCGCACCGAAAGCCGAAAGGCTAGTGGACGGTTCGTAGCGGATTGCGTCCATGTAAAGCCGCGAAGTGGCAGGATTACGGATGATATTTTTGGCTTCGATACCGAGGTGGGAAAGATCGAGGGTTTTCACAGGGCGACCCTAACATAAACCATGCCAGAGTGAACCCTTGTGCAAAATGTGAGGGGAAAAGGCGAAAGAGATACAGATTTTAGGGAATTTGATGTCTTCTTCAGACAAGGAGGGGCACTGAAGGTCTGAGGTATACTTCAGTGAGGGTCATGACATAGGATTTATTAGGCATCCACGATGGCGAACTTGAGTTCGGCGCTGGAGACGACCTGACCGTTTACGGTGCAGGAGGCGATGGCGGTGCCAATGGTACGGCGGAAGCTGAGAATTTCGGCGTCGATGAAGAGGGTGTCACCAGGTACCACCGGCTTGCGGAATTTGACTTTGTCGGCGCTCAAAAAGTAGCCAATTTTATTAGCGTTGTCTGGCATGCGCATGATGAGGATGGAAGCAGTTTGGGCCATCGCCTCAAGCTGGAGAACGCCGGGCATGACAGGGTGTCCTGGAAAGTGCCCTTGGAAAAAGTCCTCGTTCATAGTAAGGTTCTTGATAGCGGTGCACTTCATTTCAGATGAGAAGCCAGTGACGCGATCGATGAGGAGGAAAGGGTAGCGATGGGGGAGGATTTTGAGAATTTCGGTGATGTCGAGGACAGCTTCGGCCTGTGGAAGTTCGACGGGGGGAACCATGGCACGCATGGCGGCATAGTTTTTGCGAAGGGCTTTTGCGGCTTCAGTGTTGGGTCCATGGCCAGGTTTGACGGCGATGACGTGGCCGGTGAACTTACGTCCGGAGAGCATCAGGTCACCGATGAGGTCAAGGGCTTTGTGGCGTGCGAACTCGTTGTCGAAGCGCATCGGTTCCTTGGACATGATCTCTTCGCCGCGGACGACGACGGCGTTTTCGAGTGAGCCACCTTTAATTAGTCCTTTATCGAGGAGAGGCTTGATGTCTTCGTAAAAGGTGAAGGTGCGGGCGGGGGCGATTTCACTTTCGTAAAGCTCGGGTGTGACAACCGTGGAGAAGTATTGCACGAACCGTCCGTCCTTACCGACGTTGGTGACGGAGATGCGAAATTGCTTGTCGGGAACGATGGTGATGAGAGATCCGTCGCCGGTTTCGAGATGAATGGGCTCACGAATTTCCCAGATTTTACGTGGGGTGGATTGTTCCAATAGACCGGCTTTCTGGATAAGCTCGACATAAGGGCGGGAGGATCCGTCACCGATGGGGGGTTCGTTGGAGTCCATCTCAACTAGGGCGTTGTCGACTCCCATCCCGACAAGTGCGGAGAGGACGTGCTCGACGGTGTGAACGCGGACGGAGCCTTCGGCAAGGGTAGTAGCGCGCTCGACGGTCTGCACTTTGGAGACACAAGCATCAATGAAGGGCTTGTCGGGTAGGTCGACTCGCCGGAATTTAAAGCCGTGGCCCTCAGGAGCAGGCTTCAGGGTGAGGGTGACTTTCTCTCCTGTGTGAAGTGAGGTTCCTTCGAGGGTTGCTTCGGATGCCAGCGTGTGCTCCATGTGGGACATGGGCGCTTTTTAGACTGGAGGGGAATTTTGAAAAGGGATTTTATACAGAGGTGAGTTTAAGAATTGCGGCACGAACGGATTTCGAGATTCTTAAGGAGTGCGAGGAGTGGCTTATTGTGGACAAGCCGGCGCCCTTGATCATGCACCCAACGGGCAAGAGTGACGAGGTGACTTTGTTGGGAGTTTTAAAAGAGGCGGTGCCGGAAGTGGAATTCTTTTTTGTAAATCGATTGGACCGGGAAACGAGTGGCTGTGTTTTAGTGGCTAAAAGTTCGTCGGTGGCGCGGAAATTGGGGAAGATGATGGGGCGAAGAGAAATTAAAAAGAGTTATCAAGCAATTGTCCGTGGCTGGCCGGATTGGGAGGAGATTTGTGTGACGGAGCCGATCCGACGGAAAGGAGAATTTGAGAAGAGCGAGGTTTGGGTGAGGCAGGCGGTGCATCCGGAGGGGAAGGCGAGTGAGACGAGCTTTCGACTCGAGAGGATATTTAAGAATGGAGGGGATCGATTTGCGATGATTGCTTGTAGACCTCGAACGGGTCGGACTCATCAAATAAGAGTGCATTTGGAGTATCTTGGGTATCCGATTGTTGGGGATAAGCTTTATAGTGATCAAGGTCGGGCGTATTTAGACTTTTTAAAGGAGGGATGGACAGTCGAGTTGTTTGAGCGGATGCGGCTGGATCGCCAGGCCTTGCACGCAAAAAGGATGGAATTTGAATGGAAGGGGAAGGTGATCAAGGCTCAAAGCTTGTTTCCGGATGAGTTGAAGTCCTTTTGTATTGCCTGAATGAGGCAGTCCGAGTTGATTGCCGGCATGGCCAAATTATCTGAAGTGGTTGGATTCCTTGAAAAAGAGCTCAATACGGAGGGGGTTCCTGATTACCCGGGCGCTTACAATGGTCTGCAGCTTCAGAATGGGGGTGAGGTTCGGCGGGTGGCCTGCGCGGTGGATGCTAGTCAACCGGTCATCGAAAAGGCGGTTGCAAAAGGAGCCGACCTTTTGGTGGTTCATCATGGGATGTTTTGGCAGGGAGTCAGGATGTTGAGGGGATCGGCCTATACTAAGCTTAAGATCGCGATGGATTCCGGTTTGGCAATATACAGCAGCCATATTCCGCTCGATATCCATCCGGAGCTTGGGAATAACGTTAGATTGTCCCGGGAGATGGGTCTTGGTGATGGTGAACCGTTTTTTGACTGGAAAGGAATCTTTTTGGGGAGGCGAGCAAATTATAAAGGGAATCTGGGACTCTTAAGGAAAACCCTTGAACTCGCCGTCGGTGGCCCGGCCCTTTTACGCGGGGACGAGACTACTCCCGCTGGTTTGGTCGGAATTATCACGGGAGGTGCAGGTAGTGAAATTGAGGCGATGGTTAAGGAAGGAATTGATACCTTTGTTACCGGGGAAGGCCCTCATTGGAGTCATTCTCTTGCAGAGGAGCTTGGCCTAAGCGTTCTATATGCTGGGCATTACGCGACTGAAACCTTTGGAGTGAAAGCGCTCGGTCAGCTTTTAAATGACCAATTTTGCTTAGATTGGAGTTTTGTTGATCACCCATCCGGTTTATAAAACCGAAACTTTTTAATAAGTCAGGATAATTAAGAATAGTTTTGCAGATCCGTTGCGCACACTCATTTAAAGGGGCTCGCTGATAAGATTGACGAACGAGCCTCATGCAAAGTGAAAAAAAACCTTGCGGTCCTTTGATTAGGACGGTAATTTGCCTGCCAGTGATGCGGGTATAGCTTAATGGTAAAGCTCCAGCCTTCCAAGCTGATTATGAGGGTTCGATTCCCTCTACCCGCTCCAAACAGCCCTAGATAATAGGGGTTACTCAGAAATTAGATCTATAAATTCATGAAAAATACGCTGAAATTCGCACTTACGGCAGTGCTCCTGTCCGCTGCATCCGTTGCATCGGCAAACGTCGCTGATTCCGTCAAACTTAGCAAAGCTGTGAAGACTGCAGTGACAGCTGACTCGAGTAAAGTTCTCGAGATTGTTGCTGCAAATATTGCTGCCAACGAGTCTTGCGCTTGTGAGATCGTTAAGGCTGCTATCGTTGCATCGGACGCAGATAAGAAATTGGTTGCTGAAATCGTGAATACAGCAATTCTTGCCGCTCCTTCTCAGATTCGTGTCATCACCCAGTGCGCTATGGCCACTGCTCCTGATGCTGTTTCAAACATTCAGGCAGTTGTTGAGAGATATGATTCCGCCGGTAGCCAGAGTGACTCTGCAAAAGCCGGGCTGGCTGACGAAAAAGGTGTAATTTCTCCTCCGGAATTCGACGGACCGAATCCACTCGACTATCCTTTCCAGAGTATCAATACTCCGATCTCCGCAAGTGATCCTAGTCAGGGTCGCTGGATTCCTGAGTTCTTTTACGCTCCGATCGAGGAGGATCCTCAAGTGACTCCAGTCGACGATGTTGTTACCGAGTAAGCCTAATCAATATTTAAACATTTTATGAAAACACAATCTTTTGCAATTGCAGCGATTGGGACAGCTTTAGCTAGTTCACTTTGCGCTCAATCACTATTTGATCTGGCCCCTGACGATAGCGAGACTGATTCTCTTCCTTTGAGCTACACCGCTGGGGTGACTTTCGGAACTGATGACAACCCTACTCCACTTGCGGGAAATAATGATGACTCATTGTATGGACAAGCATATGTTGGTGCTACCTTCTTGAACAACACGCCACAGACGACCACAAGTTTCGGCGCTCAAGTCGGCTTGATTCACTACTTTGATAATCTTGAGGTTCTTGGTGATGACGTTGATGACACAGCGTACACTGCTACTACTTATCTCAACTGGACTCATCGGTCCAGCGAGCGCCTTCGCTTTGTAAGCCGGAATTTCGCAACTTACGAACTTGAGCCTGATTATTCAGTAGGTTTTCAAGCCGCGCGCCAAGTTGGTAACTACACCCGTTGGTCTACTGACAACGCCGTAGGTTATCGTTGGTCAGACAGGCTTGCGACCTACACCGGTCTCCGCCTCGATGGTATTTCTTTTGATGATCTTGCTAATGGTGATCGTTCAACACTGACACTCTACAACGATTTTCGTTACCAGCTGAGTGATCGCACCGTTGGGACTTTAACTTACCGGAATGCCGAGGTTGATGGTGACGGCGCAGTAACTGATTCTACAAACCATTTCATTCTTGTAGGTTTAGACCACCGTTTCAACGAAAAGTCGAACGGTGTTATTCGTGCGGGTGCTCAAGTGCGCGACGTCGAAGGTGGATCTTCGGGGAACAATCCTTACGTAGAGGGGTCTTTCCGGACTGCCGTCAATTCGCAGTTTAGCCTCAGAAGTTATGTTCGTTATGGTGTAGAAGATTTTGCGCGTAATGTCTTCAATCTAAATACAGGCATTAACGCTTTCTACAGCAACACTGATACTCTCCGGATCGGTGTCACCGGCACTTATACGCTCTCTGAAAATCTCTCACTTAGCGGTGGAATCAACTATGCGTCTCTCGATTATAATGATTTATATGTGAGCACATTCGGCTTGGATGCGGCTTCGGTCGACGAAGAACTGCTCAATGCGTTTGTAGGCGTAAATCTGCGAGTCACTGACAACGTTTTTGTCAACGCACGATATAACTTCGAAGATCTTACTTCTGATGCGGGTCGCTCTTATGATCGTAATCGCTTCAGCCTAGGCGCTTCGACCCAGTTCTAGAATTTCTAGGATCTATTTCTGAACATTTCGGCCTTCGCGGTGTCTTTTCATTGCGGAGGTCGATTTTTGTATCTAAATAACGGCCCCGACAGATCCATCTTATCCTGATCTCGCATGCAAGGTAGCAATCAAACAAACTTCGACTCCACTCCTTCTATAGATTATTGGCAGATTCTAAAGAATCGATATGGAGTGATTTTGCTTACGTTTCTGCTCGTTTTTATAACGGCTGCCGTGATCACGTCCGTGATCCCGGAAAAGTATGAAAGCACCTCTGTCGTGCAAGTTCATCCATCGACTATTGCCATAACTCCTTTTCGAGGCCAAAGCGCTGTCAATCCTGGTTCGCAGATGACTGCGCAATATTTGCAGAATGAGTTCGAGTCGATTATTGCGCCCGAGACTCTCGCAATGGCTGCTGAGAAGGCTCAACTCCCAGTTCAGTGGGGGATGGATATGGATGCTGTTGTGAGTTTGTTGGAAGGAATCGTAGAGACTATTCCAAGACGAGGTACCGACTTTATTGAAATTAATGTGCGTCATGCGAGCGCAAGCGATGCAAAAAACATCGCAGAATCTGTCGCTGAAGCTTATATCGTTCGGCGCAGGAAAATTGAGGAGGATCGTGCTAAAAAAGCATTGGATGCTTTGGATGCCGAATCAACGGAGCAGGAGGATTTGGTGGACGATTATCGAAAGGATCTCACTGTTTTAATTCAGCAGTATGGGATTCCATATTTTGATGGAGGAAGCGCTGGAAATCGCCTGGGCTTAAGCGAGCAGGCAATGTTTCAAAGTGCAAAAGGAAAGCTCGCGAACTTCGAAACGCAGGCAGATCAGATTAAAATTCAAATCGGTAAGTTGGTTCAACTGACCAGCGAAGAGTTAATTAGTTACGCGGCCGGTCTTGATCTCCCTCAAAATCAGGTAACTGCATATGCACTTCAAAACCGTTCGGCAGTAGATCGAATGCTTGATCTAGAGGCCCAAGGGATTGGGAAAAAACACCCCGATATGGTTACAATGAAACAGCGTGCAGACGGGGCACTGGAAAAAGCCCATGAGGAGGTCATTTCACTCAAAGAGGTGCTTAAGACGAAGCTCGACCTTGTTGAACAGCAGGTTCTTAAGATGCGTGAAATGGTCGATGCTCGTCAGGAGGATGCCATTACGCTCTCTTTGAAACAGACTAGCTATACTCAGGCTAAGGAACAATACGAGCAGGCTCGTGGAATGCTTCGCGAAATGAAGTTCAAACATTCAGAGGCGAAGATTCTTCTGAAAATGCCGCGTGATCCAATCACTCTTCACGAAAAGCCCAAAAAGGCTAGTAAACCTGTGTTTCCAAATTTCACAATGAACCTTCTACTTGGTGCAGGTGTTGGCTTGATCTTTGGAATCGCGATTGCGCTATTGCTTGAGCACCTAGACACATCTGTGAAAAGCCTTGAGGATGTCGAGCGCTACCTTCAGGTTCCGGTGCTCGCAGTTATTCCGAAGGATGTTGGAGTCCTTCACAAGCAGAGCGGCATGAGCCCGGATGCCGAGGCATACCGAATTCTTAGGACCAATATTGAGTTTAATCGAAAGAATCCTGAGAATAACTCAATTACGGTTGTTTCAGGTGGAGCTGGTGAGGGTAAGTCAACGACTTTGGTCAATCTTGCATACGTTTGTGCACAAGGCGGATACACTACCTTGATGATCGACGCTGACCTTCGTCGTCCTCGTCTTCATACGTTCTTCGATATCAATAATTCGGTTGGGCTTACCAATTATCTCACTACGGACGTCGCTCTTGAGGATGTTATTTTGCAGACGCCAGTAGATAATCTCTACTTCATGCCTTCTGGGATTCTACCGGCTGATGCGGCTGGTATTTTGAACTCTCGCCGCATGTCTGAACTTCTCCAAGACGTGAAGCAGCGCTTTGATCTTGTGCTGGTTGACTCGCCTCCAATCCTTGGTGTTAGTGATGCCGCAGTGCTTGCAAGTGAAGTTGATCTCACCATGGTTGTCGTTCAGCACCGCAAGCTTCCTCGGAATATGCTGATGCGGGTGAAGCAGGCTGTGGAAAATGTGGGCGGTCAGGTGATCGGAGTGGTCTTGAACAATGTTGATGTTCGCAGCGATAGCCAATATCAATACTATACCAGTTATTACACCTATTATTCTCCCAGTAATATGGAAGAGAACCAAAAACCACAGGCTATGACTGCTCGCAAATCGAGCAAATCTGAGCCTAAGAGTTCTAGTGTATCCGATACGTCAAACGACGACCTTTATTAAGAGTAACCCTACTATTGGAGCGTGAGCTCCACAAACCATCCTAAAATAGAATGAAAAAAATCCTAATTTTGTTAGTTGCGCTCCTCGGTATTTCATCGGCGTGCGCCCAAACCCTCGTTCGAAACGGCCAAACTCTTCAAATATCCATTATAGGTGTGCCTGTCTCGGAAAAAGGGCGCCTAGATGCAACCTATTCCGTTTCCTCCACTGGCCACATCGAGATGTGGATGATCGGGAAAGTGAAGGTCGCTGGCCTGACGAAGTCAAATTTGGCCACCAAGATCGCGACTGCTTACAAAAATGCGGAAATCTATACGAACCCGGTTTTTCAGGTCTTCAGTGGAGCCGATGCAAGAACCCAAGATAGCCAATTCTATACTGTTGGTGGCGAGGTTCGCGCTCCGGGCCAGAAGCAATGGACTGAGGGGATGACTCTTTATTCTGCTATTCAAGGAGCCGGAGGGGAGAGCCCCTACGCTGCTATGAATCGGGTGAGGCTCTATCGTAACGGTAAAAAATATGAATATGATATGAAGCGCCAGGATCATAAGGCGGTAAAGATTTATGTTCGTGATGTCATTGAGGTTCCGGAAGGAAACTTGATTGGCAGATAATTTCTCAGCACCTAATCATCTTTTTAAACGGGCCTCTCACTTTTGGAGGCCCGCTTTTTTGTTTCTGTGAGATTGATTCGTTCACTTAGAGGAGTAGTCTTTAAAGACATGAAAATTGGAGCCACCTTTCTTATTGTGATCCTCTGCAGTGCTTTAGGCGCAGAAGAACTCCCCGATTTTGCCTCACTTTCATCTAGGGATTTTGAAAAGCGGCAAGCTTCGCAGAAGGCAGTCAATGATTGGGTGATTGCAAATCATGAGGCTGCAAGAGAAGTCCTGCTAAAAAAGTATCTCAAAACTGATAATCCGGAGTTTCGGGTGCGCCTCATTCCTCTTCTCGAGCGTTCTTATTTTAAGCCAAAAGGTTATGTTGGGATCATTATGTCTCCCAAGTTGGAGAATCCTAATGCAAGGCCTCCCGGACAGGGGCTGCAAGCCCGAGAATATCGCGGAGTTCTTATTACAAAGGTTTTCCCAGAGACTCCCGCTGAAATAAGCGGTTTGCAAAACGGGGACATCGTCCTCAAAATTGACGATTGGGAGGTCCGTGGAGAATCCGACTTGACTTCAAAGGTTGCCTTGCAGATTCAAAAAAATTCACCTCAAACTCCAATTACTCTCCAGGTCAAAAGAGGTAATGAAACGATCCCAATTGAGCTTAAGTTGGGCATTCTTCCAACTCCCAGTGAGCGCGTCCGGGATATGCCCAGAACGTCGTTTGGAGTCCGTTCCTCTTCTACCTTTGAGGTTTTCGAGCAGATGAAGGAGTTCAAAAATTGGCTCGATAGAGAAATCGATAAGGAAAGGAAAAATCTCATCGCTGATCGTCGCTTGTAGATTACACTCTAACCGCGGGGCGGTCTTTAGGCCTCAAATAAAAGCCTCCAATTTTAATAAAAAAATACTCTTATGCGTTTCTTAATTCCAGCCTTGGTGCTGTGGCTCATTCCTTGTTGCACGACGAAGGCTGCTGCCTTTGACCTGGTTGCTAGGGAAATGTCCCGAATTCTTCAAAATGGCCACTACGCCCGTCTTGATTTTGATGATGAACTTAGTAAGCGGATTTTTAATGATTATGTAGGAGATCTCGATCCATCAAGGCTCTACTTCGAAGATGCCGATATCCTCAAGTTGGGGCAAAAATATGAGACGGAACTTGATAATATGCTTCTTGGTAAGAGATCGATGGCTGCCGCTAGTGAGATCTATGGTGTCTACAAGAAAAGGGTGATCGAGCGGGCTGCGGTGGTTGAACAATTACTTAAAGAGCACGAGTTTAGCTTCACAACCGATGAATTTATCGCACGTGATCGCGAAGATGCTGCTTGGCCCAAGAATGCTGAGGATGCAAAGAATCTTTGGAGGCTTCAGCTCAAGGAGGCCCTCCTAGCTGAGACTTTACGCCGTCAGGAGATTGCCCGCCGCGCAAAGGAGCAGGGAAAGAAAAATCCTCTGAAGGACCAACCTGATGCGAAGGAAAAAATTTCGCAACGATATGAGCGATTTTTCAAAACGATTGAAGGCGCTGATGATGAGGATATCGCCAACTATTTCCTCAGTGCTGTAGCACGTGCACACGATCCTCATTCCGAATATTTCAGTGCACGCGAGCTCCAACAGTTTAGGGTTAATATTCAGAATCGTTTAGTCGGAATTGGCGCGCTGTTGCGAGCTGAGGATGATGGCGCGACTAAAATCGAAGGGATCGTGAATAATGGTCCGGCTGATCGCCAAGGTGAATTAAGTCTTAAGGATCGCGTGGTCGGAGTCGATTCTAAGAATGATGGGAATTGGGTGGATATCATGTTCATGCCTTTGGACAGAGTGGTTGAGATGATTCGGGGAGAAGACGGCGTGGAAGTGGCCCTGAAAGTCGAGCCCGCTGGAGCTCCGTCAGGCGAAACCAGAATCATTGTGATCAAACGGGAAGAAGTGACAATGAAAGACGAACTCACCACGGCCGAAATTATCGACTACGATAAGGGACAGGATAAAATGAAACTTGGTGTGATAAAGATGCCGTCCTTTTATTTTGATCCTGAGGATCGTGCTGTTCGTGTGTCCCGCGATTTGGAAATACTTTTGGAACGCCTGAAGAAAGAGAATATTGATGGCTTGGCAATCGACCTTCGTGGAAATGGTGGTGGCTCGCTCGAAGAAGTTCGTCGAATTACTGGTTTCTTTGTTGGGGCTGGTCCGGTGGTTCAGATCAAGATGACCAATGGGCACATCGAGCCGCTGAAGTCTCCATTCCGCAAGCCACTTTACGATGGGCCAATTGTTGTATTGACCGATAAAGGAAGCGCTTCTGCTAGTGAAATTCTCGCGGGAGCTCTACAGGACTATAATCGTGCTGTGGTAGTAGGTGAATCTTCGACTTATGGCAAAGGAACGGTCCAGCAGCCGCTGGAGATTTCACGGTTCATGCCACCCTTAGCGAATCGTGAGCGTGCCGGTGCAGTGAAACTCACGATCCAGAAATTTTACCGCGTCGCTGGAAGTTCTACCCAGAAATTGGGAGTTGTGCCGGACATTATCTTGCCTTCGGTAAGGGATGCCTTGGAGGTAGGCGAGAAGTATGCTGATCACGCTCTTGACTATGACAAGATCCGCCGTGCGCAGGACCTGAAACCGTATAACCGTCAAAATCTTTTCATAACCATGCTCACAGATAAAAACGCCAAGCGAGTATCTGAGAACAAAGATTTTTCCTACATCCTTGAAGACACGGAGCGAGTGGAGAAGCGGATGAAGGAGAATAAAGTTTCCTTGAAGATGGAGGATCGTAAGAAAGAAATTGCCAAAGCAGATCTCCGCCGCAAGTCCCGCAATGCTGAGCGCCTCAAGCGCTTTGCTGAGATTGAAAAACAAGATGAAGCGACCTTTAAGATGTATCGCCTGACCTTGGATGATGTGAATCTGGATCAATTACCTGAAGTGAATTTGGAAAATGATTCTCAGAGACATATGCGGCAGGCTAAGGACGAGGTCGCCGATCTAGATGATACTCCGGAATGGCCAAGCGGAGTGGATGCGACTAAGCGTGAAGGATTATCTATCTTACGTGATCTTGTCGGCGCGGTGAAGGCCAGCAAACTTGCCGGTGTTTTGGAGCGAGGGGATTAATGATATGTCTCACATCGCCGAGAACTTGGAGGTGGTCAAAGGTCGGGTAGCCAAGGCTGCTGCTCGTTCCGGACGCAAAGTTGATTTACTGGTGGTCTCTAAGACCTGGCCGGGAGAAGTTGTTAGCGAGGCGGTTGATGCGGGCCAGATCTTATTTGGCGAAAACCGATTGCAAGAGGGTGAGGAAAAGATTCCGAATCTTCCTGATGATTTGGAGTGGCACTTTATCGGAGGATTGCAGCGTAACAAAATCCGTAAAGTGCTGCCTCTTTTTCCGGTGATTCACAGCATTTCATCAATGAAACTAGCTCGTTTTACTGATCGGGTTGCGGGCGAATTGGGGATAACTTCCAAGATCTATCTGGAGGTCAATATTGGGGCGGAGGAGAGCAAACACGGATTTTCTCCCGATGAGCTAAGGGGGAGTTTGGAAGAGATCTCTGAGCTAACCCATCTCGATTGGCAGGGCTTGATGTGCATTCCACCACGTGCTCCAACTCCTGAGAATGCCCGGCCATGGTTTGCGAAAGTGCGCGAGTTGCAGGAAGAGCTTGAAGCGACCTCAGGGCGAAAGCTTCCCGGACTGAGCATGGGAATGAGTGGGGATTTTGAGGTAGCGATCGAAGAAGGTTCGACGATTGTTCGGGTGGGGTCGGCGATCTTTGGCCCGAGGGCCAAAAAGTTATGAGTGTCATTAAACTGGAGAACATTGCCATGATCGGAAATGAGGTCGCCTTGGCTTGGGATGATGGCGGTGAAACTTATCTAAATTTCGAACAGCTGCGCCGAGCATGTCCCTGTGCAGCCTGTCAGGGTGAGCCCGATGTCACGGGCAAGGTTTTAGTCCCCAAGGTGATCCTCACTAACAAGAGCTTTGAGCTTCGCCGGCATCAAGTTGTCGGAGGCTACGCGGTGCAGTTTTTCTGGGCGGATGGGCATAGCACCGGTATTTACTCCTTTGATTTTTTAAGAAGGTTAGGCGAAGGCCAGTAAGGATTGAGCCCAAAAAAACGAGCCACCTAGGTGGCCCGCTTTAAAGCTCTGAATTGTTCATTTCATTGGAGCGCAACTTGCACCAAACGCTTAATACCAGTATCAGCTTTTTCGCTTAGAGGGTGAAGGTGTTTGGCTTTGTAGAGCCACGAGAGGGCTGATCCTAGGTTGCCTCGCTCTTCATGTCTCTTAGCATTGTTAAGAGCGATCGT
>MDTB01049559.1_pt1 | contig 35292 bp, 37 predicted proteins | sample 811161 | NCBI WGS metagenome assembly MDTB01 (sample SAMN05326650, study PRJNA326480) | marine metagenome | isolation source: seawater | place: Mediterranean Sea | collected 2009 | reverse complement strand
GCGTTTTGAACAGCAGGGCCGCCCATCGGCAATCAGTGCGCGATGTATTGACTGCGGCGTCTGCCAGCAGCGGAATACCTTTAGCGAAATCGAGGCCTTCAAACAGTGTTTCTGTGGCCTCGCATTCACTCAAAACCCGGAAGTAAATATCCGGGCTGGGTTCTGCTAGGGCTCGCTCGGTCTCTCGCCATACTCGCTCCGCCACCAAAAAGTCGAGCTCTCCGGAACGGGATAGCTCCCGCATTAAGGATTGAGTTTCTTCCGCAATCGAAAAGCCTAGGTGATGGTAGCGAGCAGCAAAGCGGGCAACCCGCAGTACCCGCAACGGGTCCTCGGAAAAATTGTCAGAAACATGTCTTAACAATTTTTTGGTGAGGTCACCTTGGCCGTCATAGGGATCAACGATGTGTCCAGACGCGCTCTTGGCCATCGCGTTAATGGTCAAGTCGCGTCTCGCTAGATCTTCTTCGAGCGTGACGTCGGGCGATGCATGAACCTGAAAGCCGGCATAACCATGCCCCGATTTACGCTCGGTTCTAGCGAGCGCGAATTCTTCACCGGTGTCGGGATGTAAAAAAACAGGAAAGTCTTTGCCGACTTGCTTAAACCCGCGTTTCAGCAATTCATCGACGGTACTGCCGACCACAACCCAGTCGGATTCATCATAGGAGTAATTCAGTAGTTGATCGCGGACTGCCCCGCCAACTAAGTAGACCTCAAGGCCAGCTGCAGGGTCGCTCATGGGCATTGGCAAGCATGAAGTCTGCGATTGTCTAGATCGTAAAATGTAAGTTGATTACCCCAAACGCAACCCGTATCGAGCCCTATGGTTTTATTTGAGTCAGTCACGCTCTCTAAGGATGCCCAGTGTCCAAAAATAATGGTGTCGTTTTTGGTGAGGCGCTCTGGATGGCTAAACCAGGGTGCCACTTTTTTCCCTTTCAGTACGTCCCGGTCCGCCGTCGCTCCTTTACTGATCAGGTCGAGCTTGCCCTTGCGGGTGCAATGGCGCATCCGGGTCAGGTAATTGGTGATGACACGTAGACGTGTCATACCGCTCAAGTCATCTCGCCATACACAGGGCTCGTTGCCGTACATTGCGGCGAAAAACTCTTTGCAGCGCGCGCTTTGTAACATGGTCTCTACTTCGCGGCCGCGATCCAATGCATCCTCCACGGTCCACATTGGTGGTATGCCGGCATGCACCATTGTTACCCCGTGCTCGTGGTGAACAAGCGGCCTAAAGTGGAGCCACTCGATCAGCGCTTCTCGATCGGGCGCATCGAGAATGTCGTCGAAATTATCGGATTTTGATGGACGGCGAGCGCCTGCCGAGACAGCAAGCAGATGCAGATCGTGATTGCCCAGCGTCACGACAACATTGTCGCGTCGCTCATGGAACCACCGGAGAGTCGCAAGGTTATCCGGGCCCCGATTTATAAGATCGCCCACAGCCCAGAGCGTGTCTGAGTCCTCGTTGAATCCAACCTGCTTAAGCAGACACTTAAACGGTTCGAAGCAACCTTGAATATCGCCAACGACATAGGTGGTCATATCGATCTATCGCTCGGTCTATCACAAATGAATTGTACTCGTGTTTCTTTCGAGACTGACATGGCTTATGCCCACTCAGATTACCAATTCCGCATCAACTAACGCTAGTGTAGTAGATGATTCTGGTCATAGTGGCACCGAGGATAGTGCAACTGAATACAGCGCAGTCGAAGACAGTGCAACCGAAGACAGTGCAACCGAGGAAAGCCCGATGGTTCGGCACCGGTGCTGCATGGAAATGTTACCGGTGGATAATAGAGTCCAGCGGGATGAAATCCGAGTTAGGTATTAGCCGCTCGACAAAGATTGACCAGGTCATCAATTTTAAGTGCTTCGGCCCTGACCGACGGATCGATACCAAGTGCCTCAATTTCCGAGTCAGACAAAATACCTTTTAAATTGTTGCGCAGCGTTTTTCGACGCTGGGCAAAAGCAGTTTGAACAAATTTAGCGAGGGTTGCTCGTTCACAATCTGTATGACGAGGGTTAGCGAGTGGCGCCAGGTGAACAATTGCAGACTGCACTTTTGGTCGGGGATAGAAAGCCTCAGGCGGCACATCGAATAGGTACTCAACCCTGTGATCGATCTGGGTCATCACGCTCAGTCGTCCCCAGTCTTTAGTACCTGGTAATGCAGCGAGTCGCTCGACTACTTCTCTTTGAAGCATGAAATGCATGTCTTCGATAATCGAACTAAATGTGTAGAGGTGAAATAACAGTGGCGTCGATATGTTGTAAGGCAGGTTGCCAACAATTCTGAGTTTGCGATCGGAGTGATCGAGGCTTGAAAAATCAAAGCTGAGTGCGTCGGCGTTATGCAACGTAAATGGCTCATCGCAGAAAATACCGGCTAAAAGGCTCTGCAGATCACGATCTATTTCGATGGCATTTAGCTGACAACCGGAGTCGAGCAAGGCTCTGGTTAACGCGCCTTGCCCAGGGCCAATTTCGATCATGTTGTCATCGGTATCGGGATTAATCGCCCCCGCTATTTGAGCGATGACTCCCTCGTCGGTCAAAAAATTTTGTCCGAAGCGCTTTCTAGGCTGATGCCCGGATTTTTTCTTCAAGGCTAGATTGAAACGCTTAAATCAAGCAGTCGCCTAAACTACCGCCCTGCTCGACGTAATTTCTAAATACCACGGGTGTACGGCCGCGACCGGTCCACTGGTGAGTTTCTCCATCGACGGTAATTGAATATTTCGCAGGAACCTTGCCCGACTTTTTGCGGGCTTTTCGAGTGCTGACCGCAGGCGCAGAATCTGATCCGGTAATATCGGCTGCTGAGATACCCATTTCGTCCATCATCGTTTTTAGCTTTTTTACTGCGATTGCTTTTTTCTTTTCAGCACGCTCCGCTTCGCGTGATCTGGCTGTCTCAGTAGCGACCGACAGGTTGGCAATGGCGCGCTCTACCTGCTCAATAGTCAGTGACTTTAATGCCCTATTCGCGGCCACTTTTGATTTAGCAATGGATGCAATAGAAATAGTATCTGTCATAAATTCGAAATCTCTTTTATCGTTTTTGTTACAGTGTATAGTGATCTTCTTTAAATTAAAACTTTTATATAGACCGTATTAAATATAATAAAAACTATTATGCGAAAGATATTATCAATCGACGGTGGTGGAATAAGAGGAATCATTCCAGCACTGGTGTTGGATTACCTAGAAAAAGAATCCAATAAATCAATTAATGAGCTTTTTGATTTATGCGTTGGTACGTCTGCGGGAGGGATTATCGCTCTAGGGCTGACGCAATCTCACGAGGGCCGGCCGCGTTATTCAGCTCACGATCTCGCCGATTTTTTTGAGAATAGCGGTGCGAAAATTTTTAAACGATCTGTATGGCGCAATATTCGCTCCGCTGGTGGGGTTTTGGATGAACTATATTCAGCCCGCCCACTCGAGTCGGCACTGCGTAAATATTTTGGTGGCTCGCGGCTTGGCGATAATTTAGGTCTGACCATGGTCCCGGCCTATGATATTGAGGCTAGAAAAACCGTCTTTTTGAAAAGCTGGCACCCCGATCATGAGTTGATTTTGAGTCGTGACGCCGCAAGAGCAACCAGTGCAGCCCCAACTTACTTCGAACCCGCGCACGTCAAAGTCGGTGCTAACCGGCAAGCCCTGATCGATGGCGGTGTGTTTGTTAACTCCCCCGCGGTGTCGGCTTATGCCGAGGCGCTTAAGTTATTTCCCGGTGAACCACTGCTGCTCCTCTCTCTGGGCACTGGCGAATTGGTGCGCTCGATTCCCTTCGGGCAAGCCAAGGACTGGGGCCAAGCTGGTTGGGTAATGCCACTACTTGATTGTATGTTCGATGGCGCTACCAAAGCCGCTAATCATCAGATGAGTATTTTTTTGGGAGATAATTATTTGAGGCTTCAAGTGACGCTAGACGGGGCGAATGATGATATGGATGACGCGTCGGTCAGCAATATCGAAAATCTGAAGCGGATCGCGGAGAGACTTATTGAAGAAAAGCGGCCATTGCTGGACCGTATTATTACGAGCGGCTGATTGTTCCCGAGACGCTATACGTTGAGTGTTCGTAAGGCTTCATCGATCGCACAAAACAAACTCTCAGGTTTAGCTAGACCTGTTCCCGCCAGCTCCAGTGCAGTGCCGTGATCAACCGACGTTCTTACAAAAGGTAAACCGAGGGTTACATTGACGGCGCTGCCAAAGCCCCGTGTTTTTAAAACAGGAAGGCCTTGGTCGTGATACATCGCGAGAAATACGTCAGCTCGTGATTCGATGTCAGCGGTAAAGGCTGTATCAGCGGGAAGCGGTCCGAGAACATCAACACCTGACTGTCGCAATCGTTCGCATACCGGGCTAATAATGTCGATTTCTTCCTGACCCAAATGACCGTCCTCGCCAGCGTGCGGGTTGAGTCCAAGCACCGCGACAGTAGGTGCCTTGAGGTCATAGTGGTGCTTCAACCCTCGGACTACTGTCCCAATGAGCTCCTCGAGGCCTGCCTGGGTAATGGCATCGGCGACGGCGCGCAAGGGTAGGTGGGTGGTGGCTAGCGCCACCCGAAATTGGTCTGCGACCAGCATCATTGCGACCTTTGCATCGTAGCGCTCGGCGAAAAATTCGGTATGCCCAGAGAATGGAAAACCGGCATCGCAGATGATTGATTTTTGAACAGGCGCAGTGACAACCGCGCAGTTGTCGTTGTTGTGAGCCAGATTTGCAGCGGTTGTCAGTAAGTCGATGACGTAACCCGCATTGGCTGCATTGAGTTGCCCTGCGATGCAATGACTACGGAGAGGCCGATGCAGGACCGAGAGCGCACCTATGCTGTGTTGCGGTGCCGCCGTCGGATCTGAAACCTCATTGATTGTGACCGCCAGGCCGAGCTGCTTCGCGCGCGCGCCGAGTAACGCCACGTCGCCAACGACAATTAGTCTGCATGGAAGGTTCCGCCCGGCGGCTGCGAGCACAATGTCGGGCCCGATACCCGCAGGCTCACCCGTGGTGAGGACTACCGTGGGTATCGAGTGTGCGCCCATCACTTGATATCGACGAAGGCCTCTTCGCGGATTTTTCCAAGCCAGTTTTCCAACTCTTCTTCGTACTTGATATCGCGAATGTAGTTGGCGACTTGATTGCGCTTGAGTTCTTCAGAGAAGTCTGTGGTTCGGCGTCCGGTCACCTCCAGAATATGCCAGCCAAACTCACTCCGAACGGCATCGGTGATAACACCGATTTCTGCGCTGGCCATCGCCGCTTCGAATTCTGGCACCATTTGGCCGGGTACGGTCCATCCCAAAAGACCACCTTCTTGGGCTGATCCAATATCGTCAGAGTACTCTTTCGCAAGTTCGTCAAAGTCCTCGCCATCATTGACACGCTGGCGCAGCTCAAGGGCTAGGGCTTGAGCGGCTGCATCATCGAGTACTTCGTTGGGTGAAATCAGGATATGTCGGACTTCGGTTTGTTCAACCAGTCGTTCGATGCCCCGGGAGTCTGCCAAATGGACCAGATGCCACCCCGATGCAGATCGCACTTTACCTGTGGCGCCTTTTTCTAGTGAGGGAACAATGTCGCTAAACATACTCGGTATGTCGCTGAGTTTGCGCCAGCCAAGATCGCCACCGCCAAACCGGTAGGGCTCAGTGACGTTAACTGCTTCTTCGAACGCCTTGCCTGCAAGGATGCCGGCGAGCACGCTGTCTACAAACGCTTCTTTTTGGCGCTTGTCTGCCTCAGAGTCGTTTTTGGTAACCGAAAGCAATGCCTGAACCACGCGATATTGCGGTTCAGTCATGGCAATACCTTCTTCGGTCGCCATAAAGTTATCGATTTCTTTTTCCGTAATGTTGATGTTACGCATCACATTACCCTGCTGTACCCGCTGTATAGCCAAGTCTCTGCGAAGCGATTGCCGCATCTGAAGGTAGTCTTGTCCGCTTTGGATCAGCGCTTGCCGGAATTGTTCTAGGCTGAGCCCATTTCGACTCGCCACTCTCGCCATCGATTCATCAAGTTCCGCATCCGGAATTCGAATGCCATAGAGTTCCGCAAGCTGCAGCTGGATACTTTCCAAGATCAGTCGATCCAATGCTTCTTGCATTACCGTTGCATCATCCGGCAACTCGAGGCCACGCGCGGTAGCGGTGTCCTTTATCTGAGCAAACCTATCAGCTACCTCGCTTGCAAGGATGATGTCTTCATCGACTATCGCGACAACACTGTCGAGTCTTGTGACCTGTGCTGTCACCGGTGTGACAAAGGCTCCAAAAATGATGGCAGTTACTACAAGCCACAGCCCTGAATGTCGCATCGACTGCTTACCGTTTTCCATTAAATCCTCTAATCATGTCCTGCATCAGGTTGTCTACGCGGCTCCCGAAGCCGCCGAGACCCTTAAGAACGAACTGAAACTGAAAGGCGCGATCACGTTGCAAGTCACTGCTAATGAAGCTGTCAGAGACATTTCGTAAGGGGTCCAAATAACTCATGTAGATGAGGCGCGCACTCCAGCAGCAGCCATCGTACTCGACCCCGACCATATCTTCTACGGTGCTATTGATTTCCATCGAATACCTGACAGCGGCAAAACCGCGCCAATTCCGGTTGATGGGAATATAGGTGGATGCGTTCACCTGCTCGGTCACAGGTCTTGCCAGCGACGAGGGTGGCGGCTCTCTCAGGGTGTAGCCGACATTGATGAGCGCGTCCTCAGCAGGGCGATAGGTCGCTCGCACATTAGCCGCATCAAACTGTCGATCATAAGCATCAAATAGGAAGTTGCTCTGCACGGACCAGTGCTCGCTGGCTCTCACATCGAGCGAAAAAGCGAGTGCTGAACCTTCATCGGTGAGCGCGGGATCTTGATCATTCAAGCGTACTTTTTGATCGCGAAAGTGGAATACCTGCCCAATGCTTGCGGTGACTTTTTCAACCCCTGACTTCGGATCAATCAGCCGCGACGTGACGCCTAGGGCGAATTGATTGGCATCAGCTAGACGATCAAATCCTGAAAAACGAGTCGTTCTGAACAGCTGTCGATAGCTGAAGGTCAACTCAGCACTGTCGAAATCAGGGACGCCTGCGTGGTCTTCATAGCTGGCATAGAGGTAGTGGGCTCTCGGCTCAAGGGTTTGTAGCCACTCTTTGCCGGAAAAGGTCATTGTCCGATCGAACTCGAGTCCAGCGTCAACGCTAGCGACCCACGAATCTAAATTAATACTGCGACTGGTGGTTGGGTCGCCCGTCTGGTTTAAATTGTATCTAAGCGACCGGTGTCTGAGACTTGGGGTGATAAATCCATAAGATCTTCGCACCGGGCTGCTCACCCCCACTTCTGAGTAAATCCGCTGCCCCTTAACTCGATCGAGGTCGGTATCGAAGTTAGCCACTTGGAACACTGCCATGGGCTCGAGCTCACCAAAACGTTTCTGCCCACGCCAACGCGCCGAAACCTGTGGCAGTTTCTTATAGGTATCTGAGAGATCCTCGGCGATGCTTTGGAATTGCTGTGCCTCCAAGCTAAGTAGCCAGTTATCGTCTAACCAGTCGGCACTCGCGCGCTGCAGTAATGCGGTTTGCCTTTGCGCACGGAGGGTGTTGTTTTCCAGATCGCGCAGGTACTCGTTATCACTGACCCGCGTGTAGTCGATAGATGTGCGGAACCGAGACGATGCTGGACTCTCCTGGTTGACGTTGATCAACCAACGATCGCTGGTTTCAAGTTCATTGCGCGTTCGATCGTCACTGAGCAGAGAGCCATTGAATGACCATAAACCCCACCGTTTACCCAATCGGCGTGCGTTGAGCTGATGCATCAATCCCCGATCACCAATATGACGCGGTGAGTATGTCGCGTCGTAGTCAGGAGCAAGATTTAGGTAGATCGGTGCAGTGACATCGAAGCCGCCACGGGTATCGCTCCCAATATCTGGAAACAGCAATCCAGTTTTGCGTTGGTCTCCCAGCGGGAATTGAACCCAAGGCAGGTAGGCAATAGGTACCCCTTTGATGCCAATTTTAGCGCCCCACGCTTCGCCCGTGTTGTTGGTGGTGTTGACGCGAATAGTGTCGGCAGACAGCAACCAGCTGGGATCGTCAGGGGTGCAAAAGGTTAGAGTACCGTCGTCGATATCGAGCGATCCGTTGCGATCACGGGTCACCTCATCTGCGCGGGCGTAAAGTTGCTTGTCGTACAAGACAAACTCTGCGTCGGTCAACGTCGCCTGTTCGCTCAGGCTGTCGTATTTGATGGTGTCGCCGAACATCAAGATACCAGGCTCCTGAACTCTGACAGGCCCACTCGCGCTGACGGTTTCGTTCACTCTGTCGATACTGACGCGCTCTGCCTCTAAGCGCCGATACCCTTGCTCGACAACAACGGTGTCGTAAAAAACAGCGCTGTCGTCAGAGATATCACTATCGCCAGCGCTGACCTCGAGATCAGATTCGGCGGGTGATTGAGAGGTGTCAATATCGCCGAGAGGATCGACGTATTTACCGCCGCATCGCCAGCATTGATCATCGCGTTCTTCCACAGGGATGATGCTCAGTGGCTGCCAATGAAAGCGGGCGGAAATGGACTCTTCTTTGAGCTCCTGACCCATAGTCGCGCTGCAGATCAGCAGCCAAACCAAGCCTAGCCATTGCGTCAGTGCATGGTTCCGCCAGCGCCGCCCACTGGGGCGACTCGAGCTGCCATCGTGTCTTACTGGCGATGGATTGATAGATCTCACGAATTGGGTTTCCAAAGGGGTGGCCGACTTCAAGCCCGATAGTGTAGCGTGCTGAACCTGCGCGGGCGCTGTAAATTTGTAGTGAATAAGACAAAGCGACCATACTGCGCGCTTTTGTGGGTGAGAAGGGCAATGCTAGTTGAAACTTGGTTAGCAAAGTATATTAATTGCGAACCATCAGAGATCGATCTTGAATTAATCGCCGGGGATGCCAGCCCGAGGCGTTTTTTTCGACTGCATTGCACGACGAACCTTCCATCGGGTGTGCCCGCCGGTGTCGTCTTAATGAAGTCCCCGCCGACCGAGAACAACGAGCGCTTCGTTCTGGTTCAGGGATTGCTCGAGACGGGCAGTGTTCGAGTGCCGCGGTTAATCCGAGCTGACCTAGCCGAGGGGTGGTTTTTACTCGAAGATCTGGGCGATAGGACTTTTCATCAGGCGCTAGCGTCAGAATCATCCGATCAGTTGTACGACCATGCTCTTGAGACGCTTGTCGCTATCGCCTCGGTACCGGTAGAGGCTGTGTTGCCGACTTATGACGCCGGACGACTGCAAGTGGAGTTGGATGTTTTTCCCGAGTGGTTTTTGGGCAAGGCACTTGAGCTGACTTTGGATGATGACGCTAAGCGTATCGTTGCCGGACTCTCAGAATTGCTCGTTGCGTCTGCACTAGAGCAGCCGGCGATAATGGTGCACCGTGACTATCACAGCCGCAATTTGATGGTTATGCCCGACTCGGGTGAGCTTGCAGTGATCGATTTTCAGGATGCGGTATTCGGGCCCCTGACCTACGACGCTGTATCGCTGTTAAAAGATTGCTACGTCGTTTGGCCCAGGGATCAGCAGCTCAAGTGGCTGTCAGACTATCGAGACAAGCTGCTTCAGCGCAACGTGGTCGATGCCCTAGACTTTGATCGCTTGGTAGTCTGGTTTGATTTCATGGGCTTGCAACGACACATCAAGGTGTTGGGCGTATTTTCGCGGCTGTGGTTGCGCGATGAGAAGCCCGCTTATCTTGCCGACTTACCGGTGGTAGTAGACTACGTGCTCGACACCTGCGATCGTTACAGTGACAGCTATGAGACGGTTGATATATTTCAGCGATGGTTTCGAGCGGATGTGTTACCCGCGCTGAATCAGCAGTCATGGTGGCAGGAGCGCTCGCTGTGAAAGCCATGATTCTTGCAGCTGGTAAAGGTGAGCGCATGCGGCCGTTGACTCAGCAGTGCCCAAAACCATTGCTAATGGTTAATGGCAGCACACTACTCGAGCGACATATCACTGCGCTGGTCACTGCGGGCGTTTCCGACATCGTGATCAACGTTTCCTATCTCGCGGATCAAATCATCGACTTTTGCGGCGATGGCAGCCGCTGGGGCTGCAACATCGAATTCTCGATTGAGGGTGAGCCATTGGAAACAGCCGGTGGTGTTATCCAGGCCTTACCTAAGCTAGGGACAGACCCATTTATCTTGGTCAGTGCCGATGTATTAACCGACTTCGATCATCGGGCGCTGGTCGAGCATTCGCTGGGTAGCGATTGGGCGAGTTTGGTTCTCGTCCCCAATCCTGAGCACCATCCTGAGGGGGATTTCGGTTTATCTGATGGGCGAGTCTCGCTGGTATCGGCCGGTGGCGACAGTTTCACTTACAGCGGTGTCGGCTTGGTGTCACCGATGCTATTTCACTCGCTTGAGACGGGAAAACGTCGGATCCGGCCGGTATTTGATAGAGCGCTCGAGTCCAACTGCGTAGAGGGCCGGGTGTGGACGGGCGTGTGGTCGGACGTTGGAACGCCTGAGCGTCTAGAGTTAGCCGCCTTGCAAGAAAGGGATCAAACTCGCGCCAGTTAGCTGGTGAGAAGTCGGTGAGGGCTTTACACTAGCGGCTTTAACCGAGAGCCCTCTAAGCATGCGTGATTACTTGATTGCACCTTCTATTTTGGCGGCAAACTTTGCTCGGCTGGGAGACGACGTTGACCGGGTATTAGCCGCTGGCGCCGACATGGTCCACTTTGACGTTATGGACAATCATTACGTACCTAATTTGTCGGTTGGCCCGATGGTGTGTTCTGCGCTCCGCAAACACGGTGTTACTGCGCCTATTGACGTGCATTTAATGGTAGAGCCGGTCGATGCCTTAGTGGGCATGTTCGCCGATGCTGGGGCGACCTATATTACCTTCCACCCCGATGCCTCGACCCACGTAGATCGCACGCTACAGCTCATCAAAAATGCCGGATGCAAAGCAGGCTTGGTGTTCAATCCGGCGGCGTCGCTTGAGCCTTTGAAGTACGTTATGGATAAGATTGACATGGTGCTGCTAATGTCAGTCAACCCGGGTTTTGGTGGCCAGTCGTTTATTCCGTCGACGCTGGCAAAACTTCGAGAAACGAGACAACTAATCGATGCTAGCGGGCTCGATATTCGACTAGAGGTTGACGGTGGCGTCGGTCCGAGCAATGTCAGAGAAATCGCTGAAGCCGGAGCCGACACGTTTGTCGCGGGGTCAGCTATTTTTGGGCAGTCCGACTACGCTGAGGTCATTACAAAAATGCGCGGTGAGTTAGCTTCTGTATGAACGCGCTGATCGACCGAGCAACCTTTGAGGATTTGGTTGCTCAGGGATTTTCTCGGATACCGCTGACGCGGACCTTGCTGGCGGATACCGAGACGCCACTCTCTACCTATACCAAACTTGCTGGGGCGCCTTACTCTTTTTTGTTTGAGTCTGTCGAAGGTGGTGAAAAATGGAGTCGGTATTCGATTGTCGGCCTGCCCGCCAGCGAGCGCTTGGAGGTCTCTGGAAAGACTATCAGCCAGTTTAAGGAAGGTGTCTTAGTTGAGTCCTGGGACAGTGAAGACCCATTGGCAACGATTGAATCGCACTGCAAAGCTCAAACCTGTGCGGCGATCGACCACTTGCCTGTATTCCATGGTGGTTGGGTGGGTTACTTCGGTTACGACACGGTTCGTTATGTAGAAGCCAAGCTTGATAAACCTGACAAGCCTTCTCAGATCGATACGCCCGATATTTTATTGATGTTGGTCGACGAGGTAGTGGTATTCGACAACCTCCGAGGCACGCTCACGCTGATTGTCAACGCTGATACCGATCAGCCAAATAGCTACGAGCTTTCTGTTGCGAGATTGCAAACACTCGGGCAGCAACTAGCCTCACCCCTGCCGGAATTAGGTGCCGTGTCGGTGAGTGCCGTCGATACAGCATCGGTGGAAAACCAGGTGACCTTTGACACGGATCAAGCCACTTTTGAGGGTTGGGTAAACCGTGTCAAAGACTATATTTTGGACGGGGACGTCATGCAGGTTGTAGTGTCGCATCGGATGTCCCTGCCATTCGATGCTCCCCCCATCGACTTATATCGTGCCCTACGGTACTTGAATCCATCCCCGTACCTGTATTTTCTAGACCTTGATGACTTTCAGGTGGTCGGCTCATCGCCTGAGATTCTAGTGCGTGCTGAGCAGGGACAGGTCACGGTGCGGCCGATCGCGGGTACCATTCGACGAGGCACTACTGACGCTGAAGATCAGGCCCTAGCAGAAGTACTCCTGAACGATGCTAAAGAGCGGGCCGAGCATTTGATGTTGATCGACCTCGGGCGCAACGATGTCGGCAGGGTGGCGAAGCCGGGTTCTGTAGAATTGACCGATAAAATGGTGGTCGAGAAGTACTCGCACGTGATGCATATCGTCTCCAACGTGACCGGAGCTAGTCGCGATGATGTAGGCGCCATCGATGCCCTGCGAGCAACGCTCCCTGCGGGGACATTGAGTGGCGCTCCTAAGATCAGAGCCATGGAAATTATCGATGAATTAGAACCCTACAAGCGCGGTGTTTACGGCGGCGCGGTGGGTTACATCACCTGGTCAGGTGACATGGATACTGCGATCGCCATCAGGACGGCCGTAGTGAAGGACGGCACTTTGTTTGTGCAAGCTGGGGCAGGTGTGGTGGCTGATTCTCAACCTGCATCCGAGTGGGAAGAAACGCTGAATAAAGCCAGAGCGGTACTCAGGGCGGCAGCGATGGTCGGACATTCCTAGGGTTTAAGGGCTACGAATGGCAGTCGATGTATACATGATAGATAACTACGACTCCTTTACTTGGAATGTCGTACAGTATCTGTGGGAGTTGGATGCCGCGGTCGAAGTGGGTCGTAATGACGAGGTGAGCCTCGATGACATCGAAGCGTCCGGTAGCGACGTTTTGTGCATTTCTCCGGGTCCTTGTTCGCCAGATGAGGCGGGAATCTCAGTCCCGGCGATTCATCATTTAAAGGGTCGTTTGCCAATTTTTGGTATCTGCCTTGGCATGCAGAGTATTGGGGCAGCTTTTGGTGGGCGAATCGTCAGAGCGCCGTCGGTGATGCATGGCAAAACAAGTGAGATTTACCACGACGGTCGTGGGGTATTTGAGGGATTACCATCACCATTTACCGCGACTCGATATCACAGTTTGGTTATCGATCCCGACACTTGTCCCGACTGTCTCGACGTGTCGGCATGGACGATCGACGCCGAGGGTAATCGAGACGTTATCATGGGTGTCAGGCATCGAGAGCTGGCCATTGAAGGGGTGCAATTTCACCCCGAGTCGATTCTGACCGAGCACGGTCATGACATGTTGGCCAATTTCTTGAAGCAGGCTGGTTAAGGGGGCTTGTATGGATATCCAAACCGCTATCGCTAATGTGGCATCGGGTGAGTCGCTCACGGTAGACGCGATGAAAAGCGTCATGTTGGCCGTCATGCAAGGGGAAGCGACAGAGGCTCAAATTGGGGGGCTACTGGTCGGACTGCGGATGAAGGGCGAAACTATCGACGAAGTGGTGGGTGCAGCAACCGCTATGCGATCACTCGCGACTCCCGTCAATATTGACCGCAGCGGTTTGATCGACATGTGTGGCACCGGCGGAGATGGCACCAACCTGTTTAACGTATCCACGGCTGCTACCTTTGTTGTGGCAGCGGCGGGTGGTCGAATCGCCAAGCACGGCAACCGCTCGGTATCGAGCTCGTCTGGCTCCTCCGATGTGTTGGCTGCGCTCGGCGTGAATTTGGAAGTGACCCCGGAGCAGATTGCGCAGTGCATCGAGGAGGTCGGCGTCGGCTTTATGTTTGCTCCAGCCCATCACAGTGCCATGAAGCACGCCATCGGACCTCGCCGAGAACTCGCGATGCGAACTATCTTTAATATATTAGGTCCATTGACCAACCCTGCGGGTGCCAAGCGACAGGTACTGGGGGTATTCGATAAGTCGCTCTGTGAGCCCTTAGCATCAGCACTTCATGAATTGGGCAGCGAGCACGTTTTGGTGGTGCATGGTAACGATGGGCTCGATGAGTTGTCGGTGGCCTCAACCTCGCATGTGTGCGAGATGAAGGCCGGCGAGTTGACGAGCTACGAAGTAGACCCCACCGATTTTGGATTGCGCGTAGGCTCTCTATCAGGTTTGTGTGTTGATAATTCGGAGCAGTCAGCGGCCCTGATTCGCAGTGCTTTGGGCGGTGAAAATTCTGAAAATGCCGATGCCGCAAGAGCCATCATTGCAATGAATGCTGGCGCCGGTCTGTATGTCGGAGGTCGCGCTGACAGCTTGCAGGCAGGTGTTGTATTAGCCGCTGCTACCATCGAATCCGGTAACGCGCTCCATTGCCTTAATGCTTTTGCTGATAAAACACAGGAGCTAGCTGGATAATCCCATGACCTTAGATTCGACACCGACAGTGCTTCGGAAGATATGTGATCGGAAATGGCAGGAGATCGATGAGCGCAAGGCGACACAGCCCCTCGACGCGCTTAAGGTGATGGCGTGTTCGCAGTCGCCAGTCCGCGGGTTTAGCGCTGCGTTGCGCCGCTGTAAACAAAATGCCGAGGTCGGAGTGATCGCCGAGGTGAAAAAGGCGAGCCCCAGTAAAGGTGTTATCAGAGCGTCGTTTGACCCTGCAGCCATTGCCAAAAGCTACGAGTCGGGCGGTGCGACCTGTTTGTCGGTGCTGACAGACATCGATTTCTTCCAAGGAGCAGATCGATTCTTACAACTCGCTCGGGATGCCTGTGATCTCCCGGTTCTTCGCAAGGACTTTACGCTCGACGCCTATCAGATTTGGGAGGCTAGGGCTCTCGGCGCCGACGCGATTTTGCTGATCGTGGCCTGTCTCGATGATGATCAACTTACCGAGCTATCTGATCAGGCAGCCCTGGCAGGACTCGACGTGCTTGTTGAGGTTCACGATCTGCAGGAGCTTGAGCGAGCACTTGCGCTCGATCTAACGATGGTGGGTATCAACAATCGCAATCTCCATACGTTTGAGACCCGTTTGGAGACGACACTGGAGCTCCTAGACCGGATTCCCGACGACATCATGGTGGTAACCGAGAGCGGTTTTCATACCCCTGAGGACATGGCGAGGATGCTCTCGCGTTCGGTCAGCACATTTCTGATCGGGGAATCCTTCATGCGACAGCCGGAGCCGGGTGATGCACTGAAGGTAATGGTGAGCTCGGCACAAGCGCTGTAAGCATTTAGCTAATGTTAGACAGCGCCTCAGCTGATCGAGGTTCTCGCAGTAGCACAATGGTTTTGCCTGCAACCGCTATAAAGCCGTCACCTTCGAGCATTTTCAGTACCCGCCCGGCCATTTCTCTCGAACAGCCAACGATTTTGCCCAGCTCCTGGCGAGTGATACGAACCTGCATACCTTCGGGGTGTGTCATGGCTTCTGGCAGCGTCGTCAATTGGATCAGCGCCCGATGGATTCGGCCGTAGACGTCGATAAACGCGAGATCAGCGAGCTTGCGAGTGGTGTTTTTGAGTCGCTGCCCGACTTGCGTGGTCAATGCGTAGAGCACATCTGGAAACTGGTGTCGCAGCGCATGAAACTCTTCGTAACTGATGACGGCAAACTCACAGGCTGTTCGTGTGATCAGATTAGCCGTTCGAGTTTCTTCTCCGAACAGGCCCATCTCGCCGAAGAAGTCGCCGGGATTCAAATAGCTAACTACTATTTCCTGCTCAGGGTCATCTAGGTCGTCAACGATCACTGACACCGAGCCCTCTAAGATTAGGTAGAGGTGGTTACTCAGGTCGCCCTGACGAAACACTACCGAACGAGGCTTCATCTGCTCGCGATCGCAATGCTCTAAAAAAGCTTCAGCGTCAGGAATACGCTTGTTGACCAAGTAATTCATTCAATGATCTCAAGTGTGATCTATTTCGCACTTATCATGCCATAGACTTCCCACCCCGTTGCGTGAGAGCAAACGCGAACGTCAGTTTTTTAGAATATACATTGCGGTGAGCGAGTCAGGAGAATGTTATGCAGGGAAAGGTTAGTTGGGCTGGCGATGTGACATTTGAGGCCGAATCGGGTACCGGACACTCGATCATGATGGATGGGCCTGAAGAGGTTGGCGGGCAGAATCAAGGGGCAAGGCCAATGGAGTTGCTTCTGCTGGGTACTGGCGGATGCGCTTTATTTGATGTGGTGTCGATGTTGAAGAAGTCTCGGCAGTCCTTCAAAGCCGCGCGGGTAGAGCTGCAAGCAAAGCGGGTAGACGCGATTCCCGCTGTTTTTGAGTCGATTAATCTGCACTTTGTGATTAGTGGAGAGGGCGTTCGCGAGAGTCAGGTGGCCAGAGCGGTACAGCTATCCGCCGAAAAGTATTGCTCGGCTTCGATTATGCTTGCTACCGGCGGGGTGAAGGTCACTCATAGTTTCGAGATTCAGCTTTCATAGTTTCGAGATTCAGCTTTAGCAGCAAACACACCTGTCTTTTAGGTTGCCAGTACTTGGCGGGCTTGGATATCGGTGATCAGACTATTTAATCTCAAAGGCGCGTTCTACGTACTGACCCCGGGCCCTGCTCATTTTTCTCAAGCTCAAATGAACCTTGGGCTCTGTTCTTTTATTTTATCCTCCCGGCTTCGATAGATTCCGCGCCGACTCCACCCATCGCGCGGAGAGTAAAGGGAAGTACTTGTTCAGTCCCGTCTCTTTTTCCCGATCGTAATTACCGCTCCCTATATAAATTTTTCTGGCGAAACCCACCCACTGACCTATGGTTTAAAGGGCCGAGTTTATCTCTTTGGAACCGGCTCTATTTATTCAAAAAAATACAGTGGAGGAAGTGGGTATGAAGTATTTGATCAGCGTCATGATTCTTTTGGGCTTGGTTGCCTGTAGCTCCGATACCGAGGAAATGGCAGAGGCGCCGGTTGCTGACAAAGTAGAGACGCCAGCAATGGAGCAAGCGGAAATGCCAGTGATGGCAGAAGAGCCACCGATGACCGTCGCAATGGTCGAATTTGTTTGGCATAAAAAGGGTCCTAACTTCAGCGACGAATCGCTAATGGCACACACAGAAAAGTGGGCTGGGATTGTCGATGAAGCAGGCTGGGATTTACGCTCAGCATCGGTGATTACGCCGCGATTCGACAATCCAAATGCCGATTTCATGTGGGTGATGGCCTGGCCTTCGCTTGAGGCACGAAATACCGCATGGAGCGATTGGGCAGAGACTTACGAGGCCGACTGGCTAGCCAGCTCTGAGGGTGTTTTCACCTATAACTCCGAGACAGTTCCGACCTTCAAACCCAATCGGGGCCGCGTTTCAGCGATGCCCACGCCCGTTGGTGGCACTGGGGTTCGCGAGTACCTCTTTTGTTCCTACAATGAGGGGTACGGTGCAGACGACATGGCAGCATACCGTCTGGCATTCAATGCTTACGTCGATGGTGTTGCAACTGAAACCGGTCCTTCACGTTACTGGTGGGCTTACTTGAGTCCTATGTTTGATCCGCAGCCCGACAATCCCTTTGATTTTGTTTGGACCAATTCGTGGGGTGCGGACGCAGAGCGCGATGCAGGTCAAGCGGCATTCGTCGAGACTGACTTGGCAGCGGAAGCACAAACTATGCTGACTTGTTCCGATCCTTTTGTTTTCGATACGAGACGCATCTACGCAGGCGCATAGTCGTCGCAAGTAGATGTCTTAATTGGGTATCAGCCGAGCAGGGACGATCCATAGGGTCGTCTCTGCCATCTAAATCCAATAGGTAGTCTTGGTCATCAACTGACTAGCGCCAGCCATCAGGCGCTTCACAGGGGTGGGGAATTCGCTACCACCCTGATCAAGCGCGTGCTGTCCGTGATGCTCTTCTTCTTCAAGCATACGTTGCAGTATTAGCTGTGACTTTCTGTCGTCATTTGGCAGTTTTTTGAGGTGGTCTTTGAGGTGCGTTGCGACCCCCTCCTCGGTAGCGTGAACAAATCCTAAGCTCACGCGATCGCCAATCGCTCCTGTTATGGCGCCGATAGCATAGGAGGTTCCGAAAAACAGGGGATTTAGCTGGCTCGGTTCGCTGTCTAATTCTTCGAGGCGCTCGGCACACCAGTCGAGGTGGTCTTTTTCTTCCTGTGCTGCATTCAGCAGTGCTTGCTTGGTCTCTTTTGATGCGGCGACTAACGCCTGACCGCGATAGAGCGCTTGCGCACAGACTTCTCCCGTATGGTTGACGCGCATCAGGCCACCGGCGTGGCGCTTCTCGGAATCGGTGAGTTCGGGCTCAGGGTGATTAGCCGCAGGTGATGCTCGGTCACCGCTGAGTTTATCTGTTGACGCAGACACCTCACGAAGCGCTGTGTCCAACGTCGTAATCAATCGATCGAGTGGGGATAGTCTTCGTTCCATGACAGCGCTTACGTAGTTAGGGCTTACTGAGATTAGCGGGTTCGGGCGCGCCAGCCAATGTCGCGCCGATATTTTGCACCTGACCACGTAATGCCTACTGTCGCCTGGTAGGCGAGATCAGAGGCTTCATCGAGGTCATCGCCCATGGCGGTGACACAGATCACGCGACCGCCGGCTGAAGTGACTTTGCCATCGACTTCAGCCGTGCCTGCATGAAATACCTTGCAGTCGCTCAGGTCTGCATCGAGTCCCTCGATGACAAACCCTGTTGGGCTGGACGCCGGATAGTGCTCGGACGCCATGACAATTCCGATACACGATCTCGCATCCCAGCTGGTTGCCTGTTTGTCGAGCGATCCGTCTATGGCTGCTAGACACAAAGTGGCGAGATCAGATTTCAGGCGCATCATAATCGGCTGAGTCTCCGGATCGCCGAACCGGCAATTAAATTCGATGACTTTTGGTGCGCCCATTTTGTCGATCATCAAGCCTGCGTAGAGAAAACCGCGATAACGGTTATCGTCCGCTACCATACCTTTTACGGTGGGTTCGATGATCTCATCCATGACGCGCTGATGTATGTCATCCGTTACCACAGGCGCTGGTGAATAGGCGCCCATCCCTCCGGTATTGGGTCCCGAGTCCCCTTCGCCAACCCGCTTATGATCCTGTGACGTGGCCATGGCGATGACATCGGTGCCATCGACCATGACAATAAAGCTAGCTTCTTCTCCGTCGAGGAATTCTTCGATAACCACGCGGGAACCAGCATCACCGAAGCGATTATCAGCAAGCATATCTTGGATGGCATCGGTGGCTTCGACTTCGGTCATTGCGACAATGACGCCTTTACCTGCAGCGAGGCCGTCGGCTTTGACAACAATGGGCGCACCTTGTTCTTGGACGTAGCGACAGGCCTGGTCAGCATCGGTGAAGGTTTGGTAAGCCCCTGTCGGAATATTGTGTCGGGCGAGAAACTCCTTGGTGAAAGCCTTTGATCCCTCGAGTTGCGCCGCCGCAGCACTCGGCCCGAAACACTTGAGGCCTGCTGCTTCAAAGTAATCAACGATACCGTTCACCAATGGTGCCTCAGGACCGACGACAGTTAGCTCGCAAGGCGTTGTGCGGGCGAACTCGGCGAGCGCCTCGAAGTCATCAGGCTTGATGGCAACATTTTTGCAGCCTGCTTCGCGAGCAGTTCCCGCGTTGCCCGGCGCTACGTAGACCGTGTCTACCTGCTCGGACTGTGCAAGCTTCCAGGCGAGGGCATGCTCGCGGCCACCGTTACCAATCATAAGTACATTCATGGCAATCTCAGTGTCTGAAGTGGCGAATGCCGGTAAACACCATTGCCATATCAGCCTCATCAGCGGCGGCAATGATTTCGTCGTCCCTGATCGAGCCTCCGGGCTGAATCACAGCTTTGATGCCCCGCTCGGCAGCATTGTCGATGCCGTCTCTAAATGGGAAGAAGGCATCGGACGCCATGACGGCTCCCGCTACAGGCAACCCAGCGTGTTCTGCTTTGATGGCGGCGATTCGCGCTGAGTTAACTCGCGACATCTGGCCAGCACCCACGCCAACGGTCTGCTTGTCGGTCGCATAAATAATGGCATTCGATTTAACGAACTTGGCAACACGCCATGCAAACAAGAGGTCGGCGAGTTCTCGCTCAGTCGGTGCCCGTCTTGTAACAACTTTCAGATCGGACTCGGTGATCACGTGGTCATCACGATCCTGAATCAACAGACCGCCGTTGACCTTTTTTAAGTCCCAAGAGGGGCTTCGCTCGCCCCAGACTCCCGTCGACATCACTCGGACATTGGGTTTTTCTGTGGCCACGGCTAGTGCATCGGTCGCGATGGAGGGCGCCACAATGACCTCGACGAACTGAGCATCGATGATCGTCTTGAGGGTCGCAGGGTCAAGCTCTCGGTTGAAAGCGATAATGCCACCAAAGGCTGATTCTTTATCGGTTTCGAACGCCTTGGTGTAAGCCTCGAGTAGGGTTGGTGCTGTTGCCACGCCACAGGGGTTCGCGTGCTTAACAATCACGCAAGTCGGCTCATCGAACGACTTAACACATTCAATGGCAGCATCTGCATCAGCCACATTGTTGTAGCTCAGGGGTTTACCCTGATGCAGGGTGGCGGTGCCGATCCCTGCTTCGGGCCTGCTGATGTCGGTGTAGAACGCCGCCTGCTGGTGCGGATTTTCGCCATAGCGCATAACCGACGACCGTTGGAACTGGAAGTTGGCGGTCCTAGGGAATGCCTGCGGCTCGTCATCGACCCGCGTCCCTAGATAATTAGCGATCGCACCGTCGTAATGTGATGTGTGTTCAAAAGCCTTGGCTGCAAGATCAAAACGAAGGTCTTCGGAGGTGCCGCCATGTGCTTCAATATCGTTGACTACGCGACCAAAGTCCGAGTTATCCACCACGATTGTGACGTCCCGGTGGTTTTTAGCCGCGGCGCGCACCATGGTGGGCCCACCAATATCGATATTCTCAATCGCGTCAGAGAGCGTGCAATCTGGCTTGGCAACGGTAGCCTCAAATGGATAGAGATTAACCACAACCAGATCGATAGGTGTGATGTCGTGGCTATGCATCGCGTCTTCATCAGCACCGCGTCTACCTAGGATGCCGCCATGGACTTTGGGGTGAAGGGTTTTCACTCTGCCATCCATCATCTCAGGGAAGCCGGTGTAATCAGACACCTCGATGACGGGAACGCCCTCGGAAGCAAGTAGCCGGCACGTCCCGCCGGTGGAAAGAATGTCAATGCCTAGCCCTGAGAGGGCTTTGGCAAACTCTACAACTCCTGTCTTATCGGAGACACTAATCAGAGCCCGTCGAACGGGCGCGAACCGCGCTTCCATCATGGTCTTTTCCTTGCTGTGTCAAAGTAGGGCAATACTCACGCGAGCAGCCGTCAGAGCAAATTATATTGTCGCAACTTTTTGCGCAGCGTCCCGCGATTGAGACCTAGCATCGCTGCCGCTTTACTCTGATTATTGAGATTGTATTCCATCACCGCCTTGAGCACAGGCTCTTCAACCTGCTCGATGACCATCGCATATAGGTCAACACAGGTTTCGCCGTCGAGCGTTTCGAGAAATTCCGTGATGGCGGCCTCAGCGTGGGTTTTTAATGATGATGTGCTTCCTTTGCTCATGCCACCAGCCTACTGTCTGGTGACTGACTCGCCAAGCAATCCATCATTTTTAAATCTAAGCCGTTAAGGTAGCTCATTTGTTGCGTTACATCATCCAGACGATTGAATTCGGATTTGATGGGTTTTAGCGCTTCACCACCCTCGGCATCGAGAAACCAGCCGACGTGTTTTCTGACGATACGGCAGCCCATAAAGCTGCCATATAGCTGATATATCCCATCGGCATGCTCGCGCATTATTTCCAGTCTAGACTCAAACCCTGGCATTGCTTGACTTTTTTGCGCTAAGTTTTGTGCGATGTAACCTGGTAGCCAGAGTCGTCCTTGTGTAGCCCGGCCAATCATGACGCCTGCGGCATTGGTTTCTGCAAGCACTGTTTTCGCGCTTGCAAGATCGGTGATGTCACCATTGGCAATGACTGGGATACCGACCGCGTTGACGATCGCCTGGGTCGTTTTATGCTCTGCGTTGCCATTAAAGCGATCGGCGCGTGTTCTGCCATGTACAGTCAGCATCGATACACCGCAACGCTCGGCAATTTTCGCGATCTCCACACCGTTTCGTCTTGTCTGGTCCACACCTGTACGAATCTTAAGCGTCACCGGTACAGCACTCGCATTGACCACTGCACTCAAAATATCTTCGACGAGGCTAGGGTTGGAAAGCAGGGCGGAGCCGGCGGCTTTCCTGCACACCTTCTTAGCAGGGCAGCCCATATTGATATCGATGATTTCGGCGCCCAAGTCGACGTTGAGCTTGGCGGCTTCAGCGAGCTTAAGCGGATCGTTACCAACTAGTTGGATCGATCGAATGCCTGCGGATTGGTCGTGTTGTAGTCGTTGCGAAGTCTTGTTCGATTGATATAACGATAGGTCTGCTGCAACCATCTCGCCGACGGCGACACTTGCTCCCCATTTCACCGCTATTCGGCGCATCGCCACATCGCTGACACCCGCCATGGGAGCGAGGAAAACCGGCGATGTGAGGTTGTAGGATCCAAGTTGCATGCCTGCAATGCTCGTCGTTGATTGGACGCGACAGTGTAGAGATTCACGCCTTGATAATGAAGCCCAGCCGCGACTCGCTGTCGCTGATCGCACAGCGGTTATTTTGACTGCTAGCTATCGTGGAGCTAACTGCCGCTAACTTCGGTAAAAAAGCACAGATTTGTCGCGTATGCGCAAAATGAGTAGACAGTTCGTCGGTGGTAGGTGAGACTCGCTTGCTCTGATTGAATTGTATGCATGGATATGGCCCACACCTTAGTAATCCACGGACCGAATCTAAACCTCCTAGGAACACGGGAGCCGGAGGTCTATGGGTATGAAAATCTGGCTAGTATCAATGATCGACTGACTGCCAAGGCGGAGGTTGCGGGTAGCACCTTGAAAGCTGTGCAGAGCAATGCGGAGCATGAACTTATCGAGGTGGTCCACGGGGCGCCTGCCGAGGGTACAAGTGGCATTATTATTAACCCTGCCGCTTTGACTCATACCAGTGTTGCGCTTCGCGATGCTTTGGCTGGTGTTGCCTTGCCGTTTGTTGAGGTTCATCTGTCGAATGTCTATGCCCGCGAGCCATTTCGTCACCACAGTTATTTCTCCGATCTCGCGCTGGCTGTAATTACCGGCTTGGGCAGTGCTGGGTACGACCATGCCTTGGAATTTTTATTGAACCGAACTGACTGAAATCAGTATGTAAAGACGTAAAGAAAAAGGTGCGTTTATGGATATCCGAAAAGTAAAAAAATTAATCGAGTTACTAGAGGCGTCTAGCGTCGATGAAATTGAAATCAAAGAAGGCGAAGAATCGGTTCGAATTAGCAGGAATACAGGGGCGCCCATGATGGCGGCAGCACCGGCCATGATGCCCGCACCCGCGATGCCCCAAGCACCCGCACCAGCGGCAGCACCTGCGCCAGCGCTCGAACCTGCTCCTGCGTCGGGTGCAGAAAATGCGCTTCGCTCTCCGATGGTCGGTACGTTCTATCGATCACCAAGTCCCGATGCAGCGCCATTTGTTGAGGTCGGTCAGAGCGTTCGCGCGGGCGATGTGCTTTGTATCGTCGAAGCCATGAAGATGATGAATCAGATCGAGGCCGATCATGCTGGAACCGTGACAGCCATTCACGTCGACAACGGTGAGCCCGTTGAATTTGATCAGCCACTGATCACCATCGCGTAACGCGCTTCAGCAACTACATCGATTACAGGAACCTCGCAGATGTTGCAAAAGGTACTAATTGCCAACCGGGGCGAGATTGCGCTTCGAATTTTAAGGGCCTGCCGCGAGCTGGGGATTCCAACCGTGGCGGTGCACTCGAGTATCGACAGCGATCTCAAACATGTCAGATTGGCAGACGAAGCTGTTTGTATCGGTCCACCGGCCTCTAGCCAAAGCTATCTTCATGCGCCCGCTATTTTGAGCGCCGCGGAGGTTACCAACGCCGATGGAATCCACCCCGGTTACGGTTTTCTCGCTGAAAATGCCGAGTTTGCAGAGCAAGTCGAGCAATCAGGTTTCACCTTTATCGGGCCAAGGGCAGATACTATCCGCCTGATGGGCGATAAGGTGTCGGCGAAGTACCAGATGCGAAAGTCCGGTGTGCCAACGGTGCCGGGCTCGGATGGTGCATTGCCTGACGATCCTGACGAAATTATGAAAATCGCCCGAGATATCGGCTATCCGGTTATCGTCAAAGCAGCTGCTGGCGGTGGTGGGCGCGGTATGCGTGTGGTTCATAACGAGGAGGTCTTGCTCTCGTCGATTGAGGTGACTCAGTCAGAGGCTGCCGCCGCGTTCGGTTCTCCAGTGGTTTATATGGAGAAGGTTCTGCAGCGACCGCGACACGTGGAAATTCAGGTGCTGGCCGATGGGCAGGGCAATGCCGTGCATCTCGGCGATCGCGATTGTTCGTTACAGCGTCGGCACCAAAAGATTCTGGAAGAGGCGCCTGCACCCGGTATACCCGCTGAGATTCGAGCTGAAGTTGGTGAGGCCTGTGTCAAAGCCTGTATCGATATAGGTTATGCCGGCGCTGGCACGTTCGAGTTTTTGTATGAAGACGAGCAGTTTTTCTTTATCGAAATGAACACTCGAGTTCAGGTAGAGCACCCGGTGACAGAGATGATCACGGGAGTTGATATCGTCAAGGAGCAGTTGCTCATTGCGGGCGGACAGCCTTTATCGATCACTCAGGACGATATTAAATTTCAAGGTCATTCGATCGAGTGTCGAATCAACGCAGAGGACCCGCGCACGTTCATGCCGTCTCCGGGTTTGATTAAGACCTTTCATGCTCCTGGAGGCCACGGTGTTCGCGTCGACTCACACGCCTACAGTGGCTATCAAGTCCCACCTCACTATGACAGCCTAATCGGCAAGCTCATCACCCATGGCGAAACTCGTGATATCGCGCTCCGAAAAATGGGGCAGGCGCTCGATGAGTTGATCGTCGACGGTATTCGAACCAACACGGCCTTGCATCGTGAGCTCGTTGTTGATTCATCGTTTGTCGCGGGCGGAGTGAGTATTCACTATCTCGAAAGTAAGCTGGAACACGAACATTGAATCAAGACGCTTGGCAGGAGTGGTCGCTTAATACAGCGGCTTCTCTCGTCGAGTCGCTCGAAGAATGGCTGTTTGACCATGGCGCTTTGGCGGTCACGCTGGAAGATGATGCGGATCAACCCCTGCTTGAGCCCGGCCCGGGTGAGACCCCTATCTGGGATGCGGTAAAGGTCACAGCGCTGTTTGCGGCCAACGTTGATCTAGATCCAATCGCAGCCTCGGTGCCCCGAGCGTTACTCACTCCAGACACAGCTAGCGTGATTAAGGACGTAGCGGACAAGGACTGGGAGCGAGTCTGGATGGACGACTTTCGTCCAATGCGCCTCGGGGAGCGACTTTGGATATGTCCGAGTTGGACCGATGTACCAGACCCCAATGCGGTTAATGTGCTTTTAGACCCCGGCCTAGCCTTCGGTACAGGTACTCATGCGACGACAGCGATGTGCTTATCCGCACTCGACAATCTGGTTGTCGGTGGGGAGTCGGTGGCTGATTATGGTTGTGGCTCGGGCATTCTCGCGATTGCTGCTCTGAAACTGGGCGCAGCGACGGCGCTTGGCATCGATAATGATCCACAGGCTCTGGTAGCCAGCCGAGACAACGCCGAGCGAAACGCTATCCAAGATGAACAGCTACTATTGGGTCTTCCGGATTGTAGTGACGAGCATGCATGGTTCGCTAAGGCGGACGTTGTCGTTGCCAATATTCTCGCTGAGCCATTGATCGCATTATCCGATCGTCTCCTGGCCCTAATGGCACCGGGTGGCACTGTATTGATGACCGGCGTTCTGATCGAGCAAGCGCCTAAACTTATCGATCACTATGCCGGAGCGAACCTCACTCTGACGATACACGAGCAGCGTGATGATTGGGCGTTATTGAGGGGTGTGCATCAGCCCTGAGCCAGCAGCTCTTTTAAATCGATCAGTGCCGCATTCGCGCGCGACAAGTAACTGGCCATGACCAAGCTGTGATTAGCCCAAATGCCAAAGCCTGAACCATTTAGGATAATCGGGCTCCAGACAGTTTGCTGGGTTGCTTCGAGCTCTCGAATAATCTGTCTAAGACTGACGGTGGCGTTTTTCTTTTCGAGCACGTCGGCAAAATCGACTTCTGCCGCGCGCAAAAAGTGGATTAATGCATACGCGGCACCGCGACTTTCGTAATAAACATTGTCAACTTCGTGCCACGGTGTCTTGACGATAAATTCATCGCGCTCAAGCGTTGATTGGGTAGCAGCGGCATCACCAGCCAGATCGGTGTTAATTCGTCGCTGCCCGACACTCGCTGATAACCTCTGAGACAGGCTTCCCAACCGCTTTTCGGCCATACCCAGCCAGAAACTCAAGTTATCGGCGCGAGCGTAAAACTGAGCGCTATCTTCTCCGGTTTCAGGCAGTCGGTTTAAGTACGAGTTAATGTATCGGCGAGCGTCTTTATACTCGGATTCGGTCGCGGGTAATGCCCAGCTCGTGTACTGAAAGTTAATTCGGGGCTCTGCCAGTGTGAGATCTACATCTTCCTGAGACTGCGATTGTGATCGGCTCAATACTTCTCGCAACGCGCGGGCTAAATCGCGGCTCTGGATTAACACGCCGTATTCCCAGCTTGGCATGTTGTCCATAAAGGTGCCCGGTGGCGTGATGTCGTTACTCAAGTAGCCGCCGTTTTTTTCCAATAACAAGCGGGTGACCTCAAGCAATGCTGCCGTCGTAGTCGCGCCGGTGATGGGCTGGTCTGTCGTAGCGAGATAGCGGTCTCGGTTGTCGACCACATCAAAAGAATTAGGCGGTAGGCTCCAGTAATAACCAAGGGTCAAGGTCAGCAGAGAGTAGCCGCCGATAACGGCGATGATCGCTCGTCGACCACCCGGTGTCTGCAATGCTCGAAGCGTATCTCTCGATGGCATTAACGCGCTTACGCGTTTTTTCACCCAGTCAAAACGCTGCGTTGGGGCGGAACTCGCCGCTTCACCCGATGACTCTTCGGGTTGCGGTTCTTCCGGCTTTGGGTCGTCGGGACTAGTGATGGTGTCCACCATGCTTTGCCTGTCTACGAATCTGGGCGTCCGCACATACCGAATCGCCTGTCTCTAGCATAAAGCAGATATTGGCAGATTGCCCTATTTCTAGGGGGGTAGTGAGCTTCATTAGCATCAGGTGCAGGCCACCCGGCTCAAGTGTTACTTGTTGTCCCGGTGCGATTGATAGCGCTGCGACAGGTCGCATCATTGCTCGATCATTTCGCAACTGTGTTTCGTGAATGGATGCCCGATCAGCAATCGATGTCGACACTGATACCACACTTAAAGGATCGGTACCGTTGTTTCTCATGGCACCATAGGCGGCGGTCATAGTCATGTGGGGAGGTGCCGCGCGCACCCATAGCTCTTCAATTAAAAAGTCGTCTGACGCTGTGACCGTGGTCGGCAGCAACAGTAGCGAGACAAGTGACAGCAGACGCATCATGAATTTTTCTCTCTCGGACGAACGTGATGTGAGGTCAGCGACGCGCCATTTCAATAGCTTCGAGTACCATATCTTGGGTCAATAGCTGAGGCAGAATGATCGGTTCGCTCGATACTCCGCTTGGATACATGACATAAAGCGGAATGCCACTGCGGCCATGGGATTGCACGAATTCACCGATGGCGGGATCGTAATCGGTCCAGTCAGCAATCATGTAGGGGATGTCTGCTTCGGCGAAGGCGGTTTTCATTGACGGTGTAAATAGCACCGCTGCCTCGTTGGCGAGACAGGTAATACACCAGTCAGCAGTGACATCCACGAAGACTGGTTCACCGCGTGCTCGCAGATCTGACAATGCTGGAGCAGACCAGGCGACTTGACCGTCATCCAGAGCTTTGTCGCGCCCGGTATCGTTGCTGGGAATACCCAGGAAAATGGCAACGGCGAGCAAAACCGCAGTCAGTACTTTGTTGCGGAAACTGTCGCCGTAGAGATAAAGGGCGAGGGCAAGCACCACTAAGCCTGCGAGTGCAGACGCCATCGTGTTGATTCCAGATTGATTACCGGCAACCCACAACAGCCACACCGCGGTCAGGTAAAGAGGGAACGCTAGCACTTGCTTCGCAGTTTCCATCCATGCGCCGGGCCTGGGTAGCAACCGCGCCACTGTACCGCTGTAGCTCAGCAACACCATAGGCAGGGCCATACCCAGTCCTAGAAAAGCGAAGATAATCAGAGTGATGTGTAATGGCTGGGTCAGCGCATATCCCAAAGCACTGCCCATAAAGGGTGCCGTGCAAGGGCTTGCAACCACGACAGCCAAGACACCGGTAAAAAAGCTTCCCGCGGCGCCGTCTTTCTCGGTGAGCGACTGACCGATATTCATCCAACTACTCCCGAGCTGGATGACGCCATTGAGCGACAGACCCATGGCGGTAAACAAATAGGCGAGACCAATGACAAAGCCTGTCGACTGTAGCTGGAACCCCCAGCCAATCAGTTGCCCGGTTTGTTGTATGGCAATAAGCACAGCGGCGATTACAACAAAGCTTGTGACCACACCAGCGGCATAAATTAGGCTGTCACGCTGGTGAGCGCTGCGATCTCCTTGAGTAAAGCTCAGCGCCTTGAGTGATAGCACCGGAAAAACGCAGGGCATGATATTCAGAATCAGGCCACCGAGAAGGGCAAATAACAGCGCAGCCAGCACGCTCATGTCTGGAGCTTTGGACGAGCTATCGGTAACGGTGACGGGCGATAAACTTCCAGCCTTCACCTCACCGGATTCGAGGTGCCAGAGAAAAGTCTTGGTGCGTGGGGGATAGCAAAGCCCGGCATCGGCACAACCCTGGTAGGTAACAGCGAGCTCGACAAGCTCCACCGCTTTATCGGTCTCGAGATCAAGACCTAGATCGGCGAACTGATAATAGACTTCGACATCACCAAAGAATTCATCGGTTTTTGCGAGTCCGTCAGGTATCGTAAGTTCTGCCTCTAGCGGCTCCTCTTGATCGCGGGCTTTCACCTTAAATGCATGTCGATACAGGTAATAATCGGGCGCAATAATCCAGCCTAACGTCGCCTGACCATCATTCCCACTCACCACATCGAGCTGGTATGCCTCATCGACCGGGAGGAATTCGGATTGTTGCTGTGTGTAGGATGCAAGACTGCTCTGAGCCTGCGTCCAAGATGACAGCAACAAGCCTACCAAGACGGCGATATAGCCGACCAAGGGACGATACGTAGTGAGAAAATGGCTCATTAATCGATTACTGGTAGCGAAGGCGGGTGCCGAGGTCGAGTGACAGTCGGATTTCGTCAGCACTCAGCTCGTCAGGGAAAAATACCCCGGATACTTTTGCATCGAGCAGGCTCGCGCCTCTCAAGTCGGTCTCTCGGAAGTCGATTCCCGACAGGTCACAGTTCCGGAAATAGGCATTGGAAAAATCGAGTCCTCTGGCGTTGAGCTTCCTGAGGTCTCGACCGCGATAATCTCCGCCACTCAGCGATGAGCAGTCCATTGCATCCCGATTGGTATTAAAGCTATCGACATCCTCGTGGCGAAGCATCAAGTACAGAGGATCGTCTTTAATCTCTGGTTTGACTTCTCGGTCGCTCATGCTATCTCCTGATGTGTCCTGATAACCCCACCAACTTGCCTTTTGCCTGCACAACGGCGTCGGCTCGCAACCTATGCAGGCAACAGATCATACCTGTGGGTCACGCCCCGCGATGTGTACGGTAGTGTAAGGCCTTTGGTCTCACCTGCGATAGCAGAGCCCTGGCATTTTCAATGAAGTTTAGTTGACAAAAAAAGCGTCGCGTAGCTCGATCGTTTGCGCTTGTGTCAGTCGTGGGCCGTGTTCGCAGACAACAGCAGCTGACGCTTCGGATGCGAAAGCACAGGCTGTCAAACTGCTCTCGCCACGCCACCGCGAGTAAAAGTAGGCACCGGCAAACATATCGCCGGCGCCATTGGTGTTAATGGCGTCGACTGCTTTTGCGTTTAAGCGGTGCATTTTATCGCCATCGAATACCAGACAGCCCTCGGCGCCCAGTGTGATGACAAATTCGCTGGCAATGGCGCGCATCGCCTCAGCGGCTGCGTCTAAATTGTCGGTTCCGGCCCATTCGAGAGCCTCGATCTCATTACAGAATATAAAATCCACACCATCGCTTATAATCGCATCGAGGTTGTCTCTGAAATAGGTCACCATGCCTGGGTCTGAAAAGCTGACAGCGACTTTCGTGCCATTGGCTTGCGCAACCCGCTTGGTCTCCAGTGCTGCCTCTTGGCCCGTCGGTGACGTGACCAAATAACCTTCGATGTAAACCCACACGGAGTTTGCGATAGCGGCTTTATTCACCTCGGTGATTGAAAGTTGCTCTGAGATACCCAGAAAAGTGTTCATGCTGCGTTCCGCATCGGGGGAAACCAGCACGATGCACTTACCTGTGGTCCCGTCGCGTCGTCCGTTGGCGAAGCCGTGGGCGACGCCGCATTGTTCGAGATCACGAACATAGATGTCACCGTCGGCATCATTCGCGACGAGACAACTCATGTACGAAGGGGCTCCGAACTGCGAAGCTGCGATCATACTGTTCCCCGCACTGCCGCCACAGGCGTGAGTGGCTGTGGCTAGCTGCTCGCTAAGATATGTCTTGATTTCGGTTTGCCGGCCCTCGTCGACCAAGGTCATCATGCCTTTGTCGACTCCGAGATGTTTAAGATCGGCGTCGGTGACAGCGATTTCGGTATCGACCAAAGCCGCACCGATGGCGTAAACAAAATAGTCAGACATGGGATTTTCCTGTTGGCGTTAAGCTTGTGATTAAGAGGTAGGCTGCGAAGCGCGAATCATAACCGCTTTGACGGTCTTGTGCGGATGAAGTTGGATAACCCAGGGGTACAGGGTGATAGAAAATTTTGCGTCGATTGTTAATTGTCTGAAGGCCGCCACCAGTCCCAAGCTCTCGTCTATTGATAATGCGAAACGGGCGGCGGTGGCGATCGCACTCAGAGACGGTGCACAGGGCTGTGAATTACTTATGATTCAACGAGCCGTCAGAGAGGGCGACCCCTGGTCAGGCCACATGGGGTTTCCCGGTGGACGCCGTGAGCCTGGCGATAGCTCTAACCTCGACTGTGCCTTGCGCGAGACGCGCGAAGAAATTGGCGCGGATTACCAAGCGTATGGAGAGTTGCTCTGTCAATTGTCCGACGTCAACACGGGCTGGCGCGCTGACCGACCAGAGATGCTAGTGGCTCCTTTCGTGTTTTCGTTGAGCAAGCAACCAGTATTCAGCCTCAATCACGAGGTGGATAGTGTCTTATGGGTGCCGATTAGTTTTTTGCTGGATTCGTCAAACCGTAGTTTGCATCAATGGCAGTGGCGAGATCGATCGTTGGAGACCGATTGTTATCACTATGAGGGACGCTTGATTTGGGGCCTGTCGCTCATGATGATCGATGAACTACTCGAGATTATCCGGATTTGAGTCATCGAGTGGCTCTGTCGGAGGAAGCAGACCGCCCCGACGCATAAAGCCGCGAGACGCCCGTTTCAGTGCTTCGAGCTCAGGATCAATCTCGCTCGCGCGAATCAGTGAATTCACACTAGCCTCTCCCGCGACAAAGCTTTCGATATGGTTCACCAGCACGGGGTTCATCTTCGGTGCATCGGCAAACCGTGGCATCCCTGGGATGAGGTTGCCCGTGGCTCGCTGGCCACGCACTGCTAGCCAATAACCACCGCAGCTGGACAGCGAATAGTCGTCAACCCTTCCGTAGCTGATATTTGGAGTGGAGGGGTTAAACCCGCCCTCGGGGATTGCTTCGATTTTGTCGAGCGCAAGGACCCAGCGACTACCCTCTGGGAACTTGTCGATATCGGGACGGCAATAATCGCCCGCTTTCATCCATACCCTGAGGTTTTCGTGCCATTCAGCCCCTTGGTACGTGTCTTCGATGGAGATATCTGCAGCATTGCCGCGGTGGCGTTCGATGCTGGCGAGCACGATGATATCGGTGTCCTTCGCCACTTCGCTAAAGCTGCCCTGCCATAAACACTCGCAGGCGTGAGCGGTGGGCGTCGTCAAACCGGCTAACAATGTGGATAGGGCGATATTGCTCGCTAGGTATCGCCGCGACAATCTCGCGATAGTTCCTTCTGTCAAAAAACCAATCGGCACTAGGCTTTTGCAAGTATTTTGGCGGCGTCGACGGCGTAATAGGTCAGGATGCCGTCAGCCCCTGCTCGTTTAAAGGCGAGCAAGCTCTCTAGGATGACCGCATCTCGGGACAGCCAACCGTTGGCAAACGCGGCTTCGTGCATGGCGTACTCACCACTGACTTGATAGGCGAAGGTCGGCACCTGCAGCTCGGTCTTCACCCGTCTTACGATGTCCAGATAGGGCATACCTGGTTTTACCATCACCATATCGGCGCCCTCGGCTAGATCGAGAGCGCATTCATGGATGGCCTCATCTGAGTTAGCAGAATCCATTTGATAGGTCTTTTTGTCGCCACCCTTTAGATTTGAGGCGGAGCCTACCGCGTCACGGAAAGGCCCGTAGTAGACGCTCGCATATTTTGCCGCATACGACAGGATCAATGTATTGACGTGCCCCGCCGCTTCGAGCGTTTCGCGGATCGCACCGATTCGCCCATCCATCATATCTGACGGTGCGACCATGTCGGCCCCGGCATTGGCATGGCTGACTGCTTGCTTGACCAGCGTGGCTGTTGTGATGTCATTTAACACGTAGCCGTTGTCGTCGATGATGCCGTCTTGACCATGAGTGGTGTACGGATCGAGCGCTACGTCAGTCATCACCCCTAAATCGGGCAGCGCAGCTTTGATAGCGCCGACCGCTCGCTGCACCAGGCCATCCTGGGCGTAAGCTGAAGCCGCATCTAGCGATTTGTGCTCTGCCTCGATAACAGGAAACAAGGCGATAGCTGAAATTCCAAGGTTGCAAGCTTCACGTGCTCGCTCGATCAGCAAGTCGATACTGAGTCGCTCTACTCCGGGCATCGAGGGAACTGCTTCGCGCTGGTTCGTGCCGTCGAGTGCAAACATCGGGTAGATGAAGTCACTGGCAGAGAGCGAATTTTCGCTGCACAGATCACGCGCAAACTGAGTGGCCCTGATACGTCTCATTCGCGTGTGAGGAAATGGACCTCTGGTTGAACTCATAATCAGCCTCCTCTCGATCTACAGCGACGCGAACGCTCGGTCCGCGGCGACTATCGTTGCGTTGATATCTTCTTCGGTATGAGCCGATGACATGAAGCCAGCTTCGAAGGATGCGGGTGCTAAATAAACACCCTCGTCCAGCATTGCGTGGAAGAATCGGTTGAACTGCTCAACGTTGGCACTGATCACCTGAGGGTATTGAGTCACTTTCTCATCTTCGGTGAAAAAGAAGCCGAACATACTTCCCAAATGATTGGTGGTAAACGGTATGCCAGCCTTGTTCGCTGATGCCTGCATACCCTCACAGAGTTGTGTGGTGCGAGCAAACAAACCCTCGTAGAAACCGGGTTCGGAGATAATATCAAGCGTCGCAAGCCCTGAGGCCATGGCTACCGGATTCCCCGACAAGGTACCTGCTTGATAAACCGGGCCCAGCGGTGAAATGTGATTCATGATGTCAGCTCGGCCGCCAAAGGCACCGACGGGCATGCCGCCGCCAATCACTTTGCCGAGGCAAGTGAGATCGGGCTCAATGTTTAAAAAGCCCTGAGCACAGTGGGTGCCGAAGCGAAAGCCAGTCATCACCTCATCGAAGATCAATACGCTGCCGTGCTGAGTGCAAAGCTCGCGCATGCCTTCTAGATAGCTGGGCTCAGGCAAAATACAGTTCATATTGCCGGTAACGGGCTCAGTAATGACGCAGGCAATTTGATCGCCCAGCTCCGCAAATGCCTGCTCAAGCGCTCCGAGATCGTTGAAGGGCAGGGTGATCGTGTGTTGTGCGAGCACCTCAGGGACCCCTGGTGAGCTCGGCACACCAAAGGTCAGCGCGCCAGACCCTGCTTTTATGAGCAGAGAGTCTGAGTGTCCGTGGTAGCAGCCCTCAAATTTAATGATCTTGTCGCGTCCAGTCGCACCGCGGGCCAGCCGAATCGCACTCATCGTGGCTTCGGTGCCCGAGCTGGTCATTCTCACTTGCTCGAGTGATGGCACGAGTGAACAAAGGCGTTCAGCAAGTTCGATCTCGATTTCCGTCGGGCAGCCAAAGCTGAGACCGTGTTGTGCGGTATCTATCACAGCCGCTCGGACTTTGGGATGGTTGTGACCCATGATCATGGGTCCCCAGGACAAGACATAGTCGATATAGCGTTTCTGATCTACATCAAAGATGTAGGCGCCCTCGGCCCGCTCCATAAAGCGCGGTGTGCCACCGACTGCCTTGAAGGCACGCACCGGAGAGTTGACACCACCCGGTATCGGGCCCTGCGCTCGCTCAAATAGCTGTTCTGATTTGGTCATTGACCTTATTCCCCCGGACGTTGAGTCATTTAGTTATCGTCATTTTATCGCAGTGTGGTTCGCGTTTAGGTGGGTCGGATGTAAACCAAGAGCACGATAGCGAACAGAAATAGAACGGGCACTTCATTGAAGAACCGATAAAAAACATGAGTTTTTGAGTCGTCTCCGCTGTTGATACGAGTCACGTAGATGCCGCATTGGATATGATAAGCGAGTAGACACAGGACGCCGGCTAGTTTTAGTTGCATCCAGGTAGTCTCTAAATAGCCTGTCAATGCATAGCTCAATCGCCAGATGCCAAGCACCAGTGCTAGCACCATCAGTGGAGTCACGAATTTGAATAATTTGCGCGCCATTGTGGCGAGCGTTCGTTTAGTCGCCGGGTCATCGGCTTGAGCGTAGTAGACAAAAATACGCGGTAGGTAGAACAGCCCGGCGAACCAGGTGACTACGAATATGACATGAAGTCCTTGTATCCAAAGCATTTGACGCTCCGCGCTGGCTTCGTCGGCAACAGCTTGTAAACTAGCGGCACAATATCAGATCTCGGAACTAATTTGATGAATGTTGGCATCGTAGGGGC
>MDTB01099350.1_pt1 | contig 35297 bp, 29 predicted proteins | sample 811161 | NCBI WGS metagenome assembly MDTB01 (sample SAMN05326650, study PRJNA326480) | marine metagenome | isolation source: seawater | place: Mediterranean Sea | collected 2009 | reverse complement strand
TTTGTTGGTCTAGGTTTTTTTCGGGGAGTAGCGCAGTCTGGTAGCGCATCTGGTTTGGGACCAGAGGGTCGCAGGTTCGAATCCTGTCTCCCCGACCAATTATTTGGTCAAAACCCGCATTCTCAGATACCATTCTCAAATTCTTTTGAGCTGGCAAAGTCTCTGAAATAGACGAATTCTGTCTACCCACTTATTTGTTTACTGACTCAAGCTACACAGGTATGCTTTTCTCAGGCTAGGGCCTATTGCTAAGATGCAATGAATATGAAGATTTCAGGTGGATTTAAGTGTAGCGACTGCTTTTAGGGTAATTTTTTTTTAAAAAAGGGAATAATTTAGCTGAAAATTTCTCTTAGTCTATAAAAAGACATTTTTATGAATATTTATATAGCTAACTTCGGTTGCCTATGTGATTTTTTCTGTAATTTAAAAAAATCTATAGGTGCAATTTTTCTCACGATCCTCTCCCGCAGAGCCCAATTACTCCACTTTATCAAAACTAGTTGTTTGTTTCTACTTGCAATTGCCTTGAATCCAATTGCTGGGTTCGCCGCTGTAAGTACCAATGGGACGCACACAGTCAGTGGTTCGATTCAAATTGAGGGCGGAACGCACTTGTCAGGTGTGGAAATGGGTATTTCTAACGCTAATCTCGATGTAGTCACGGATACTTCGGGTACTTACTCGGCAAACCTTTCTGATGGGCTGCCCTATATGCTCACTCCCTATAAAGCGGGTTATGTTTTTTCTCCTCAATACCATTACATCGAAAACCTGTCTTCTCCGGAAACGGTAAATTTCACGGCGACAGCCTTACCGCAAACAACTGCTGAGCCCAAGCGTATTTTTTATTATCCTAATTGGGCCATCTATTCGAGAGATTTTCATGTACATGAAATACCAGCCGATTACATAACGCATATTAATTACGCCTTTCTCATGCCATTCGTTACTGAGGGCACTTTGGCCGTGGGTGATCCAGTCCCTATTCGTGAAAATAGAAATGGAGAGGTGATCACTGTCAGATACACTCAAAACCATTCAGTTGGGTTGGTTATCATTGATCCATATGCCGATTTTCAAAAGTATGATGTTGATGGATATTTAGGTAGTGCTGGCATGTATCCCAATAGCCTTCAAGATTGGATTGATGCTCCAACTAAGACTCGAGGCGTCTTAGGGCAATTAATCCAACTCAAGAAAGCTCAGACAACAAAAGGAAAAGAATTAAATTTAGTCGCCTCAGTTGGTGGGTGGACGCTTGGTCAACACTTTCCTGCCATTGCGTCGAACTCAAATTTTAGAACCGCCTTTGGTCTAGCCTGTTTAGACTTTTTAGAAGTGACTGGATTTGATGGGATTGATATTGATTGGGAGTTTCCTGTCTACGGAGGAACCGATGGTACAGAAACGATTGACGGAAACTTGATTCCAGCACAGCCACACATTGAAGATGAACCGATTCATTTTCTCGATCTGATGAAGTCAATTCGTGACGCAATCGGTGATAATTACGAATTGAGCATAGCCTGTGCCCAAAACCCAACACGAATTCTTGAGCAATATGTGTGGCCGGGTCAAATGGACGCCTTTAAGCGAACAGATAATATTTTAGATTATCTCGATTATGTAAATACTATGACCTATGATTACGGGGGTTATTGGAGTACCCATACCACACACAACGCGCCGCTTTATCCGAACGCTGCCGATCCCGATGCCTCAGGGAGCGTTTCTGAATTGATCGACATCCTCTTAGCCAGTGATGGAGGAAATGTTCCTGCTGAGCGAATGGTGATGGGACTTGGTTATTACGGGCGTGCATGGAAAGATATTACACCCGGACCAAATGGAGACGGTTTGTTTCAAGTTAACCCACAGAGCGGTCGCCTAGAAGGTTCTTGGGATGTGAATGTGTTGCCCTCAGAAGCGGCTACAGTTTATGACTTTGCTGACTTAAAATTTGGGAAAGCGCTCAACCTACATTATTATATAAATAAGCCTGATTCTGGCTTCGTTGAATATTGGGATACAGTTGGTAAAGTACCTTATTTATATAATCCAAATCAAGAGGGCGGTACTTTTATTTCTTATGAGGACCAAAATTCTTTAATTGAAAAAATCCGTTTTGCTAAATCTAGGAATCTAGCAGGGTGCATGATTTGGGAGATAACTCAAGATAGCAAAAGTGCCTACCTCACCGAGCGCGTTGATACATTTTTGCGATCGCCCAGTCCAGTTGGAATAATTTCTGGAAGTCTCATATTGCCCGAAGGGTTGGACAGCTCAGGTGTGACATTAACTTTGAGTTCCCCTCCAGCGAGCGATCAGGTATTTACTACAGGTAGCGATGGATCATTTGAGTTTAGTGGCTTGAGTATCGGCGATGACTACACGCTTAGTGTGGCGAAAAATGGCTTATTCTTTTCTGAAAATGAATTCATTTTCGAGTCCTTTTCTTCTAATCAGAATTTGATTATCTATGCTTCAAACAATAGTTATAGTATCTCTGGTAGAACAACTTCACAGAATGGGGATATTCTCGCTGGAGTTGCTTTGAGCTTATCTGTTAATGGAAGGGAAATCCAGCGAGTGCACTCATCTGAAGATGGAATGTATAGTTTTGATTCAGTAGTCGGTGATTTGGATTATAGTATAGAGGCCTCTAAGCTCAATTATATTACTCAGACACATACACTTGCCGATTTAACAAGCGACCAATCAGGGATTAATTTTAATTTAAGCTATAATAACCCCAACTACGCACTATCTGGTTATGTTACAAAAGATGGGGCGGTTTTAGCCGACACCTCAATTACCATACAGGATTTGAATGATCAATCGAGCTTCTCTGTATTGACTGATTCGGAGGGCTATTATTCAGTCGCTCTACCCAAAGAGAGTGATTATCAGATAACTCCGAGTCGTGACCATTATACCTTCTCCCCCTCGTCAGTTAAGATATATGATTTTAATTCAGATTTTCTCATGGGGAACTTTGTCGGCTTCACTTCCAGAGTTAGTCTTTCCGGTCAGGTTGTTTTCGAGGGCGAGGGTTTGAACTCGGGTACGGTTACCTTGACCTATGGAGACCAGCAAATTCAAACCGAGCTGGATACACAGGGTAATTTTGCCTTTGATGAATTAGCACCAGATCAGGATTACGAATTGTCCTTTGATAGTCAGTACTTTACTCTAGACCCTGTCAGTATAACGAATCTATCTCATAATTATGATATGGGTTCACTTTCTGCCAGTCATGACGGAACCAGTTACAATATTTTTGGTATCGTCTCCGATGAGTCCAGTGCGGCAATGCAAGGGGTTACGGTTTCAGTTTCTGGAGATCAGAGCTTAAGCGTTGAGACAAACAATCAGGGTTTATTCACTCTAATTAATTTACGGGCAGGAAGACCTTACACCCTTAAATTTGAAAAAAGCGGTTTTACATTTGGCGCACCTATCACCTTTGATCCCTTAGGAAAGGATCAAGTCTTGAGTATTACGGGTAAACCAATAAGTTTCACTGCTTTGCCAGAAAAAGTTATCGTCGGTTACTGGCATAATTGGGACAGTAGCGGTGCACCCTTCATGAAACTCAGTGCCGTTGAGGCAACTAATTACAATGTCGTTAATGTATCTTTTATTGAAACATGGAAGATTGGCAATCTGGGTGCCCCTTCAGAAATGACCGAGGAGGAGGAGGGGGCTCATCCAAAGTTTATTCTCAATACACAGGGAGGATCCTACACGGAGGAAGCATTTAAAGCGGATATACAATCCCTTAAAAATGCGGGTATTCCCGTTCTTGTATCGATAGGAGGACAAAATGGACATGTTGAATTAAATACGCCCGAGGAAAAAACTATTTATGTGAACGGAATTATTCGTATTATAGAGGAATACGGCTTTGATGGGATTGATATCGATTATGAAGGTGGCTCGATGACTATTTTTAATGGTCCAGCCAACAGTTTGGACTACTCGGCAATTACTGATCCAGAATTAAAGTATGGCATTGATGCAATTCGAGAGATTCACGATTATTTTGGTGAAGATTTTATTATCACCACTGCACCTGAATTGTACTATGTTCAAGAAGGTCGTTCTGCTTACCCAGGTGCCAGTCAGTTTATTCCATTTCTTCATAACATACGTGATATTTTAGACTATATTCATGTTCAGTACTATAACTTTGGCTCAAAGCTTTGGAGTGCCTTGGATGGAGCGGTCTATTCGGTGGGTGATCCCGATATCATCGTAGCAATGACAGATATGCTGATTACTGGATTCCCCCTAGCCGGTGGAACGGTACAATTTGAAGGGCTTCGTGCGGATCAAGTCGCAATTGGATTACCCGCAGCACCCGAGGCAGCCGGTGGAGTGACCCCCACTAATCCGAACGGTTATTATTATCCGACAAGTGATGTCATTCATGCCTTGGATTATTTGATTAAAGGGACAAAGGATGAGAGCTTGGATTACACATTGCGCTCGGGAGCACATCCACAACTCCGAGGTATAATGACATGGAGTATAAATTGGGATGCAACTACGAATGGAGGCACCGAATCCTATGAATTCGCTAATACTTATCACAACTATTTTAGTACGCTCAATCCAGAAACGACTACAGGAACGCCCTACAGTTGGCTGGATGATCACGGTCTCGTCTCTGGCGGAGATTATGAAGCAGCGGCACTACGCGATTCGGATGGAGACGGCTATGTTAATCACGAAGAGTATGTCTTAGGGACTATACCCACGGATCAAAATTCTTCATTCTCGGTTCAAGTTTCGGCACCCGACTCGGGCAATCAAGATGGGTTTACCGTTCATTGGAATCCCATCAGCGGTCGAGATTATGAACTCTTATGGACGAATGATTTACTATACGATTTTGAAAGTATTGATGTTTTTCAGCACCCAGTTTCCAGTTATACAGATCAAAGCCATCTGGAAGAGGTAAATAATTATTATCGCCTCGATGTTCAATTGAGCGAATAAGCCTAATATCCAGAAAGGATTTTTTCTATCTGAAGTTGCCTTTGAATCTTGTATTGAGAATCTTGTATTGAGAATGGCTTATTGAGTATCGATGGCTATTGCTTCGAGCATGGGGGCTGTCAATGGTAGCATGGCTGCATGAATTTTCGGGTTGGCAACAACTACCCCGTGACTTTCAAATAATTCGATTGCTTTGCCCTTGAAGTCGGTAATTTTAGCTCCTGCTTCACGGGCAATGAGTAGGCCTGCCGCCATGTCCCAAGGCTTTAACTGCATTTCGTAATAGCCAATTAAGGTGCCGTCTGCAACAAGGCAAAAGTCAATGGAGGCTGCCCCAAATCTTCGAACACCCCCAGCTACTTTGAGGAAATTTGCCAAGGCTCTCGAAAGTGGCTCAGCACGCTGTGCTCGATCATAAGGGAAGCCAGTGACAATAACTCCTTTAGAGAGTTGATCTTTTGTGCTGACTGTGATCGGGATTCCATTGCGAGTTGCCCCGTTGCCATAGAGGGCTCGGTAGCGCAAATTTAAGGCGGGTGCGGAAACAATACCACCCACAACAGTTTGTCCGGAAATAATTCCCACAGAGATGCCCCAGTGGTGCAATCCATTGGCATAATTGACAGTGCCATCAATGGGATCAATTACCCAGGTATAGTCATTACCTTGGTCGACCTTTCGATCAGTACCTTCTTCGGAAAGGATAGCATCTTTTGGAAAGCGTTTTGCAATTGCCGTAGTCAGTGTTTTTTCTGAATGTAAATCGGCTTCAGTGACTAAATCAAAGTGGTTGCTTTTCGTCTGATGGGTCGTGTTTTGGGTCTGTTGAGTCTGAAGGGCAATGATTTCTTTTTCTAAATTGGGGAGTAGGCTTTCGATTAGAGCTAATCGCTGTTGAATTGCTTCTAACTGAGCACTTGAGAGATTTCTATAGGCTTCAGGCATTAGAACAAGAGAAGATTTTGAGGAAGATTAGCTGATGGCAAAGAGCCAATTTTAATACGCTGTTATTTACTCAGTCTCAAGTTGTCGGAAAATGACTGCGGCGACGATTGCGGCAAAAATTTGAACTAATGTATACGCAATGAGCAATTTAAGATCGATGACATGGTGCATAAAGAGTCCAATATTCACAGCGGGATTAAATGATGCACCTGAGATAGAGCCGACGGAGAAGGCTCCTGTAGCTACGGTAAAACCAATGGCAATACCATAAAATCCGTTGTTCGCAGTTCCACGAGCTAAAGCTACATTAAGAATCACCCATATTAAGGCAAAAGTGAACGCAAACTCGGAAAGTAGGGCGGGTAACAGAGCGAAGTTTTCAGAATGATGAAAGCTCAGTTGCTCGGCTTGAATCATCGATAAGCTATCCCCTTGGATTTGCTGAGCAAGTAGAGCCGCCAGCAGTGCTCCCAAGAAAGCAACCAGTATGTAAGGAAGGACTTCTTTAGCCGCTTGGTTTTTGCTCACAAAAAAAGCTAGCGTCACCGCCGGATTGAAATGGGCAGCTGAGCGATGTCCGGAAGCAAAGATCAATCCAGTGAGTCCAATGCCGATGGCTAAGGGTGCGAGGCTGCCAGCGTTTCCCGCAACTGCAGATAAGCTAATAATTAAAAAAAGAAAAAAAGTTCCGATAAATTCAGTTAGTAGTTTTTCTTTCATAGATTGTATTTATTGAATTTAGTAGGGAGAGCGGTTTTGCGTTTAAAGTTCTATAGAAGCATCGCGATAGCCATTTGCATAAGCTTCAAAAACGAGTTTTATTTGATTTCGAATGCGTCTAAAAGCTTCGATTTCAGATTCTCCTTCGCGAACTGCATGGGGCGGATCTTCAAATGACCAATGGTAGGTCCTTGGGCTGTTGGGAAATACAGGGCAGGCTTCTTGGGCGTTATCGCAAACCGTAATCACGGTATTGATGCCTGCGTTTAGGTAGCGGTCGAGGTGGTCTGAACTGTGATCAGCGATATCGATGTTAATTTCAGCGAGAACTTCAATCGCCAATGGGTGAACGGTCCCTTTGGGCTTGGAGCCAGCAGAATAGACTTCAAATAAATCGCCAGCAGCAGCTCTTAAAATCCCTTCTGCCATGTGAGAGCGACAGGAATTTCCCGTACACAGAATGAGTATTTTTGGTTTCATTGATTTTTTTTAAATTAGAAATTTATGGTAGAGATAAGCGAGCGATAAAATGGTAAAAAAAGCAATGCCTAAATAGCTTGTGCACTGAATCCAAATGGCGGGTTGGTGTGCTTTGGGCACAGTCTCCCCCGTCATTACTTTTAAGTTCATCCAAGCAAGTATGGGCGAGGTTAAAAAAGCAACAATGGCGGCGAAGCTGAGAAGGGCCATTAAATTTTTGACGAAAAAAATAAGTAGAGTGGATGCGGATAAGGTGAAGAGTCCTAGCATGAATAGATAGCGTCTCTCGCCTTGAGTCTTCTGCTGGATCACTTTGGATTGTAAGATGCTTATGCAAGTTGCGGTAGAGCGAGGGTAGCCATCAAGGCAGGTCAAAGTGGTGCTTAGCATGGTAGTGAAGGCAGCAATAATAATAATGGGTTGAGCCCAATCGCCGATCGATTCAGTATACAGATCAATCAATTGAATGGAGAATTGAATCCCGCTGTTTGCTAATTCCGCTCCCGTGCCATAGAGGGTAAGGGCTCCAAGGGCGAGAAAAAGACAGGCCAAGAGAGTGGTCATACCGTAGCCAATCGAAAAATCAATCGCCACTTCTTTTGGACTGGCTTTGTGTCCCGTTTGTTCTTGTCGACTCTGCATCCATAAAGAGGACCAAGTCGATAAATCAATGGGAGCGGGCATCCAACCGAGTAAGCTGATAATGAAAGCTAAAGAAGTGAGCGTGAAGGGATTGGGCTTCGCTTCGATCGCTGACTGTGACTGCACTTGAGCACTCTCTGGATAGGTATTCACAAAGGCAATAAGAACTGCCAATAGGGTACACAGACTTAAGATGAGGATGATGCCTTTGGAAAGTCGGTCGAGTAGGGCGTAATGACCGAATACGAGCGTGCTAGAGAGCATCACAAAAAAGAGGATGCTCAAGTGTGTGAGTTCTAAACCAAGTCCGCCCAAAAAAGGCAAACTCAAGGCTGCGGTGAGCATGCCCACGGCAGCAATATTGATGCTCCCTGTAAATAGGTTGATCGCAATGAAGGCATAGAGGTAAAAGGAGCCGAGGCGTCCGTAGCCAGAGAGTAAGCTCTCTCCGGTGATGGCGGTGTAGTGCTGTCCAAAGTAGAAAAACGGGAATTTGAGAAAGTTAGCGATAATAACCAGTCCGATCAAGGCCCAGCCATACTCTGCTCCAGCCCGCGTTGACCATACGAGGTGCGAGCCCCCGATAGCTGCACAAGCGATCAAAATTCCAGGGCCCAGTGCTTGTAATTGTTCTCGTAGCTTTCCCATTGTTTTCTGGGCAGGCTAAGTTTTTTTATATGAAAATAAAGCTGTAAATTTTTTTATAGAAAAATAATGCGCAAATTCTTGATAATTGCGTAGATATTTTTTTATTTAGGTCACAACTTTCTTGTTTCCCTAATCTAATTCAATCAATCCTACCCGGAATCGAGTCCACATTAGCATTACTCTATCAGATAACTCATTCGTAAAATTAAAAAAATAGCATGGCAAAAGATTGGTTAGAAGGAATTGAAGAAGCGTACGATGTGGTTGTGATCGGTTCTGGCTTAGGTGGTTTGACTGGGGCAAACTATCTGGCAAAAAATGGACACAAGGTATTGCTTCTTGAGCATCACTACCAATTCGGAGGACTCGCCACTTGGTTTAAGCGTCCTGGCGGTCATATTTTTGATATTTCTCTCCATGGATTTCCCTACGGAATGGTCAAATCGTGCCGGAAATATTGGACGAAAGAAATAGCCGATTCTATCATTCAGCTTAAAGATGTTCGGTTTATTAATCCGCAGATGAATGTGTGGACGACATTTGATCGAGAGGATTTCACTAAAATATTGGTGGAGGATTTTGGTATTGAGCGTGAGCATGTAGAAGGCTTTTACGATCACCTTCGGCAAATGAATTTCTACGATGATAACACTCAAACCACGGGTGAAATGTTTGAGCAATTTTCCCTGGGCGCAGCGATGTGCATCGCTTGTTGATGGAACCAATTTCCTATGCCAATGGATCGCACCTGAATGACCCAGCCATAACCTACGGAATCGTCTTTTCTAACTTTATGAGTAAGGGGGTCTTCACTTTCCAAGGGGGCACTGACACGCTGATCAAAAAAATGGTGGCGGAACTTAAAGCCAACGGTTGTGAGGTTCGTAAATGTGCCTTAGTAGAAGGAATTGATGTAGAGGATGGTCAAGTTGTGGGAATCCGTGCGAGAAGCCAAAATACTGGGGGTGTGGAATTTGAAACAAGAATGATTCGGTGCAAAGCAGTGCTCTCCAATGCCAATGTACGTAATACCATTCAGCACCTAGTCGGGGAAGCGCATTTTCAGTCCGATTTTGTCGATGCAGTCAAAGCGGTTCGAAACAACACCAGTTCTTGTCAGGTCTACATGGGGATCAAGAAAGGCGAAACCATTCCCAATATTGGCGATCTCGTTTTTACCTCCAAAGCACCAGAGTACTCAATTGATGAGTTGACCTCAATAAAAACCAGTAGTCATACCTTTTCTGTTTATTATCCTGAGACCAGACCGCACCTAAAAGAAGAACGCTATGCCGTTGTTGCCTCTCTCAATGGTCGTTGGGATGAGTGGGCAGACCTTTCGGAAGAAGACTATCAAAGAGAAAAAGAACGCATTTGTGAAGAATGCTTAACGAGCTTAGAAAGTTTCATTCCTGATGTGCGAGATAAGATTGACCATATCGAGGCCGCCACACCAAGAACAGTCAATCATTATACAAAGTCGATGCAAGGCACCTCCTTTGGTACTAAATTTGAGGGCTTGAAAGTGTCCATGGACTTGTCCGAGCAAATTTCTGGATTGTACCACGCGGGCTCTGTAGGAATTATCATGTCGGGCTGGCTCGGCAGTATGAATTATGGAGTGATTACCGCAAACAAGTTGGATAAATGGCTCTTTGAGCAATCAAAGTTATCATTAGTTGAAGTGTGATTTATTGCCCATGGGAACTAAAAGTGTTCTGTTGGAAAGAGAAAACAGCACGACCATGCCCAAAGGTGATTTTTATATCGCACTTAGGACAGGAAACTTCAAAGTATTAGCATGGAAACCATTCTTAAAAAAATACCACACCGCCCACCTTTTTTATTTATTGATGAGATTGTTGAAATTACGGACAGCGGGGCTGTCTGTAAGCGCACGATTCGTGAGGATGAGCCACAGTTTGAAGGGCATTATCCTGGCAACCCCATTATGCCGGGGGTCTTGCTTTGTGAATCTATTTTTCAAACGGGCGCTATTTATCTATCGACTCGTTTAGAATCAGAGGGCGTAGACTTAAGTAAAGTAACCCCAGTGCTCTCTCGAATTGGAGAAGCTAAATTTAAACAGATGGTCAAACCCGGTGATGTTATCACGATTGAGGCAGAGTTTAAGGAAAAGCTCAGTAAGTTTTATTTTATGAAAGGGAAGGTTCTGAAAGAGGGGAAACCGGTCCTAACCTTAGAATGTGCCCTCGCAATGGTAGAAGAATGAGCTTTTTAAATTTGGATGGAAAGCGGTTCTTAGTCATGGGAGTGGCCAATCGCAAAAGTGTTGCTTGGTCAATTGCACAAGGCTTAGAGAAGGAAGGTGCTGAGGTGATTTACAGTGTGCGTTCGCAATCTCGCCGTGACAGTCTTGAGAAGTTGCTCGGGCAACGAAAAGCTTATATTTGTGATGTGGAAAACACAGAAGCAATTAAAGAGCTTGCTCAGTCCGTAGCCGAGGATTTTGGAACAATCGATGGTCTAGTGCATTCGATTGCCTTTGCAAATTATAGTAAAGGGATGCGACCTTTTCACGAAACAGAAAAAAAAGATTTTTTACAAGCTACAGCCATTTCGGCCTTTTCTTTAGTTGAGGTGGCACAGGCTTTTAAGCCGTATTTTTCAGAGAAGGCTTCAGTTGTCTCTATCGGCATTTCCTCTACCGATGTGACTGCAGAAAATTATGGATACATGGCTCCGATTAAAGCAGCATTAGAAAGTTCCAGTTATAATTTAGCCAAATCCTTCAGTTCAGATTCTCTAGTGCGTTTTAATACAGTCAACGCCGGACCTTTGAAAACAAGTGCATCGGCGGGTATTCCCGGATATTTAGAAAGCTACCTCTACGCAGAAAAATTGACCTTTCGCAAAGCAAATGTCCAAACAGAAGAAGTCGCCAATACAGCAGTTTTCTTATTGAGCGAGGCCTCCAGTGGGATCAACGGTCAGGGCATCGTTGTCAATGCGGGTATGGATCGTAATTATTTTGATAGTGAGGTGATTCGTCTGGCCATGCGTCCAGAAAAATGAATGGAAGGCTTAAGCGATTGTCAGATAGCGCTCGAGTAGATCGTAGCGATTTTGATATAGGTCGTGATTTTTGAAGAGCTTGAGCAAAATGGCTTGATCATCAATTGGGTTTTTGGGATGGGTATCTAGGATGCCTAAGCGTGTATCAGCTCGGTACTCAGAAGTTAATTCATGGGCAGTGATTTTTCTTAGGTTGATGTTTGGAGTGGCGATACCGTAGGCGGCGATCGAGCGTGCATGATCGCTGTTGTAGATGCGTTGAAAATAATGCAAGACCCTAGGTGTATGGAAATGTGAGGTTAAGATCAGAACTTTGTTTATTTTGGAAAGCTGATGGCCTCGGATCAGCTCTAACTTACTGAAAAGTGCGTTTCCTAAGGTATCCATTGATTTATCTTCGAGAAGCATAGGGTTTTTTAAGCCCGCTTCTTGGGCGTACTTTTGCATGAGTACGGCTTCGCTCTCAGTTGAGGAAAATCCACCTCCTGAAAACAGAATCGGTATGTTAGGATAATTTTTTAGGTATTCGATAGCTGCCTGAGTACGGTGTTCAAGTATCGTTTGGCTTGCGCCAAGGAGAATGGCGAGATCGGGGGACTTAAAGGCAAGTGCATCCCCTAAAAAAGGATTGTTTTCAAACCAAGATTCAAAAAAAGACAAGACCGTATCTTTTTGTTTAGTGATGTTCGTCAAAGCATGCTCAAAGAGTTCAGGGGCAGGATCGTTGAGTTCTTTGAGAATTGGCTGTACGAACTGTATTTCTTTTTCTGCCGACAATAAAGCATTGTAGATGTAGTCGATTTGGTTTCTTTTGATCCATTCTGAAATTTGTGAGATATGAAAGTTCAGTTTTGCAAAGTGTTTTAAATAATTTTGATAATAAGACATGGTCTATCGGGTTATGTGGAAGGTCATTATTGTATCAGAGTCACAAGTTCGAAAAATATTTCCATTTATCCGGATTGTTCGAAAAATAGACTCGTCTTATTTGTGGGTAATGCCATAGGCTGTAATGTTTTATGCAATTTGAAAGGGTAGGCATTGAAGCACTGGACTATGTATTGCCGGAAACGGTACTTACATCCGATGCCCTTGAAACTGAATTAAGGGCGGTTTATCAGCGATTGAAATTACCCGCTGGACGGCTCGAATTAATGACGGGAATTCGGGAGCGGCGTTTTTGGCCAGCCGATTTTAAGCCATCTGAAGCCTCGGCTTTGGCAGGAGAGAAAGTACTCAGTCGGACGGGTACGGATCGCAATACAATCGAACTTTTAATTCATTCAGCAGTTTGTCGGGATCGACTGGAGCCGGCTACCGCTGCTTATGTACACAAACGCTTAGGCTTGAACTCGGGCACACAAATTTTTGATCTTTCAAACGCTTGCTTAGGTTTTCTCAATGGTTTGATCGTAGCCGCCAGTATGATTGAGTCCGGACAAATCAAGCGAGCTTTAATCTGTTCGGGCGAAAATGGTCGCCCGCTCGTCGATCATACTATCAAGGCCTTACACGATCCGACCTTGACGCGAAAAACAATTAAGCCTTTTTTTGCCAACTTGACCATAGGAGCGGGATCAGTTGCGGCGATCGTCAGCCATAAAGATTTAATTCAGGATGCACCCATGTCAATTACGGCAGCGGCTTTGGCTACGGACACGCACCACAATCATTTATGCGAAGGCGATAGCAGTGGCGATGCTTTGGCGATGTTAACCGACTCAGAAGCCTTACTCGAAGCAGGCATTAGCGTTGCACATACCGCTTGGCAGTCCTTTTGTAAAGTGAGCGGATGGAGCGCACAATCACCTGATCGAATCATCACCCACCAAGTGGGTAAGGCACATACGCGTGCGCTCTTTGAGGCTTTAGATTTCAATCTGGAGAAAGATTATTCTACATTTGAATTCCTAGGAAATGTCGGCTCGGTATCCTGCCCGATTACTCTAGCGCACGCTATAGAAAATGGAGCGTATCACCAAGGGCAAAAAGCAGCACTCTTGGGAATTGGTAGTGGGCTGAGTAGCTTGATGATGGCATTGGATTGGGAGGCATAGGTATAGGCTTATGAAAATATCCACGAAAGATTTATCTCCCTATTTGAGAGAAGAGTATCCGTTTACCAGTCATTATTTTCCCCAAAAAGCAGTTGGCGAAGTATCCTATAACCAACACTATCTCGATGAAGGATCTGGTCCGGTCGTCATTCTTGTCCACGGTAACCCCACATGGTCGTTTTATTATCGGAATCTAGTCCACAAACTGGTTTCAAAAGGCTACCGCTGCATCGTCCCGGATCACATGGGCTGTGGTTTTTCTGATAAGCCTGAGGACTACCCGTATACTTTAGAGCGAAGGATTTCCGATCTCGAGCGATTGATTGACCATCTCGGTATCGAAAAATTTAGTTTTGTCCTCCACGATTGGGGAGGAGCAATTGGAATGGGAGTGGCTGGCCGCAATCCCCAAAAAATAGCAAAGATTGCCCTCTTAAATTCAGCAGCCTTTCGCTCGAAACGAATCCCTTTATCGATAGCCAGTTTGCGACTACCTAAGTTTGGAGAGATTTTAATTCGAGGTTTCAATGCATTTGCTGGGATGGCGACGCATATGGCGGTCGAGGGACCTCTGTCACCCGTAATCAAATCAGGGTTTTTGTTTCCGTATCGTTCGTGGTCGGATCGCGTGGCGGTTTGGAATTTCGTCAAAGACATTCCTATGCATGCATCGCACCCGTCTTACCCCTGTTTAGAAATAGTCGAGCGAAATTTAGCTCTGTTAAAGGGAAAACCAATCGGACTTTTTTGGGGGGAGCGTGATTTTTGTTTTAATGAATATTTCTTAAAAAAATGGGTGCAGTTTTTTCCCCATGCGGAACAACACCTTTACTTAAAGGCAGGACACTATGTTCTTGAGGATGCCAAAAAAGAGATAATTCCTGAAATAGAAAAATTTCTATCTAAATAAGCCAAAAAGTTTAGTGCAAAGTATGGTTCGCGGTGCAGTGCACGCGTGGAATTCGGAGTCCCTAGCTAGCCATTATTACATAAGCCTTTATGACGAGATGAAATTCGGTGGTCGGGTAGCAGTGGCTTATTCAATGGTATGTTTTCATTCACAGCAGGTCGATCTTTTCTCAATTTTGGTTTTTGCTTTTTTTTTAAAATTACTTTTAATTCGCCAATATGAGTTCAGTTTTACAATTACTACTCTCTGGAGAATCTCTGGATACCGCTCAAATGTCTCAGGTGCTCAATCTATCTGAAGCCGATGTTGAAGCGGAATTAAAGCGCTTGAGTGATGCGGGTACGCTTCTAGGATGGCGTGCGATTTTGAATCCCGATCAGGTTCAAGAGTCCTGTGTGCGTGCCGTAATCGAAGTGCGTCTCAGTCCAGAGCGCGATGGAGGCTTTGACCGTATCGCTGAGCGCATCAGCCGCTTTGATGCAGTTGAGTCCTGTTATTTGATGTCCGGAAGTTATGATTTATTACTATTTGCAAAGGGAGATGATCTACAAACGGTTGCCAGTTTTGTGTCCGAGCGCTTAGCCAGCGTTGCGGGTGTGTTATCAACGGCGACCCATTTCCGTCTCCGAACCTATAAAGAGCAGGGTTGTCACTTAGGAAATTCGGGCTCTAATGGGGATAAGCCAGCGATCAGTCCTTAACATGAAACAACAGGGTCAACAATTTGTGGCAGACCATGTCGTCGGTCTGCCTCGTTCTGGTATCCGTGATTTTTTCGCAATCGTGGCTGCGATGCCGCAGGCAATTTCATTGGGCATTGGAGAGCCCGATTTTGTTACGCCTTGGCACATTCGAGAAGCCGCTATTTTTGCTTTAGAAAAGGGTAAGACGAGTTATACCGATAATTTAGGACTGATTCGGCTTCGGAAAGAAATCAATCGCTATGTCGAAAATTATTTTGGATTGAGCTACCATCCGGAAAAAGAGATTTTGGTTTCGGTCGGTGTTTCCGAGGCCTTAGATATAGCCTTGCGTGCCGTACTCAACCCCGGCGATAAAGTTTTGTATCATGAACCCTGCTACGTGTCTTACAGTCCAAGTATTGTCCTAGCGCACGCCCAACCCATTCCCGTAAAAACCGAAGCAAAGGATGCTTTTGGTATTGATCCCGATCGGGTGGCAGAAGCTTGGGAGCCAGGTTGCAAAGTCTTACTCTTAAATTTTCCAACCAATCCAACCGGTGGGGTGACGGAGCGCAAGAAGCTCGAACAACTTGCCCGCTTTGCCGTTGAGAAAGATTTGCTCGTGATTAGTGATGAGATTTATTCAGAACTAACCTTTGAAGGAGAGCACACAAGTATTGCCAGCCTACCGGGAATGCAGGAGCGCACGCTTTTTCTGCATGGTTTCTCAAAAGGGTTTGCTATGACTGGCTTTCGGATCGGCTATGCATGCGGGCCTGAACCCTTAATTGAGGCGATGATGAAAGTGCATCAATACAGTATGCTCTGCGCACCGATCTTATCTCAAGAGGCGGCGATTGAAGCCTTGAAAAATGGGAGCAGTTCAGTGTTAAAAATGAAAGAAGCTTACCAAAAAAGACGAGACCTAATCGTTCGGCGTTTTAATGAGATGGGCTTGACCTGTCATCTACCTAAAGGTTCTTTCTATGCCTTCCCCTCTATTGCCGTTTCAAAAATGAACTCAATCGACTTTTGTAAAGGTCTGCTTGAGTCCGAAGAAGTTGCCGTAGTTCCTGGTACAGCTTTTGGTGAGAGTGGTGCCGGATTTGTCCGCGCTAGTTTTTCCACCAGTTACGAGCGCATTCTCGAAGCGACTAACCGAATAGAGCGCTACCTCGAACACAGTTCTTAATCCAGTGAGTATAGATCCCAGCAGAACGGTTGCCTTGGTCGGGCGACCGAATGTCGGCAAAAGTCGTCTGTTCAATCGCCTTTGCGGGCGACGCCTGTCTATCGTTCACGATATGCCTGGAGTGACGCGCGATATCATTTCAGCAGAAGTTGATGGGGACTACCTGCTTCTAGATACAGGGGGTCTAGGAATGGAATTGGAGATGACTCCGAAACAGATCGCCACAGCGGCAGAAGATCAAGTCGACTTTGCAATTCAAGCGGCAAAGGTAATTCTTTTCATTGTCGACGTTCGATCAGGGGTGACTGCCTTAGATGAGATTGTCTCCGAAAAACTGCGTCGCTTTGGTAAGACCCTTCTCTTGGTGGCCAACAAAGTGGACAGTGATAGTGAAGAGGCTTTAAGTAGTGAATTCTCTCGCCTAGGTTTAGGCAGTCCAATTAATCTCTCCGCAGAGCATGGGCGTGGTCTCAATTTTTTAAAGTCCGAACTTCAGAGTGCCTTAGGTCCAAAGCCGGAAACGGATGATGAAACAGAAAATAAACGCATTCAAATTTCTCTAGTGGGTCGTCCCAATGTAGGAAAATCATCTTTAGGTAATGCTTTGCTCAATTCAAAACGCCTTATTGTTTCCGATGTTCCGGGAACCACCCGTGATTCTGTTGAGCTCGATTTGAGCTACCAGCACCCCGATGGAAAGACGCTAGGGTTTCGGCTCACGGACACAGCGGGCTTGCGAATGAAGCGAAAAGTGGACAGTTCAGTTGAATATTTTTCCAGTGTGCGGACGGAGCATTCAATTGAGCGTTCCGATGTCGTCTATCTCGTCATTGATGCAATGGATGGGGTGACCAAACAAGATCAAGCCTTGGCTGGCATGATTACTGATGCAGGGCGTGCTATTGTAGTCGTCGTTAACAAATGGGACTTAGTCAAGCAACGCTGGGAGGAAGAGCCGATTGACGGCTATAAAAACTTAAAGCATTTTTTAACCAGTTATGAGGAGTCGCTACGCAAGGCTTTATTTTTTCTACCCAACCCGCCCGTAGTATTTGTTTCCGCATTGAAACAATTTAAAGTCGAGCGATTGCTGGAAACAGCTGCTTCGGTCGAGCCGACCTTAGATCTTAAGTTACCAACCGGTCCCTTGAATCGGACGATACAGAAATTATTTGATGCTCGGTCGCCCAAATTGGTCGGGGTCAAACGCTTTAAAGTATTTTATGCGGTTCAAACTGGCTCGAGACCAATGCGCATTCGCTTATTCTGTAATCGCGTGGAGCGACTCGATCCCACCTATCGGCGCTATTTAGAGAAGGGCTTAATTCATGAGTTTCAATTACAAGGATGTCCGATTTGGTTTGAGCTCGTCGGCAAGGATCGCCGCTATTCTGAAGAAGACGGGGGCGGTGTGCGCCAATCAAAAGATATCCAAGATCAGGCACGCTTGAAAAAACAAGGTGACAAGGCATTTGAAAAGAAACACCCCGAACGGCGGAAAAAAATTTCTCAAGAAAAAGCGGCACACAATCAATCGAGAAAAAAGCGTACATAAAAATGCGTACATAAAAAAGCGAGTTACTAAAAGTAAGCAACTCGCTTGTATCTAAATAAGTTTTAGGTTTAACGGTTTTAAAACGAATGAATTAAGTCTTAAGCTTTCGCTGCCGTATAGAGCGCATCTGCTTTTGCCCAATCGACCACATTCCAAAAGGCCTCAATGTAACTCGGTCTCAAATTTTGGTACTTGAGGTAATAGGCGTGCTCCCAAACATCTAGACCGATGATCGGTGTACCTTCGACTTCGACAAGCCCTTTCATCAACGGGCTGTCTTGGTTGGGCGTTGAAGTTACCGCAAGTCTACCGTCCGCTTTGAGTACGAGCCAAGCCCAACCGGAGCCAAATCGGGTTGCTCCTGCATTTGTAAAGTCTGCTTTTAAGGAATCAAAGCCCCCCAAGTCCGTTTCAATAGCCTCTGCCAAAGCACCGCTTGGAGTACCGCCCCCGTTCGGACTGAGGATCGTCCAGAAAAAACTATGGTTGGCATGACCGCCGCCGTTGTTACGAACTGCCCCACGAATTGTATCGGGGATTTTAGTCAGGTCGGCAATTAAAGTTTCTACGCTCTGGGCTTCCCACTCAGTACCCTCAATAGCTGCATTCACTTTTGCGATGTAGGCATTGTGGTGTTTTGTGTGATGGATTTCCATGGTGCGCGCATCAAAATGCGGTTCGAGTGCATCGTAATTGTACGGTAAATCGGGCAGTGTATAGGCCATATATGTATGTTGTTGTAGTGTGTTTAAAGTTTAGCAGTAAAAGCTATATTCTTATGCGGAGATGGCAAGCTGTCAAATCTGCTTTGTCAACAGAGTGCATCGCCCGTTGAAAATTTACGCCATTAGCTTTTTCACTCTACTTCCTTTTGCTGGGCGACTTTCTTTTCCGCCCGTTTCTTTTCAAAGAAGGCATTGAGCAGAGCGTGGTTTTCGGCTTCTAAAACGCCACCAATTGCATCGAATTTATGGTTGCTTTCGGGTAGTTGTGCCAGATTGCTCGCACCGCCCAAGCAACCCATTTTAGGGTCAGATAAGCCAAAAAAGACCTGCTGGATTCGAGCGATGACCAAAGCGCCCGAACACATCGGGCAGGGCTCTTTGGTGACATAAAGTGTACATGTATTCAGCCGCCAATCTCCCAGTTGATTGGCTGCCTGAGAAATTGCGAGGATTTCAGCGTGGGCGGTTGGATCTTGGGTACTTCGAGTTTGGTTGTGTGCGGAAGCAATGATGCGATCGCCCTGGACAATGACCGCACCAATCGGAACTTCATCTTTGTCCCAAGCAAGCAAGGCTTGGTTGTAAGCATGGGACATGAAGTACTCGTGGTTGCGATTCAGTTCGGAGGGAAAGCGTTTTTCAAAGGGATTTAGCATCAGTTGAAATAGGGAGTTCACTACTTGTATCCTTGACATTAAAGGATTCTCAGCTTGGCTACTCAACTACAAAGTATTTATGGGAAAAGCACAAAGTGATGAATATATCGAAGTCGAAGGAAAGATCGTTGCCGTTCTGCCCAGCACGATGTTTCGGGTTGAATTAGAAAACGGGCATCAAGTACTCGCTCATATTTCAGGAAAGTTGCGCAAGCACTTCATTAAAATCACCACGGGTGACACGGTGAAAATGGAAATGAGTCCCTATGATCTCGACAAGGCACGGATTGTTTATCGATTGAGAAACGCGGAAGTCAATCGCAATGCACCAAAGCGAAGTTATGGTCCGAGACGCCGCAGTACAGATAGTGCTAAATCCAGCAATAAGCCAACTAAGCCAAATCCGTAGTCGTCTTGTTTTCAGTGTGGCCATGAATTTGATTCCGAGCTTGAAGCCATCCCGAGTATCACTTAGTTTATCCTCTAAATTTCAACATCGTTAAATTAGTATTATGAGTCCATTATTTCATTCTATCACCGACACGATTGGCAATACGCCACTCGTAAAGATCAATCATTTAACCACCGATCTGCCCGCCGACATTTATTTGAAGTGTGAATTTTTCAATCCACTCGCCAGCGTTAAAGACCGGATTGGTCGTGCCATGATTGAAGCCGCTGAACGCGACGGCAAGCTCGACAAGGATAGCATTGTTATCGAGCCCACCTCTGGGAACACAGGAATTGCCTTGGCCTTCGTCTGTGCGGCAAAGGGCTACCGTTTGATTTTGACAATGCCCGAGACCATGTCGGTGGAACGCCGCGTACTCTTAAAAATGCTTGGTGCTGAAATCGTACTCACTCCAGGTCCAAAAGGCATGCCGGGAGCGATTGCTCGTGCGGGCGAACTCGTGGAAGAGCACGGCGACAAAGCCTTTATGCCCCAGCAATTTGAAAACCCTGCCAACCCCGAAGTCCATCGTCAAACAACCGCCGAAGAAATTTGGTCAGCGACCGAGGGCGGCATTGATGCCTTCGTCTCTGGTGTGGGTACCGGCGGAACGATTACAGGTGTATCCGAAGTGATCAAAGCACGCAAAGACTTATTCACTGTTGCCGTTGAGCCCGAAGCCAGCCCCGTTATTTCAGGCGGACAACCAGGACCGCATAAGATTCAAGGCATCGGAGCCGGCTTCATTCCCAAGAATTGCAACACTGATATTATCGATGACATCATTAAAGTATCCAACGATGATGCCTTTGCCACCGCCCAAGCACTCTCTGAGCAAGACGGCATCCTCGGCGGGATCTCGACAGGAGCTAATGTTTGGGCAGCCATGCAACTGGCACAGCGTCCAGAGATGGCGGGCAAAAAAATTGTCACCATCGGCTGTAGCTTCGGTGAGCGTTACTTGAGTACCCCGCTTGCGGAAAAAGCTCGAGATGCCGTTGCCAATGCCTCCGCTAGTTAGTTACGAGTACTTGTACGAGGAGCGAGGTCGAATTTTTATTCGATATTTTTAAAAAAAATGCCTTCGGTTTTTTTAACCGAAGGCATTCAATCAAAGTGAGGTGTGCGTAATCTCTGTCTCTTTAAATTGCTTTTAGAAATGCTCTCTGTAGCAAAGCTCGTCCATGGGGAGCGGTCCGCTTCGGGGACTGGCGGGCTTGAGTGCTTTTCCGATGGGAAGGAGCATGCCAATTTCGTGGTCGGGGGGCAGTTGAATGATTTCAGCAACTTGTTTTGAATCAAAGCCGATCATGGGACAGGAGTCGTAACCCATGGCTTTAGCAGCGAGCATGAGGGTTTGACTGACAATACCGATGGAGCGAAGGGCTTCATCGTGTTGGAGCTCAGGTTTATTGCTGTAAAATTGATGAATCATGGGGACGATGGCTTTCTGAACGCTTTCGGGGGCTTGGTTCCAATAGCGCTCGGCTTGTTCATGTGCTTTGAGGTGTGCACAGAGCACTAGAGTGACGGCGGCATCGGCCACTTGAGCCTGTCCATAGGCTGCTGCTTTAAGTTTTTCTTTTTGAGTGGAATCGGTCACTATGACAAAGCGCCAGTTTTGCATGTTAAATGAGGTTGGCGATAAGAGGGCGTGTTCCATCAGACTGTTTATTTCTGAATTACTGAGTTGGTGCTCGGGATCAAAGTGTTTAATGGAGCGTCTTTCTCGAATGGCTTGTAGCGTGTTCATTGTGTGTATAATGACACGAAGTATGTTCAGTGCAAGTTTCAAGCTGTAGGACTTAGTAAACCTAGCTTTCCTTGTAAGTTTTTTTTGGTAAGAGGGATTTTTACTTATGCCTAATACCGCTTTAGTTTGTTTTAGAAATGATTTTCGCCTCTTGGATAACCCAGCACTAACTGAGGCGGTGCGTCTTAAGTACGCAGTCCTACCCGTTTTTATTTATGATCCAGATTGCTTGGGTGATTGGACTTTGGGAGCTGCATCGAAATGGTGGCTTCATCAATCGATTGCCGATATAAAAAAGCAGATCGAGGACTTAGGCGGTCGTTTTGTTTTGAGGCAGGGAAGCACGGCCTCTGTATTCTGTGATTTGGTAAAAGAGTCTGGAGCGCGCGCAGTTTTTTGGAATCGTCGCTATTTATTGAGTGAACGGACAGTCGATTCAGTTGCTATGGAAATGCTGAAGGATATGGGATTGGAGGTGCATAGTTTTCAAGCATCGTTACTCGTTGAACCGTGGACAACCGCAAATAAGGAAGGTAATCCTTTCAAGGTGTACTCTCCGTTTTGGAGATCGATCAAGGACCGACCATTAGTTCCGCCAGTGGACTTGGATTTAAAGAGGATTACGTTTGTTCAATCCGAAATTGATAGCCTCGATTTAAGTGAGTTAGACTTAATTCCTGAGAACGAGAATTGGCATGAGGGTTTTCACGATCACTGGGAGGTGAGCGAAGCGAATGCACAAACGCTTTTGAACACATTTATAGATCAGGCAGTTGATAACTATTCTGTCGATCGTGATCGTCCAGATATGATGGGTACTTCTAAGCTCTCTCCTTATTTGCGGTGGGGGCAAATCAGCCCGATGCAAATTGCCTGTGCTTTGTCTGAACATTGCCAGCTCAGTGAGAAGGGACCTATGGTTTATTTAAAGGAAATTTACTGGAGAGAGTTTGCGTATTATGTGATCTATCACTTTCCCCATACGCACAAGGAGCCACTCCAAGAAAAGTACGAACAGTTCCCTTGGGAATCTGACGAAAAAGTTTTTGCTGACTGGAAGTGGGGGCGTACAGGCTATCCAATTGTCGATGCGGGCATGCGTCAACTCTACGCTACGGGATGGATGCACAATCGGGTACGCATGATTGTCGCTTCATTATTAGTGAAACATTTACTGCACAGTTGGCATGCAGGTGCTGAATGGTTTTGGGACACTCTTGTCGATGCTGACTTGGCTAGTAATACCTTGGGTTGGCAATGGAGTGGTGGCTGCGGTGCAGATGCGGCACCGTATTTTCGAATTTTTAATCCAATGATTCAGGGGATGAAGTTTGATCCGGAGGGCACATATGTAAGGCAGTGGGTACCTGAATTAAAAAACCTGCCTGCTGAGTTTATTCACCAACCTTGGGAGGCGAGTGAAGAAACCTTGGCATCTTTTGGTGTGGTTTTAGGAGAGCATTATCCCAATCCAGTCATCGAACACAGCTTTGGTCGTGAACGGGCTCTTGAAGCACTTGCTTCCATTAAAGAAAAATAAGATTCATGAAACGGATACGAAATTTGATTCTTGTCTTTGGCGATCAGTTAGATCTTGAAGCACCCTTGATTCAATCAATCGATCCAAGGCAAGATCGGGTGTGGATGGCTGAAGTTGACGAGGAGTCAGAAGCGGTTTGGTCACACAAACAGAAAATTGTTTTGTTTTTATCGGCAATGCGTCATTTTGCGACAGCCTTGCGAGATCGTGGTATACCTCTAGATTATCGTGAATTAGATGCAGTTGGAGGGGCTTCATTTTCTTCTGCTTTAAGGGAGACTTTACAATCCGTGAGACCTGAGTCGGTTCAAGTGACTCGACCGGGTTCTTGGTCGGTATTGCGCTCAATCGAGGCCGTCTGCGATGAAGAAGGCTTACCCTTAAAGCTGTGGGAAGACAGTCATTTTTACACAACACCGGAGGATTTCTCGGACTTTGCTTCGCACCGGAAATCCGTTCGTATGGAATACTTTTATCGAGGTTTAAGAAAGCGCTTTGGAATACTCATGGAGGCGGATGCACCGGTGGGCGGTGTTTGGAATTTTGATAAAGAAAATCGAAAGGCCTTTCCTAAGTCTGGCCCTCGCGCCCCTTACAGGGGTCACCGTCGTGCAGTGGATACAATCACTGAAGAGGTTATGGCTTTAGTTGGTCTGCGTTTTTCCGATCATCCAGGGTCTTTGGAAAACTTTAATTGGGCGGTCACTCGCGAGCAGGCACTATTAGATTTGAATGCTTTTATCGAAGAGCGACTAGCTCATTTTGGTGATCACCAAGATGCTATGTGGCGGGATGAACCATGGCTCTTTCACTCTTTATTGAGCGCGTCTTTAAACCTGAAATTATTGAACCCTCGAGAAGTGATTGCAGCTGCGGAGTCTGCTTACGAAAAGGGTCTTGCCCCATTGGCTTCGGTCGAGGGATTTATTCGTCAGATTTTGGGCTGGCGAGAATATGTGCGTGGAATTTATTGGTGCCACATGCCCGATTATTTGGAGAAGAATACGATGGGAGCTTCGGCTGATTTACCTGGTTTCTTTTGGAATGGTGATACGGAGTACGAATGTCTGAGGCAATCGATTGGTCAGACCTTGAGCCACGGCTATGCCCACCATATTCAGCGTCTGATGGTCACGGGTCTGTATGCGTTGCTAATGGGTGTTCATCCTAAGCGCGTTCACGAATGGTATTTGGCAATCTATGTCGATGCAGTAGAGTGGGTAGAATTGCCCAATGTCTTAGGAATGTCGCAATTTGCCGATGGGGGCTTAATGGCTTCTAAACCCTATGTTGCAACGGGCAAGTACATACAGCGAATGAGTAATTATTGCCAAGCCTGCCCTAAAAATCCTGAGAAGCGGACGGGTGAGGATGCCTGTCCGTTTACGACTTTGTATTGGGATTATTTAATGCGCCACGAGACGGATTTGAAGGGGAATCAAAGGATGCAATTACAATTGAGAAACTTAAATAATCTTTCCGATGAGGAGCGCAGGGCAATTCTGGAAACTGCGAATTGCTTTAAAGGAAAAAATCAAGTTGAGGGAGTCCGAGCATAAATGGATACAAGTGTATTAGTAACCGGCTCTAGTGGCCTGATTGGTCGTGCGCTCTGCGGGGAATTGAAAAGGCAGGGCTATGCTTTGCGGCGATTGGTTCGATTCGGGACAGCGGATGGAATAGAAACCTTTTCTTGGAATCCTGAAGAAGGTTATTGTGATCCTCGAGCTTTAGATGGGGTCTCTGCGGTCGTGCACTTGGCTGGCGAGCCAATTGCTCAACGCTGGAATAAAAAGGCAAGGACACGCATTTTAGACAGTCGCATTCGCGGTACAGCAGTTCTCGTTCAGGCCATGCATTTAGCTGGGAGTTCGGCAGATTTAATCGCCTCGTCGGGAATTAATTTTTACGGTTCTATGCCCGGTCGAATTACTTTGGCAGAAGCTAATTGGCGGGGAGAGCCTGAAGGCTTTTTGTCCGAAGTTTGCCATCGGTGGGAGGCTGAAGCGAGGGCAATCCATGAAGGGGGAGTGAAGCAACGCTGTGTGCTTTTGAGAACAGGTGTGGTCTTGAATCATAACGGTGGGGCATTAAAGCGAATGTTGCCCCCTTTCCGTCTCGGACTGGGCGGGGTGGTTGGTTCGGGCGATCAATGGATGAGCTGGATTGAGTTGAGGGATTTAGTGGCGGTGATACTTTGGGCGATTCAGGCGGACTTTTCTGGTCCGCTCAATGCAGTAGCTCCATCGCCCATTCAAAATAAGGATTTTGTCAAAGCGTTGAGTCGTATTTTGAGACGACCTTGTGCGTTTCCTATGCCTGAGTGTATAGTTGATGCCGTATTTGGGTCGATGGGGCGTGAGACGGTTTTAGCCGATATTGGAGTTACTCCGCATGTGCTGATGGAAGCGGGTTTTAAATGGAATTCCCCTAATATAGAATCGGCCTTAGAAAGCGCATTGAGGAATGACGCATAAAACTGTAGGTATTGTCGGTAGTGGGATTGCTGGTTTGCTTTGTGCACAGGGATTGCGGGCAGCTGGGCATCCAGTTTTTCTTGTGGACAAGGGTCGACGAGCCGGTGGACGGATGGCAACTCGGCGTGTGGACGGATGGCAATGGGATCACGGTGCTCAATACTTTACTGTTCGCAATGCGCGCTTCCGTACTTGGCTAGAGCAGTGGGATGCAATGGGGATTATCGATAGCTGGTTTGATCGCTTTCCTCTGCCTGACTCGTCTGCCTCTTCCCTGCGCTATATCGGTCGGGGTGGTATGCAGCAGATTCCCCAAGCATTGACTGAGGGGCTGACGGTGCACCAGAGTACTCGGATTGATCGGCTGGAGCGATTGAATCAAACTTGGCACCTGTGGACTGAATCAGATGCACATTTTGAATGCGATGAGTTGGTCTTGACTCCGCCTTTACCTCAAGTGCTGGACTTGTTAAGGGACTCAGACTGTTTGGATTTGATTGAAAATCGGTCACTTTTGGAGTCCGTGGTCTATGAACCGAGCTTGGCCTGTTTATTAGTTTTGGATAAGCCTAGTTTAGTTCCACCTCCTGGTTGTCTTTCCTTGCGCGATGGAATTATCTCCTGGATAGCCGATCATGATCAAAAATGGGGCAGAAAAGCGGGAGAAGCGGGCGGTCCTTGTTTGACCGTGCACGCTACTCCAGAATTTACAAAACGGGCTTGGGCTGAAGAGGATGCACTGGTTATTCAAGAGATTGTGGCTGCAGCTAGTCAATGGCTTGGGTCTGAGGTTACTGATTGGCAGTGCCATCGTTGGAAGTATGCACTGGCAAAGAACCCCCTCTCCATGCCTTATTATCGTAATGCAAAACACTGTCTATCCATTGCGGGTGACGCCTTTCAATCGTCTCGAATTGAATCGGCCGCTCTTTCGGGAATAAGGGTTTCGGACGCAATTTTAAAGTCCTAGTAGATTTCTTGGATCAAAGCGAGAACGCCATTTTTGTTTTTTTGCCGTGCCGGTTACTTTGAAATCTAAGATGTGAATCACGGGATTAAATCGACGACCGAGCTCGCCGAATATGGTGAAAGAAAGATTGGCGTTTTTAAGCGGATCAATTTTAATATTAAAATCGATTTTCTGATCTGGAATAGAGACGTGACCGCTTCCGAAAACATGGGATTGATTTCCATTAATATTGAGTTCGGGTACTTGGATCGAATCTCCTTGAATCAGAAAATGGCTTTCTAGTTGATTTAATTTAAACGTTCCTATCGGTATATTCAGTTCATTGAGCGCTTTTGAAAAAGGTCCTAGTAGGTATATTTGGCTGAGTTGCTCTCCTTCAATCTTGAGAAGTCCTGAGCCATGGTGTCGTGTTAAATCAAAGAGTGCTCCTTTAGATTCTAGTTCTAAATCGAGTTGGAGCGCTCGCTCAAGCTCCTTTGTTGTGCTCGATTGAATCTGATTGAATAGGTATTGACTGCACAGGTCGTAATCGCATTCGGTTAGTTGGAGTTTGAGGTGTAATTGTGGATCAGAACTCAGTGTTTCTGTGATGTCTGCTTGAAAATTGGCCGTACCCTGAGCGAAGCTCGCCCATGCAGAGCGGATGAAATGTTCGGAATTGCGCCCTTGAACGTGTGCTTGAAGCGAATCAAAGGGGCGGTCAAAAAAGGTAAACGGTTCTTTTGTGTGGGTGTATAAATTGTAATAAGACTTTCCGCTGTGTTGCTGGTAGTGCGGGTTGAACAAAGCGGCAGTGAATTCAAACTCATGGGCGTGTGGTGATTGAAATTTTTCGAGGACGAGCGCGGTCGGGCCTCCGAATAGACGAGCGGCATTTTCTGTGCTTAGAGCTCCGATTAAATTGATTCGCAGGGATTCGATATCTTTAAATCCATCGGGCTTAACGGTTGTTATGAGCTGTCCTTTTGCCTGCCCTACATCCATTTGAACTTCATCCAGTGTGATCGCTGTACAATAGTTCGCTCCTTGAATTCGCAAACGACCATAAGGAAAGTGAACAGAGCGATAGTGGATATTTTTGGCAAGGACTGAGCCAAAAAATTGATCAGGGATTAGGTTTTTAAAATTTCCGTGAAGGCAAAAATCCCCTTGAACATAGCTCTCGCTTGTAAACGAAAACTTTTGAAAAATAGCCTGCCACCAACTGGGAAGGAGTTCTTTAGATTCCGTGGGATAGACGGTTCCATTCAATAGAAAGCGATAATCTTGATCGTCTAAGTTGATTTTTGAATCAATGTTTAAGTTCCGCTCCGCTATTCTTAGTTTGGTCTGTGCCTTAATTTGATTTTCCCTGTATTGAAATTGAGTGTTTTGGTAGTTGAGGACGGTATCTGCGAGGTGTAAGTTTTCTCCTTGGAAATAGCCTTCGGCTTCAAGCGGTTCTAGTTCGGTACTGAGTTCTAAAAAGCCGGAGGTATGAAGAGCCTTTGTGAATAGGTCGAGTTGAGGCGCAGTTTTAAGCTCTGGGATGAAGGCATCTAGGCCTTGGGGGTTGATGTGTCCATTAAAATAGAGGGGGATACTCGGAGACGAGTTCCGATACTCAGTGTTGACTTGCAGACTATTATGTCCATGAGAAAGGAACGCTTCAATGGTGTGAGCCTGTGTATTTGTTTTTTCAATACGCGCGGTGGCGTACTCAAGCTTATAGTTTTTATAGCCAACTGTATTCGCCGAAAAAACAAGCTCGGGTGTTGAAGAAGCCATTGAGTCTCCGTATTGCCCGATTATAGAATTAAATTGAATCCCTGTTTGTGTATTTTTGAATTGCTGTGCACGAAAGTGAATGTTGGGTTCAGACTCTTCAAAGAGCGCTCGTATCTGGAGCGCTTCAAGGCGATGAGCGCTGTAGGAAACCGACCCGAAGCTTCCATTCACTTTTACAGAATAACGGTTTGAAGGTGTTCGTTCAAGAGAACAATGGATGGCGGTATTTTTAGAAGAGTGGAGGCTTTGAATGAGTTCAAGGATATTAGGGTTTTTGTCTAAGTCTAAAGTATCCCATTGGACGGACTTAAAGGACTGTTCTATAGCCTCTATGGGTGCTGTGCTTCTATCTCGATAGTTTATTTGAAGGATTTTATCGCTGTCTTTCAGTTGGATGATTGCCCTTTCGACTTGATCGTCAACAAACTTGAGCTTGAGATTGCTCAGTTCAATCTGGGAGGGATAATAATCAGTAAGGACAGTTCCTAAGGTTCCTTTGAGTGACCAACGCTTAAAATTGAGGCTTGGATACAAGGGTGCCCAAGAGAGTTTGACCTGTGGCAAGTTGATTTGAATCTGATGACTGGCTTTTTTAGCCAGTGTTGCCTCAGTAATACGCAAGTGGTAGGGAAAGTGAAAGAGGATGCTTTCAGTTTGAAAGCGCAGTGTTTCGGGAATAGAGTCTTTAAAAAGAGTCTTGGGTAGGGGGATTCCACCGTTGTGTTTCAAGCTAAGGTATATCAGCTGGATTTGTCCCACTAGTAAGACACTGAGGAACACTTGAACCAATCGCTTAAACAAACTGTGCTTCATGTGTTTATTACCGGACGCTTTAAAAAAGTTAAGGAGTCTCTTCAGTATTGATTTCCATCTTTTCGGGTAGTCTGTCTACACTGGGGGCTTCTTCTACAGGGAGGCCTAAGCTTTCTGGGCTGGGTTCAAATGAATTGATAAAAGGATCGAGTGCTAGGATTAGCTCTGGGGATAGTTGGAACACTAAATTTTTGCTCTGCGAGCACCCCAACTGTAGAGAGCCAGATTGTCGAGCACTGAGATAATAGCTTCGAGTTTCAATTTTAGCTTCGGTGTCTCCGGGAAGGGTTATTTCAAATAGCAACTGATACTTCCACAAAGCTTGTCCATTAGTATCGAGGGCATCAGGGACAAAGGGCTGGTCGATATAGCCCTGAGTGCGCATTTCAATGAGTAAGGGGAAAAGTTCTGTGTTCTCTAAAGCAGGATCTATTGAATCGGGTGGGCTATCTTCTAATGAGTCTGGACTTAAATTTAATAGTCGATCACCGCTCTGTAGCTCGACAATTTGTAGTTTAGTGATGCGAGCTGCTTTGGGTAGTTTTTCGATTACTCTAGTTTTGTAGAAAAGGGGACTTGCATTGAAATTTTCTAAAAAGTGAGTTTTTTCTACGCTATAAATACTAGAGTTATCTTCGAGATTGACTAAGATTAAAGCTTCATCGCTGGGATGGGCAACTGCCTTAAGGTGGAGCCTATTGGCTTCTTTATCAAAGAGTTTAATCGTCAGCAACGCACGATCAAAACCTAAGGCGGATAGACTTTCTTTGGAAGAATTATCAGAGAAAAAGTCTACCGCTCGTAAACGGGTTAAACTTTTAAAAAATCTATCTACGACAGTTGAGTCGGCTTGAACAGTTTGTCTGCTTGTATTTTGATCAAGCGATAAGACTTGCCATTGATTGTTTTCTAATCGTTGTAATTTTGAATAGTTGCTTTCATCGAATATATCAACGCTACTGATAGCTGCAGGGTTAAGGTGGATGAAGTTTTTTTCCCTCAGCGCTTTGTGTGCTTCTATAAATCGGTCAAAATCTTCTGAATCTACAGTGAAGACACTTGGATTATTCTCGAGCTTTGCATAGTAGCGCTTGGTTTCGTTTTGTTCGGATAAACTATTTCCGAGAATTAGGGTCGTTCTTCGTTTATTTCCTTCCAAAGTTAATTTCATGTAAGGGTTTTTAAAACCAAGCATCTCTGAATCTAAGATTTCGGGAGGTATGAATTTATTTATCTGGGCAGTGGTCAATTCACGAATGGTTTGATTGACTAAGCTTGTGTCTGCTTGAACTTTAAAAGGAGCGTTGAAATGCCAAGTGTTATCGGAGAGATTTTTCTCTATGCGAACGGATAAATTGCTTAGACGATCTATTGAGTTTGTTCGGACTTGATAATTAAGGGCTTCAACTTCAAAGTTAGGTATATTAATTATCTCTTTTTGCCTCAAATTGTTTAAACTCAGTAGTTGAGATTGAAAAAGTTGGTTAGCGACAACATAGATCATTTCTTTTTGAGGTAAATAAAGATAGAGTTTATTGCCGAGCGGAGTGGTCTTACCGATGAGAATCTTCAGTACTTTATCACCGTTGCTCAATTCTATAGATAGGACTGGTTCAGCCAGTCCAAATTCACTTAAACTTTGATTAGCTTGTAGAATTTCATTAAGAGAGAACCGAGCTTCCGCGGATAATAAATTGAGCTGGTGAATGATCTGAGTGACGGTAAAGTCGTTCGCAGGCCATTGAATTGGCTGATTTAAACTCCACTTTTGTCCGTCTGAAATAAGTTGAATAGCTTCGTCAAGCTCAGTGCCACTGACGGTAATGCGATCTAAATTCTGGGTAAATTCTTGTATGGAAAAATTTAGGTTTTGGGAGTCTTGATTCGATTTGAACTGGGCATTGGAGAAGAGGAAAAGCCCTATGAATGCAAAGCCATTTAAAATCAATAGAATAAAAGTCAGGCGGAAGTATTGAATCATCGTTTTCTTAAATATATAATTAATCCTCCCCAGAAGGCTATGGAAATTGGTAACAGAAAGTAAAGTATTAGTAGAGTTTGAGCCATATTTTGGTTCATTGTGATCTGGTACACTTCAATTGGTTTTATGGGAATATTTAAAAAGTGCATCCGGTCGAGAATCCAATTTATACTGTTATAAAATAATATTTGGTTTCCAAAAATTTGAAAGTGATTGTTGCTGACAAAGGTAGAGTTTCCAAAAACGGCTAATCGGCCGCTCGGAATTGAGATTCCTAGAGATGATGTTTGGCTTAAGTTTGAAACTGTTGCAATACTGATCGGACCAGGCAGGTCTTTATCGGCATCAAAGCTGATAGAGCCTTGATTTCGATAGTCACTTTCTATCCAGGTTGCAGCTCCGGTTCCAATAAGCTCTTTTACAGTAAGGCGTTTGTTTTTTTCTGACAAGGGATCGGCTAAAATCGGTCTCGGTTGTCCGAATACCGCATTTAATTTATAGTCGATCATTAATTGATTGATTGGGTGTTCTGCAAATTGATTGATAATAAAGTCATCTGAGTTTGATACCAGCGATTGCGTAGAGCCAAAGATAAATTGATTTTCGGCTAAAATACCCCAATCAAAAAACAAGTTATCCATCCCATGGATGCGGCCGGGATCGAGAAAAACGAGCATCCGACCATTGCGGTCATTCATGTAGCGACGCAGCAAATCCTCTTCAAAGGCTTCAATTTTTCCTTGAGGTGATACGATTAAAATTAATGAGGCATCTTCGGGAATGGCTTTAGCTTCTAGAAGGTTGAGCGTCCCTATTTTAAAGTTTTTGTTCTCTAGGAAGGTTCGCAATGAAGAGAGCCCATTTTGTGGATCATTGTCATAAATATCTTTTTCCCCATGGCCGCTTAAAAAATAAATTTTTTGTACGGCTTTAGAATTTACATTTATAATTGCCGATGTCAGCGTATTTTCACCTTTAAACCCACTGATGACATTGTCTTTTACTGCATAGAGATCAGCCTGTCGAATGACTTGAAATCGTTCGTCTTGAGTGACCAGTAAGATGTTTTCTTCGCTAATTTTGTATCGGTTGAAGAGGGCTTGTGCTTTGGTCCTTTGGCGAAATGGGTCTATGTACTCAACTTTGAGAAAGCGTTCTCCTTTGCGAACACCCGCTGCTTCGTAAGATCTAAGTAAGTGTCCAATATGCGAATGGATTTGTTCGAGTTCAGGTTGATTAGAATCTTTGGGAAAAAGAACTGAAATTTTTGTTTCTCTATCCAGAGTTCGTAAATGTGCTTTTGTTTCAGCGCTTAGGGAGTAGCGACTATTTTCACTGAGATCGATCCGCATGAAGTACTGTGCGGAGAAGGCATTAATCGCTAGAAGCAAAGTTATCGAGAGAAGGGCATTCAAAATATGCTTGAAGCCTTTGATTTTTCGAATGCTTCTAAAGTCGTTAAATGGCCCAGGGTTCATTAGGATTAGCGATCGATGAGTTTAACAGTGAAAGAAAGAAGTACAGCCGAGACAGACAGGTAAAAGACAAAGGCTCGAGTATCAATGATACCGAGAGCAAAATCTTCTAGGTGACGGAAGACATTGATGTATTGGATTGATTCGAAGAGGGCGGAGCCAGGTTCTAAATAATTATAAGTCGCATATTCGAGTTGTTGTGCTCCAATGCATATTATGAATAAGATCGTAAAGCAAAGCATTGCAGCGACGAGCTGGCTTCGGGTAAGGCTACTAGTGAAAATTCCAATGGCGATAAAGAGGACACCACTCAATGCAACGAAGAGAAGACTGCCTAGAGTTGCAGAAGGTTCGATTAGACTGAGATTTGATATGTTGTCCGGAAGTGTATTGTAAGTGATCAGAGGAAAAAACAATGTTCCTATCCATAGAATTAAATAAAAACAATAGGCGGCGGTGAATTTACTTAAGACGATTGCTTCTTTGGGAACGGGGGTAGAGAAAAGTGTTTCCAAGGTCGATTGATTTCGTTCCGAAGCGATACTGCGCATGGTTAAGAGCGGCACGGAAAAAAATACGGGCAACCAAAACAAGCTGAAAAATTGTGCGACCGGCGAGCTATCTTGAGGTAGTAAAGTCATACTTCTTAGGATGGCCCAATAGATAAAGCCCATGAGAAGGAGAAAGAGAAAGGCCGCTATATACGCGGGAGGAGCAATGAAGAGCAGGCGTATTTCGTGGCGTACTAAGGTGAAAAAATGTCGCATGGATTCTGTCTTAAGTCGTGTCAATTTTGTATGTGCCCTAGCTCGGACGAACGGTTTCCCATGAGCGCTTTGTGGCTGCTAGAAAAATAGACTCTAAATCGGGTTTGTGGATATGGATGCCCTCGAGTTGACAGTCTTTGTAATCATTGATCATTTCAATGTATTCAGTTATATTTAATAACTTGCTCGATTGGATGCAAATACGAGAGTTCTTATCCGAGGGACTGGGGGTTGCTTCAATTTGATACTGGATTTTCTCGTTTTCACAATGTTCAACTAGCTGCTCAATCGAGCCATTTACTTCGATAGTCATTCGGTTATCTGGGATAAATTCTTTAGCGAGTTCTTGCTTTGTACCCATGGCAACGACTCGGCCGTGGTTGATAATAATAACCCGATTGCAGTTCCGCTCAATTTCTGAGAGGATATGCGAGGAGATGAGTACGGTATGTCGGCTTCGCAAGGTGTCAATCAATGCTCGAATCCCTTGAATTTGATGCGGGTCTAAACCGATAGTCGGCTCATCTAAAATAATGATATCAGGACTTCCAATTAAGGCATCTGCAATGCCCACTCTTTGTTTAAAACCTTTGGATAAGGTGCGAATAATTTTTCTGCGAGCAGTGCGGAATAAATCGCACAAATCCATGACTCTTCTCACCTCAGTCGAAAGGGCTTCTTTAGGAATTTCTTTCAACTCGGCGCGCAACTTTAAATATTCGGAGACGCGCAATTCTTCTGGAAGTGGATTGTTTTCTTGCATGAAGCCGATCTTTCGCTTAATAGCTAAGCTGTTCTCGGCAACAGAAATACCAGATACTTGAGCTGATCCAGAATCGGCATTGAGAATACCCCCAAGGATTCTAAGTGTGGTGCTTTTGCCTGCGCCATTCGGTCCGAGGATGCCAACGATTTCCCCTTTTTTTATATCAAAACTGACCTGTTTGATCGCAGAAACCTTACCGTAGCACTTAGATAAATTTTCTACCGAGATGCTGATATTTGAGTTCATGAGTGCGATGCGTTCAGTTTTTACCTATTAGTTAGTTCAGAGCGAAAAGAGGTTATAAAAAAGAGGCTATAATTAGAGTGTGGACGGTGTTTGTAAAATTCTGATAATTAATCAGAAAGTTAAAGCTAAAAGAAATGAAGAGCGTATTGCAAGAACACGATGCCCAATTAATTGAGAACTACAATGGGATTGTTGGACTCGATGAAGTGGGGCGAGGTGCACTAGCGGGCCCTGTCTTTACAGCGGCTTGTTGGATTAAGCCAAGTTTTTTCGAGAAGGCAGGCATTTGGACACTAACTTCGGAAATTCGAGACTCAAAAAAAATGAGTAAGAAAAAGCGCTCTGAGGCCTCGGAACATCTTGCTTATTTAAAGAGTGAAGGGTTTATCGATTATGCCATAGCTTCTGCCTCTGTTAAAGAAATTGATAGCTACAATATAGCTGGAGCCACCCAGCGAGCCTTTGTTCGTTCTTTGGAGCAAGTGGTTACTAGAAAGCTGATGAGCACACAACCCTTGATCTTAGTGGATGGAAGGCCTCTGAAAGGGGTATCTTTCGAGCACAAAGCCATCATCGGCGGTGATGATCGGTCTTTAGCCATTGCCATGGCCAGTATATTGGCAAAAGAGGCTCGAGATCAATGGATGGAAGTACTGCACCTAGATTTCCCTCAGTACGATTGGAAAAGTAACAAAGGCTACGGCACGCTCGCCCATCGAGAAGGCATTCGTGCGCACGGAGTCTGTTGCGAGCACCGTACTTTATTTTTAAGAAAAATACTGAATAATTAGATAAAAAATTAATTCTTAAGTGCTCAAAAAGCGTAAAATATAAAAAAATCCACTTTTTTGAAGAATTGTATTGACTGGGCGAAATGAAAAATACAGCTTTTCGGGCTTCTATTTCTCATATTCTAATTTAGGAAAAGCCTTGATTTAATCCATACCGAAAAAGATCTGCCCTTGTAGCTCAGTGGTAGAGCGCATCCTTGGTAAGGATGAGGTCGGCGGTTCAATCCCGCTCGAGGGCTCCATT
>MDTB01143384.1_pt1 | contig 35300 bp, 49 predicted proteins | sample 811161 | NCBI WGS metagenome assembly MDTB01 (sample SAMN05326650, study PRJNA326480) | marine metagenome | isolation source: seawater | place: Mediterranean Sea | collected 2009 | reverse complement strand
CGTATTGCTAACTTAACAACACCCATTTGAGGTACAGGTTCATCTGCACCATCATACACATTTAAAGATGATATATCATTGAACTCATTAACAACTAATGTCTTATAGTCTTCTTTTGTAACAGCTCTCTCTTGAACAGCTAATGCTCTTGGTGCTGAAAATCTAATGTCATCTAAGTTTTGAGAACCAGAACCTCCAGTTGCTCTTGTTACCAACGAAATAGCAGCGCTGTGGCCAGCGATACTATCAGCAGAAAAACTATTAGCTCCATTTGGTTCTTCTCCGTTTGATCTTCTGTAGGATATCTCCAACAAGTTATTATTAGAAGGCTGTCTACCAAATGTTCCATTTCCAAGAACAATAGTATAACTACCATTTGTTGATGGTTCAACAAAGTATACATTACTTGTAGCTGTCAATCCAAATAATGAATTTGCTCTTGTGTACTCACTATTAGTACTATCAGTATTAGATGTTCGTATCTTAACTGCAAGACTAGTTAAGTCAATATCTGAGTTGTTAATATAGAATGAAGAAGTATTAGGTGATGTATTTGTAACTAAGAATGCCTCTTGAACAAGATCACCTTCATATATTGCAACATTAGAAGCAAGATAGCTGTTATTTGAATATACAATTATATCTGAGTTGGTTGAGAATGTATATGTATTGTCACCAATAGTAGATGTTAGCTTTGTAAGTCTTGGAATAGTAATCTGATGTGGATTGCTTGATGGGTTGACATTAATGTTAACATATGCAACAGATGATCTATGGGATCTTGGAAGATAGTTTAATGATTTAGATATAGAATAAACACTGTCTCTCAACTGTGCACTATCAAGAAACATCTCTGTTGCAACGTGATTAAGATAGATTCCATTATAGTATGTGTTGTATGCTAACAGATCCATCAATACATTTAAGTTTGAACCTGTGAAGTCATAATCAGCAAAAACATCTTGGCCTTGCATGAACGTGATTAGGTTAGACTTAATTGTGCTAAAGTCCAAATTGGCGACCGAGAATTCTGTATTGGTCGTAGCCATTATCTAGTCCTTTCTAGGCCTAAAGTAAAAGTAACTGGGTCTTCAATATTTATAATAGCAAAAGTAATTGTTATTCTAGCTTCATGTTTATCGTTAATAAACTCAAGCTCTGTTGATATTAACTCAGCTCTTGGCTCAAAGTTTGTTATTGTTTCATTAATATATGCTTGTACTTGCATTTGTGTGAATGGTGTAGCATTTTCAAACAATAATGCTTTCAAACCACCACCAACATTAGGTTGAAAAACTCTTTCAAGTTTATCTGTCAACAATAAATTTCTTACAGATTGCTTTACTGCTTCAGCATTAGTCTTTTTATTCAATTGACCTGTGACAGCATTCCTTGTAAAGTCAGTAAAAAAGTCTGAATATACAGTAGTTGTTGCAGCTCTATTTTGTGTTACTACTGCTACTTTACTCACTCTGCGCCCTCCTCAGGATCAACAAAAGGCTCTGGTTTTTGCCCTGGTGGTAATTCTTTACCCAATTGAGTAAAAAAGTTTTTAAAGTTACTATCTAATTCTTTTAAGTTAGCTTCCACTCCAGGAGCAGCTTTCTTAGCTGACTCAATAGTTGGACCAAAAGCATTCATTATATTATCAAAATTTACTGCAAGACCTGTAGTTGGATCTTTAGCAAATTCATTAATTGCACCTTCAGATATATTTTCTGAGGTTGGTATTGTAATATCAATCTCACTTAATCTTTTAAATGTATCTTGTGCAACTTCAGTATTTTCACCAATGAACTTCTTCAATGCTCCAGCATTAACTTGCATCATACCTTGTGCTGCAGCACGACCTTGCTTAAATGACTCTTCCCAATCTTCTTTTGAAGCAAAGCCAAATGGTATCAATATCTCAGCTCCATCTTCATCAATAGTTTTTTGAAAGACAAAGTTCTCTCCAGTAGAAGGATCAAACTTAACTTCAGTTGCAAGCCTTTCCTTAAATTTATTTATAACAGGACCTAGGGTAGCTATAGATACTCCTTTATCTTCTAACAACTCATTCTTTATTGTAGCAGCCATTGCTTCTACTTCATAAGGCTCTGGAATAACTTCAGACAATGCATCTTTAATAGGTTGCACAGCAGCATTACCAAATTTGAATGCTACTAGCCTTTCACCATTTTGAACACCATCCTCATCAAAGGTAGGCTCTGTCTTGAACTTAAAGTTGGGTATCAATGTACCAGGATCAAATGCAGTAGCAGAAGCAGCTTCTGTTGTTTCTGTAAACCTTCTTCTTAGTGCACCAGAAGGATCTGTCCATTGACTACCAGCAACTGTTCCTTGTATTTCATTTGCAAATGCTTCAAGTCCTGTTAACTGTGGAGCGTTGATAGCACTACCTAAACTGTCTTGTAATGATTCAATAGAAGGTATTGCTATATCATTTGCTACGCTATCAAGCAATCCTTGAAGACTGTTTGGAGGAACACTACCTGATAGTACTTTACCCATCTCTTCTTGTAGGCTTGTTAGGTCTGGTTTCAATGCTTCAGTAGCTTCATGCAATGTGTTAGTTACATCAGCAATAGCATCAGTTGATGCTTGTAGTATTGATTTAAGACTACTTGGAGTACTAGCTGCAATATCCGTATCGAGGATAGTACTCAGTTCTGTAGCAACTTGTTCAGTGATAGATATTAGCTTAGTATCAATACCACTATTCTGTAGTGCAGTTGTAAATTGTGTTATATCTAAATTATTCATTTAGATCAATCCTGGTTGATTTAATAAATGTGTTAGCTGGGGTAGTGCTTGTACCTACAAGAAACTGTGCTGGAGTATCAATAGTAACATTAGAAGTAGCATCCATGTTTAGATTATCTTCTGTATGAATGTTAACATTAGAAGTAGTCTTAACAGTAAAGTTTGAATCAGTCATAATGTTTGTGTTACCACTTGTATACATTGTAAACGATCCATTAGTGATAAGATGTCTCTCAAAGCCTTTGATTGTCATTGTAACATTGTTTGAGTATACTTGATACATGTCACCTTTGAACTTTTCTCTGGTACTACCATCGATAGTACTGTCCTCATTACCACCAATTCTCAAACTTCTATTCTCATTGATCTGTGTTGATTTACTTGTTTGAATTTCTTTTTGTTCATTACCTCTGATCTTGGTAACCATATCTCCATCAACACGAAGATGATAATCACCCCTGACTTCTTGATACATATTCTTCTCAACAAGCAATCTTACATCACCTCTTACAGTGAGGTTCATGTTGCCATCAACTACAACATTCTTTCCTTTAAGAAACATTTCATAATCATCACCAACTATCTTTGTAACTCTTGAACCATCTGGTTGTATCTCATAAAAACTACCTTTAGTATGATACTGATGAATTCTTTCACTTCCTGGTGTGTCATCATACTCCATAACATGACCAGATTCAGATGTATATGTGTGATTATATGGATATGCTGATTGATTAGGTGGCTTCTCTCCAGTCCTACCTTCCCATATTTGTCCATTGCTTGTATCATCTAGGAAACATGTATCACCATCTTCTTGTCCACCATATCTTGGAAATGGTTCATTCCAATGGTTTCTATAATAAAAGTCTCCTGGATTACCAGCATTGTGCTTATCACTAGTTGGAATTTTTGGTCCATCTAGTTTTCTAACTGTTTCTGCTATAGGAGGTACTGCTGTTGGTATTTGAGTGACTCTATCTCTATTTTTTACAGCTAAAGACTCTTCACCTTCAGCCATAGGACCTCTAGCTAGCTTGTTAACATCACTTTGCCTAAGATATTTTTCTTTTGGATATACTCCTCTTGGATCACCAAACCCAAGATTAGATGCAATCTTTTCTTTTGGTATACCTACTAATGTACCAAGTATGATTGGTTGTTGTAATTCAACACCATCAATGAACATACCAAACACCCATGTACCTTCAACAGGACCCGTTGGACTTATACCAACTCCACTTATAGATGCACTGTTGTATGGCATTACTGGCATTGCCCAAGGCAAGTCAGCTGTTGGAATATCTACTTTATCTTCAGTGTGTACACCATAAACTCTAACTTGACAACGGCCAATATTCAATGGATCATTTCTATTTTCAACAACACCAATAAAATGTTGGACATTAATCAATGCTTCAGCTGAGTTTAATGACATTATTTTTCTCCTGGAACACCAGAATTTTTCATACAAGATAGTACAGTAGTATGGCTTTCTTGTGCATCAAATATTTGTTTAACAGATGCTATCATCCATCTACCACCAAGTCTATTGGAAGGTACATCTGTTTGTTTGTCACCCTTGTATGCAGACTGTTCTGGTATTTGGAGATCAACCATTTCACCAGGTACTAATGTAATGTCACCAGTTAATGTAACATTCAATTGTTGAGACATTAAATGATGTACAAATGGCATACGTTGACTGACAACGTGTTCATAAAATTGGTTTCTCTTTGTTGTATCTTTGACTATTAGGAACTCATACGTATCTTCCACAAACATATCATGAAAGTCATCATCAATAAAAGTATCACCAGCAGGATCCACAAGTTGATATGCTCCTCTGGTTTTTTCCTGGTAGTCAAAGGCAACATCTCTATAAGTCTTACCCACAACATCAAGCGCTCTCGCAGTGTTTCTAAGTGATCCTGTTGCACCCAATAGGTGTTGATCAGGAAGTTTTAACTCATCTAGTGACCTAATTTTCTTTATTTCATCAATAACACCTTCACTAGAATCATCCAAAGGACTCCATCTATATGATCTGAGCTGTGGTTCTGATTCTAATAACTCATTTTGATCATTAATTAACTTTTCAATATTGTGAAAATAGTATCCATTTATAGTTTCATAAAATAAAAACATACTACCACCAAATGTAAAATCATGAGCTCTTCTACCACACATATCAATAGCACCAAAAGGACTTCTTCCTGGTATAATAAAAGAGTTTATAACTTGTTGTGTATCATGTACTTCAATTGTTCTTTTATCAAATGGTGTTAGTGGTGTATTCTTAAAAAATTCTTGCTTTGGACTTTTAGTTATATATCTGTCCCATATAGACTCTACTGTCTTAGAATATGTTTTATTGAATGATTGATTAACACTAGTGTATGAATCTATTAAAGATTCTTTTGTTACACATTCCAATGTCATCAAAACACTTTGACCTTGTGTAGACAACTCAGCATTTTTTGCTGATCGTACATAAAATTGAAGATTTATTGGTCTATCGTTTGCATGATCATTACGAGCTGTAAGTATAACAAACTCTTGGCCAAGAATGCCTTTCTTATTGAACCTTGTTAGCATTCCTGTAGCTTCACTGATAGTGAGCGTGAGAGTAATAGAACTCTCAAACAAACTTTGGGTCAAGACTGCTGATACAATCTTAGTAAATAATTCTACTGGTCCAGCTTTAATACTTCCATCTTTATTTAATGTAACAAGATGTAAGTTATCAATAACTAGATTACCTAGTTTAGCCATTCTTCTTCTTCGTCAGTATAAGGCCACATTAAAATAACCTATCCAATTGGGTTAGAACTCTACTCACCATACTTGGTGGTACTAATTTTATGTGTCTTTTGTTGTCGTTAACTCTCTCAAAATAACTATATGCAGAGACTCCTGTGAAGTCTCCAGCTGTTATTTCACTATAAAATCCTGCATGATTGTATGTATCTGTTGATATAGTAATATCTTTTGTTTGATGTTCATAGAACAATATAGTTGATTGGCTAGTAGCTACTGATCCATACTTTGCTTCCATATGTTTTTCAAACTCTCTTGTAGAAAGAGGCCACTCATAATATGGATCAAGTTGTACGTTTGGTAATAACACCAACCAAGATAGAGATGAATCATCATATGCAAAGAATGATACGGTGTCTGGTCTTTCGCCATCTTGGATTTCATAATTGTTCAATCCAAATTGACTTGGTATCAACTCTATAAGTTTATATCCTTTTGTGATATCTCTTATAGTTTGATTCTGGAATGTTGTCAATGGAAGTTTATTAAGTGCCATTAGCCCACCGATCCTTGTAAACCTTGGGACTTAACAATCCTAGCTGCGTTACTTGCACCTTCGCTTAAATTTAATCCATTATCAGGATAGTCAGTTGACAACCATATAGAAGTTTCTTGTAAGCTAATTGATAGTCCTATACCAGCAGGATGTCCGTTCTCTAAGAATGCAGGTCCTTGTGGTGTATAATCAACACTAACATCTGTAACAAATGCAGGTTTAAAATTTATATGACTTTGATTACCATTTAGTGTATGGATACGGCAATGTGCTTCTTTAGGATATTTTAAAGTTAATCCAAGAGAACCATCTCCTGTTTTTGGTAATATATCTGATTTCAAAGAATTGATCATTTTCTCAATGGTAAGAGTCTCTTCAGCTGATTGTGGCCATAGTTGCCAATCAAAAGTATAATTTTTTAGTTTTACTCCTTTGAAGAAAGCTGTTACATGAGGATTTGGTACTTGACCAAGTATTGCTCCAGCTACGGCACCAATTCTATTGTTGGTTCCTACTATAGATTGTACAGCTCCAATTGCGTCTGCTGGTTTAGCATTAGATATTGTTTTTGCTCCTTCACCAACTGCTCTACCTAAAATTCTTCCTGCCTCTTCCACAGTAGTAGCAGCACCTAATTTTTGAGCTATTTCATCTACTTTTCCAGCTAGCTTACCACCAATTGCACCAAGTTCCATAGTGCTGTAATCAACTCCTTGGGTATCTTTCATACTAGTTGGTACAGGCAAAAAATAATTTCGTCCTACTTTTCTTAAAACTGTTTGACCACGATTACCAGAAATTTGATCAGGGACACCACTAGTGGCACCTCCTTGACCCTTAGAAGCATACTCAAACTCAACCATTGCCATTTGAAAACAATAATCAGCAGACAAGTCTGACGGGAATGTGAAGCCTTGATCAGTTTGGGAGAAGCCAGCTTTCTTTGCAGCCATCAATTGATTCTGTGTTCTGGCTCTACTTTGAACACCAACAGGGTCTCTGGATCCTCCAGCTCCTTGTAATATATTGGTCATCTAAATATTCCTATGAGTTATAAAGGCAAATTCCGTCCAACAAATCCACATAAATATAACGGAGACCCCACTAACATTATTTATAGAAGTTCGTGGGAACTCAAACTTATGATCTATTTAGATGAACATTCTGACATCGTTAAGTGGGCTAGTGAAGAGTTTTGCATACCATACAAAAGTCCAATAGATGGTAAAAGACACAGATACTATCCAGATTTCTGGATAAAGAAAAAGAACGGAAGATGTGTAATTATTGAAGTTAAGCCAGCAGCTCAAACGATACCACCAGATCCTAAGAAAAAAAATAACACAAAGTCAGGAAGACCAAGTAGAAGATATCTTAACGAAGTAAAAACATACGGTATAAACGAAGCTAAGTGGAAGGCTGCTTATGCTTACTGTAGAGATAGGAAATGGGAGTTTAAGATAATGACCGAGAAAGATTTAGGTGTCTGATGGCAAACAAATTAAACGAAGGTAGTGAATTTACTATACCATTAAAGAATCTTATAGCTATGATTGCTGTAACAGGTATTGCAGTGTGGGGATACTTTGGAATTGAAGAAAGGCTGTCAATGTTGGAACACAATACGCAGATGATGGCAGTAGAGATTGAAGAGAATGATAACTGGATTGATAACTTTAAACCACCAGAAGCTGTACAAGAAACAGTTAAGTCTGTTAGAGAATTAGAAAAGAAGATGGATATCATGCGTACTGAATTGGAATATCTTAAAGCTAGCGTATATCAATAATGGCAAGTTATATATTTCAAGATTTGTTGTCTAAAGCTCCAATGAGTATCAGGAACAATGTTGCTGATGCAAGATCATGGATGCAAGATAATGTGACAACTGTAACTACAAATAGGATTCTAACTGGTGATAGACAAAGACAAACTGATAGTGTACAGCCAGGCCGTATGTATATGTTTAATTATGATCCAAAAACAAAAGATAAACTACCATACTACGATAGATTTCCATTAGTCTTTCCATTTGATAGTGCTCCAGGAGGATTCATGGGATTAAATCTACATTATCTTCCTCCTCTAGCTAGAGCTAAGTTGATGGATGGTTTGTGGCCACTTATTGACAATGAAAACATGACTCCTGGCAGTAGATTGAAAATAAGTTACCAAACACTCAAAAGAGCATCACGTTTAAGATACTTCAAGCCTTGTGTGAAAAGGTATCTAAATAATCATGTAAAGTCTCGTTTTGTAACGGTATACCCTGAAGAATGGAATATTGCTGTGTTTTTACCAACAGAACGGTTTGCAAAAGCAAGCAAAGCTTCAGTATACGCAGATTCAATTGGTAAGTACTAAATGGCAATAACAGATTTAATTAACAGGATAGGAACTGGCATTAGTCAGTTTGAAGGCTTTCTTGGCATTGGTGCTGATGGAGGCCAACAAACATTCAACGTAGGTAAGATACGTTCTGATATAAACTCAATGGGCGGTCTAGCTAGACCTCCTCTATTCCTTGCTACAGTCAATCCACCTAGAGCATTAGTAGGAGCAGGACCACAGCCACTACTTTGTAGCTCAGCAACATTACCAGGCAAGCAAATCATACCTGTTGATCACAAAAGATTAGGATACGGTACGTTAGATAGAAGGGTATCTGGTGCAGTTAATCCAGATGTCAGCTTAACATTTTTTGTTGGAACAAATGGAGAGCCATTAACATACTTCAACTCGTGGCTTGATAACATATTTTACACTGACGCAAGAAATGGTGGTGAAGGAAGCAGTCCAGGAGGAACACCAACATTCAACATACGTTTCAGGTCTGAATACATTTCCACAGTACAAATTGCTTGGTTTGATGATGCGCAACAAAGATTTTTGGAATACACATTACACGAATGCTTTCCAATGCAAATAGGTGATGTATCACTAGCTTGGGCTGAGAATGATTCGTTTGCATCAGTAGCAGTTAACTTTACATATAGATATTATACACTAAACACTATTGAGACAGCAGTACCAGGTAGTGGTAGAGGTTTCTTGGGACTTTTGAAGAATGGTTTAGGAGTAGTATCAAGATTAAACAATAGTAGATTTCAAGGATTTGGAATCAATGATCTACTGAATCCAAACTTGAGTAATGCTTCTCGAGTTGGACTAGCATTAGGAGCTGTGAACAGCACGTTCAAGTTATTTTAATATGGAGGATACACTATGGGGTTACCAATTATTCAACACCCTACTTTTGGATTGACAATACCGTCGACGAAAGAAGAAATTAGATACAGACCATTCTTGGTCAAAGAAGAAAAGATTCTATTGGTTGCACAACAAACAGGACAACCAGATGAGTTTATAAAAGCTATGATACAAGTACTTAACAATTGTACGATGGATTATAGTGTTGATAAGCTAGCAAGTTTTGATATTGAATATATGTTTTTGAAACTCAGAGCTAGCAGCGTTTCCACTCTTGCAAAGATACAAGTTTGGGATGATGAGACAGAAGACTATGTTCAAATAGAAGTTGACCTTGATAAGGTAGAATGTTCTGGGGAGATACCAACCAACATTATAGATGTAAATGATGATGTAAAATTACAACTGAGACCTCCTTCTTTTACAGATTTGTTGGTATTAGGTGATAATGATCAAATGTCAGAATCAATAGACATGGTTACGAGAGTAATTGAAAAAATTTACGAAGGTGAAGAAGTTTATGAGCTGAAAGATTTCTCAGAAGAAGAACAAACAGAGTTTATTAACTCTCTTCCAGCAGAAGCATTTCAAAACATACAAAACTTCTTAACAAGTCTACCATCAGTAGAAATGGAAGTAGATTATAAAATTAAAAAGAATGGAAAGAATAAGAATAAAAAGACTGTATTGAAAGGTCTAAATGATTTTTTCTAGTAGTGCTGTCCCATACTAATCTGGCTAATTACTACCAGACAATGTTCAGTATGGTTCAGCACCATAAATACAGTATAAAAGAACTAGAGAATTGTTATCCCTTTGAACGTGATTTGTATGTTGATATGTTATTGGAATACATAGAGTCGCAGAAAGAAGAGTAACATGGTACAAAAGAAGCTACAATCAAACTCAGAGTACAATAAGTATGACTTAGATGGAGATGGTGTTGTGACTGATGAAGAGATGGCTGCTATAGCCAAAATTGAAGAAATAGAAATGCAAGAAGAAAAAGCAGATGCTCAAAGACGTATGGCATGGATTGCCATGGCAGCAATGATCATCTTCACAGTACTTGCAATGATTCCTGGATTCATTCCAGAAACTAGACTTAAATTACTTGGAGACTTGTCTGCTCTATTCTATATTGGTATGGCCGGTGTGGTCGGTGCTTATATGGGTATGACAGCATATATGAGTAAGAAATAATGTCAACTCTTGCTGCAGTAAATGAAACCCTTGGAGAAATAAAGGGTCAACTTGTAAGAAACAATTCAAAACTTGATGGACTACGTGGTGTCAAACCTATACCATCTGGTCCAAAAGATTTGACTGAAAGGGAAAGAACAGGTCAAACTTCTGGTGAAGCAGCAAGAGAAGGACTTAAAGAAAGAGCTGGTGCAAAGCCAACTGGCACTGGTGTTGGAGGTTTGATAGATAAGGCTCCAAACTTACCAATATCAACAGGAAATAAATTATTAGATTATGGTGCACTACTAGGATTGATTGTAGCATTTAGAAAACAGATTGCAGACTTTCTCAAAGGATTCTTTAGTGGTCTAACAAAAGCATTTGAAGAGGAAATTGCAGCGTTTAGAGAATTAGCTCAAGGTTATGTAAGAGATTTTGAAAAGAGTCTCATAACAGGAGCTACAGCAGGATTTCTAACTGCGCAAAGAAGATTCAATAAATTATTGGAAAAAGCTCAAACAAGATTCATATCAGCAACTAAACAACAAGAAATTGAATTAGAAAAAACAAAGACTCCTAAAGGTGGAGTACCTGGTGAACCAATACCAGATGGCAGAAAAACTCCTAAAGGTGGTATGGGTGGTGTTGATGATATAGGTCCTAATGCTGGTCGACAACCTGCAGCTGGTGGACGTGGTAGAGGTCCAACCAGAGCTCAAATGTTAGAAGAAATTAAAAGTAGGCCACAGAATCTTCCAAAAGGATATAGCACTAAAGGTGGTGGTGTTTCATTTAAAGGGAAACAAATAAAAAATCCGGAATTGGAAAAATTTGCTCCAAAGTCAGTTGCAGCAGCAAAAGCAAACGCAGCTCCAGTAGAAAAATTTGATCAAGTTAAACCAATCAAGCAAACTGCAGGAGAAAAAGAAGTAGCCAGAGCTATGAAAAAATTGAAACAATTGCAAAGAATAACAGGAACCAATTCAAAACTTGGTAAAGCTGGTCTTCTTCTCTCAGGTTTTTTCGCTGCTCTTGAAAGTCTTACAATTTTACAAGACCCCACTGCATCATTAGAAGAGAAACGAGAAGCATTAATTGAAACAGCTGCTGGCTTGTTAACAGGAACTATTGCTGGATTGGTTGGAGCTGCAATTGGTGCTGTTGTTCTTACTGCAATCACCGGTGGGATAGCCGCACCAATCACAGGTTTTGTTGGAGCTGTTGGTTTTGGTGTACTTGGTTACTATGGTGGCGACATGGTTGGTAGAGCTGGAGCTGAATTATTAGTTAGATTTTTATTGAGTGATACTCCAGTTGATCCAGCTGGAGTGATTAATAGATTAAGTGCTGTTGCAACTAAATTAAAAGAAAATGTAGGAATTGATGCATCAGCAATAAACAAAGGTATTAATAGTGCAATAGATGCAATTAATCCTTTTTCATTAACTAAGGGTGATACATCATCAGAACAATCTGGCGCACCGGCAAAACCAACACCATCACGTAGAAGAAATAGAGATTTGCCTGGAGGTGCAAGACAAAGAAGAGGTCTTGGTGTTTCAGGAAGTTACAATCAGCCTAAACCTACTACAATGAGTGCTGGTGGTGGTACTTCAGATATGGGTGACCCTGCTGCAATGAGCACTTCAATGAGTCCTGAGGCTCTTGAAGGTTCCATTCCATCAGTATCATCTCCTGGTCCAGCTGCGCAAAGATTAGCAGCAGCTACTCCAACACAAAAGGCTGCAATGGTTAATCAAGCTGCAATACAACAAGCAGCCGCTGGTGGTAACAATGTTACAATCAACAGAGATGGTGACACCACAATCAATCAAGAAGGTGGTGGAGGAGGCACATCAACCCCAGTAGTCGTCGTTAAGACTGATGGGGATATGCCTAAAATAGGCGCTAAGATAGCCTATGGTATGGGACTATAAGCCCCATACCATCAGTTGACTATTCGTCTGCCAGCTTCTTAAAGAAAGATAGACCATCGTCGTCATCATCATTGGATTGTTCATCCCATGGAGCTGACGCAGCAGCTGGTTGTGATGGTGCTGCTGCTGGTGCAGGAGCCTGTTTAACTTCAGACAACTCATCAGCAGTTATTGTATTAGCAGTCTCACCACCACCTAAAGCAAGAACTCTATAGAGCTTTGTTTTAAGTTCATCGTAAGACTTAAAGTTCTTAGGATCTACAAGTTCTTGTAAAGGCTTCAATTGATTGTAGATACCTTCTAAGTCGTCTTCTGGAATTTCAGAAGGTGAATCAAACTCAGACTTATCATAGTTACGATATCCTTCTACATTACGAATCTTGAGTCTAAAGTTAGCACCTTCTCCAAGAGAGAATGCATCAACCTTTTCCTCATCATCAAACTCAGGCATAGCAGCATCATTGATCTTATCAAAGATTTTCTTGCCAAACTTATACAAGAATACTTGCCCTTCATTCTCAGGTCGTGAAGGATCCTTAATCACAACTATATTAGAGATAAAGGATAGTCGACGTTTAGTCTTAGTACGAACAAACGTCTTATCAGCTTCTGTTCCAGAGTTCCACAGCATAGAGTTATACTCAGAAATAGGACAGGCTTGATTGATAGTGGTTAGTGATTTCTCAATAAACCATCCACCAGGACCTTGGAATCCATGATCCCAGATACGTACAAAAGGTACATCTGAATCTGGAGATGGTAAGAACCTAATAATAGCAGAGCCATTACCAGACTTATCAACTTCAGGTTTCCAGAACCCATCGTCATCACGACGTGGACCTTTATCAGTGAGTTTACTTAACTCTTCAGTCAATTTATCTATATTAGACGTAGAGTTCTTCTTCTTCCATTGTGCAAGCGACATATGTTTCTCCTTATGTGCGATATATGCGATGTATACGTTTTATTCAAAGCGTTCCATAATATACGACTTATACTTAGATAAGTCAACAGTATTTATAAAGAAAGGCTTATATTTCTCAGCTTTCTTCTGTAGGTCTTGCCAGACCATATCCAGACCAAGTTTTTTGGTCCAGTAATCAAAGAAGGGTGTTAGTTCATTCATAACTATCATAGTCTCGACGCCAACATCTTCTCTAATAACTAACCTCATTAGATAAGGATGTGTATCACCCTTAGTTAAAATATTCTCATCATATGAATCTTTCAACTTCATGAGGTCTTGTTTGAACATATATGACATACTCTGTTGTCTCTTTTGCCAGTTAGCATAGACAGCATGAGTCTCCATATTGTTTATATCACCAGGCCAGAAGTTAATGTTCTGCAACATATTAGCTAACATAAAGTCATCTGGGTTCTTTAACTTAGATAACTTATGAAAGAACATCTTGTCTCTTCTAACTTCAAACCTAGAGTGTTCTGTATTTTTTACTTTGCCATTGTACTTGAAAATATCATAATCTGACGTGAAGTGTCTTTTCAATGCCATATATTTTTGATATGTTTCATGAGCATTCATAATGGTAAGCGAGCTCCTTTTGTTTTTAGAAGCCGAAGGTCTTCAGCTTCTGTTGCAATCTTAGCTTTTAGAATTTGACTACTCTTTATTAACGAAGCAGCAGTCTCAACCTCTATACCATTCTTCTCAACGTAGTACATTACAGCATCAAGATACTCAATAGATTTTTCTTTGACTATCTTTTCAATTTCCATAGCGAACTGAGATGGAGTATTTATCTTTAACTCTATCATCGAAAAAACTTATGATCTTGAATTGTAATTGTATGTTCCAATAGTTGTCCCCATCTTGGATTAACTTCTGTTGTATGATAGTGAGTGGCACCATTAGTAATTGATATACCATCACGTTGTAACTTTCCAAACTGACTGTAAATAAAGTTTACAGCTTTGATAACTTTAGCCCAAGTCTTAGTACCAACAATATTAGATACATCATCACTTTTGCCATCACAATAATATGTGAACTGACACTTCCATTTGACAGGAACTATCTTACCTCGTTTCTTCCACCACTTATTAATTGGACCTTGATGTACAACTCCGCATACAGTGTTAGGCCATTTCTCACTCTTAACTCTATTCAATATAACTTCAGCAGCACCTAATATTCCTATCATAGGCTGGTTGCCAGTTTCAAAGAACAAAGCCTCTGCCATACAGAATCGTTCTTTGTGTTCTGCATCTGTAATCGGCTCACTAGCTGATACTAATGCTCCAGACCACAAAGTAACACCTAATGCAGTCACGATTGTCACTCTCTTCAACATTATACATTCCTTTGCCAATCAAAACAAAGTAAGCGCTTCTTGTGCTTACGTTCTTTATTATCGTTCCTTTTTTTGACAAAGTCAACACATTTTTGTAAATAACCTACATGCTCAGTTATCTGGTTCAAATAAGACTTTGTCCTATTTGGCATCTGTACATGGATATCATACTCCTCTTCAAGGTATGGATGGAAGAGAAAATGTTCGTATTTTTTCTTATCAATAGCCTCAAAAAACTCTTTATCACCATGTCTCATACCAGCAAATTCCATATCATATCCACCAGTAGACCAGAAACATGGCTTGTTTATCAGCCAAACATTAGGGTGTGCAACCCATTTCAATAGCTTTTTCTCATCAAATAACTCATAGTCTTCTGGGTTATCATAGTGGTCAAACCGTACTTTGAACACATAAAATTGATTGTTCTCTAGGTGAGTACTTGTCATTGCTTGTAGCAATTCTTCATTAAAGAACACGTCTATATCAATCAACCAGTTCCAATGAGTCTCAGATTGTAGCATTGCAAGATTCCTACAACCATGATTATTGAATCCAATATCTTGTTTTATAGTGTAAGATTTCAGTTTGAATCTGTTTTTATAAGCATGACATATGTCTTCAAATATACCTTGATCTGGAGCAGCATCATTAATAAACTGTACTGTAATGTGGTTCTTTAACCAGTCAGTCATACCAGAAAAGAACTCACAGTGGTGTATTAACTTATCTACTTGACCATAATATGTTAGTGATATTGTGATGTCATTTGTATCATTAAAGTTCCACGATACATCATCAAACCACTCATCAGATTCATCCATCATTATACGTCTGTGGTGTGATGAGATATATCATTTTGATCAAACCTATCTTTATATTTTACCCATTCTTGTCCGTATCTCGTATTGTGAAACGGATGTGTCTTCTCTGCTTCCATATCGATAAACCAAGGACCACCTTCTGTATAATGTATTGCTTTTGGATCAGCCAAATGATAGTATTGATCTAAACAATTCCACTCCATAGGTAGTGAACCAATGTCATCATCATCTAACCATTTAAGATGATGAAAGTCTAAACCTGGTAAATGATCATTAAGATAGTCAGGTTTCAGTATTTGATTCTTTGGATGTTCGTTGTTGAAAATCATTAATGAAGCCCAGTTCTTTCTGAACGATCTATGCTGAGCAATACCATCCATCTTGATATCACCAAGAGGAATATACTCTGGATGTTGTACTACACTGACAGCTTTACTTGTATCAATCTCATTGATAAGTTCATATGGTGATGATAAGAATAAGAAGTCACAATCAACAAACATACTAAATCCCGTGAAGTCACACATATATGGAACCCAGAATCTAGTAAATGTGAAGTCGGTGGATTGAGGTTCACCATGATTACGATTGTATTCAGGTATGCTTTTTGATCTTAGCTGGATAATATCTGGATGATCATCCCATGCCCAAGTTCCTGTTTCTTTTCTTCGTCGGTTTTGATATTCTATTGAGAACCTACATACCTCGTATGCATCATGTTCTCTTTCCTCGTAACCTATGAATATTGGGAGTGTTGAGGTATATTTCAAGTTGTTTCTCCAATTCTCTTATCCGTTCTATACCCTTCTCTCTTATTTCATAAGGGTTTATAGACTCGAAGTCACCGTGCTCATACTTGGACTTTACCAGTGCCCAAGGAAACGCCTTCTTAGTAATCTTCTTTGTTGAATACAATAGCATAGGTGTTCTGACATACCTTGCCACCCATGCAGTAGATCCGTGATAACCTACAGCCAAAAATGCCTTCTTATATTTATCAACCGCATCCGCAATGGCATCGGTGTAGTCACAATGGACCACATCCATGCCCCACTTTGTTTGAATAAGGTTTTCAATTTGTCTCCATTTGTCTAGTCCAACTGGATCCTTCCATTGTTTCCCCGGATCATATTCTTCGAACTGTTGTTTGTGTGATGCTGTAGTATTAAGTACAACATATGGTTTATTGATAGAGAGATTCTTTATTCTTGACCACCACAGATTATGAAAATTTGATTCATCATCATAATTGTCATGGTTATAGTTTATCTCTTTACCAAATGATTGTTTAAGATGAACTTGATGATAGTTTATAGGTTTACATATAGACCACAAATATTTGAACTTAACGTCTAATGTATCTGCATCTTCTGGTTTAAACTTCTCACCTCGTTTGTGCATCCAGTGCATATGTAAGGTGACGTCATCACAGTTCTTTTGTGCCATATTATGAGCATAACAAAGAGGCGAGATTATGTCACCATAACCTATCTTGCCCTTCCAATTAATTGTTATCATACACTAAAGCTCTCTCCACATCCACAACCTGCTGTTGCCAAAGGATTAATAACTTTGAGAAATGAACCACCAAGTTCTTGAACATAATCAATTGTTGAACCAAGTACATGCATCTCACTAACTACATCAATTACAAAGAACAGTTCTCTCATGTCAGATGGATCATTACCAATATTCATTTTATAATCTGAAGGATCTGGATCATCAATAAACTTCCAAGCGTATTGAAATCCACTACATCCTCCACCTTCTACACCAAACCAGACATACTGTTTGCCACTATTTATAGCTGCGTCTTGAAGATAATTTTTAGCGCTGTCTGTTAGTTCTATTGGACTTGCTACCATATCTCTCCTCCTAATTAAGTGGAGGTTTCTGTTGCCAGGTACCTCCGGACCCCGATCAATTATGCTGCAAGAGCAAAATTATCAGATGCTACATTATCGTTAGCATTTACTTTTTTGATCTATTAAGCGATCAACCTCGTAACTCCAATTTGCTATTTACTACCAGTCGATCCTAACACACCCCCCAGAAATTCACCATGATGAACTTTTGGTGGAGGTGCAGGGATTTGCACCCTGGTCCTGCATAGCTTTTGCTCCTCTTCAACATTACGTTATATTTATACATTACATATCATACAAAGTCAACAAGCAATCCTTCATGAAACATTTCTACTGGATGTATCTTTCCATAGAACTCATTCTGTTCCCAAGATTGGTCTTCATCATTCCAATCAAACCAAGGACTGACACCCAAAATAATGTTAATTCTTTTGGTTATTTTACCTTTTTTTCTTATAACAGCATGCGGTTGTCCCGTATCAAAATGATACATATAGCCAGGATGCATAAGCATTTGTTCATCTTCAGTTGCTATGTATGCTGTTTTATCCAAGTACAAAGGAATGTTAATACGAAAGTTCATATAGAAGGATTCGTCACGATGCCAATGCAAATCACCAGACTTCATCTCCACAATACGACCGCGAACTATTGTTCTAGGTATCTGACTGAACACTTCCCCAAGGTAGCCAGATTCACAAGCCGGTGTCAATCTATTAAATCCGAGAGCATCGCTATAGGTGTTCTTACCGGTTTGGTTCTTTGCGGCTGGATTATACTTCCATTGATGATAATAAGGTCTCTCTTTTGACCACACCTCATGTGTGATTATATCTTTACTGTATAAAAAGTCCCAGGCTTCACCAGCTCCGTGATTGTTTACTTTGTCAAAGAACTCAACACGCAAGTCTTTTATATTGACTTGTTCAAATATCTCATTGCCTCTTTTACCAGCATACATCTCTGGTGGAAGATTGAACTTCCTGTTACCTAGTGTCTGACAGTTTATATTGATATCTGATTGTTTGAAATCTGGGTTGTATGTAATAGATAATCCACCAAGTCTTTGGCTACGGAGATCTGATGCTCCGTATCCTTCACCAAAGTTTGCTATCAAGAATCCATGCCACCCATACATACCAAAAGCTGCTTCAACAGCAGTCTGTAAGTTACTGACTGGAAGATTCATTTCCAGTCTGTATATCTTATGTGGCCATGCCCAGGCTCTTTTTACGTGGTTGACTCTTTCTTCAATATCAGTTTCTCGTCTGATGAAAGAGTCAACTGTATCACAGTCTGGGATATCTTTTTTGTAAAACTTAAAACCCATACAATCCATTCTCTTTACATAGCAGCATTGTTCGGCCATCTTTATCGAACAATTTAGCTTTGATCTCGTTCTGGTAGTCTCTAATATAGCTTCCAGCGTATTTAGTCATGCATCCAGAAGGCTTCTGATTGAACTTTTTACAAGCAATCCTGAAAGCCTGCTTTGCTGTGATATAGTTGTTCTCATACATTGCAAGAACGTCAATTTTGAACTCTAAAGGTCGTTTACTCATAGAAATGCTCCTCCATCTCGTTTAAGAACTCATTTATTTCATCTAGTGGAATCTGATGAACTGAATGCGCATCCGCACACATTACAATGTAACTAGCTAATGTGTGTGGAATTTCATGGTGATCTTCGAAGTTATATTTCATTTGATTTCCTCTCATACCTTAGTATACATCATAATTGAAACAGGGTCAACAACTTTTTTCAAAAACTTTTTTTTAAAATAATTGTTTTTTAGTGTTGACCTTTTTGATAATCGGTAGTATACTATATTAATAATGAGGAGAGCAGATATGACATATACATTTGATGAGACCATTATTTCAGACCTTCACAAAGAAGCACGAGGATTTCGTCCTCGTCCTGGTAACTGGTTCTGCGATAAGTGGGACAATGCCGACAATGATGGCAAGCAAGCCATCTGGGACGGTCTCATTGCTGAGATGGAAGAGGCAGACCAAGCTGCTGCTGACCATGAAGCTCAGCAGCTTGTTGAGTTCAAGCGGCTTATTGCTCGCACCATTGAGAATGGTGCTGGTGATGAGATCACCGCTCTTAGGTGGTTGATTCAGGATGGTCGTCAAATCGACCATTCACAAGACATCGATCACTTCTTCTGGGAGCACGGTGTTCTCTTTACCGATTATGGTAAGGAGTGCAATGCTGCTCTTCTTGAAGTATTTGAAAAAGAATGGAGGGAGTAGATTTAGCTGTTGACCGAAAGTGAATAACGTGTATAATAAGAGAATGAAAACACAGATAGGAGACTTAAATGTCACATAATTTAGAAGTAGTAAATGGCGAAGCACAAATGGCCTACACTGGAGAAGTTCCATGGCATGGTCTAGGTGTTAAGGTTGAAGAGAATCTTAGTCCTGCAGAATTTCAAAAAGCTGCTGGTCTTGATTGGGATGTTATTGAGCGTCCTGTGTATGCAGAGTTCAATGGCAATCGAATTGAGTCAGGTCATAAGATGCTGATTCGTGAGACTGATGCTAAGCCTCTTACAATTATCACTGGTGATTGGAATCCAGTACAGAATTCTGAGGCTTTCGAGTTCTTTAATGAGTTCTGTGAAGTTGGAGCCATGAGAATGGAAACTGCTGGTTCATTGAAAGGTGGACAGTGGGTCTGGGCTTTGGCTAAGATGACTGATACCTTTGAGTTGTTCGGTGGTGATTCCATCGAAGGATATCTACTTTTCTCTAACCCACACATTTATGGTCGTGGAATTGATATCCAACAAACTCTTACTAGGGTTGTATGTAACAATACTATAAATGTTGCACTACAAGGTCCTTCTAAGAATAAGGTTCGATTCAATCATCGTCGTGCTTTTGATGCTGATCTAGCTAAAGAACTTCTTGGTCTAGCTGCTGATAAAATGGAATCCTTCAAATCAATGGCTCAGTTCTTAGGCACTAGGTCTTACAAGGATGAAATTGTAGCAGACTACTTCGATGAAGTGTTTCCTGGCTACTCTAAGAAGACAGAAGATAAGAAGTCTTCTAAGAATGCTTTGAGAGCTTTTGAAGTACTTGAGACACAGCCTGGAGCAGAATATGCTAAAGGTACATGGTGGCAGGCTCTTAATGCTGCTACTTACTTAGTCGATCATGAGATCGGTAAGTCTCAAGAGTCTCGTTTGATCTCTAACTTCTACGGATCTAACAAGCAGCTAAAGACTCGTGCTTTAGAGAAAGCTCTTGAATATGCTTCCTAAAATTGTTCTAGTAGCCGCTTCAGTTGCTCTGATGAGCACTGAAGCAATGGCTGCTGGACCTGATCCTTGTAATGTGAGAAAAACTACCACTGTCACAACAGATAAGAATGGTAAGGAGATTCTCACTAGCAAGATTACTGCGGACTGTGGCTTTGATGCTAATGCTCTTGAAAGAACAAGAAAGTTAGAATCAACATTGCGAGAAGTCCAAAATAGACTCGACTACATTGAAGAACGTCAAAAGCCTGTTGTAGTTGCTAAGGTACCTAAGGCTGCTCCTGTAGAACCAGTACAGAAAGTAGTATTATTAGGACCTGTTGACAAAGATCCGCTTTTGATAGACTATAAAGGTAAGCGAGTACCTCGATGGAACACTAAGGCGTTCTTTAGAGGATTTTTCAAAGGCCTGCGTGAAGGGAGTTCATAATGAATAGGTCGATTAAGATTGGTGTAACTGGGTTGGGTCTGTTAGGCTTAACTGCTTGTGGATCTACAAACATATCTAGTTTGGAAGATACACCGCCTTATGGAGCTAAAGCTCTGTATGCATATAATGTGAAAGCTAATAAGGAACAGGTTGATAAGATCCCTGATTGGTATCTGAAAATGCCTAAGTCTGAAGATAGTATATATGCTGTAGGTACTTCTGCTACACCAGATCTACAATTGTCTGTTGATATGGCTATACTAATGGCTAAGACTACTCTGGCTGATAGGTTTCAGAGTCAGTTGAGATCTCAGACTAAAAACTTTATTGCTAAGGTTGGTTCTACAGCTGTAGACACCTCTGTGATAAATGAGCTCGAAAGAGTGACTAAGAATCTAGTTGCTGATACTGATGTCTCTGGCTACAGCTTAGTTGAGAATGTTGTACAGTCTGCTGGTAATCAGTTCCGAGCTTATGTACTACTGAAGTATAACGATGAGGAAGCTAGTAAAGTTCTCATGAATCGTCTCAAGAAAGATAGGATGTTGATGGCTAAGATCCGATCTAACACTGCATTTAAAGAGTTAGATAAGAATGTTGCTGCATCCAAGAAGGAGAAGAATGATGAACAACAAGCTGTCATTAAGTCTTATACTGGCCAGTAGTATTGCAGTAAGTCCGGCTCAAGCTGTTGAGCCGCTCTCTATTGCAGCTAGTGTAGTTGGTGGATCTATCTTTTGTAAAATGATATCATGTAAGACCGTTGTCAATAAGACGGAATTGATTGATCTTTATAAGACTAGACAACATCAGCAAGCGCGCTTTGAGGATATCAGAAAGAATGGATTACAACTAAACTTTGATGAAAAGTTTTGCAGGTCTATTCCTGATACTGAGGGTGCAATGTGTTATGAAAACGGAAAATGGAGTATGAAATAATGGAAACTGTATTAGTAGTAGGTGGAGTGTTCTTTGCGCTTCCTTTGGCATTTATGGCAGCATATGGTATTATAGGTACCACAGTTGATTTGGCTCAATATGCTATGGAAGGTGTTATAAATATTGTAACATTCCCTTTCACTTAGGAGTACATAATGGTATCAAGAAATGAAGTATTTGTCTTCCTGGATGAGTTAAGAGCATCCGGGAAGGTAAATATGTTTGAAGCGCCTAGGCACTTAGAACATAGATTTGACATGACCCCTGAAGAAGCCAAGATGGACTTCTTCCAATGGACACAACACTTAAAGCGAGATGAAGATGCGACTAGCAAAGAGATCGACACGAGCATTGCCGAAGGATGGGGCACCCAAGAAGAAGATACGCAAGATCAGGAAGCCACTAACTCCTGAACAGAAAGCTGAACGTGCTGAGCGTTTAGCTAAAGCTAGAGCAGCTAAAGGTCCTTCTGAGCATAAGTCTGTACATCACTCTGTAAGCAGAGATGATAAAGATCCAGTAAATGTCACTACTGTGAGAAAGTGGATCAGATCTAATCAAGAAAGACTAGCAGCTGCAAAAGCAAGCCTCAAGCTCAATGAAAAGAACAGAGAGCTAAACAATGAGGTTAACATTCTCGAAACCTATGTCCACAATATGCAATCATATCTCCGTACTGGAGTGTGGTTGGATTTTAGGTGGGGTGAGAATATGGAAGGCAGAATCAACAGTATTGTAAGAGTCAATGCTTATCATTGGCATCCTGCTGATCCATTTATTGGTATGGTCAAACGTCAAGTAGGTACATGGTATCAAGATATTGGTCTCTGGACACAAGAAATGAATGATGAATACTATGGTATACCTGAGTTTGATGACGTAAAGCCTAAAACAAAAACAAAAGTAAAGAGAAAAACCAAGGCACGAAAGAAGCCTAAATAACAAGTAAACAATGTTAGAGGGCTATATATGTCGAATGTAATTGCGTTTCCCACACACAAAGTTGGTTTACGTCCTCCGCAAAATGAAGCTGAACTCAAAGCTCATGCGGAAGCTATAAGACAGAAGTTCATACAAGATCATGCTACTGACTTTGCTTTTGATGTATTCAGATCACTGGAAACGCATGGGTTTGACCTTCGAAGCAGCACTGATATAAAATATGATCTTGTATTAATCAGTGAAGCTATTAAGTCTGCAATGTGCAGATCTCTTGAGCAAAAACATCCTCTACAAGAGTTTGCTCAAAACATCATTAACTTAAAAGATGCCGATATCAGCTTTGAAGATTTTGATGAAGAGGATGGCTAACACAAAGGAATAGTTATGATTTTAGTTGATATGAACCAAGTGATGATTTCTAATTTGATGGCACAGATAGGAAGTCACCATAACGTTGAACTTAATGAAGACCTAGTTAGACATATGGTCCTGAATTCTCTCAGAGGATACAGAAACAAATTTACAGAACAATATGGTGAGTTAGTAATATGCTGTGATGATAAGAACTTCTGGCGTAAAAAGCTATATCCATATTACAAAGCCAATCGTAAGAAAGCAAGAAATGAATCTGATCTCGATTGGAGTAATCTGTTCTCGTGTTTGAATGCTATCAGAGAAGAGATAAGAGAGTACTTTCCATATAAAGTTATACAAGTTGAGTCTGCTGAGGCAGATGATCTCATAGCTACTATCATTCATGACATTGAGGGTTCTCATCTAATGAATGGTCACTCTAAGCCAGTATTGATAATGTCTGGTGATAAAGACTTTATACAGCTTCACAAATACAGTAATGTAAGTCAGTATGACCCAGTACGTAAGCGTTGGATCAAGCATGACAATCCTGAGAAGTATTTAATTGAACACATTGCCAAGGGTGACCGAGGTGATGGTATACCAAACATCTTATCTAAGGATGATTGCTTTATCAATGGCAGACAAAAGCCATTGCGTTCTAAAGTACTAAATACTTTTGTTGATATGAGAAATATTGAAGAAATAGAGAACTATCATACAGATCACATAACTAATTGGAATAGGAATAGACGACTCGTTGACTTGTCTCTTATTCCAGACTATATTAAAGATGAAGTGAAGAAGCAATATAATGAGGAATTTGAACCAAAACGTGATCAACTCTATACGTATTTCCTCAACAAGAAACTTAAAGGATTAATAGAAAACATAGGTGATTTTTAATGGCTTATACTAAAGCTCTGTATGAGATAATTGACGAAGTTAGGAAATCTAAAAACGTTAAAATAAAGTCTGAGATTCTACAAAATAATGAATCTACAGCACTAATTGACTTACTACAACTGACATACAATCCAGGTATCAAATGGTTGCTCCCAGAAGGTGAGCCTCCATATAAACCAGCTGAAGGTGTGAATGAAGATGGTGAAGGTACAGATCTAGAAGGTGCCCTGATAGGCAAGATGAGAATGATGAAGTACTTCATTTCAGTTGATGGTAATGTATTGGAAAATATCAAACCAGCAAAAAGAGAGGTAGTGTTTATACAGCTCCTTGAAACAATAGCCCCCAAGGATGCTAAGTTAGTTTTAGAAATGAAAAGTGGAGCAATTAAAGGTGTATCCACTGGTGTGGTAGAAAAGGCTTTCCCCCAGATCCAAACAAAATAGGAGGCTAACATGAGTCCCGTCCACAAGTCATCCCCTTATGAATATGATGAAGGAGATGAGAAAAAATCTCTCAAGTTCAAAAAAGCTATCAATGCTCGTAAAAATAAAAACAAAGTAAATGCAGCTCTTCGTACAAAAGATGTGCAATATATAATGGATATGGAAGACGAAATCTAGTGCCAACTTATACTATCGAAGACACCAAGACAAACAAAACATATGATGTAAATGTGAAGTATACTGAGCTCCAAGAGTTATTAGTACAACATCCCCATCTAAGAAAAGTAATAACAGCTCCTAACATTATTGGTGGTGTTGGAGGCTTCAAAACAGACTCAGGGTGGAAAGACCTTCTGAAGACTGTTAAAAAAGGATCTGGCGCCGGTAATACGATTGATATTTGATATGGCTCGTAGATTAACTAAGCGTCAGAAGCGTATGCTACGTCAAGATGGGCTGTTGGATGAACACAATGAAGTCCGACAAGGTAAGTTCAATCTTATTGATATTGAAAGTGCCTTTGATCTAACTGATACTCAAGAACAGGTCTTGGATGCATATGAGTCTGGTAACCACTTAGTGTTACATGGTATGGCAGGTACAGGTAAGACTTTTCTTTCAATGTATCTTGCATTGAATGAGATACAGAATAACCCTCTTGGTGATGGACCTCAGAAAGTATATATTGTTAGATCGGTAGTCCCCACAAGAGACATGGGGTTTTTGCCTGGCAATTGGCAGCAGAAATCTGCGGTTTATTCAGAGCCATATAGGCAGATAGCCAGTGAGTTATATGGACGTGGTGATGCATATGATATACTATCCAACAAGAATATGGTAGAGTTTATCACAACAAGTTTTGTTAGAGGTACTACATTTCGCAACTGTGTTATTGTTGTAGATGAAATGAACAACATGAACTTCCACGAACTTGATAGTCTTATAACCAGAGTAGGTGAGAACTGTAGGATTATATTTTGTGGTGATTACAGACAAACGGACTTAACTCTTGAGCAAGATAAAAATGGTTTGAAGCAGTTTCAAAAGATACTAAATAACATTGAGTCGTTTACAAGTTTTGAATTTGGAGTGGACGACATAGTGAGATCCGGTATAGTCCGGGAGTATATTATTGAGAAGAGCAACCTTGGGTATGTTTAAACACACATTAGTTGAATTTGATGAGCTTGAAACTATTACAGAAGATAAGAAAAGATTCTATCTTACACCAGAAGGTAATAAGTATCCTTCTGTAACTACTGTGTGTAGTCTAGCTACCATTGATAGTATCAAGAAGTGGCGTAAGAGAGTTGGTAACGAACAAGCCAATAAAATATCATCAAAGGCCTCATCACGAGGTACTAAGGTGCATAAGTTGGTTGAAGATTATGTTAACAATAAAGAACTAGACTTTGAGAATGTGTTACCAGTTAATCTGTTTATGTTCAAACAGATCAAGCCTATATTAGATACATACTTAGAGAACGTCTATGCAATAGAATGTCCATTGTATAGTGACTACCTTGAGACTGCAGGTCGTGTTGATTGTATTGGTACATTCAAAGGTAAGCCTGCAATCATTGACTTCAAGACAGCAAACAAAAGAAAGCAGCGGTCTTGGATTCACAATTACTTTATGCAAGAAGCAGCATATGCAGTTATGTTTGAAGAACGGACAAAAATACCTATCTCAAGAATAGTAACTGTGATAGCTGTAGAACAAGATGAACCTCAATTATTTATTGAAAAGAGAGATGATTATATCAATCTCTTCCAACAATATAGATCTCTTTATAAGGAGAAATACAGTGTATAAAATTTTAGTTGGTGTACTGATCTCGCTATTTGTTAGTACGGCAGCCTTAGCTCAAGCAGATGGTGCATACATGAGCAGTAAACCAGCAGCATGTATGAATACTAATGCAATGTTTAAAAAGTTTAATGATGACAAGAACGAACAGGTTATCTTTAAGTATGAAGATCCATTACACAATACAATAGGTGTAATATACTATAATACGGTACTAAACGTAGTCCATGCTGTAGAGTTAGCTCCAGCTAGAGGAGGTACTACTGCTTGTGTTATTGTATTTGGTAATAAAGTAACTGCCACTACTTGGAAATTGAAAGAGTAGCTTCAGGAAATCTTTCTTTCCATTCATCTACACTAATATTTTCAATGGGTGGGGTATGATTCCCTTCCCACGCAAGTACTTGCCATGCTTTCCAATTGTTCTCATCTGGGAATGTCTTAAACATTTTATCCTTGACTACCTTGAAGCTAGTATCATATTGCTTATTGAAAAACTTACATATAACATTCAATGGTCTGATTCTCTGGACATGTTCCATTGTCATGATCATTGAGTTTCTACCAGATGATGCCATTTTTCTTTGCATAGGAAACAGATAAGCTGATTTAGCCGGCCAATCAGCCTTGTATACGCCTCTCTGAACCGGTCCAAGTAGCTCACTGGTCCTCTTACGGAACTTAGGTGCTACATAAAGTCTTGACATTACTCTATAGATACCAACAGGAAAGTTATGTTTTTGTACAGCTGCACAACACCATATCTCACCATCTATCTTTGAGAATGTCCACATAGGATATGTTTTCCAGAAGTCTTTATCAAGTAGATAGTCAAACCAATCAGCATTACGATCAGCCATTCCTAACTCTCTTTGTTGAATTAAGAACTCTCTGAACTCTTCTTGATTGTCTGGTGTTAGTTTTTCGCTAGTTGGAACCGAATACTTTGTCACAGGATAACCTCACTCTTCTTAAATACTCTCTTTGTTTCTTTGTTACAGCAAACTCATCATCTATGGTATCTAATAGTTCTTGAAGTTCTGATACAACCTTATATACATTATATCTACCTTGGTCTGATATCCTATCCCATAATATATTGGCACCGGACTCTATTTTTTTCATTTCCATAAATTCTTCTGGTGACATATCAACCCCCATTTGCTAAGCCTTCCAAAAATATTTTCCACTGCATAGCTCTTACATCCCAATTGTAGAATGCATCAGTATATTGTTTCTGCATATGTAACCTATCTTGTAATGCACTGTCATCTACTAATGATACTGCGTTAAACAAATTCTGTGCAAAGATCTGAGCATGATCATTAGCTACTTCATGTACTGGATACATCATAGTCCAGTTAGCAGCTGTCTCTGGTAACCCAGCAAATGAACTATGAACACACAATAACTTTGCTGACATAGCTTCCATAAGAACCATACAGCTTGTCTCAGGCCATACACATGGGTATGCAAGGATATGCATCTTCTTCAAGTTTTCTCTCATCTCTGCATTTGGTACAGCTCCATGATAATGAATACCTTCAGTGTTCTTACACTTATCAATAAGAGCTTTGTGTTCTTTGTCCCTCTCGGGCCACCCATACAATTTGAAACTAGAGTATACATGTAGGTTAACTGGTTTCTTTATACTCTGAAAGTGATTGTTTCTCATCTCCTCAAATACAGGAACCAATATATCCAACCCTCTATGTGGTGTTGAAAAGTATACGAGGTTGATCTCATCTGTTGGTTTTTCATGTTCATCTATTGGATCAATAGCATTTTGAAGAACATAACCTGATGAATGAGGTATACCAAGATGATACATGTAGTCTTGAAATTGCCAATGAGATACAAACACAAGTTTGTCATACTTCTCATGACCACCATCTTTTAAATGTTCTACCTCAGGATCTTGTGCAAGATCATGACACCAAAGTATCCTCTTCTTATCTTCTTTTAACTTACGAGGTCTAGAACAAATAATTTGGAATTGATCAATCAGATCTTTTGGCATCTCCTTATACAATCTATTTTGCATAAGCTCAGTACCACCCCAAGCATTTTTATTTAACTCATTTTTTTCTGGACCACTGTCCATTATTGTCAATTTTACCATAATAAATTATCTTCCGCTTTGTACTGATTCCTCTACATATACTTTGAAGTCATCAAAGCCACCAATGTGTAGGTCACCGACAAATATTTGTGGAACAGTAGTAGTTCCAGGAGGTACCTTTGAAAGTAACTCATCTCTGTGGTGTGGATGTGATTCAAGATTAAATTCTTCGTATGGAAGATTCAATGAATCCATAAGTGCCTTTGCTGCATCACAAAAGCCACATAGATCTCTGGTGTAGATAGTATATAGTGCCATCACTCATTCCTCATAGATAAATGGATCGTGTTTACGGATCTCTGCAAGTCTTTTTCTTCTTTTGTATCTTATGTATGGATATGTTATCCAATCAATAAAACTATGCCAAATCTGGATAAGCATTAATTATCTCCGGGTAAATATGTTCTGCCCAATCTATATGAGCTTGTTCTCCAAGATGCCAATATGTTTGGCTTTTTGGTGAATGACCTTTAACCTCAGTGCACCATCTATAATAGTTGAAATGTTTGTCCATGGGCTTGTAGTAAAACCTTGTATCAATATTCTGATAAATCTTTTGGTTTCCTACAAATGGGGGAAACCTAATTGGATTGTACGATTGATTAAGGTCTTTACGAGATGTATGTGTATCGTAAAAGTTTTCAATCGCATTGAACATATAGTATTTATATGGAGACGATATCATGATATTTTGTATTGCAAAGATATAAGATGCTAGTCTATTAGCAGCAATCACATCATCTGCATAGATATAAGCCATATCAAATGCCTTACGTATCTCTTTATCTTTAATCATAAGTGGATTAGTACCAACAGTAGCTGGAATATATTTGTTATCAGCTCGGTCACCATAATGACCAGCTTGTTTCCACTCATTATCGTCTTCTTGTTTGTATCTCAGATCAAGTCTATTCAAACTAGTCCATCCTATTAGAAAGAAATAGTTGAAGTCTTCTCTTACAGGAGCATAGTAACCATATCCAGATTCTATGTCGGCCATGATTGCACAGAACTGATCAAATATTCTATGATTACTACCACCACACTGTGCATAGTTCAAATGCTGGTAACCAAACTTCTCTGCTAGTTTAGCACCATAAGATTTTTGTCTCTGTTCGTCATTATCACCCATACTATCAATCTCACTTCCGGCTGTGTGACTGCAACCAAGAGATATAAACACTCCATTATAATCATCCCAATTTGGCCAAGTAGACTTGTTAGCTTCGGTTATGTGACTCCATTCTACTTCTTCAGACATATTGACTCATCCATGGTAGGTAATCGCTTCCTTTTAATTTTCTAAATTTATCTGACGCTCTTTGCACATCTAAGAATTGATCCCACATATGAGGATCACGATCTTCCATAATAATTTCTGCTAAGTTATTTAGATTGATGAGATTACTTTGTTCCCAATGATTTTCTATTGTACCTTTAACTCGATCATAAGTCAACTTTATTTGTTTAACTGCTTGGTGTTTCAACTCAGTAGGTAGATGGCGGATATGGTAATACCTAGGGAAGTCAACAATGTTGATATGAGGAAGTATGTTAATATAACCGTGAGGAGTCCTGGCTTCTCCATCGAAATAGTGAAATTTCTGATATTGATTCCTCGAAAACTCATACACTTCGCCGATGTCTAAGATGTTAAGCATACTTACCGTTGTATGCAACTGCACATTGATATGCTTAACCTCTTTACACCTTTGTCTTAGTTTGTCGAAGTTTTTCTCAATCACTGACCATTTACTAGGATGCCTTATATAGTATGCTTTATCACCTATGGCGTCAATACTTATACCAAGATTTACATGCTCAAAATGTGACCACAAATCAATCAATGCGTTAGGTATTGTAGTTCCATTTGATGTATATTGTAGTGTCTTATTCTTTGCCCATCCTTTGTTTATGATATGCTTCAACCACTCATAGTGTTCTTTAACAACTAGTGGCTCTCCACCAAGAAAGTTGATTGTTCTTATCTGACCAAGTATAGGATCAAAGAATCTTTCTCTGAATGCTTTTACAAACCAAGGCTGTTCTCTACCTTGCTTTAAGTAAGGAATGTATTCTGGTTTGTGTTCTTGGTGAGGTATAACTTGCGCTTCTTCTATCCAGTTGTGACTACTCCATGGATTGCATGTCTTGCATTGTAAATTGCACACATTACCAAGAGTAATATCCAAGTATGATATATGCTCCATATCAATCATTATCCCATCTTTTTCTTGGATGGATTCTTCATATATAAGATGTTTGTGAGTTTCGTTTGCATCCATTCTATATGAGACTCCACCTTGGTCCTCAACATAGAAGCATCTTTCACATTCTGCAGGTCTTCTATTCTTCTTTAGCTTCTCTCTAAGATGACACAACACAGGATCATTAAGAAGTTCTTTAACATGATTCATTGCTTGAATCTGTGGTTGGAATCCAAACTTACCATTGTTCATTTTGATTGGCCACGTATTGATATAGTCTAAGTCATGAGAGTTAATTACACCAGGAGCTCCTGATATTGACTTAAATGTTTTTGCCACACAACATGGTCTTACTCTACCAAAGTTGTTTATACTCAAACCGTTCATAGCATAATAACAATACATTATATTGGACCTTTTGCAATATTAAAATCAGCAGCACAATGACAGTGATGCTTCGGACAAATTATTGGTTTGATATTACTTGAATCAAACTTGCCAGCTATATTACCAACTATTGGTCCTACACCACAGCTAGCTTGTCTTATTCTTCCATCTGGATATATGTGGAGACTGTCTTGTATGTTACATTCCCAACCCTTCCAGAAGTTCCAACCATTTTGCATTATCATATTTGATTCTATTGGCATCTCTTCACCATCAACTATCATGTTTGCATAAGCGTAATTTGGATCTTTGAATATAGTAAAATTGGTTGTCTTTACATCTGGATTAGATTTGAAAAACTCAATCTGATAGTCCTCATCATAATGATATTCTTCTGTGTCTGGTCTAAGAGAATCTAACACTGGCACGTAATCAATAATGTGGTTTGTACATTCTTTGAGTCTCTCTGTCATAGCAATACATTGGTCCCATTTGTCTTTGTGCATCATCACTCTGGCACACATATATGCTATTCTTGTACACAACCAATCATAGTTCTCAAAGTATCTGTCGTCCTTTGTAAATTCTGCATGATAGCTTGCTACTATATCATCAAACAAGGTGTAGTTTTCTTGCCACCACTTCAGACCTCTTGATAAGTTTGTATTGACACCTACACAGCTTCCAGGGAACTCTACACGCTCTCTAAACAGCTCTATGGTTGGTATGAGTCCTGGCCATAGAGTAGGCTCACCACCGCTTAGAAACAGTTTAAAGTAGCGATAACCACGATCCTGATACAGATCTATGATATAGTCTAATGTTGTGAGGATCTTATCAATGTCATCCTCATGTTTAAACCTACCACCCCAGTTTCCTTCATTACAATAAGTGCAACGAAAGTTACAAAAGTCATTTACTTGCCAAACAATACTCAACCATTTTTCTTTGGCTGGTACAATCTTAGTCAGGGTGGGCATGAGATATCACTTTTACCATATCTGGAAACACATCTTCAAATTTATACTTCCTATACTTATCAAGGAAGTGTATATACGTTCTCATTTTATTGATAAGCTCGCCTTTATACTTATCTGTATTTTTTGTATAGTTTATTATATTACGTATTGCACCTTCATATTGTGTATCAAATGCTTGTAGTTTGTTCACTACATCTGTTCTTATCTCTTCTGGCCACACACAGCTGTGAATATAATCTGGGCTTTCAAGAAAGATAGGAACAAAGTCTACTCTACGTTTTTGATTACGTTCTATCCATCTTATTACTTTTGTTACATCATATACATTCCATGCTTGATATACAAAGTATACTTTTAGTATACACTTCTCAGTTAACTGTTGAGCCTTTGCAAAGTTCTTTTCTACTGATTTCCAATTGGTTGGATATCTTACATATGAGTTAGTCATTTCATACCCATCAATACTCATCTGGATCTCTGACTCATCAAAGAATTCTAATTTATCATAAAACTCATCTGGAAAATTAGTAAGATTAGTAGTCCAACAAACATAACATTCATTGTTACCAACTTCTACTAACTTGTCTAGGATCTCTCTATTTTTTTGGATGAGCGTTGGTTCTCCCCCCGTAAGATACAATCTTTTGAGATTAGGCGCCACTCTATCAATGAATTTGTCAAACATTGGTGTATTGAACCAATCATAATCAAACTGATCAACACTATCCAACTCATGTCGCCATACATTCTGTAACCATTGAGGAACCTTCTCATTATCAAGTATCCTTTTTCTTTCGTTATACAATTGATCAGAACTTACAGCCCAGCATCCGCTACACTTTAAATTACATACATTACCAAGTCTTAGTTCAAGTAGATTTGGATCAAATACTGGATCTAAACTCTCAGTGAAGAAGTTTGCGTTTGCCCATTGTCTTGAACTTTCCAATCCTTTCTCTTCATGCTCATAACATCTGTGGCATGCATCAATACGTTCACCTTGTAACATTGCCTTTCTAACATCAGTCATATACTTACCATGCCATATTTCATCAAACTCTTGATGACCTAGAATAGCATACTTATCATCAATTGTTATATAATCTTCTGTGTAGATGTTACAGCATAGCTTACATCTACCATCAGTATTTGTATGAATATTTGTCCATGGATATATGCAAAATGTCTCAGCCACGATTCTTCCAAAACTCATTGTGAAAATAGTACTCTTTCAACTTGGCAAACTCAGTATACGTATCAAAGAATGATTCACCTCTGAGCTTATCTAATTGAATTACCTTATCAAAGAATACAGTCAGCAGTTCAGTTTTATCTTCTTCCCACATAAAATGAATCAAACTTTCATAGTCGCTTATGACTTTATCAACTCTGCTACCATATTGTCTAAGCTCCTTTATCCACTCAAGATACTTTTGTTCTACCATCTTTTTACATTTTCGTGGTAGGCATTGTGTTCTATAAAACTCAGGATCTAACAATGGATTGATTCTAAAGTTCTCTGGTTCTAACAATCCTAGATCAACCCACTCTTTATGAAACTCAGATACATTGAAAACATTAAATATACTAACTGTAGGTGTTATCCAAAAGCTAACATTAGGACATTGTTCCATCATATCTTTTCTATTTTGTACAACTCTATCCCACTTTAGATTCTTTCTAAGATATTCACCTCGTTCATGATTACCATCTAAACTAGCAGCCACTTCTACAGTCTCAAATGAATTCCAATATTCAAAGATAGTCTTCTTCTTGAATCTCATGTTAGTAAAGTTAGTAGTGTAGCTTAACTTGACATCAGTCATTTTATGATGCAACCAATAGTCTAATACTCTATAATGTTCTTCTGTTATGATTGCTTCACCGCCTGCAAAGTATACTTTCTCCACATCAAGTAACATAGGTTCAAGTTCTTTGAAGAATGTATCCATATCTTTACCAACTTTAAGTAGTTGAGGTATACCTGGATCACCATGCATCTTAACATGATCATCATACCAGCTAGTACTGAAGTTAGGTCCACAAGTACGGCATCTTAGATTGCATAGGTTTGAGAAACGGATATCAAGATATGCCATATTCACCATACCAGCACTTCCATCTTCTTCTGTTTCTTCTACCTTCCACCAATGATCAGCAAACTCTTTATTGCTAGACATTCTTAGTGTTTGTATACCTGATCTTTCTTGCTCATAACATCTTCTACACTCTTGACTCTCTCTTCCTTCAAGCATAGCATTTCTAAGAGATCTCATCTTATCATTGTTCCATAACTCTTGTATGGTATTATCATGAGAACTTCCAATTGGCATTCTTGAATCTGCTAAACAACAAGGATAGGTTTCACCATTAGGCCACATATGCAAATGAGTCCATGGTAGCATACAAAATGTTTTGTTGTTTAGATAAGCCTCTTTAGTCATGTCGTAGACACTGTTTGATAATAGGAATGTTCTCCGTCATCTCCTTGTATACATGTCTGAATCTTGAATGAAGATTGTGAACTAACTTGGATCGATCCCACGTATCCTTCTCCTTCATAAAAGATATGATTTGAGGGAATCCCCATCTGGGATGGGTCATCCGTCCAGAGTAGTTCTCTAGGTGTATGTCTAGGTATTGTTCAATCTCCCCTTTTATACTTCTTGGTATAGCTTGTATATTGAATTCTGGTGGGCTGAATGCTATATTATACGACATTATACTTGTTTCGTCAACAATTCCCCTGTGTTCAAGATAGATGTGAAACTTAGGAATATGATCAACATTCAGTATACTTATAACACTATCAATACCTAAGTTAATGTTGTCAATACCTTTGAGAGATAATAAATTATCTTCAACTTGTTGCCACTTAGTACCAAGTCTAATTAACTCTGCTCTTTCACCATATGCATCAATACTTGCTCCTACTTCAACCTTCTTAAACATCTTCCACTTATCAACTACGTTGTATTTGTAGAAGTTAAGATTGCTCATATTAGTATTGTATCTAAGAGTCATTTCTGTAAGACCATGTTGTATTAGATAGTCAAGAATCTTATAATGTTCAGGCATCATTAATGG